>BNJT01000513.1_pt1 | contig 164994 bp, 224 predicted proteins | sample 8540491 | NCBI WGS metagenome assembly BNJT01 (sample SAMD00202455, study PRJDB9452) | human saliva metagenome | host: Homo sapiens
TTTGCAATCTGAGGAGGAAGATTCACGCATCCATGAGACCCGCCTCTTAGGTAAATATTTCCTCCGAACCGGTTTCTCCACCAAGCATCATGAAAACCGATTCCCCGGTTAAAAAGGCATCCAATAGCTCACCTTGGTTTCATAATCCTCCCCCTTCAATGTGGCATTTTTTTCGTTTTTATAGGTAAGAGGATAAATACCGTCCGGAGTTCCGTTATTTCTGGCTACATTTCCGGTCACACAGTCAGAGCTAAGCTTGATTTCTCCGTTTTCTACATAAAACATTTTTTGTTTTGCAATATCCACTTCCACATAGGTATTTCCTAAATCGGAGGCTCCTCTTCCCGGTGCCACCGTGTCATACTCCGCTTCTCTGGATACCGCTTCATTGGACTTTAAATTTGTAAGAAGCGCCGCTTCTTCTTTTTTTACGGAAAGAGAAAAACCGTATTTTCCCTTCAACAAAAGTACTCTTCCGTCTTCTGTATGAAAAGCTCTTTCTTTCCCTGCGGTGTCGGTAAGCGCCTTTAGCTCTTTTACATAGTCCTTTAATGCTTTTTTATTGAATTCTCCGTTTTCCAGCCATTGGTGGTATCGGTCCGGGGTCAGTTCTACTGTCTCACCGGAAAAGTTGTACTGAAGAAGGGCCTGCAAGCTTTTATTTTTTTCCTCTGCCACCGGTTTTTAGCTCTTCCGTTTTCGCCTCGGGCTTTTGATAAAAATCTCCCTCTCGAAGGTCAATTCGGGAACTTCCTTCCGAAATGGCCTGAATAAGCATAGTCCGAAATTTATCCCGATGGATTTTCCCGCTCCACTGCTCATCTCCCACCGCATAGCCTTTTCCGGGAATATAGGCAGTAAGAAAGGCAGCCCTTGCTTCTTCATCACTGTCATGCTTTTCAAGATACTTTGTAATAAAAGCATCCAGAGCAGCTTCATCATAGTGCAGGCTTCCTTCTAAATCATAATTCTGTTTCTTTCCCAAAGAAAACAAGAGATAGAAGGAATCCGGTTTTGGAATATGAGAAAAGTCGGAATCATAACGAAGCTGAATATCCTTTCCATAAAGATCCTCCTGATGACCGTTTTTATCGATGATAACAAGATGATAGGCATCCTGTCTTTTCTGTGAGAATAATTCCTGGGCTTCTTCCCTCTTTAAAAGAGAAACATCGACATTCTCAATATAGGTTCCGGGAAAAAAACGACCGGACAGAAGACTTAAGCCTATTAAAACAATGCATACTATGGATAAAATGCTTATTCCCAAGGAGCATAACAACGCTTTTTTCAATTTCAATCCTTTCTAATCGTAAAGAACCTTCATAAGACAAAGTCCCTTTGCCGGTACCGTGTAACCGGCTTGCTGCCTATCCTTTGCATCAATAATCCCGGGTATATCCCCGGCTTTCCTTTTATGATAGCCTACTTCCAGAAGTGTCCCTACCATAATCCGAATCTGGTACTGCAAAAATCCGCTGCCTTCAAAGTAAAATCGAAGCAGATTTTGACTTTTTTGAATACGAATACTGCTTATGGAACGAATGGTGGATTTCTTCATCTTAGGATTACCGCAGAAAGATTTAAAATCCTGTTTTCCGATCAAAAACTTCGCCGCCTCCTGCATAGCCTCCAAATCAGGCTCTTCCTCCAAATGGAGCAAAATCTTTCGATCAAAAACCGGTTTTGTTCTTCCGATATAGCAGGAATAACGATAGATTTTCCCCAGGGCATTGTATCTGGCATGAAAGCGGGGGCTGACCTTCTTTACAGAGACAATGGCAATATCTTCCGGAAGATAACGATTTCCGTAATCCTGAATCTCTTCCTCGGAAAGCTCCGTATCCAAAAATACATTGGCACACATCCCTCTGGCATGCACCCCTGCATCGGTTCTGGAGGCACCGATAATCTCTACCCCCTCTTCATTTCCCGGAATTCTGGAAAATACCCCTTCCAGCTTGCCCTGAATGGTCGCTTCCTGATCCTTCTGTTTTTCAAATCCAAAATATCGGGAGCCGTCATAGGCAACGATAAGCTTATAATTTTCCTTCATGAATATCCTTTATAAAATCTTCTGCTTTTCAACATGATTCTGCATCATCTGTAAGAACAGCTTCACCCGATTGCTCATGGGATAATGATTGTTGCTAACCAAATAAATTTTACGAAAATATCCGTCCTCCTGCAGCGGAAAATCCAAAAGCTCCTTATTCTTTATAGCATTTCTTGCTGCAAGACGGGATACTATGGCTACCCCAATGCCTTCCTTAACGGAAAGCAAGATGGCACCGGTATTGGCAAAACGAGCCACCACCTTTAACTCCTCCGGTTTTAAGCCCATCTGTGTTAAAAGATTTATCGCCTCTTTTTTCGTGCCGGAACCATTCTCCCGCATAACAAAATCTGCCTTTCGCAAGAAAGAAAGATCTCCTTCCTTCTGCTTATTCTGGTAAAATTCCGTATTGGGTGTGACCAAAATTAATTCATCTTCATAGAAAGGCAGAAAATTGCAATTAGACATGGGAACGATGGATCCGGAAAAAGCCAAATCCGACCGATGCTCTGCCACATCGGTAACAGCTCCCTTGCTGTCTGTCTCATGAATACGAAACTCTGTATTTGGGTATCGTTTGCTAAAGTTTGCCAAAATGCCCGGAAGCAGGTATTGCGCCGGAATGGAGGATGCGGAAATAATAATTTCATTTACCTCTTCCTTCTCTTCATCTTTAAAAGCATTCCGAATCTTATTGGAAAGATTCACAATGTCCTTGGCATAGAGATAAATCTGCTCTCCTTCATTGGTGGTATGCACTTCTTTTGTAGTTCTGTTAAAAAGCTGTACCCCCAAGTCCTCTTCCAAACTACTGATATAAGAGCTCACTGTAGGTTGGGTAAGATATAATTCCTTGGCCGTTTGTGAAAAACTTTTGTTTTTAACGATACGAACAAATGCTTCTAGCTGTTTAATATTCATGCTACGTCTCCTTGTTGCCTTATTTGCTATTGCTTTGCAAGTTTTTTAGTAGAGAATAATATTTTTCTCTTCTAATTCCCTTACTTCTCCTATACAGGATACCGTCGTATCTAAATCTGCCTTTTCAAAAGCTTCCAGTGCTCTTTCCTTTTCTTCCATGGGAATACTGTAAAGCAATCCTCCGGAGGACTGGGGATCAAAAAGTAAATCCTGAAATGCCGTGGAAATTCTGCTGACATCCACTTTTGCCTCCTGGAACTTCCGGTTAGCGTAAGCCCCTGCCGGAATCATACCCAATTCCGCATACTCCAGGCTCTCCGGAATATAGGGAATGGAGGAGGAATCCAAGTGAAAAGTCACCTTGCTGGCCTCTGCCATCTCCAAAGCATGTCCCATCAAACCGAAGCCGGTAATATCCGTGCAGGCATGCACCGTAAACTGATCCATCACTTCCTTACCCTTTCGGTTTAGGGAAGCCATAACACGATAGGACTCCTCTTTTGCTCTCTCACTGGCAAATTCCACCTTGGCGGCGGTATTAATAATTCCTGTACCAATCTGTTTCGTTAAAAGAATACAGTCACCGGGTTTGGCTCCGTAGTTTTTCTGAATTTTCTTAGGATGTACAAGACCGGATACGGTAAGGCCGTAGAAGGGCTCATCGTTTTGAATGGAATGTCCTCCAATCAAGATGGCTCCGGCTTCTTTTACCTTATCCGCTCCTCCCTTCATGATTTCGGATAAAACATCAGGAGAAAGGCAATTCGGAAAACCGACTATATTCAAGGCTACCTTGGGAATGCCTCCCATCGCATAAACATCGGAAAGGGCATTCGCCGCTGCAATCTGTCCAAACAGATACGGGTCATCCACTACAGGGGTGAAAAAATCCACTGTTTGAATCATTGCCAAATCCTCTGTAAGCTGGTAAACCGCTGCGTCATCAGAAGTATCCAACCCTACCAATACATGAGGATCAAAATCAAATTTTGGAAGCTTGCTCACAACCTGAGCAAGGGTCTCCGGACCTATTTTCGCGGCTCAGCCGGAAAGTTTGGTCATCTGGGTTAACCTAAGTTTACTCATCTAGTCTCCCTTACTTAACAAAGCAGGGAAAGGTACAGAAAACCCCTTCCCTGTTAATTCTATATCAGTTTTCTATTGTACGGTTTATCTATAAAAAGTCAAGATAAGACAGGACTTTCTCGGCAATTCCATCCCAGGATAGGCTACCCATGGAAATCATTTTGGAATACTCGCTATCCATACAAAGAGCAATTTGTTTTTCTAAGCGTTCCTCAAATATCGGAAGAGCTTCCTCGGGTATTTCATCCGCATTTTTACGAGGAGGCAACTCTACAAAAAAGATCGGTGCTGTGGGAAGATTTTCTGAAAAAAACTCTTCCAAGCCTTCCAAAGCCGTAAGAACCACTTTATTTCCACAAGCCAAGGACTCAATCACCGTCATGGGCACAGCGTCAAAGAATGAAGGCAGAAGAAAACAATCGGAAAATTCATACCAGGGCACCAGGTCCGCATAGTCCAAACGACCTAAAAAGTGAATGGGATAGCTACAGTTTTTGGCCAAAGCATAGACTGCCTCCTTCTCCTCCTTATTTCCGTTATCCCCAATCATAAAAAGGCGAAAATCTTTTCTTCCCTTTTGAGAAAGAGCTTCCAGGCTTCTTAAAAGAGAAAATACTCCCTTTTTTTCTCCCAGCTTTCCGGCAAAAAGTAAGTCTTGAGCTTCTTCCTTAGTAAATATTTCTCCCGAAGCAGTTCGAATCTCTCTTCTTCTGGGAATACCCCGGGGACTGACCACATCTCCTGTGGGTAGGCCAAGAACTTCCGAATTATAGCCAATGCCGATATTCACCACCTTTTCAGGCTCCACACCATAAAGACGAAGAACTTCCTGTCTCTGTGCCTCCTTAGGTGTAAATATTTTATCCAGCTTTTGAATGTTTCGGACAATTCTCTCCTTTTCCAAATCATGCTTTTCCATTTGTCGAAGATCTGTATTATGACAAAAAGCAAAGATAGGAATTTGGGGACATTTTTCTCTCACCAATGCGGTAAGCAAATAAAGGTGATGGCAAAGAATCAAATCCGGAGAAAAAACGGACATCACTTCTTCCAGCTTTTTAGAAAAAGCCCTTTCAAACTGTTCCAACATTTCCTTTGTTAAATCCTTATATCTGGTGCTGTTATAAGGCATTTCATCACTCATTCCCAAAACCGGATAGGGCAATTCCTCCGATTCATAATACACCGGAAAAAACTCCACGGAGGGAATATCCGGAAGCTTGTCCTCCTTTGTGACCCCGCAAATCACAGCCTGTTCTTCTCCCAAATGCTGATAGGATTTAAGAATCTCTGTCAGGTAAATACCGGAGCCTGTACTGCTGGGTTTTTGTGTAATGATACTAAGTATTTTCATCTTCCCCCCTACAAAAAAGACTGCCCGATAAAGGGCAGTCTAAACGGCAAAAGCCGGAATATTTGGCGAAGGTGTGTGAGAATCGAACTCACCTAGGATGTTCTACACATCCAACACTGGTTTTGAAGACCAGGAGGCTCACCAGGTACCTATCCACCTCCAAATGAACACTGCACACTATACCATAGAAAAAAATACTCTGTCAAATCTCGAAGGGATTCATAGGGAATCACAATAAATTTCTATAGAAAATTCCTATAACAAATTCCTATGGAAAACTCAAAAGTGACAAAGCTAAATTCGGAAGCTTTTAAAAAAGAATTTCATACACGGCACTGGGTTCAAGACCGGCTTCCTTACAAGCCGCCAAAGTGCTTTCCTTGTTCTCCAAAGCCGTACTCCAGGCAAGTCCGCAGCCTGCAGAAATCACGGAAGGAAGGGGAATCAGTCTTCCCGGCAAGTCCTTCTCCTTTCCCAGCTTCTCCATCTGCAAGGCATCCACCGTATTATGAAAGCTTAAAATGCATTGTAAAGTTTTCTCTCTCATTATGGTTTGATTATCTTATCGGACTGCATCTCTGTTTCCACAATCTCATACATATTGGAAATGATTCCCACAGCCAACTTCTCCTTGATTTTATAGTAGTCTGCACAAAGCCCGCAGGTCATAATCTTCACTCCGGCTTTCTCCAGAGTTTTTAAGTCGGAAAGTACCGGAGAATCCTCTGAAGTTAAATAAGCTCCGCTGTTGTAGAAAACCATTGCAGTTGGCAAAGGATCCACATTGCTTAAAGCGAAAACAAAGGACTTAATCAAAGTATGGCCAAGCTCCTCTGCACCTTCTCCCATCTTGTTGGAAGAAAATACCACAGTACAAGTAGCTTCCTTCTCCTTGGCTGCAGCATCCTGCTTCTTCACTTCAATACGAACCTCAAATTCTTTCTCAGAAAGCTTTTGGGAAGCTACCGCGTACTGAAATTTCTGTCCCAGTCTTTGCAAATTCTGTACTGCGGTCTCATTATCCACCAGTACGGTAAGAATTCCTTCCTGCATCTCCTCCATAGCCTTCTTTGCTTCCACCACGGGAAGAGGACAAGCCAAGCCTTTACAATCTAAGTTTTTATCCATTTTGCTTCTCCTTTCAATAATGATTCTCCTAAACTATAAAAAAATTCAGAAGAAAAAAAGTCTAATAAGAAATTATTATAAAGAGACTGTTTATATTTCAAATTAATATAAATAGACTTCTTTATCTATCTACTACTCTTTTCAATTCTCTAGCCTTCCTCCGAAAGAATCCGAATAGCCTCTACCGCCTTGGTCACTTCCTCTTCTGTATTAAAATGAGAAAAGCTAAAGCGAACACAGCCCTGCTCCACATTATTTAAAGCCTTATGCATAAGAGGCGCACAATGTCCTCCGGCTCTGGTGGCAATATTAAAACGGGTAAAGAGCTCATCACTGACCATGGCAGAATCGTAGGCATAGAGATTCATGCTGACAATGGGGCAACGCTTCTTTTCCTGAAAATTTCCGTAGAGCTTTACACCGGGAAGGGACTCAATTCCCTTTTTGAACTGCTCCATCAAGCTAAGCTCCTTCTCTCGAATTGTAGCAATCCCTTCTCTTTGAATATAAGCCACCCCTTCATGCAGTCCGGCAATACCATGGGCATTTAAGGTTCCAGCCTCCAAATGGTTCGGATACTCCGCAGGCATATCTTCATTATAGGTTTCCACCCCGGTTCCTCCGTAAGATAAAGAGCGAAGAGAAATTCCTTCCTTAATCAGCATTCCTCCGGTACCCTGAGGTCCCAATAGGGATTTATGTCCTGTAAAGCACAGGATGTCAATGCCCAGCTTTTCCACGTCAATATCATAAACTCCTGCAGTCTGAGAGGCATCCACAATCCAAAGCAAGGATTTTTCTTTCACAAAGGCGGCGATTCTTTCCAAATCCACCAGATCCCCTGTCAGGTTGGAGGCATGGGTATGAACGATGGCTTTGGTATTTTTCTTCCAAAGCTTTTCTAAAGAAGCATAGTCCAGGATACCATTCTCATCCAGACCGCAAAAGGACAGCTCTACCCCCTGCCGTTCCATGGCATAAAGAGGACGAAGGACGGAATTATGCTCCATCACCGTGGTAATCACATGGTCTCCCGGCTTTAAACTGCCCAGAATCGCCATGTTTAAGCTTTCCGTAGAGTTTTTCGTAAAGATACAATGGCTCGGATTCTTTCCATGAAAGAACTCCGTCAGTAAAACTCTTGTATCAAATACCGTCTTTGTGGAGCTGTGCGCCGCCTCATGGGTAGAGCGTCCCGCATTTCCCATACTTTCCATGGCATGAAGAACCGCCTCCAAAACCTCTTTAGGCTTCTTTTGGCTGGTTGCCGCATTATCCAAGTAAATCATTGTTCTTCCTCCTTCTCATAGAAAAATACCTCCACTGCCTCTCCTTCCCGGAAAGGAGCATTGGCCTGTAGCTTAATATGGACTTCCTCTCCGTCAATACTCACCCTATACAAACGGTAGCTTGCCAGGAAAATCTCGGAAAGCACCCGTCCTTCCTTACGAAGCTCTCTTTTCCCCTCCTGCCTTCCGGACAAAGGCTCTATTCTGGCCTTTTCCGAGGAAATTCCAAAATCCTCCGGACGAAGAAAATGGTTATTCCCATCCAGAAAAAGCACAAAATACTCTCCGAAAAAGCGTCGAATATATTCGTTTTTCGGATGCAAATACAGCTCTTCGCCGGTTCCGATTTGCAAAATCTTCCCCTTTTCCATAATACCGATTCTATGGCCCAGTTCCATGGCTTCTTCCTGGTCATGGGTCACAAAAAGCATGGAAAGTCCGAGTTTACGCTGCAAATCCGCCAGCTCTTCCCGAATATCCTTCCGAAGCCCCGCATCCAAATTGCTTAAGGGCTCATCCATCAACAAAAGCTTGGGTTCCACCGCCAAGGACCTGGCAAGAGCCACCCTTTGCTGTTGTCCGCCACTAAGCTCCGTCACCATTCTATCTCGAAAGGACCACAATTTCATCATATCCAGGTATTTTTCCGCTCTATCCCGCTGATCTCTTTTTGAAAAGCCCTTCCATTTTAGGCCATAACAGACATTTTCCAAAACCGTCATATGGGGAAACAAAGCATAGGACTGAAAAACTGTGGATACAGGTCTTTTTTCCGGTGGGAATGCGCTATAATCCTCTCCCTCTATCAAAATCTTTCCCTTTTCCGGAAAGAGGAATCCTCCAAGAAGCTGTAGGCAAGTCGTTTTCCCACAGCCGGATTCTCCCAAAAGACAAAAAATCTCCCCTTCCCCTATAGATAGAGAAAAATCCTCTAAAACCAAATCCTCCTTCGGATCATAGCGAAAGGATATTCCCTCTAAAGCAGCCAAAGTATTGCTTGGGTTCAGCTGATTCAGTCTTTTCGAAGGATGTTCTTGAAATCCCTCCTGTATCCTATTGTTGTATAACTCTCTTTGCATATTATTTCCCTACTCCTCTTCTGCATACAAGACTCTGCACCCTTCCCAGTAAAAAGGAAAAGGCTAAAGACAGTAAAATCATGATTCCCGATATCAGAGAAGCCACAGCATAGTCTCCCCGGTTGATGGCATCAAAGAGGGTATAAACCAAAACCTTATACTTTGCACTAATCAGGAAAATGATGGCTCCCGCAGTAGTTAAGCCCTGACTAAACTGTAAATACACAGAGGAGAAAAAGCTGGGTAAAATTCCCGGCAAGATGATTTGAAAAAATACCAAGGAAGGCTTTGCCCCCAAATCTCTGGCTGCAAGCTCCAGATTCTTTGGACTCTGACTTAAAGCTGTACTGGCTAACCTACTGCCTAAGGGCATTTGCCGGAAAAGCAGGGAAAACAGCATAATCCATACCGTTCCGGTAAGCTTCAAGGGAGCCTTATTAAAAGCCAGGATATAGGCAAGACCGAAGCAGGTTCCCGGAAGCAAATAGGGTAAAGAAAGGGCAAAATCCAAGAGCTTCTTGCCTCTTTTCATTTTTCTTTCCATAAGATAAGCCAGAAGAAAGGCGAAAAAACTGCCTACTACGGAGGCGGCAAAAGCCAACAGCAAGCTTAATCCCATGGTGGATAAATTATACTGAAAAAGACTGCCCATATTTTCCCAAGTAAAAAAGATTTGCTTTTTGTTAAATCGCAGAAAGCCATAGAGGAAAATGGAGGCATATTGCAACAGCTGGAAAAGCAAAAAGAAAAACAAAAGGAACTGAATCGGAATATTCATCCAATGTTTACTGTCCAGTCTCAAGCCAGTCTTTCCCTTTTGCTCCTTGTTTCGCTCATCCGCTCTTTTCATGGACATCCGATAAAGAAGGAAGCTTAAAAAAGCAGGAAGCAAGAGCAGGATATTCATGGCCGCAGCCTTGGAAAAATCGGAAAAACCTATAATTTGCAGATAAATCTCCGTTGCCAGCGTACTGTATCTTCCCCCGATAATAATCGGAGTTCCGAAATCGGATAAAGCTCTCAGAAAGCTTAAAAAGAAGGAGGCCAAAATAGCCGGAGAGAGCAAAGGAAGCAAAATATCTTTTAGCACGAAGAAGGCATTTGCCCCCAAATCCCTTCCGCTGTCATAGAGCTTTCCGTCAAATCCTCCAGTGCATTGGTAAAAAACAGGGTATTCATACAGGCAAAGTGAATACTTTGCATAAGAATCACTCCCCACTTGTGATAGGGATCAAAGGACATCCCCAATAAACGATAGGTAATCAAGCCTCTTCTGCCATACAAAGTAATAAAGGACAAGGAAGAGATAAAGGGCGGGGAAACCATACTCATGGACAAAAGAATTAACGCTATTCTTTTCTGCCATTTTCCGGTAGCACGGATACCATAGGAAAGAAAAAAAGCCAGTACGGTGGAAATCACCGCCGAGTAAAAGGAGCTTTCTATACTATGAAAAAATGCAGTTTTATATCGCAGGGCTATCTCCTGAAAATATTGCCCCGGATTTTCCACCTGAAAGGCTTTCCAAAAAAGCAGAAAAATCGGATAAACGATAAAGAGAAGAATGGGGAGAATCAAAAGCATAATAAAGAGGGAAAACAATACAGCAGAAAAAAGAGTGGAATGCTCCACTCTCTTTTCTGCATTTTCCTCTATTCGTTTTAAGGAAAAGAACGGCTTCATCTTAAGCCTCGTTCTTAGAACCTGCTAAAGTCTCCCACTTGCTGAGGATACTGTCTCTCTGAGAACCGAATAAGGATAAGTCTTCCTTCATTAACAGACCGGTGTCGAAAGATAAGTCAACATTGGACAGCTTTGGTAAAACGACCTTAATGGTGTTCTTTCCGTCGATTTCAGCCAATTCCTTTAAGTGATCCTCGCTGTTGTATAACCAGTTTAAGAACTCCTTGGCAGCCTCTGCATTGGCAGCGCCCTTAAATACGGCAACCCCCTCCGGTACATAAGGAATTCCATCCTCAGGATAAACTAAAGAACATCCCTGCTCCGTAGCAAGCTTCTCGGTCTTCTTATCCATTGGAGTGATTCCGATAGCAACCTCTCCCTGAGCGGTCTTTTCTCTTGGGTCTCCTCCACGCTTGGAGTAATACTTTACATTATCGTTTAACGCGGTAAAGTACTTCCATCCCTCTTCTTCACCCTTCTTCTGTAAAAGAGCATTTACAACACCGTAGTTGGTTCCGGATACTGCAGGATTGGACATCAAAATCTCATCCTTGTATGCGGCATTTAATAAATCATCCCAGCTCTTAGGTGCTTCCGCATTCTTTGTCTTAAGCATCTCGTCATTTACGATAAAGCCTACAACAGTAACACCCTTGGTATACCAATAATGATCCGGATCAACATAGCCGGAAGCAAAATCATTTGCAGCGTCCAAGTCAATCTTCTCCAGTAAGTCGCTGTCCTTAGCGCTCATGAATGCGTCAATTCCGCCGCCAAACCAAAGGTCAGCGGTAGGTGTACCGCCCTCTGCCTTTAACTTGCTGAGAACCTCTCCGGAGGACATGGAAAGCATTTCTGTCTCAATTCCTGTGTCCTTTGTAAACTCATCAAATAACTTCTTGTAATCTTCGGAAGTGGCAACGATAGCCAGCTTTCCTTCAGCCTTGGTCTCGTTGGCTTTCTCTGTAGCCTTTTCCGTTTCAACGGAGGACTCCTCTGCCTTAGCAGTGGTTGCCGCTACAGAACTTTCCTTGGTCTTCTGTCCGCAAGAGGCAAGAACGCCTAATGCCAGTAAGGACAATGTGGTTAATGCAAGCTTTCTCTTCATAATGCTCCTTTTCAACTAGTTATTTTTTACACTCCCGTTTGCGATCCTCTATAACCGCAAACAGGCATTAGTATAGCATATTAAAAAGAGAAGTTATATTTTGATTTTAAATAGATTATAGTCGTTTATTTGAATGTTCTATAATAAGACAATGCTCTATTATGAACACGCTTTTCAGTGATACTGTCTTTGTCCGGGGAAGGTTTACGCTTTTTGTGATACTGTCTGTGGTCGGGGAAAGTTTACGTTTTTTGTGATACTGTCTGTGGTCGGGGCACGCTCTCGCTAACTTCGCCACGCAGGGGTACTAAGCGAAAAGCTGCGGTTCCCTTGCTTTCCGCAAGTACCCGCGGGCTCAGATTGCCCCGTACCATAGACAGTATCATGAAAAGCTGTTCCCCGGAGTAATCACATTAATTTCATAATAGAATAAGCAAAACAGTGTGGATCAACCACTTGTCTTAATCAACACTCCGGTATCCACACTGTCAAAAATTTTGGGATTTATCTTTTGAAGCCCTTAGAATTAGATTAAATCTCCCCTACACAGAGATTATGCTCTTATACCATGGACTATAAAGCATCTAAATGAATTAAATACCATTCATGTAAAAATCTTTTAAAAGCTCAAAATATACTTTTTCACATCGAAGTACATCTTCTTTCTCAACATATTCATCTCGTTGGTGGGCCATGTCTAGTGATCCGGGGCCGTAGGAAAGGGTGGTATGGTTATCGCATTTTCCGGCAACCACGGCGGTATCGGTGTAGCCCGGGAAAGGGCAGACCTGAGCTTTGGGGTATCCGGCTTTTTCAATGGCTTTTTTACATTTTGCCAAAAGCAGACTTTCCTCATAATGAGGTATAGCAGGCCGATTTCCTGTAATGAAAATCGTTGATTTAAGACCGGGATAAGTTTTCTGTACCTTTTCCACTGCTTTTTCCAGTATTTCTTTTCCTGTTTCCGCAGTATAGGGAGGAACCAGACGCATATCCACGGATACCTTGGCTTCTGCAGGAACCTGATAGGGGTGAATTCCTCCGCTGCACTGTCCGAAGCAGATTTTAGAGTCTCCCAAAAAGCTGTCTTTTTCTAAAGCATCCACTCCTTTTTTCGCCTCCGGAATGGCCATAGCCATAGAGAGAATGGCATCAATTCCGGTTTCAGGCTCACTGGCATGAGCCGCCTTTCCATGAAACTGCCATTCGTACCAGAATCTTCCCTTATGGGCGGTTTGAATAGTACCGTCTGTGGGCTCCGTGTCCATAAGCAAAGTATCTTTATCCAGCCATCCTGCTTGAATGGCTTTCTCCACTCCCTTCATGTCCCCCTCTTCATCACAGGTGAAGACCATTTGCAAAGAGTTCTTGGGCTTTTGCTTCTCCTTCTTCGCCAAAGCTAAGATTTGTAAAAATGCAGAGATTGCCGCAGCGGTTCCGCCTTTCATATCGCAGGAGCCTCTACCATACAACCTATTGCCTTCCCACTCTCCATAGGGATTTTTCTCCCAATGCAAGCCGATAGGTACCGTATCCATATGGCAAATAAAACCGAAGCATTCCTTCGTTTCTCCCGGAAGTAAAACCCGAAGTATGGGACGGTGAGCTTCTACCTCCACCTTTTCCACAGTACCGGATAGCTCCAATACCGCATCCTTAAGAAGGGCCAAAATATCCTCGGCTACCCCTTCCTCCAAAGCTCCCGGATTTGTACTTTCCCTAGCCACCAATTTTTCCAAAATCTCTATGCAGTTCATTTTCTTTAAGCCTTTCTAACGGTAAAAAAATCCCTCTCGCCAAACAGCAAGAGGGATTCCTTTATTATTTAATCTGTGCAGCTACTTCTGCAGCAAAATCTTCATTCTTCTTCTCAAGTCCCTCTCCTGTCTCGTAACGAACGAAACGTACAAGGGAAATTTCAGCATTCTGTGCCTTTGCAACGCTCTCAAGGTACTGACCAACCTTCTGCTTTCCATCCTCAGCACGAACATAAACCTGGTCTACAAGACAAACTTCCTGTAATTCCTTGTTTAATCTTCCCTCAACCATACCAAGAAGAACCTTCTCAGGAGCATTTGGCTTCTCGTTCTTAGCAGCAGCCAAAAGGATCTCCTTCTCGTTCTTTAAGTATTCCTGATCAACTTCTGCACGAGTGATGTACTTGGATTTAAAGCGGCAATCTGCATTGCAAGGTTCTTTGCCATATCCTTGATTGCATCATTTACCACTGTGGACTTAACCTGTAAAAGAACACCGATTCTTCCGCCGGAGTGAATATAATCCTGAACGAAACCGTTTTCCTCGGTAATCTTGGTAAAACGACGGATGTTCATGTTTTCCCCAATTACGGAAATGGTAGCGGAAAGCTGCTCGGAAACAGTCTTGGAAGGATCCAAATCCCACTTCTCCTGTAAGAAGCTGTCGATATCCGTTGCAGATGTCTTTAATGCCTGAGCTGCTACTTCCTTTACGAAGTTCTGGAACTTTTCGTTCTTAGCAACAAAGTCGGTCTCAGCGTTAACTTCTACTACAACGCCGGTCTTTCCGTCATCGGAAATCTTTGTGAAGGAAACACCCTCTGCTGCAATTCTTCCTGCCTTCTTCTCTGCTCCTGCAAGTCCCTGCTCTCTCAAGTACTCTACAGCCTTATCCATATCTCCGGCTGTCTCTGTAAGAGCCTTCTTACAAGCCATCATTCCTGCTCCGGTAATCTCTCTTAATTCCTTCACCAGTGCTGCGGTAATCTCTGCCATTTTCTTTCCTCCTTTTTAACGATAACATTAGGGAAATAGTCCCTTCTACTCATAGAGCAAAAGGGACCTGATTTATCTTATGCCTCTTGTGTGAAATCTTCTTCACTGCTTGCTAAAGCTGCTTCTTCCTCGGTCATATCACCCTGCTTAGCCTCGATAACGGCATCAGCCATCTTAGCAACGATTAACTTGATGGCACGGATAGCATCGTCGTTACCCGGGATGATGTAATCCAGCTCTTCAGGATCCGCATTGGTATCTGCAATTCCGAAAAGAGTAATTCCAAGAGAATGAGCCTCCTGTACGCAAATCTTCTCCTTCTTAGGATCGATTACGAAGATTGCATCGGGAATAGACTTCATATCCTTGATTCCGCCAAGGTTAGCCTCAAGCTTAGCCCACTCCTTCTTCAAAAGAGTAACTTCCTTCTTTGGCAATACATCAAAGGTTCCGTCTTCAGCCATCTTCTCAATGTCCTTTAATCTCTGGATACGAGAACGAATGGTCTTGAAGTTGGTAAGCATTCCGCCAAGCCAACGCTCATTTACATAGAACTCTCCGCAACGAAGAGCTTCAGCCTTAACAGCGTCCTGAGCCTGCTTCTTTGTTCCTACGAAAAGGATGGTTCCACCGTTAGCAACGATCTGAGACAATGCGTTGTAAGAATCATCTACAAGCTTTACAGTCTTCTGTAAGTCGATGATGTGGATACCGTTTCTCTCGGTGTAGATGTAGGGAGCCATCTTAGGGTTCCATCTTCTGGTCTGGTGTCCAAAGTGTACACCTGCTTCTAAAAGTTGCTTCATTCCAATTGCACTCATTTTTCTACCTCCTTGGTTATACTTCCTCTATATGCTTTGTGCGTACCGGATTCATCAGAGACACCGCCGGTTTTCCATATAGAGTGATCATTTGCCTAAACTTAGGCAGGATAAATGTCGCCTTTCAAAGACGCGACTCCTACTATATCAAATCCTCTTCTTTTTGGCAAGAAAATTATCACAGGTACAAAATGATTTTATCACAGCAACAAACTCTTTTTTTCTTTGTGCTATGTTATGATATGGATGGTAAAAATATTGGGTAACTCATGATACGGGATTGCTGCTACCATACTTCTCATAATTGGAATAATAGCTTAGGAAAAAGGGGATTTTCATGTTGACTACTTCTTTAGATCTTATTGTAAATGCTGCCATAAACAAAGCAGGGCTCAAAGAAGAGCCCTGCCATATTCAACTTTTAAAGAAGGAAGGCTCCTTTCCTTTCATCGTCCTCTTCAGTATCGGGAAAATGAATATTTTCTCCATATTTTTCATGAGCTTGTAGAGGAACTGTCTTCCACCATATCCTACGCCCTATATACGAAGGAAAATGAACTTCTATGTCAGGGAAAGACAGAGTTCTACTCTTCCCTTAATCCCTTTGCCACAAAGCCTTATCAGAACCTCATTCCGGAAAAGAATGTCCTGCGATCTTTGTCAAAAAGAAGCTTCGTGGAGAATGCGGGGGCACTGGAGAAGATTTATGCCGGGAATCTTTTTTTAATCGCTTCATACATTTGAAAAATGCCGGAATCAAAAAGGCATCCGCAAAAATCCAAGCCAGGGGGGAGGCATAACAAGCTGCCATATAGCCCAGTAATGGAATAAAAATAAAAGCCACAATGATTCTTGCTATCATTTCGCTTACCCCGGCCAGCATAGCGAATCCGGAGAAACCCATGCCCTGAACGGAAAAACGCCAAACGTTTAAAACCGCCAAAGGAATATAGAAAAAGGCATTTCCCAAAAGGAATTCCTTAGCCATTTTAATAACTTCCACTTCATTGGCATTAATAAAAATCTTGGGAATTTCATCTCCGAAGAAGATAAGTACGGCGCATATCAATACTGCATAGATACTTCCCACCTTGGTGGCTTCCCAAACACCCTTTTAATACGTGAGAGCTTTCTGGCACCAACATTTTGTCCTGCAAAGGTTGCCATGGTTACCCCTAAAGAATCAAAGACACAACAGCAGAAATTACTGATTCTTTGTCCTGCGGTAATGGCTGCCATAGCCTGAGAACCGAGACCGTTCACCGCTGTCTGTAGGATAACGGAACCGATGGCGGTGATACTGTACTGCAAGCCCATGGGAACACCCATCAAAAGCAGTCTTTTATAGTAATGTCTTTCCGGTTTCAAATCTTCCTTTTTCAGGTGAATAATCGGAAAGCGCTTAATCATATAGATTAAACACAATAGTCCGGAAACAAACTGAGAAATAACAGTAGCATAAGCCGGGCCATCCACCCCGAATCCCAAAAAGCGGATACTCACATAGTCCAGAATAATATTCAAAAGCGCCGCAAGAATCAGGAAATACACCGGAGTTTTGGAATCCCCCAGAGAACGAACAACGGAGCTTGTAATATTATAAAGAAAGGTCGTCGGAATCCCCAAAAACACTATAAAAATATAAAGATAGGCATAGGAAAAGGTTTCTTCCGGCGTATTCATCCACTGAAGAATCGGTTTTGTCAAAACACCGATTACAACAGTCATTACAATAGAAAAAATCACGGTTAAATACAGGATGTTTCCTACGTATTTTCTGAGCTTTTCAAACTGTCCCGCACCGAATTTTTGTGCCACGGGAATCGCAAAACCGGAGCAGGTTCCGATGACAAAGCCGTTAATCATAAAGTTAATGGCTCCTGTAGAACCTACACCTGCAAGAGCCTTCAGTCCAATCATCTTTCCGACGATAATGGTATCCATCATGCCGTAAAACTGCTGGAATAAGGTTCCCAGTAGCATAGGGAAGGCGAAACGAAGAATTAAAGTTAAGGGATCTCCTTCCGTAAGGTTTAACATTGCAGTCTTTTTCTCTGTAGTTTTAATCTTCTCGATTGTTTCTATCTTCTCTTCCTTACCGGTCTTTACCAGCTTTTCTGTTTTCTCAATAGTTTCCGTCTTCTCGATGTTCCCCACCAATTCTGTTTTTGTCGTTACTTCTGTCTTCTCTAACTCCTTCATTTCCCCTCCTCTCTCTAACGCTTTTAAAAAATAGAAAAAGGAAAGGCACGCCCTTCCTTTTTTCAAGCTTTGTGCATTATAGGGCAGAGTCCTTTCCTTGTCTATAGAATAATGTGAAAAATCTATGATTATTTTTTACTAAAGATAGGTTATTCCTATTGTTTACTTAAATTTCCCTTCATCTCTAGTTCTCTTTAATTTCACCATTTTGATAGGCTTCCAACAAATCCAAAAGATCCGTCATTTGCCTGCGAAGCTCTATACCCTTATCCGTTTCTCCGATTCGGATTCTGGTTTTCATCCTTTCCACCATCTGAATCTCCGGCGTATTCTCCTCTCCCTTATGGAAATCCTTATGCTTCGCCAAAGACAAATGCTTGGAATCATAAATCAGAGTGTAGCCTGCAATTCCCGTCTTGGAATGATAAGCTTTGGAAATACCCCCATCAATGATGAAAAGCTTTCCGGAAGCTTTAATGGGGCTTTCCCCCTTCTTGCTCTTTACCGGCACATGACCGTTCACAATATGGGAAAGCTCCGGATCCTCATCAAACTCTTGAATAATCTTGTCCACATAGCTTTCTTTCTCTATCCATTTGTAATAGGAATTGAAGCTTTCTTTATGACTTTCCGTATCCTCAATAAAACAATGCTCAACGGTGGTCATCTTATCCTTCCCAAACAGGGGAGATTTGGGACCACACCAAAGATACCAGAAGAAATCTGTAGCATAGAGCTTTCCGTTAGGATCCAATTCCTCATTCATAAAGTAGGCTTCAATACACTTTTGCTCACAGTAATCCATTAAACGCTTTCCGGAAACCTCTCCATCTCTGGTGTTAAGGGGAAGAAAGTCTCCATCCTCTGTCATGGGGATGCAGCCATGATACAAAATATTATGATTGATTATTTTATACATGGAGCCATGGGTAAAGAAAAAATCAATATGCTTCTTTAAGACTTTGGAATGGGTGAAGCTGTAGATCAGGGTATCCATTAGCTCCTGCTCTTTTTCTGATAGGGTATAGGGATCCTTCCAATCCACCGTAGGAAAATGACAGTCCTTCATGGGATAGATCTTCCCGGCTACCTCCACCTCTCCCTTCTCCAGATTGACCTTATGGAGAAGCATTCTATGCTCCAGGCCATACTCAGGATGCCTGCGTATCAGCTGTCCCTCCAGCTTCCACATCATCACACTGATGGTCTTACACATTTTCGCAGCCAGCTCCGGCTCTACGGAATCCGCAATATTTTTATCCCATAAATGAGGCGTAAAGCAGCTACAGGGATCATTCCCATAGACCTCCTGGGCAAACATGGACAGAGGACGAAGATTGATACCATAACCGTCCTCCAAAACATCAAAGCTGTTATAGGAGGTGGCAATACGTAAAACATTGGCAATGCAGGCAGGATTTCCGCAAAAAGCCCCCATCCAGTCCACATCATGATTTCCCCACTGAATATCCACATCGTGGAAGCACATCAGCTCCTCCATAATCTGATCTGCATGGGGGCCTCTATCAAAAATATCTCCGATAATATGCAGGCTGTCGATGCTAAGATTTTGGATCAACTCACAAAGAGCGATAATAAAAGCCTGCCCTCTTTCTACATCTAAAATTCCTTGTAGAATCTCTTTATGGTATAGCTTGGTATCTTCTTCCTCATCATGCAAAAGCTCGTCAATGGCATAGGCAAATTCCTTGGGAAGCTTTTTTCGAACCTTGGAACGGGTATACTTGGAAGCAATCTTAAGGCATAGCGCCACCAGACGATGAATGGTAATCTTCTGCCATTCCTTATCCTCCATATAGGTATTGCGCTTATCCATAAAAGTCTCTCTGGGATAATAGATAAGATTGGCTAAATTCAGCTGTTCCTCTTCTCCAAGATAATGAGAAAAAACATCGGAAATCTTAGAACGAATCACTCCCGAAGCAGAACGCATCAGGAAAATGAAGGCTTCACTTTCTCCGTGAAGGTCTGAAAAAAAATATTCAGTCCCCTTGGGAAGACCGCAAATTGCCCGCAAATTGATAATCTCCGCTGCCGCCGCATCCGCACTGGGAAAGCTCTTTGCCAGCAGACGAAGATAATCCAAATCTCTTTTCATACACCCTCCTTGACTTTTTATGAACCGATCTTCTGCATTTTTTTCCTGGCATATTTTTGTAATTCTTTTGGTTTTCTCCTGAATCTGTATTAATACTGTCACTTTACCATATTTTTCGATAAAAAATCTATCTTTTTTGTTAGAAATTAAAAAAGAACTTGTTAAACCAAAAAAGCATTTCACGCAATATAGGTCTGTAATTCAGGCACGCTCTCGCTAACCTCGCCTCGTAGCGGACACTAAGCGAAAAACAACAGTTCCTGTGTTTTTCGCAAGTGCCGACGGGCTCAGATTGCCTTCATTACAGACCTATATTGCTGAAATGCTATATCTGTTTGATTTTCTCAACTGATTATATTTCTATAATATCTCTTAAAGCTCTTGGCTATATCTCTACAAAAAATCATTCTTCCGAAAATCCGTCTTTTTTACTATTAAAAAATTTGTTGCACTGTGCTTCAACAGCATTTGTTGACAAACTTAATGCTCCTCTCTGGCTACTACGGAGGGGTCTACTTCCTTTCGGTTTAAAATCTCCAAAAATTCTTCTCCGGTAATGGTTTCTCTTTCATAGAGGAACTTGGTAATTTCGTGAAGCTTGGTGATATTGTCTTCCAGAAGCTTATAAGCCTTATCATGCTGTTTCTTTACCAAGGCCACCACCATCTCATCAATCTTGGTTTGGGTTTCCGGAGATACGGTCAGGCTGGAATCTCCGCCCAGATACTGATTGTGCAGCTGTTCCATAGCTACCATTCCCACCTCCGGATTCATACCGTAGCGGGTAATCATGGCTCTTGCAGACTTGGTAGCTCGCTCAATATCATTGGAAGCGCCTGTAGTGCAGGTATGGAAAATGAGTTCCTCCGCACAACGTCCGCCGGTGAGAGTGGCAATTTCATTTTCCAGCTCTTCCTTGGAATAGAGATAATGGTTTCCCTCTTCCTCCACCTGCATGGTATAGCCCAGGGCTCCTGAGGTTCTGGGGATAATGGTGATTTTATGAACCGGAGCGGAATCCTTCTGCAATGCTGCAACCAAGGCATGTCCAACCTCGTGGTAAGCTACAATCAGCTTCTCCTTCTCCGTCATCACCTTATTTTTCTTCTGGTAACCGGCAATAACCACCTCGATGGACTCTTCCAAGTCGGACTGGATAACTCTTTCTCTGCCGGCACGAACCGCTCTTAAGGCCGCCTCATTGATAATGTTGGCAAGCTCCGCACCGGATGCACCGGGAGCCGCCTTGGCAATGGCCTCCAGGCTTACGTTGTCGGACATTTTAATCTTGGCACTATGTACCTTTAAAATATCGATTCTTCCCTGATAATCCGGAAGCTCCACCGGTACTCTTCGGTCAAAACGTCCCGGACGGAGAAGTGCCGGATCCAACTGATCCGGCTGGTTGGTAGCCGCCAGCAGAATAATGGCCTTATTGCTGTCAAAACCGTCCATTTCTGTAAGGAGCTGATTCAAGGTCTGTTCTCTTTCGTCATTTCCCCCTAAGCCGCCGGCACCACGTTTTTTACCGATGGCATCAATCTCATCAATAAAGATAATGCAGGGGGACTTTTTCTTCGCCTGATCGAAAAGATCACGAACCTTAGCCGCTCCCATACCCACATACATCTCCACGAATTCCGATCCGGAAATGGAGAAGAAGGGAACACCTGCTTCGCCGGCTACAGCCTTGGCCAGCATGGTTTTACCGGTTCCCGGAGGTCCCACAAGCAAAGCTCCCTTGGGAATCTTGGCACCGATTCTGGAATACTTGTCCGGATGATTTAAGTAGTCTACCATCTCCGTGAGAAGCTCCTTTGCCTCATCTTCTCCGGCCACATCCTTAAAGCGGATGCTGTCATCCTTCTTCTCATATTCTCTGGCGTTGGATCTTCCTAAACCGCCCAAGCCAAAACCGCCTCCCATGCCGCCCATGGCAGATCCCATACGCTTGGAAAGCCAGTTTCCTAAGGCCATAAAGAGCAGTAAGGGCACAACCCAGGAAAGAATGAAATTTAAGAAGAAATTACTCTCTACAGGAATGCTTTCATTGTACTCTACTCCCTGAGCATTTAACTCCTGCATAATCTGGGCTTCGTTAAACTCATTGTTCACTCTCGTGGTGCTGTAAGTTTGAGTCTTACCATCTTTTTTCACATCATAGACAATGGTATTTTGATTAAATTCCACCTTGGTGACGGTCTTATCCGTTATGGCTTTTTGGAATTCCGAATAAGCAGCGGGCTCAATTCTTGCCTGTTTCATTGCCGGAAACACAAAGGTATTCAGCAATAAAGTGATAATCATGGCAATAAAGACATAGAACAGGAAAGATCTGGGTCTGTTCCCTCCTCCATTGTCATCCTTTTTGTTGCCGGGAAAGAAATCGTCCCAGCCGGGCATAGAATTGTTCTTATTATCCATAAGCATCTCCTTTCATTTGTTCTCTATACGGTATTCCTAAAATTTCTTTATATTGTTTCAACCATTGCCCTGTTAAAAGCAGAATACAAGGTGAAACTTTAAAGCAGCTTCTTCTAAACGAGATATACTCTCTTCAGACGCTACTCCTTAAGAATAAAAAAAGAACTCTATGGAGTATAGAGTTCTTTTGTGTTTAAAGTATGAAAAGCGTAAGAAAATTTTTCGTTACATAATCTTCTTAATCAAGCCGCAAAGCTCTTCCACTGCCTCGGTTTTTCCTTCCTGAATATCGGAAACCACGCAGCTTTCTATATGGCTTTGTAACAGCTCCTTGCTAAAGGCCTTTAGGGCGGAGGAAACAGAACTAACCTGGGTAAGGATATCCACACAATACCGTTCCTCTAAAAGCATATTGCGAATTCCTCTAATCTGTCCCTCCATTCTGTTTAAACGAGAAATTAAATCTCTTCTTTCCCCCTCATCTCTAGCCTGTTTTTTCTTTCTTCCTCCACAGCAGCCTCCCATTTCCATGGAAGCTTCTTGCTTTTGCTCCTCCTGCATAAATGCAATCTCCCTTATAGACATTCTTGCTTTCACATCGTTTTATAAAATCAGAGCCTTACTTGATTATTAACACTGACTACGAAAAATGATGATGAAAATTAATTATGAAATGGATTTCACCGTATATTCCTGATCTTCTACAGCCTTCTTCAATACTTCATCCGCCACAGATTCTTTCAAAGTAACAACGGCCTTACCGGTTTCATGACTAACCTCAGCCTTTTCCACCTGTGGCAAAGCCTCTAAAGCCTTCTTTACTGTTCCGGAACAATGTCCGCACATCATACCCTCAATTACCAAATGCTTCTCCATAACAGTCTCCTTTTCTTTTTCTGCATGACTCTCTTTCTTATCAGAGTCAAAATCCAACAGTAGCTTTTCTCTCTTTTCTTCCGCCAAACCTTTCCTATGATCTCCAGCGGAATTGTTTATGTTAAATAAGTTTAACCTAAGTGCATTTAAGCACACGCTAAAGCTGGAAAGGCTCATAGCCGCTGCCCCCACCATAGGACTCATGGCAAAATTCCAATGGAAGATGGCGGAGTAAAATCCTGCAGCAAGGGGGATACAAATCACATTGTAGAAGAATGCCCAGAACAGATTCTCATGAATGTTTCTAATCGTAGCTCTGGAAAGTCGAATACTCTTCGGAATATCCCTTACCTTGGATTTCATCAGCACCAAATCTGCCGCATCAATCGCCACGTCCGTTCCGGCACCTATGGCAATACCCAAATCCGCTCTTGTTAGAGCAACCGCATCATTGATACCGTCTCCTACCATGGCAACCTTTCCATAGTTTTGCAGCTTTCGGATAACCGCTTCTTTCCGTCGGGAAGCACTTCTGCAATGACCATATCCACTCCGGCTTCCTTTCCGATGGCATTTGCTGTCCTTCTCTGATCTCCGGTAAGCATAACCGTGAAAATGCCTTGCTTTTTCAGCTCTCCGATTCCCGCCTTAGCATCCTCCTTTAAGGTATCCGCTACGGCGATACAGCCTAAAAGCTTCTCTCCTCTTGCAAAGAATAATGGGGTTTTTCCCTTTTCAGAAAAGCTGTTGCACTGCTCCTCAAAACTCTTTTCCAAAGAAAAATGCGCTTTCATATAGGATAAGGAAGCGGCCACCGCTGTTTCTCCCTCTATGGTTCCGGAAACACCATGTCCCACCATAGCCTGAAAATTATCCACGGACAGTACAGAAATCTTCTTCTCTTCCCCATAGTTTAAAATAGCTTTTGCCAGAGGGTGTTCCGAATTCTTTTCCAAAGATACCGCCAAAGCCAGAAGCTCTTCTTCGGAAACTCCCTGTATGGGAAGAATATCCGTAAGCACCGGAGTTCCGTTGGTAATGGTACCGGTCTTATCCAGTGCAATAATCTCTACCTTTCCGGCAGCCTCTAAAGAAGCGGCGGTTTTAAACAAAAGCCCGTTCTTCGCGCCAACACCATTTCCTACCATTATTGCTACCGGGGTAGCCAGTCCCAAAGCACAGGGACAGCTGATTACCAGAACGGCTACGGCTCTGGAAAGGGCATCGGAAAATGTTCCTCCGCTTAAAAGAATGATAACAAAGGTCAGGATCGCAATACCGATAACCGCCGGCACAAAAACGCCTGAGATTTGATCGGCAATTCTGGCTATAGGAGCCTTGGTCGCTGCCGCATCGGATACCATTTGAATAATTTGAGATAGGGTGGTGTCCTTTCCTACTCTGCTGGCTTTAGCCTTGATAAAACCGGACTGATTCAAAGTACCCGCAGAAACATTGTCCCCCTCTCCCTTATCCACAGGAAGGGATTCTCCTGTTAATGCCGACTCATCCACAGCAGTAGTACCGCTTACAATGATGCCATCCACCGGAATCTGTTCTCCGGGATATACCGTGAAGAGATCCCCCTCCTTAACTTCCTCTACGGAAACTTCGGTTTCCTGCTCCCCATTTAGCAGGTGTGCTTTTTTCGGGCTTAAATTCATTAAGCTCTTTAAAGCATCCGTAGTCCTTCCCTTGGAAATTGCCTCCAACATCTTTCCAAAAGTAATCAGGGTGGGAATCATAGCCGCCGTTTCAAAATAAAGGTGGTGGCCTAACATCTTAGTCTGCTCTATATTTCCCTCTCCAAAGGCATAGAGAATGCCGTAAAGGATTCCCAGGGAATACAGGAAAGATGCGGTGGAGCCTAAAGCTACCAAGGTATCCATGTTTGGGGATAAAGCAAATGCACTTTTAAAGCCGGAAATAAAAAACTTCTTGTTAATGAAAAGTACAATAATGCTAAGTAAGAGCTCCGTTAATGCCAAAATACCCGGATTGGAAAAGGCCTTGGGTACCGGAGCGTGAAACAACATGGGTCCCATAGAAAAATACATCAGGACAGCCAAGAAAAATAAGGATTGTAAAAATCGCTTTCTTAACTTGGGACTTTCGGTATCCTTTAAAGCATCACTCTTATCTTGCTGTTCCGATCCGGATACACTCTTATCCGGATTCTCAAAGCCGTAACCGGCAGCTTCTACCGCCTTTTGGATTGCATCTGCCCCTACCTCTCCTTCCACTCCTAAGGAGTTGGTTAAAAGAGAAACGGAGCAGGACTTTACGCCGGGAACTTTAGACACGGCTTTCTCTACTCTACTCTGACAGGCAGCACAGGTCATTCCTGTAACTCTATACTGTTTCATCTCTGCCTCCTTTCTGTTTACGAGCATATGATATACCCCCATGGGGTATATGTCAAGGAGGGAGATGTGAAAATTTGAAGAACTTGATATAATTATCTCCTTCAATGTAGCAATAGGTCTGGAATTCGGGCACGCTCTCGCTAACTTCGCCGTTGCTTCACAATTAAAGAACTGGAAATTATACCCTTCAATTCAATATGGGTCTGAAAGCGGGGCACGCTCTCGCTAACCTCGCCACGTAGCAGTACTAACTTCAAGCTTCGCTTTGCTTGCTTTCAGTAAGTACTGACGGGCTCAGATTACCCCGAATTTCAGACCCATATTGCATTGCATGAGTGTCGAATTTCTAATTTTTCCAGCTCTTCAATTTTTCAGCTTTCTTTAAGTCTCGATGAAGCTCAGTTTACCCCGAATTTCAGACTTATATTGTATTGCATGAATTTCATATTTCTAATTTTTCAAGTTCTTCAATTTTTCAGCTTATTTTAAGTCTCGATGAGGCTCAGTTTACCTGAATTCCAGACCTATGTTGCATTGCATGAATTTCGTATTTCTAATTTCACATGTCCTTTTTAGAACTCTATCTTATTATAGGCTTCTCCTTTTTCTACATAGTATAGGGTGAAGCTGTTGTCTTCCAAAATGCCGTAGCTATGGGGGCTGTCTTCTTTTGGATAGCTGATGGAGCCGGGGTTCAGGTGATAGTAATACTTTTCTCCTCTGGTCTTCTTCATTGCCACTGGTACATGGGTATGTCCCTGGAGGAAGATATCTCCATCCTTTTGAAGAGGAAAGCTTTCCGCGTTATAGACATGTCCGTGGGAAAGGAAAACTCTGTGCTTTCCCCACTCCAGGAGGGCATAGTCCGCCATGACAGGAAAATCCAATACCATTTGATCCACCTCTGCCTCGCAGTTTCCCCGAACCGCAAGGATTTCTTCCTTTAATGGATTTAAGAGGGCTATAACCTCCTTAGGAGCATAGTCCTTTGGCAGTGGATTTCTGGGGCCATGGTACAAAACATCTCCCAAAAGCAGGATTCTTTCACAGCCGCTTTTCCGATAAGCCTCTATCGCTAAGTTTGCATAGTAAGCAGAACCGTGAATATCACTTAGTACAAAATACCGCATCTTACATCCTTTCCGGAGCAGAGAAGCCCAGCACCTGAATACAATCCATAAGCACCTTCCAGCTCAGGCAAAGAAGGCCGATATATTCCTTCTTCTTTTGCTCATTTTCCTCCGTCAAAATCTTTACATTGTGGTAGAAAGAATTGAACTGGTTGGAAAGCGTATAGATATAGGTACAAATCTTATGGGGAGCACATTCTCTCCATGCATCCCGCATCTCATCCTGAAAGGCTGCCAGAATTTTTTCAAGAGCCATAACATTTTCATCCCCGGAGCTTCCTAAGGGATAATTCTTTGCATTTTCCGTAATCCAGCTTAGGGTATTCTTCCAGTTCTCCCCCTTACTTTCCGCATACTTTCGCAAAATGGAGGAGATGCGGACAATGGTATAAAGAATATAGGGGCCGGTGTTTCCCTCAAAGGCGGTAAACTTTTCCAGGTCAAAGATATAATCCTTGGTGGCCTGATTGGAAAGGTCACCGTACTTTAAAGCAGCCAATGCCACGATTCCTGCAGTTTCCTCTTTTTCCTCTTGACTCAAGCCGTTGTCCTTGGATTCCTCCATACGCTTTAAAACGGAATCTCTGGTTTCGGAAATCAGGCGCTCCAGTCTTAAGACACCGCCTTCTCTGGTTTTAAAGGGCTTTCCGTCCTTTCCGTTCATAGTACCGAAACCGATATAGTTTAACTCCGTCTCTTTAGGAAGAAGCTCTGCCCGTCTTGCCACACGGAAAAATTGGGTGTAGTGAAGAGCCTGACGGCTGTCCGCAATATAAAGGTACAAATCCTTGGGATAATGCTCTTCTCTGTCCATAATGGTTCCCAGGTCGGAGGTAGCATAAAGGCTTGCTCCGTCGGATTTCTGAATCATGCAGGGAGGATATTCCTTGCTGTCTCCCTCCTCCGTAATATCCACCACCAAAGCGCCCTGTGAACGATAGGCTAATTTCTTTTCTTCCAATAATGAAATCAGCTTGGGAATATAGGGGTCCGCATCGGACTCTCCCTTCCACAGGTCAAAGTGCACGTCCAAGGCTTCATAGTTCTTCTTTAAATCTGCAACGGAAACCTCCATGATTCTTTCCCAAACCTTATGGAATACAGGATCTCCCTGCTGTAGCTTTAAGGTGTTTTCCTTGGCACGGTTGCCATATTCCTCATTGACCAGATTTCCGGCTTCATCCTTTTCCTTGGCTTTCTTGGAGGCAAAGGGGTAAATCTCTTCCAGCTCGGAAATCGTAAAGGGCTTTTCCAGCTCTCCTCTGTCCTCTAATTCCGTGATGATAAGACCCATTTGCAGACCCCAGTCTCCAAGATGCACATCTCCCACCACATCATTTCCAAGTCTTTGTCCCATTCTTTTCAGGGCTTCTCCGATTACGGCAGAACGAAGGTGTCCTACATGAAGAGGCTTTGCCACATTGGCTCCGCCGTAGTCCAATAAAATCTTTCGACCTTCCTTCTCAAAAAGACCGTTTTTCTCTTCCGTCTGCATTCCCTGTAGATAAGCTCCCAGAAATTCCGGAGAAAGCTTTACATTTAAAAATCCCGGCTTCACCGCTTCCACCGAGGAAAATAAAGGAGTATCCTTATAATTTTTCTTTTCCAAAAAGCCCTTTACCTTCTCCGCTAAGGCAATGGGATTTTCCTGATATTTTTTTGCTCCCATCAAAGCACCGTTGCTTTGGTAGTCGCAAAGGTCAGGACGATTGGAAACACTGACCTTTCCCAAGTCCTTGTCGTAGCCTGCCTCCACAAAGGCGGATTCCATAGCTTCCTGTAGTATTGCTTTTAAAGCTTGCATAGCTATCCTTTCTACAAAAAAAGGCTTCCTTTTAGGAAGCCTTAGTCTTCATTTTCTTACGGGAGAAGCTTTCTTCCCGATGCTTATGCTCTAGACTCGTAGTCTCCTGTCTGAGTAGAAATAATAATCTTATCTCCAATATTTACAAACAGAGGAACCTGTACTTCAACGCCTGTCTCTACAGTAGCCGGCTTGGTTGCACCGGTGGTGGTATTACCCTTAATTCCCGGCTCTGTATGAGTAACCTCTAAGGTCACTTTCAAAGGAGGCTCTACAGAGAATACATTTCCCTGATAAGATACTACCTTAACGGTTTCGTTCTCCTTAACGAACTTCATGGAATCCGCAATCTGCTCATGAGACAAAGCAATCTGCTCAAAGGTCTCATTGTTCATGAAGTTGTACATCTCTCCGTCGTCATAGAGATACTGCATATCTACACGGTCGATACGTGCTGCAGGGAACTTCTCTGTGGGACGGAAGGTCTTATCGGTTACACCACCGTTAATAACATTTCTTAACTTGGTACGAACGAAGGCAGCTCCCTTACCGGGCTTAACGTGCTGGAACTCCACGATCTGTACTACCTGTCCATCCATCTCAATTGTAACACCATTTCTGAAATCACCTGCAGAAACCATAAATCCTCCTAAATCACTTTTCTTTGGGAAAAAAACTCCCCCTTCTCTTAGGCACTTGCCTTTAACTCGGGAACAATTCTAATATAAAACAAATAAACATGCAAGCTTTCCTTCCGGAAAATCCGGCGAAAAAATCGGAATTTTTGTAGAAAATCAAAGGAAAAGCCCTGTTCTTATCCTTCTAAAAACGATGTCCTCCACCGCCGGAGGAATGACCTCCTCCACCGCTGAAACCGCCACCGCTAAAGCCGCCGCCACCTCTACTGCCTCCGGAGCTTCCGGAAGATCTGGGAACATAGATCTTATTTTGTGAGATCAAATCCTTTCGTCGCTGAGCAATGATAAAGTCGGGAGCCATAGCCCCAAGTATTGCCCCCGCCGCAGCCGTTTCGTTTCTTTTTCCTGTGATAAGCCAGAGGAAATTCAGAAGTAAGGCCAAAGCGGAAGCAAGAAACAAATTGCTTATCCAACGCATCGGCGTTTCCACAAATCGTCCCTCCATCTTGGCATTCATCTGCCGGAAGGCCATAGTGGCAGTTTTTCCGAAATCCCCATTGGAGGCATAACGATATATATTATCCGTAATGCTGTCCTCCACATGATTATTGATGGTTTTGTATAAGCTTCCCGAACTTTGAATTCTGATTTCCCGATTATACATATCAATCAATAAGAGGCTGGCGCTACCATTGGGAAAGGACCCCTCCAACAAATCCCTGGCAGTGGAGGTCGCGGAGTAGCCCCCCTCTCCGGAAACAAAGGCAATATTCCCGTACTTGGTTAATGGTATCATTGCCTCCTTAACCTGCGTCTCCTCGGAAGAACTAAGCAAATCACTGTCATCCAAAAGATAGGCCTTATAACCGGAACTGCTATTCGTATAAACGGAAGCCTGCAAGAGCTCATCGCTGCTTAAGGCAAAGCTCTGAAAAGAAAGTGTCAGCAAAAAACTGAAAAATAGAAATACAGTAGCATACTTTTTCAGGAAACTTCTATTCATCACTTCACCCCCTTCTTGTCAAAAAATTCCGGTATGGAACGGGTGGATAAAATATTGAACTTCTTAATCATCAAACGCAGGGAAAGAATCGACATAATCCCGCTTACCGCACTGGCCAGATAATAAAATTCATCCTGTACCGGGTGCCAAAGCATAATGGCTAAGGAAAAGAAAACGGAAACAATAGCATATCCGGTTCCATTATGCCGAAGAAGCTTTGCCTTCTCCTCCTTTGACTTGTTTTTGTTTCCTGTAAGACTGTCTTCTCTCTTTTTGATTTTTGAAATCTGTCCCTGGGCCAGAATAATCAAGAGAGTGGACAAAGCCATGGTATACCAGGGAAGGTTCTCCGCCTTGATTTGAAAAAATAAATTCAAAATCAGGAATATGGGAATGGCAATCATCATGGAGGCATTATGAAAACGGCTTTCGCTTATGGGAATATCACAATAAACCTTACCGGTCTCTCCATTTACCACCGCATAGGCGATTCGATTGTTCTTTTTATAGCTCAAAAACCAAACCGGAAACATCCCCCGCTCCACAGTCACGGATTTGGCACCGATTTTCGTCAAGGAGCGAATGCTTTCATTGTTTAACTGCATGTCGCTTTCCTGAAAACCCTGCCTTCCCAAGACGGAGGACCAAAGCTGTTGTTCCACCAAATGAAAGGCATTTGGCTCATATTGCTTGGCATCCGCATCCGCCACATCACTGTAAAAGCCTAAAAGGAAGTTCGGACTGAATTCCTTTAAATTCTTCTCGGTAAAGGGGGCAATACAGCCGGCAATCGTATCATCAAAACGAGTGGAGGCATCAAAGGGGATGTTATTAAACTTTCCCTGGAGCTGTCCGGAAAGGGCATATCGTTCCTGATATTGATAGCTTCCGCTTCTATATTCCTTCAGCCCCTCCAGTTTCAAGGGTTCATCCACTTCAAAACTATAAAGCCAGTAGGGAAGGTAATAGCCCACAAATCTTTCCAGATACTCCGGATTTTCCAGATCCTTATCATGATAGATGGCGGAATGAACCTTGTCCTGATAGCGCTTTTTACAATCCTCCTTGGTAAGCTGGAAGGGAATGATTTTGTAGAGCATCTCCGCCTGCTTCATTCGACTGGTAAACACCACGGAAGAACCGCAGTAGGCGCAAAAGCCGGTGCCGGAAAAATCCGTACTCTCTATCTCAGCCCCGCACTGAGGGCAGGTAAAAACCTGGGTGTCGTAGTACTCTTGTACTACGCCTTCAACGGTTTTATCCTTATCATAGGGATTAAAAACGGAGTCGCATTGCTGACATTTCAGGCTTTGGGTTTTGATATCAAAAAGTAATTCTCCTGCACAATTCGGGCAACGAGCCATTCTTCCTCCTGTCTATTCCAATCTGCTGTTTCCTGGCTTTCGTCAGTTTTTTCCTAAATCTTAGGTGTTCTCAGTAAAATTTCCTCTCTCTTCGGGCCATTGGATACCATGGTAATGGGAACCTCCAACTCCTTCTCAATAAAGTCGATATAGTCTCTACACTCCTTAGGGAGATCCTCGTACTTACGAATTCCGCGGATATCCTGCTTCCAGCCCTTCAATACGGTATATACCGGCTTAGCCTTTCTTAATAAGGGAGTTACCGGAAAATCACGAATTACTTCTCCATCGATTTCATAGCCGGTACAGATGGGAATTTCATCCAGATATCCCAGGGGATCTAAAACGGTTAAAGCTACCTGGGTTGCTCCCTGTAAAGCGCAGCCATAGCGGGAAGCCACCGCATCGTACCAGCCCACACGTCTGGGGCGGCCTGTGGTTGCCCCGTACTCTCCCTTATCTCCGCCTCTCTTACGAAGCTCCTCCGCCGCTTCTCCGAAGAGCTCGCTGACAAATTCGCCGGCTCCTACCGCAGAGGAATAGGCCTTGGTAACACAAACCACATCGGTAATGGCATAGGGTGGAATTCCTGTTCCCACAGCACCGTAGGAAGCCAAGGTATGACTGGAAGTAACCATGGGGTAAATACCGTGGTCAGGATCCTTCATGGTTCCCAGCTGTCCCTCCAGTAAAATCTTCTTTCCCTCTTTAATAGCGGTTCTCAGGAATAAGGAAGTGTCCTTTAAAAATGGCTTAATCTCTTCTCTTTGCTTCTTAAGCTCTGCCAATACCGTATTGAAATCCAGAGGCTCCTTGCCGTAGAGATTGGTAAACAAGGCATTCTTGATTTCCAAAATCTTCTTCAGACGTTCCTCTAAAATATCATCAAAGTAAAGCTCGTTAAACTGTAAACCGATTTTGGCATATTTATCGGAGAAAAATGGAGCAATACCGGACTTTGTGGAGCCGAAGCTCTTCTTTCCTAAACGCTCCTCCTCATAAGTATCTTGTAACACATGGTGAGGAAGCATTACCTGAGCACGGTCGGAAATGTAAATCTTTGGCTTCGGTACACCGGCCTCCTCCAAAGACTTCAGCTCTGCCAGAAATTTTCCGATATCCACGGCAACACCATTTCCCAAAACACAGGTCACATTGGGGTTAAACACTCCGCTGGGCAGAAGGTGCAAAGAAAAACGGCCATAAGGATTGATGATGGTATGTCCCGCATTGGCTCCTCCCTGAAAACGAACTACGATGTCCGCAGATTCCGCCAAATAGTCTGTAATCTTCCCCTTTCCTTCATCTCCCCAGTTTGCACCGACAATTGCTTGAACCATACTTGTTCCCCTTTCTTACATTTGTATAATGCAGTGCGAATGCACCCTCCAACAGCTAATACCCAAAAATCTAGTCCTTTTTAATCAATCTTGTAATCCACTGATACACATAAAAAAGACAGGGAAGAATCATGACACAGAACAATAAGGCCAGCATATACTCCTTCTTTCCCCCGGTGAAAGCCAGAATCAATAAGGCTATCAGAGCAAGACAAAAAAGTATTAAAGTGAAAATGGCCATTCCTCTCTTCATATCTTTTCCTTCCTCAGTATACAAAATTTAAAAATATCACACAAGATGCTTGTTTTAATCATTCCATAGACTTACAAAACTTCAGTCCCAAAAAAATCATTCTTTTTCAAGCCTTCTGAATTAGCTAATCCTTTGTTACATCCCGCTTAGAGCTTAATTTCTACGGAAAGATTTAAAAGCTCTTTATTCTTTTCCAGCAAGGGAGCAATATCCGTAGCAATAAAATCCTCCACCTGCTCCTTGCAGCGCCCGATATATTTCTCCGGAATCGAAAGCTCCTCTAAATCAGACTTTTCCAAAGGAAATTCCGGATCCTCCGCAATTCTTTGCAGTAAATCATTGTCTAGGCCGTCTCTTTTTACTCTTAAGCCTGCCTCCATGGAGTAGTTTCTGATTTTCTCGTGGAGCTCCTGCCGGTCTCCCCCTCTTTTCACCCCATCCATCAGGATGTTTTCCGTAGCCATAAAGGGCAGCTCTTCCCGAAGATGCTTTTCAATCATTTTCGGATAAACCACCAAGGCGGAAGCCACATTGTAATAGAGGTCCAAAAGTCCGTCTGTAGCCAGAAAAGCATGGGGTACGGAAAGTCTCTTATTCGCCGAATCGTCCAAGGTTCTTTCAAACCACTGGGTTGCGGCGGTAATGGGAGGATTCTGGCTCTCCACCATTACAAAATTGGCAAGGCCGGCAATTCTTTCACAGCGCATGGGGTTTCTCTTATAGGCCATGGCACTGGAACCGATTTGCTTTTTCTCAAAGGGCTCCTCCACTTCCTTCAAATGCTGTAAAAGCCGAATATCATTGGAAAACTTATGGGCGGATTGAGCAATTCCGGAGAGAATCGCCAGAATCTTGGAATCAATTTTTCTGCTATAGGTTTGGCCGGATACGGGATAAACTCCGGGGAAATTCATTTTCCTTGCAATCTTTCTGTCCAGCTCTCTACATTTTTCATGGTCTCCTTCGAAAAGCTCCAAGAAGGAGGCCTGGGTTCCGGTGGTACCCTTAGAACCTAAAAGCTTTAAGGAAGAAATGCATTCCTCCACATCCAGAAAATCCAGATACAAATCATGTAACCAAAGACTGGCTCTTTTCCCAAGAGTAACGGTCTGTGCCGCTTGAAAGTGTGTATAGCCAAGCATGGGCAGTCCTCTATACTCCATGGCAAAGTCCGCTAAGACCTTCATGCAGTTTAAAAGCTTTTTCCGAAGAAGCTTTAATCCCTCCCGCATGGTAATCAGATCCGTATTGTCTCCCACATAGCAGGAGGTGGCTCCCAGATGAATGATTCCCTTTGCCTTCTCACACTGTACGCCATAAGCATAGACATGGCTCATCACATCATGGCGAACCTCTTTCTCTCTAGCCATGGCTACATCGTAATTGATATCCTCTGCATGCTCCTTTAATTCCTGAATCTGCTCTTCGGTAATGGGGAGCCCCAGTTCTTTTTCACTTTCCGCCAGAGCAATCCACAGCTTTCTCCAGGTTTTAAATTTAAAATCGGAAGAAAAGATTTCCTGCATCTCTTTGGAAGCATAACGACCGGACAATGGGCTTTCGTAGCTTTGATGACTCATGATTCTCCCCCTTATTATTTCAAAACATCCGCCATACTATAGCTTCCCGGCTCCTGCTTTTCCAGGAAAAAGGCAGCGGTAATAGCTCCCTTTGCAAAGATTTTCCGACTATAGGCGGTATGATTTAGGCTGATGACCTCATCTTCGCCGGCAAAAATCACCTCATGAATACCGGGAATGGTACCTCCCCGAAGAGAAGACATCCCGATTTCTCTCTTCTCTCTGGCGGTATCTCTTCCGGAACGGTCATAAACCATCTTTAAGCTTTCTCCGATTCCCTCTTCTACAGCCTTTTCCAGCATCAAAGCAGTTCCGCTGGGGGCATCCTTTTTTCTGCGATGATGGGCCTCCATAATTTCAATGTCAAAGCCGTTTTCATAAAGCTTTTTTGCAGCAATCCGCAGGAGCTCCTGTAAAAGATTAATGCCCAAGGACATATTTCCGGAACGAAGGATGGGAATCTGTTTGGAAGCCTCCTGAAGCTTCTTTTCCTGAGCCTCAGATAAGCCTGTAGTACAAAGCACAAGAGGCTTCTTTTTCTCCACCGCGAAATCCAGAAGAGCATCCACTGCCTCTTTTACGGAAAAATCAATGATACAGTCAAAATCCTCTCTCACTTCCGCTCCGCTTCCGTAAACCGGAAATCCGGGGTGGTTCAGATCCGTATGAGAATCCAGACCGGCTACAATCTCCATCCCCTCCGTCTGCTTTGCTACCTCCTGCACATTCTGTCCCATCACGCCCTTCGCACCATGTAATAAAACCCTCATTATTTCCTCCTTCAGCTTCGGAAAACCACTCTACATTTCCTGTTTTATTCTATGCCATTTTTCCGCAGAAAAAAAGAGGGGCGGAAAAGAAGAAAATAAGAAACAGCTTATCCTGCATTTATTTTCTTTTCTTCACAGCCCCCTCTTCTTTATTTAGGATAAAATCCCGTAGCGGCGCATTTCTTCTTTTAATACTTCTTGATGTGCTTCTTCCATCTCTGTCAAAGGAAGACGCAATCCTCCAACGGCCTTGCCCTGTAAATTCATTCCTGCCTTAACCGGAATGGGGTTTACTTCCATAAAGAGGCTATGAATCAAAGGAAGTGCTCTCTTCTGCTCTTCCCAAGCTCCCTTCACATCTCCGGCAAACCACTTTTTGCAGATTTCCGCAGTCTCTTTCGGTGCCACATTGGACAGAACGGAAATAACACCGGAGCCGCCGATGGAAAGTAAGGGAACAATAATGCCGTCCTCACCGGAATAAAGCAAGAAATCTTCGTCCACCAGACGCATCAGCTCCGATGTAGCTCCCACATCTCCGGTAGCTTCCTTTACTCCTACAATATTTTTTACATTATAGTAAAGATCCGCCATGGTCTTCGGCTCAATCTTCATACCGGTTCTTCCCGGTACATTGTATAGAATACAGGGAATGGAAACCGCATCCGCGATGGCTTTGTAATGAGCATACAGTCCCTTCTGAGTAGCCTTGTTATAGTAGGGAGTCACCAAAAGCAGTCCGTCAGCTCCGGCCTTCTCCGCTCTTTGAGAAAGGTCAATAGCGGTAGCGGTACAGTTTGAGCCTGTTCCCGCAATAACGGGAATACGGTGATTTACTACCTTCACAGTATGAGCAACCACTTCAATATGCTCATCTTCTGTAAGGGTTGCCGCCTCTCCCGTGGTTCCTACTGCGACAATGGCATCCGTGCCTTCTGCAATTTGCTCCTCCAAAATCTCCGTCAGCTTCTCATAATTTACGCTGCCATCCTCATGAAAGGGGGTAATCAAAGCAACGCCAGCTCCTTTAAATAATGCCATAGTTTCACTCAACCTTTCTTATTATTTCCTGTTAAATCCGGCTCTCTTTCTAGCGGTAGGATCCAGAATCTTCTTACGAATACGAAGATTTCCGGAGTAACCTCCAAAAGCTCATCCGTATCGATAAAGTCAATACACTGCTCCAAGGACATAATCTTCTTCGGTACCAGCTTCAATGCCTCATCAGAGCTGGAGGTTCTGGTATTGCTTAAATGCTTGGTCTTACAAACATTTAACTCGATATCCTCCGACTTGGGACTCTGTCCGATAACCATTCCGCTGTAAACCTTCTCTCCCGGGCCGATAAAGAGGGTTCCACGGTTCTGAGCCTGGAATAAGCCGTAGGTAACCGCCTCTCCCTGCTCAAAGGCGATAAGGGATCCCTGATGACGATAGTTTAAGTCTCCCCTATACTCTCCGTAGCCTTCAAACTCCGTATTTAAAATACCGTTTCCCTTGGTGTCGGTAAGGAACTCTCCTCTGTAACCGATTAATCCTCTGGAAGGAATCTCAAACTCCAAACGGGTATAGCCGGAAGCCAAGGGGCTCATGCCGTTTAAGGTACCCTTTCTCTGGGTAAGCTTCTGGATTACAGAGCCGGTAGCATCCTCCGGTACATCGATATAAGCAATCTCCATAGGTTCCAGCTTTACGCCCTGCTCATTTTCCTTATAAATAACCTCTGCCTTGGATACCGCAAACTCAAAGCCTTCTCTACGCATGGTCTCTACCAGTACGGAAAGGTGCAGCTCTCCACGGCCGGAAACCTTAAAGCAATCTGCGGATTCCGTCTCCTCTACTCTTAAGGAAACGTCTGTATTTAATTCTCTGAAAAGACGGTCACGGATATGTCTGGAGGTAACAAACTTTCCTTCCGTTCCAGCCAATGGAGAATCATTAACCATGAAATCCATGGAAATGGTAGGCTCGGAAATCTTCTGGAAGGGCAGTGGCTCCGGATTCTTCTCCGTACAAATGGTATCTCCCACATGCAGGTCTTCAATACCGGATACCGCAACGATATCTCCGAAGGAGGCTTCCTCCACATCCACTCTCTTTAAGCCGTCAAAGGCATAGAGCTTGGTGATACGTACCTTTTTTCTCTTGTCCGGATTATGGTGGTTCACAACCAGAGCTTCCTGATTCACCTTGATCTTACCGTTCTCCACCTTACCGATTCCGATTCTTCCTACGAATTCGTTGTAGTCAATAGTAGAAACCAGGAACTGGGTTTCCGCCTCCGGATCTCCCTTAGGTGCCGGAATAAAGTCCACAATTGTCTCAAACAAAGGCTTCATATCCACGTCCGGATCTTCCAGCTTCAGCTTTGCATAACCGTTCTTGGAAGAAGCAAAGAGGAAGGGACAATCCAGCTGTTCATCGGAAGCATTTAGATCCAGCATCAATTCCAAAACCTCATCCACTACATCATTGGGGCGGGCCTGAGGTTTATCAATCTTATTTACCACTACAAGAACAGGAAGACGAAGATCCAAGGCTCTTTGTAAAACGAATCTGGTCTGGGGCATAGGACCTTCAAAGGCATCCACCAATAAAATAGCGCCATCCACCATTTTCAAAATACGCTCTACCTCACCGCCGAAATCTGCGTGTCCCGGAGTATCTACAATATTAATCTTTGTATCTCCGTAGCTTACAGCGGTGTTTTTGCCAGAATCGTAATGCCTCGTTCCCGCTCGATGGGATTGGAATCCATCACTCTTACTCCAACCTCCTGATTGTCACGGAATACACCGGACTGCTTTAAAAGCTCATCCACCAGGGTTGTCTTACCGTGGTCAACGTGGGCAATAATGGCAACATTACGTACATCTTCTCTATTCTTTAACATTTACTTCTCTTTCCCCTTAAAGAAACTTAAAAAGTCTCTTTAAATGATTCATTTTTATCTACAGTTCATTAACTTAGGAAGTATACCACCGGCTATTTTTGATTGCAAGGAAAACCACCTCTTGTCCATACTCCCCAATGTGCTTTTCCAAGGACAGATACTGCTCCTCTTCCATTTGTAGGAGAAGCTCCACCCTATCCGTATAGTTTTTTTCCAAAATCCGAATTCCCATTTCCTGGAAATCATATTCCAGTCTTCCCAGTAGTGTGTAGGGAATACTCAGCCGGATTTCTTTTCCCTCTTTTCGTTCCAAAAGCTGCGCTTCCGACAGCACCTGCTCCACCGCATCTCCATAGGCTCTGGATAAGCCTCCCGTCCCCAGCAGGGTTCCTCCGAAGATACGACTTACCACACAGAGAACATTTTTCAGCTCTTTACGTTCCAACCTTTGCAGTATGGGAGCTCCTGCAGTTTTCGCCGGCTCTCCGTCATCACTTTGCTTTTTCTGCTCCTGCAAAAAGCCCTCCCGCTCTTCCAGGAAAATATAAGCATAGCAGTGATGTCTTGCCTCGGGATAAGCCTTTTTACATTCCTGTAAATAAAGCGTAACATCCTCAAGACTTTTAAGCGGAAATAAAGAAGCATAAAATTTTGATTTTTTCACTTCCAGCATGGAGGTAAAACGATCTTGAATAAATTTCATGCTTCTTTTCCTTTCTCTTATTAATCTTCTCGTTTTTGCTTTTCTTCCTTGGGCTTATCTTCCTTTGTCTTTTTCTTGGAGGAGGGACCCTGTTCGGAAATAATCACCTCATCTCCGGAGGGTTCATCCTCATCCGAGGATTTTTCCTTTACCTTATAACGGAAATAACGATCGTCCGTATCCAAATCCCGTAAATCCTCAGGCACCAGCATAGCTCCCCAGGAGGTATGGTAGGTACATTTGTCTGTGGGAACCGTACCCTTGGCAAAGAGCTCCGTAATTACCGCACTACCGCGATAATCCGCAAAGCAACCGGAAATGGGAAGCTTACCGGACTTTCTGCAAACCTGCTCCTCCACAATATCCTCCGGTCTCTGGAAGCCCGGATCCGTCTTTCCTTCATGGATTCTTGTCATAATCTTCCGCCAGATATCCTTATGGAAACCGGTTCCGCCGTTGTATTCTCCGGAATTACTGTCCTTTAAAACCTGATTATCATCGCAGCCTGCCCATATTCCGCCTACATAATAGGGTGTAAAACCGATAAACCAGATATCCCTGTTGTTACTGGTGGTTCCGGACTTTCCCGCCTGACTCATACCGTCAAAATGGGCTCTGGTGGAAGTGGAGCTTACCCGGACGCTGGAAGAAAAGGCCCTATTGCTTTCCATGGACTCCCGCATGGCATCCGTTAAGAGATACGCTGTACTGGACTTCATTACCTGCTCCGGCTCATCCTCAGTGGTATCAATAATCACCTTTCCATTTTGGTCCTCAATCTTGGAAAAGAACTTAGCCTTCTGGAACCGTCCCTTATTGGCAATCACAGAGAAGGCTTGCGTCATTTCCAGATTGGAAACGCCTCTGGTCAGACCGCCCAGGGCCAAGGCGGGATTGGCATCCTCCGGCACAAGGGAGGTTATGCCCAGGGATTCCGCATAGCGAAATCCGTTTTCCACCTTTACCGTATCCATAAGGCAACGAACCGCTACGATATTCAAGGAATAAACAATACCGTCTCTGATGCTCTGAAAGCCCAGATAGCCTCCTGAATACCAGTTTTTAAAGGTTTTCTTTCCAACAGTATACTCGGAATCATAATAGGTGGATGCCAATGTAGCACCGTATAAATCGATAGCGGGGGCAAAGGAGGAAAGAATCTTAAAGGTGGAACCGGGCTGTCTAAGCACGTTAGAAGCTCTATTCAGTGTCTTACTCTGCTTCTTCTCTCCCCGGCCTCCTGTTAAAGCCAGAACCTCACCGGTGGAGGGATCCATTAAGACAAAGGATGCCTGAGGCTGCAAAACATAGTCAATGCTTTCTCCCAGAATCTTATCCGAATCCACTACAACTTTGTTCTTAAATTCCTCAACCCGCTTATTGGCCTGATCCTTGGAACTAAACAGGCCGTTAAAATCCAGTCCTCTACCTTCTTTTAAATATTTCTCTAAATCTTTTTCGCCGTAGTTGACGATACTGCCATCCTCATGCTGGATGGTCAAGCGCCAGGTAATGGAATATTTCGCCGTATCATAGTTGTCCGGATTGTTGATTTCCTCATCCACAACGGCCTGTAAATCCGGATCCTGGTTGGCATAAATTCGTAAGCCTCCGGAATAGAGCAGCTTGGTGGCATCTTCCTTACTGTAATTCAGCCGTTCCATAAGGCTGTCCACCACCTGCTCCGTCAACTCATCGGTATAATAGGAATAGGGCTTGTCGTCACCCTGGCTCACGGAATTCACATTCTGAATTCTTTCATAAACCGGATCCTGTAAAGCCTCCTGGTAGCGGGCATCATCAATATAGCCCTGCTTTAACATATTTTTTAAAACCTGTGCTCTTCGAATGGCATTTTTATCCGGATGGGTAATGGGATTCAAGCCGGAAGGATTCTTGGTAATCGCCGCAATAACCGTACATTCCGAAAGGTTAAGCTCCGTAACCTCTTTATTAAAATATCTTCTTGCGGCAACCTTTACCCCTAAGGTATTGGCCCCCAGATTGATAGTATTCAAATACTCCGTCAGAATACTCTTCTTCACTTCCTTCTTGCTTAAATTGCTCTGATCCTCCAGCTCCAGGGCCAGATACTGCTCCTGAAACTTTCGAACATAACGCTCAAACTTTCCTTCATGCAAGCCTCCGCCGAAAACATTGTTTTTCAGAAGCTGCTGGGTAATGGTAGAGCCTCCTCCGGCAGAGCTGTCATCGGAAACCACACCCTTGATGGCACGCATAATGGAGCGAAAATCTATACCGTTATGGCTCCAAAAGCGCTCATCTTCTATAGCCACAAAGGCATTTATCAAATCCTTGGGAAGCTCTTCATAGCTCACTCTTTCTCGGTTAGAGCCTTCTGTAACCAAGGTGGACATAAGATTTCCTTTTTTATCGTAAATCTTGGTAGCATACTCTGTAGGACCCACATGGATTTTATGGATATCCGGCGCGGAGTCCAGAATCCCCCGGAACAGGCCGTAGGAAAAGGAGGCTCCCAGAAAAAGACTTGCCAGCAAGAGAAAGAGGCATAGACTCTTAATAATCCCCGTGAGTCTATGCCAAATACGAGCTCTCTTGCTCTTCATTTCATCTATGCGATTCTCTATGTTATACCGTGTAAAATTCATATTCTTCCCTAAAATCACAAGCTCCGACGGGATAATTCCTTACACTTCCCATCCCAAAACATATACCGCTCTATTTTAGCATAAAGTATAGAAAGAAAACACAGTATTTTCCCTTAAGCCTTCCAAATTCTGTCCGGCATAACAAATTGCTGTTCGCCCTGAGCCATGGGAGCTACTTCTCCCTGAGGGAAAACCAAAACCAGCTTTCCTTCTCCATTAATATAGAAGCTTTGATCCTTCTTTACCTCAGTAAAGCCCTGATCATCCTCTCCGTCTTGGATAAAGTAGGGATAGTCCCCCTTCTGATTATGCGCCTTCATCTGGGAAACTACTTCCTCAGACAAAATCTTTTGATAATCCGTTCCTTCCGGAAACAAATCGGAAAGCTGCAAAAGCTTTCCGCTATGCTTATCCATAGTGTAATAATGATTCTGGGTAAAGCTGTCCCCCTCCTGTTGCAAAGCACGCAGAGCCAAGACATAGTAATTCTTGGAATCCAAAATCACTTGAGAGGAAACGGACAGATTCTTATATTCACTACTTTGAATTTCCTGCTTAAAAGCGGCAATCAGTTCGTCGGTTTTCTTCTCTATATCAATATTAATGACCTGCGCGGAATTAGCCTTTTCCGATTCCTTGGCGGCAACACTTCCGGCTTCCTTCCCTTGAGAAGCATTCGCCTTGTTTCCCGTCTCTCCGCTATTCCTAATTTCGCTTTCTTCGCTTCCCTGTTCCAGCTTCGGCACTACCACTTCCGCCTTATGATTTCCGTCCTCGAAGGAATATTTCCGGAAAGTAATCAGCTGAAAATAAGAGCCGATTCCCGGTATGCTTTGCAAAGCATAGGCGGTTTCCTTCGACAGATTAGGCAGTAAGAAAAGCAGACAAAAGCAAGCCGCAATTGCAGAAGAAAAATACCGAATAGGAAATTTTTTTATTTTTTTCCTTGTTCTCTCATTTTCCGCTTCTTCTATAAAGCGATCATCGATTTGAGAAAAAGGCTTCTACAAAATCCCAGTCTTTCATGCGATTCCCTCGTCTTTTAAATACTTTGCCAAAGCTTGTCTGGTACGGTGCAGGCTGACTTTCACCTTACTTTCCGTGACTTGAAAGGCTTTTGCGATTTCCTGTATCTCATCATGATAAAAATATCTTCTTACAAAGAAAACTCTCGTTTCCTTCTTTTGCTTTTCCAAAAATTGATTCAAGGCATCCACCAAAGCCTGTTGATTCACATGCTCTTCCACATTGTCCGAGGAAAAATGCAAATCCTCTCCAAGCTCCTCCACGCTTTCCGTAAAGCCCTCGGAAAAACGTTTTTTAGCCTTCAACATCTTCAATTTATTGATAGAAGTATTTTTTACAATCTTTCCCAGATAGGCTCTGAGAAATTGAGGGCGTTCCGGAGGAATGGCCTGCCAGGCCTTCAGCCAGGTATCATTGAGACACTCCTCCACATCCTCTCTTTGGGACAGTACCTGAGAAGCAATCTTTCCGCAGTAAGCTTTAAAATTCTCCTGCAGGGCTGTCAAGCCCTCTTCCTTTCTTTGCCATAATAAGTCTATAATTTCTTGCTCTTCCATAGTTCTCCTTTAGCTTTTTATGGGACTTAGAAAGGATAAGGCAAAATATTGATTTCTTTGTGAATTTTCTATTAGGCCTTCTTTACAGAAAGGATGGTTCCGGTAAAGGAATCCACCTCGGATAATTCTCCGGTGTACTTCACAACAACCTCATCACCCGCTTTTACCTCACTAAGACCTTCCGGAGCCTTATCAAAGTTCAGGGCATACTCCTTGCCGTCATCGGCTTTAATGGAGAACATAAAGTCCTTTACTTCCAAGATGCTTCCCTTGATTTCTTTGGCATCCTTGGCATCCTCTGCCCCCGCCTTTGCACTTTCCTGTGCTGCGGAAGACTCTGTCTTAGCGCCCTCAGACTGCTTTGTCTCTTTTCCTCCACAAGCCATCAGTCCAATACTCATCATTAAAGCTAATACAACAATTCCGGTCTTTTTCATAGTAATTCCTCCATCTTTATCAATGTTTCGGAAGCGAATTCTTCCGACATTTGGAAAGACAGAGGAAATCCTAAAAAGGTTACAAATTATTTTTATTTATTTTTATGACAGCTTTTTCTCCGCCGATTCGGCCGCTGCTTTGCAAGGTTTTCCCCCGAACCAGGGTTTCACAAAGGCTTACATTATTCACGCTTCTGTCAAAAAGGCTTAAGGTTTCTTCCACAGCACTCTTTTTCTCCGTAGCAAGCTCTCTATGGATTAAATCCGCCGCATCCTTTTCCAAAGGACTTAGTAAAAGATCATCCCTTCTGGTTCCTGATTTTAAAATGTCTATAGCCGGGAAGATTCTTCTTTCCTGAAGCTCACGGTTTAGCACAAGCTCCATATTTCCCGTCCCCTTAAATTCCTCATAAATCACATCATCCATGCGGGATCCGGTATCCACCAAGGCTGTTGCAAGAATCGTAAGGCTACCCCCTTCTCTAATATTTCTTGCAGCACCGAAGAAACGCTTAGGCATATGGAGGGCTGCGGAATCCATACCCCCGGATAGCACCTTTCCGGAGGAAGGCACAATCAGGTTATAGGCTCTAGCCAGTCTGGTAATACTGTCTAGGAGAATGCAGACATCCTGTCCCTGCTCCACCAGACGCTTTCCCCGTTCAATGGTCATCTCTGCCACTCTTTTATGGTGCTCCGGCAACTCGTCAAAGGTGGAATAAATCACCTGCACCTTATCCCCCACAACCTCTTCCATCATATCCGTGACTTCCTCGGGACGCTCATCAATCAGAAGAATCATCAAAGTCATATCCGGCTGATTTTTCAGAATAGACTGGGCAATCTGCTTTAAAAGGGTTGTTTTTCCCGCCTTGGGAGGGGAAACGATCATTCCTCTTTGGCCTTTTCCGATGGGCGCCAAAAGATCCAGTACTCTTAAAGAGGTGGGAACTCTCTTCCCTTCTCTTTCCATATGGATTCTCTCATCCGGGAAAATAGGGGTAAGCTTGTCAAAATCCGGCCTTCTGTAAATAGCGGAAACCGGTAAATCATTGACAGTTTCAATATACAAAAGAGCATTGTATCTTTCCTGGGGATTTCTGGACTTGGCATAGCCATAAATCATATCTCCGGTTTTCAAATGAAAACGACGAATCATCAAGGAATTGACATAGACATCCTGTTCTCCCGGCATAAAGTTCTCAGAACGAATAAAACCGTAGCCGTCAGCCATAACCTCCAGGATTCCATGTGCTTCCTTGGCATCCGTGTCCCTGGGGCCTTCTCTACGAACTTCTTCTCTAGGCACATTGTCCTGAGAAGCATTTTCCAAAGACTCTTCTCCAACCTCAGGGTTTTTGGGCGCTTTCTTCATAAGACTCATGAGAAACAGCTTCTTTTACTTTGCTTGCTTCCGTTTTCACTGCTACAGTTTTCTTTGTTTCAGCCTTACCTCTTTTCGCTACAGTCTTCTCTTTTTTTTCTGCATTATTTTCTTCGTTCACTGTAGTCTTTTTTTCTTTCACTGTCACCTTTTCTTCTGTAGCAGACTCATCCTCTGCAGAAGCTTTTTTTCTGCCTCGTGTTTTTTTCTCAACGCTCTGCTCTTCCCCTTCGATAAGTGCCGGTGAGGATGCATCTTTCTTTTTTGTTGAGGCTTTGCGCGGTTTTGTGCCGGCTTTGCTCTCCTCCGTAGCGGTCTGCAACAGTTCTTCTTGAATCTCCGTGGATTTTTTTCTTGGCATAAATACTCCTTCGATGGAAAATGAAAAATACTATAGAATTACTTTATTAAAATGAATTAGCCGGGAAGATTGATTCAGGGGAAGCCCTGATAAGAAAAGAGGGACGGAAATCCGAAAAGATTTCCTCCCTGTGTTTAGGATGGACCTGATGGGAGTCGAACCATATAAAAACATGCTATATATGGCTAAAACACGTCATCTTCCTAAAAACGTGGGCTGTTTTGTGGGCGGTTAAACCTAATACACATAAATAATATAGCTTTTTTAAGCCACAATTTCAATAGTATTATCATTTGCATACAGCAAAGACAAAGCCGAGCTATATGCTCCATCTGCTCCCCACATAGTCAAAGCCCTGTCCTTTCGCTTTTTGACTTTTTGCACTTGTGGCCATTGCTCCTGTGCCTGTCAGATAATACCACTTGCCTTTATCCTGCAACCATTGCCCGGATAGCATTCCAGCCGTCTCTCCAAGGTAGTACCAATCATCAGCAGACTTAAACCATCCTTTAATCATTCTTCGGAATCATCAAAAAGCATACCAACGGCCGTTGATATAGCTCCATTGTCCTTTTACAGGAACTCCGTATTCGTCATAGTAGAACCAAGACTCGCCTTCCTGCTTCCATCCGGTAAATAGATTCTTTTGATGTTGGCTACAAGCTGTGTATGCCACCCATGATACAAAAGATTTGACACCAATACACGCCGTTCATGCCGTACCACTCGCTATACTTTGTGTAGTTGTTCATTCCGGCATTTCCTAGCTTGCTTAAAAGGTCTCTATTGCTTCCTTTTTCAAGGTATCCGACCTCTAGCATAGCAGCATTGACAAACTCATCCACAGTACAAGTTTCTACACCAAAGAAAGGCCTTCCGAAGCCGTCAATGCTTCTATCCTGTCCGGGGAAGAATGTATAAGTTTTGATAGTTACAGCACCGCCATTTCTTACTACTCCCAGAGCAGAGGAAGTGTTTCCTTCTACTGTCTTAATGGTGTACTGGCCGTTCTTTAGCTTTGTTACCTCAATTACAATTCCCACATGGGCAACTCTCTTTTTCACGCTACTATAAAAGTAGACTATATCCCCACGCATGGGCGTTTGATAGTATCTCTTGTGCTTTTACGAAGTATCCTTTGCCGTCTACTGTGAAGGAAGTGTATCCACCCCTAAAAGCTTTTTACCTTTCTGATAAGCCATTTTTGCCTCCTATTCTGATTTTGAGAAAGTTTTTTCAAAAGTTTCTCAACGCTTCTCAACTTTTCTCAATTTTTCTCAACTCTCCAATAAAAGGGAGAACAATGTCTCCCCAAAAGCATTTACTTCTTAAGTCGATTCCGGGACCCGTGAAGTTATCCGGATTCGGTGTTACTCCAGGTCCGTGAGTCGCATCATCCTCGCCAACGCCACGGCCATAGCCTCGCAGGATGAGCAGAGTTATCCGCTTTGTTGTCCTTCACAGGAACATCCTGTCTCTTTGCATCCTCATCAATGCCTTCATATCTTTGCATAGGTCCATTTTTCTCATAGTCTTTCTCCTTTTTAGTAAGTATAGTTAAATGCAGGATTGCCTCCTGCTGAGGCTTCTTTAAAGTATAATTATTTGCCGGAAAGTTGTTTCCCAATCTGATTTGCGCCTGTGGAGGCTAGTCGGATACGATGCCAACGGCTACGGCATTCAGTACATCCTTTGCCGGAAAATCGGCCATGGTCTGCATACCTACCACGCCAGGACTGCCCAACAAGTCCGCAAATTACCAGGATAAACTTGTTATCCAGTCTCTCTACAGACTTGCACCCCATACCGATAAGGTATGTAATTACTGTGATTGCTACTACACTTCCAATTCCAAAATCCATTTTGTTTTTCCTCTCTTTCTAATAACTAAAATCGCCGTTTTTCGACCGCTCTTCATACGCATCAGTAATTAGTTTCTTTGCGCTCACGGTATTATGATTTTTAAAATCTAAGTGATTCCTACAGTACCTGTCATAAGTGTCAATATCTGTAAAAATCTGAACAAAGCTTTTCTCTGCTGTGAGCTTGCTTTCCGATAATCTCATCAGCGAAACGCAAAATCTAACCTTTGCGGCTATGGCTCGTGTCTCCTCAACAGATTCCGCAACTGCTTCAATCTTGTCACTTAGTGCATCAACCCTGTCCATTAGGGCTTTCTGAGACTCTGCGAATTCCTTTGTCAACATTTTACCGATAAAGGTAAGGATAGCCGTCACGGCTTTTTATCTTTTAGGGCAAACTTTTTCCACCAAAGTGATAAACCCTAGAAAAAGCCATCCTAGTGACTGAACGATAACTCCAAAATCCACCAAGCTAAAAATGCGTTAAAATCTATCATCCATTTTCTGCTCCCTTCTCTTCTGCGGCGATACGAAGAATCTCTTCCTCCTGTGCTTTGGTAATCCATCCCTTAGCTACAGCCCTATCAAGCATCTTCTTGTTTAGCTTTCCTTCTTTTGCCAGTCCTAAAAGTGTTTCATACATCCTACTCACCTCCTAAGCTATCAAGTACAAGACTGTTCACGGTCTGCCTAAGCTCCTCATTCTGTTGCTTAAGCTCTGCAATCTGCTCCGCCTGCGAGGGAATCCTCTCGGCTTTCTCCTCGCCTACACGGACAAACTGCAGCTCTCCTTTTTCGTCTCGCATTTCCTTCATTTTTGAGATTAAAAAAAGCCCCATCTCTGTAAATGCAAGGCTCTTTTAAATCCCACATGGAGGACTCCTTGGCGTATGCGGTAGCACCATAGATTGCTCTAGCTCCCATATCTGCCTCGGTAGGGCTATCAAATATGGTGATAGCCATAACCTCATGCTCTGCCGTGTCCTTGTTCGGCAAAATCAGTGCAAAATCTCGTTTCATGCTTCTTCTCCTTCCTTTTAGGTAAATTAAAAAGGAACTCCGTAAGGAATCCTTTCATGCATGAGTATTAAATTTTTAGATAGTTTAGCTTCCGTCGTTCATGGAAGAACCCCATGCGATGTAGATACAGCCGGTGCCACCTTCTCCACCGGAGTAATTATCCATGTATCTATTATTTGCTCCATTACCGCCATTACCAAAGCCCATTTGTTCCGGCTGTTTCCAACGCCGGAAGAGCCCTGTTTCCAGCGATTCCACCGCTACAGTACAAAACGCCATTAAAAGCCTGTAGTAGCTTGAGATGTTGACCCTGTCCCGGTCGAATGGTCAAATAGTAAGTATCCCCATTTCTTCCGCCCCCTTATCTTTTACGCTAGTCTGCGCTCCTGCACCATCATTTCCGTTTGCTCCCGGAGAACCGCCAAACGCCGCACCGCCAGAGCCTCCATCGCCACCGCTTCCATGGTGACCGCCTCTAGTCATTTGCATAGATAAGGGAGGCTTTCCGTGTTGCGCCACGATGCCTCAAAAGTGGTGTGTAAAGCCCTGGTAGGTTTCCCCATTCATAAGATTTTTGCCATGTTGCAGTATTAGTAGGCGCGACTTGCCCCTCTTACCGGAACTATCCAAGGTATCGCTTTTGCCCCGGGTAACGTCCATATATCCTGTAGTGAAATAGCCTCTCCGCCTCCACCGCCGGGAACATAGTACCCGTTGCCGCTGCCACCTTGTCCTCCGTGCCCAACAAGTATATAGCGGATTCTTCTTACGCCTTCCGGTACTGTCCAGTACCTGCCCCTGCTCTAGCGTTACAGAACCACTAATTCCACTTACACGGATTTGTAGCGGAAACTGCCCCATCGTCATACCACCTACCGGAATTAGTAGTAACATGGTTAAATGCCCTCACATAAAGCTGTCGCTCTTCAAGCCTTCCAGTTTCATAGTGAACATCAGCACTATCAAGCGTATAGAATCCATCCGTAACACTCGTCGGCATACTGTCATGCTAAAAACGAACCTTGTACCCTCCACAAGCCCTTAGTTGGACGAGCCCATGTAAGCCGGACTTGCTTATGCGCATACAGGGCTGAGGCTGAAAATTGTGATTGAGGCGATTCCAAAGGCGTGTAAAGCGGCCTTCTTAATAAATTCCTTATTCAATCCTAGAACGGCATTTTTCCATCGCCATATCCGGGCATATATGCCTCGCCATTGGCAACTATATTTTTGTAATTTCCTGCAGGAAGCGGAACTGTTACCATGCCATACATATCCTGTATAGTTGCATTGGCATCTACAATCGCCACGCCCCTCGGTTCTTTTCCTCCTGCACCACCTAAAGGAATTAAAACATCGCTCATTATGAAAACGCTCCTTTCAACAACTCTGAAATCCATAGTTGGCTTTTTCTGCCTTGCAATAAAAACCACAGAACCATTTTTGGGCTTCTGCGCTTGTAATCAATGAAGCCATTTCATCCCAATTCTCAATTTCTGCCAAGGTATTATCCTTTGTATAGGCTTTGCCCATGATAAGGCTTGCAGTAGACTTCATCCTTTGGATATTGACTGTCTGCCTGTATGGAGCTGTACTGGTCCATCCACTAGCACTTAAAAGAACGGTCTCTTCGTCTTTCAATCCGGCTTTCAGAGTGTTCAAGTCAGAGGCAAGGGCATAAACCAATGTATTATCAACCTTAATTTCTAGCTGTTCGCTGTTCTTAAGCTTCAGAACCAATTCATAATTACATTAACAGGCTTTCCTTGCTCATACCTTGGCATAAAGTCCGGCTCACTCGCATAAGCATAGGCAAGTAATGTGAGGCTTGTTATCTCCTTCCACCATAGCCATAAGTTGAAATATTCTCATGCGGTAGCTTTCTGTCAAAGGCGTTCCGTTGTTGTTTTCGTTATTTATATCCACCCCTACAGACAATGCCAACAGTATTACTGTTTACGCTTGATACAAGAGCCTTGTGCTTGTCATAGGCTGTGGAAGCATTCAAAACTTCCACTTCTCTTGCGATGTTCCCGGAAATCTCCTTATCCGCTATAACTACATGCTTGATAAAGCAAAGGCTTCTTATTGGCAAGGCTTCTTTCTATCAGCTCTTTTCCTTTGTTTGTGATTTTAGATTCTGAAAAGTATCCCATTAATTCCCCATTCCACAAATACAGTAAATTCAGTAAGGGATTGAATAGCACTCCCAATGAAATCTTCTGAAATTGCTGTCCTTGTAACATTTACATTTTTCAGATTATCCCTAAAAGGCTTTCACATTTTCTAGTGTGGTGGCTACAGCTTCCAATTCATTAGCTTTTTAATGCTCCGCCTATGGAGATGGAAAACTCTGCATTACCTGTCCTTGTTACATCGGTTTCGCCAAAAATGGCATCTGCAAACCTTGATATAGCCTCCAAGCTTCCCGCTTAGATAGTTACTATCAAAGGCATAGCTTTACTAGCTCACGCTTCTTTTTCAATGGCATAGCCCCTGTTGTAGTACGGAAGTCTGAAATCTATAGCCAAACAGTCAAGAATCCATTCATCCAAGTTATCAAGCTCGGATAGCAGGAAAACATTGTTTAGCATACCTTGGAAATACTGAAAGCCCACTTTCATGGCATAGGACAATGCTTGTATATCCACATCCTCTTTATAGGGGCTTGAAAGTAAATCAATCATTTCTCCTTCTAAGAATTTAATCATCTTCCACCCCTTTAAAAAGTAACGCTCATGCTAGTGCAGTTTGCAATTTCGTTTCCATTGATGGTTATAAAGTTCGGATTCGTTACAACAACTCTCTTTGCTCCGCTAACCATACAACGCCGGACAAGCTCATTTTGGTTAATGTCTCTTCCAAGCTTGGACCTTTGCCACGTTACATAGTCCTTTACAGAATCTTCTACAGCTTTCTTAATCTCTGCTTCTCTGTACTTGTCAGACTCATAGAGGTAGTATCCAATTTCTACGCTATAGTTCCTTGCTGCAGGCTTCCTAAAATTAAGCGTGTCCGTAAAAACAGGCATTTTATCCCCAATCAATAGCAGCTTTAACCTCTGCAAGGTCATTGTCGCTATACTGGCCTGTTTCGTTATCCCATAGCAAGACTACATCAATCTCTGTGGAGTTCGGCCGCTTTCAAGGTAAACATCCTTGATATGTTGGCTTGCTTTCTTTATCCAGTATTCATAAGAACGCTTAGTACCGCCATTTGTATAGCTATCCGGATACAGATAGATTCTTTCACGGAAATCATCATCGGATTCCAAGTCCACTCCGCTGAGCTTTCTGTGGTATTCTGCGGATTGCACAAAAGGAATATTATCCACAAGCTTTGTAATAGTTCTTGCCTTGTATCCGTTTCCAATTACTCCGGGAACTCTGCATTCAGCATCCACATCCCCAGTAAGCTCTCCTCTTCCGATGGTAAGTTCCTTTACAGTCTCAAAAGTAAGCCCTGCTTCCGTTGATACCTTAGTGCCTTTAGGAACTACAGAATTTGTTGCTTGTACTCCGCTTAGAGTGAATCTAAGAGTAGCTATTGACTTCTTAGCCTTAAGCCTTTGTAGTCCTTTAAACGCCCCTAGGTTATCAAGGAACGCTCCCTTAGAATACTTAAGCAATCCCATCTTCCCGGAAAAGTCTATCTGTTCGTAAGCATGGAAAAGGTAATATGCACAAGTGGAAAGAATGATTCTCCTATCATCAGACTGAGGAAGAGCTTCCTCTGCCCCTGTCAGTTCTTTTTCTTTTTCTCTGAAAAAGCCGATAGCATTTCTGCTTCCAATTTCTCCGCTGTCATGCCCTCGATAAAATCAACCTTTGGATAGCTGTCAAAAACTCCCATTCTACCTCCTTTTCACATGGACAATAGCCTGTATTCCCTCTTCCTCACGGTCTATATACTCTATATAGTCCACAGCTACACCAGGAACATACTTTTCCGTCTGCGTTACAACCTCTACAGTAAATCTATTCTGAAAAATCGGAGTAGGCTCTGCAGAATCTCCCACAAAAGCCCAAAAATCCCTATGCATGGGGATACTGCCTGCCTTGTCTTATACAAAGGTGGATAGTTACCTGTGATTGACTCTTCCAGTCGTTCTCTTTCATTTGATTCTATTCTGAAATCCATTATTGATACTCCTTAAAGGTTACATCAACTTCAATTCTTCCGACTTCTCCGCCTTTATGTATCTCTTCCCACTCGGAGAAATGTTTGTGATAATGCACCGCCTATCCATTACAGAACGATTCCCAACAATGAGATACTGCGCCTGTCTATCTCGCATAATCTTTCGGAGTAGTTCGTACTGCTGCCTTGGCCTAAGTCCAAGCTCCACTGAAAACACAATATGGAGCGTTACTTCGTCCAATTCCTCGCCTGTTACCTCTAAGCGACCTTTCCAACCAACAACCGGATGCTCCTCCGTCTTTAGCCCAATGGATGATTTGAAATCGGTAAATGTCCTTGTCTGCTTTCCTTTATGAAAAAAAGGTAAGTTCTCCAAACTGTCCTATCATCGTTTATCCCCCTAAAGCTTGCCACCTTTGCTTCTAATTCAGCTAACCTTTGCTCTAATGCCTTGATGTTCACTCCTGCAAGCTCCAAAGTGTCTCCTTGTGCCTTGATGGCTATAGAGATCAGTAAGCTGTTTATAGAACAGGCCTTCTCCTGTTTCCTTTGGCAAGTCCTCTTCGGAATAGAATCCACCAAGGACAACTCAAAGGATTCCCCATTAGATAGATGTAGTACAAGCACCTGTTCCCTACCTTTGGCATTTTGTATTCTCCTGTAAAGAAAAATAAGGTAGCTCTGCGGTCGCTAAGTCGTTCATGTCCGTATAAACAACGGATACCATGGCTTTCTGATGATTTACAGTACCTACAGTTCCGATTCTGATATTGTCCATGCTTATACCCTCTGAATAATCTTCCTAGCAGTTACGCTTTGTGTTAGTCCTCCGTTGTCCAAAAGTTACATCCACTCTATCAACAAAATACTTACCATCGCATACACCACAGTTTTTATCTCGATGTTGTAAGTGGAGAACAATCCATAGTCAAAGACTGTAGGCTTAAAAAGTAATAGTTGTCGTATTCTTGTTTTGTTCATTCAGCCTAGCCTTTGCTACCTTCTCTGCTTCTGATTGGTCTTGTACTTGCTCATTGAGATACAGAACCTTTCTTCTGTGCCGACCTTTACTGTTATTGTTTCCTGCTTCTTTTTGGGGTTCTTATACCTTAGCTCTGCGCCTGTATAAAAATCCTTGCAAGGAAGTGGTCCAGTTATAGTCCGGCTGTATCTCGTGTGTGGTCCAGTCTATATAGCCTTCATTGCTTCCGCTTGTAACACTACTAGGATATTCGCCATAGAAATTGTATATCCCCCTTGCTTCGTAAGCTGTTTCGTCATACAAAACAAAGCCTGTCTTATAGCACTTCATGCAGATTCCGTACTTCTTACAAACATTTTGCAGGGAATGATAAATCTGTCTCATTAGTCTGCTCTATCTTTTCTATAGTTACATCCTGGCAATTAAAAAGAGATTCGGCATACTGTACTTGCCTTGAATCTCTTCTACTAATTGCCGTAAGGTTACATTTGTCCAAGCCTTAGAACGCTGCCTATCCTTTAATTCTGAATCGGCTGGCTGTGATACTCCTTTTCACAGTCATAACTCTTTAGCGCACCTGTAATGGATATTTCATCAATCACAAAGCTTCCGCAATGGTATTCCTCATGCTTTCCATTTACATACCAATTCCGCATGATGATGGAAATGTCTAAGTCCTCTCCTTTTTGGGGATTGAATCCGCCTGCTGTATTCATGGCGTTTAAATCAAGCTCCAAGCTTATAGAATCAAGGTATCACAGGCATTATCCGTATACTGTAAAGAGGACAGGTACTTAGTCAGATTGTAAGAGCCACCATTATAAAGTGCTATGGTTTCGGCGTATCTTGCTTTTGGCTGTATAGTTTTCGCTTCCGTCCACTACCAATTCCTCCAATCTTCTCTATGAGCACTCTTTCCAGTTCTGTATTCACAGGGTGGAATGTTTAGGACTGTATCGGCAGAAAAGACTAAAGTTCCTATCTCCTGCGGATTTGCTTCCATAAGCAGAGGAAAAGCTTCTCTGTGCCATATACTTTTAAAAGCAATTAAATCCCAAGTATCCCCAAGAATTGTCTTATAAGTATTGTTTACCACTTTTCCCTCCTGTCTTAGAACGATGTTCTTCGCGTTTCTCTTGCGTATCTATCCATCATGGCTTTGAAATCTGCATAACTGTCCGATAAAACGGACTTTATTTCATTAGCATTTCCCCGGATATATTGATGGTCGGGCTATAGCTTATGTTCTGCTGTCCACCTACTGACGGATTGATACCGGATAACTCTGCATTTGCTTGCTGTAAAAGGCTTGCAGCTCTTGCGGAGTTATTCATAGGGATAACATATTCTGCATCCCCCACCTTCTCCAATTAAAGCATTTGTAGGTCCGTTTACTCTTCCGCCTACGGCAAATTTCTTATCAAGCTAGGGCTTATCAAGTCCTTTTGCCTTTGCTGTGGACTCGACCTTTGCTGCAGGATTTGCGAAAGGCGCAATCGGCATATTCACCTTCACATTCTGGCCGCTAAAGAAATTCTTACAGAGTTCAGAATGTTCTCCATACCGCTCATGCTTCCATTTTGTAGTTGGATGTTTGTATTAACCGAAATAGGCTTAGAAAACTCATTCTTTAAAGCATACTTATATTGAGCCACAAACTCTCTAGCATGAGAGCTTAAGTCTTTTTATCTGTTTCCGAAAACAATTTTTCAAAAAGCCTTTTCGTGCATCTTCGTCCCCTATGATACTTTCGATTCTGTTCAGCTTTTCAAGTGTTTGTCTAACATCATCCGGAACAGAATCCATGCTAGTAACTTCTTCCCTAAACTGCTTGATTGCTTCTGAATTTTTCTTTTTAATAAACTTACAAGTCCATTTTGCGCTTTTTGGGCTAACAAGTTTTTATTCCATCTGAATACTTGGAGTTAAGTCCTTGTTTTTATATGGAAGTCCATTTTTCGGATGTTCTCGTCTCTTCTGTCGAACTCTTCGCCATACTCGCTTAAGATTTTATTTGTAAGCAATTCGATAGGCTTTGTCTTTTGCTTCCATTACAACACTCTGTCTTTGTTTCTTAATCTTTGCAATGTCTCTATCATACATAGACTGGCTATAATAGCCGTCTTGACCTTCTGAAAAGTCCTAATTCTTTTGATTTTTCAAGGTAGATTCCGCACTCATCAAGGCATTCTTGGCAAGCTCATCCGCATTGTCGGCCATTTCCTTTGCGTATTCACCGGATTTATCCACAACATTGGCAAAAAGACTCACTTGTTAGCGGGAGCGTTCTCTACATCGTTGTTAAGTAAATCCCATTTGGCCTTATTTTCCGACTGCATCGCTTGCTCTTTAAGGTCGAGTAATTGCTGTGTCAGAGTGTTGATTGTTTCTTGCTCTATCGGCGTGATAATGCCATCTTCCATAGCTTTCTTGTACTCATCGCCTAATTGCTTTCCGATTCGCTCAACATCATCACGGATACTTGTATACATTCCGTCAAACTGCTTTTATCAATCCTTCTCCAGTAGCATCGCCCTCACCAAAAAGCCCACGAATGGAGAAGTGCATAGCAATTTGCTGTTCGGACCTAGGTTAGATACTCCGGAAGCCAAGCTTTCAAGTTCAGTTCCAAGCTTTTCTGCATCTTCCGATTGAAATCCAAATTTACGCTTAGTCTAAGCTGTAGTTTTTGTAAGCTTTCTACTGTCCTATCAATCTCTTTGTTGTATTGTCCGACTGCGGATAACTGCTTACTTGCCTGGGAAAGTCTTTCAAAGGTTTTCTTTCCAACAATCTCCATAGCAACATCGCCTAGCTCTTTGAGAGATAGCTTCATATCCCCAAAACGTTTATTAAGGTCTTTCTTTTCCTTCCTTCGCATTATATACAGTAATGGCTGCTTCTAATCCAACAATTCCCGCTGCGAGAAGTCCTAACCCTGTTGCATTCGCTAATAAAGTATTTTTCTCCCAAAGTATTAACAAAAGCCAGAAATAGACTTAATACCCTTTAGGCACTTCATTAATCCCTTTAAATGCTACTGCCATCGTAGAGAATCCTGCTACTGCACCTGTCAGCCACTGCGGATTGCTCACAAAGAACTCTCCAATCTTAAGCACAGGCTTTACGAACTCTCCGAAGCCTTCTGCACCACGCTTGAGCTTCGGATACAGCTCCTCCAAGTTATCAATAAAAACCATCGGAAGCATAAACCATATTAGTAAACGCCTTTTTCTCCGTCTCTTAAAGGTATGTTTATGGCATCGCTTACCTTGATTCCTAAGTCCCTGCATAGCGGATTGTAAAATCTTTGTATCGCCCACAGGTTATCCATCTTTGTAGCAGCCATCTGCTGTAAAGAGCCATTGGCATTTCTTAGTGATTCATTCAAGCCATCCCATTCATTCTTTCCGTCTTTCACGGCATCCAATCCATTAAGTAAATGAGTAAAGGCATCAATATGATGTTTTCCACCGATTCTTGCCTTGTAGTAGTTCTGTTCTTCCTCGGTCATTCCGGCAAGCTTATCCCTAACCTCTGTTAAGGTCTGCTTTAAGCCTTTGAACTTTCCATTTTCAAAAGCAGAAACGCCTAACTTCTGCATGGCCTTCCGGCTTGTCCTGCACCTGTAGTAAGGTTAATCATGATAGCATTCAGAGCTGTTCCGGCTTCTGAACCCTTGATACCTCTGTTGGCCAGTACACCTAATGCCGTTGCGCTATCCTCAATATCTACCTTAAGTCCTTTGAATACACCGCCAGTCTGAATCCATGCTTCCATGAGTTGCTCTGCGGTCTGATTGGATTTGTTGTTTTGCTGTAGTGGCAACATCCAGGAATCTTTGTAAATTCTCTCCGTTTCGCCGATAACCTCTCCCGTAGCACTCATGGAATCGGTTACAAGGTCAGAAGTTCTTGCAAGGTCCAAGTTGGTAGCTTCGGAAAGCTTAAGAACGCTCGGAAGAGCCTTTTACGGAATCTCCACGCTCCATCCTGCTAAAAGCCATGTACTCTAAAGCATTTGCGGATTCCGTGGCCGTCTTTGTGGTTTCTCTCCGTACTTCATGGCCGCTTCTCTTGCGATGTTAAATTCCGCCTCTGTAGCCTTTGCAGTTCCCTTCCAAGAACTCATGGCCTTATCAAAAGTCCATTCCTACATCAACGGCTTTTCTTTCCTGCCGCTAATGCTGCTGCGGAGATTGTTCCCATTGCTACAGCTCCGGCTTTGCCAATCTTTTTCATGGCATTATATGGGGCATTAGGATTTTCTCATTTTTGCTAGCTGTTCCATCGTTCCAAGTCCAAGAGCACCGGGTGCTGATACTTGCTGCAATATCTCGCATTTGCTTCTTTGTCAGAGCTAAACTCTTGCCTAGACTGCCATCCATAATTCTCATGATTCGTATAGCCAGCTTATATTCTTTACTTGCCATCCCTATACTCCTTTATTCCGTCAATAATGGGCTTTATTTCATCAAAGAGATTTACTAAAGGAATGGAATAAAAAGCTTATCGGCGTGTGGGTAATCATAGCCACCTTTGCCGTAAGCTTTTTAAAGTCCTTCTTCCTCTATGCCCCTCATGTAAAAGTAAATACCGATGTTCTAAGTCTAATCGCATCCCCTTGCCTTAAGCTTCATAAGCCACTCATAAGGCATTCCGTTGGCCTTTGCCACAACCAATGCACTATACATGGTATCTACAGGCGTGTTAGCTGTCATGGTAACGCCAGTTAAGCGTTTAAATTCCCTGTCAACCTCTGTTAAGCCCTGCAAGTCTAAATCCCACAGTCCTTTCAAGGAAATCTCCTTGTACTCTGTTCCTTCAAAGGTAATGGAAGTTCCAATTCAAACTTGAAGTCGTCCATATTGAAATCTAAGGCAGAGTTATCCTCTGCCTTAGTCGTTTTCTTTGTACTAGCCATTAGCTACAATCTCCTTTACTTTATCCATGATGTCCTCGTTGTTCACTACGAAAAATCTCATTGAGCTTGTCATGCTCAATAAGCTTCTCATAGTCTACTTCTACAAGCACATAGATAACTTCGAGTTTCATGCTTGCATTGAAAGCTTCTCCAACCTTGGCACTTCCCGGGTTAATTTCAAGAGTCTTTCCACGGACAACCACTCGCACCTGTGAATAGTCTGTTACTCCGGTGGAGGGGTCTGTTACCCGGATAGCACCTCTCAAAGTAACGCCTGTTACCTTGGAATGGTCTACAAACTTAGTAATGTCATGATAGAGCGTTCTGAACGGAATTTCCTGCTGCATGGACTGCGTATGTCCAATTACAGGAGCAGCGTACTCACCGCCGATGCCTGCGCCACTAATAGTTGCGGTAAGCATACTTAACGGAGCAAGGGTAACGCTATCGGAAATACCGATGAGCTTACCTCCGTCATGGTCGTACACATTAAAGCCGTTTAAAACCTCCGGGATACTATTGATACCGATTTTTCCTGCCATTAGTTGTTACCTCCTACCGCACTAGAAATCAAAGTTGGGTCAAACTCGATATGGTCCACAATCCATTCCGCCGGAGTGAAGAACGCAATCTTTGTACTGAATACGATTTTTCCGTCAAGAATTGCTTCCTTTGGATTCTCCGCCTCATCAAAGCTAAGTCGTCCTCCGGCGATAATGCCTGCTGCCTTTAAAGAGTTAAGGAAAATGTTCTCGGAATCCACCACAGCTTCGGAAAGTCTATAGTTGGCCGGCTCATCCACTTTGTTCTTATAGGTCTGAATAAAGCGGTTTCTGTACCAACTCATCATTCTTCTGCAGGCAATCCATCTATCCTTTGGGTCTGTGGACTTCGGATAAGCCGTAGTGTTGTTTCCGTAAAGCTTAAATCCGTTATCATTGATAGCGGTTACTACACCTAAGCCATTGACAAGCTCTGCCTGCGGAACATCAAGGAAAACCTCTGTTCCGTCAGAAAGACAGGTAGCAGATACCGGAATACTCTCACTGGATGGAGACTTGTAAGGAATATCCCCATGGTCCATATCACACTTTGCCATAGCACAAGCAGCAAGGGTAGACAGGTGGAAAACCTTTCCGCCTACCTTAACGCATGGGAAAAATGCCATGGCATGAGGATTTGTTACGCCAAGATACTTCTTAGCAGTCTCAACATCCGCATAAGTAGTAAGCTTTGTTGCCTGTGCCTTATACAGAAGGTCAAGCACGCACTCACAGGAATACAATCCGTTTAAATCCTCTGTCTTTGCACTAAGTGCTAAAGCAACCAAAGGTTCTCCGCCGAACTTAGGGCAAGCTAGGATACTGGGAATTACTCCAAGCTTTGGATATACATTTCTGATTGCTTCAATTCCCTTAGTAGCTCCTGTGGTTACGTCATATCCGCCGATAATGTCATTCGCGGATACTGCGGTTACGTCTGCAAGGCCGTCTGTGTACTTAAGAGCTACACTGGTTACTCCGGACTGAATCTTCTTTACGCGGAGCTTAACTTTTCCGTCTGTGTCATAGAAAAGTTCAAAATCTTCGAAGCCTTTGCAGGAATCTCTTCTCCGTTGTTCTGGCTTAATGGTTACACTTCCAAGTGCTACATTGGTTAGAGTGGTATCAACAACGCCTACTTCTGTGATGTTCACAGTCTTAGGAGCTGCTGCTGCAGACTTTCCCTTTGTTGGGTCATACACATTGATAAATACCACCGGAGCGATGTTGTAAAGCTTAAAGCAAGCATCCATCGCTTCGCAAAGAGTGTACTTTGCGTAGTCCTCGGAGTAGCCGAAGTATTTCACGGCTTCTTCAAAGCTGTTTACCAATACAGGCTCATTCACCGTTCCGTATGCCGTTGTATGTACCGGAGCTGTGCTGACAAACACTCTTACGCCATTTTCAGACTTCACAGGTGCTTTCACGGCAGTAGCATTCTCGACAGTGCTAATTCTGTGCATATATGCCATTTGTTCTTTCTCCCTTCTTAATCAACAAGTTGTTTTATAACATCACCTTCCAGAACAAGGATTCTTTCTGCAAAGGCTCTGTCCATCTTTACTTCTTCCTGGATATAGCTCGGAAGCTCCCCTAAGAAGATTGTTCCGTGCGGAAGTCCTCTTCTTGACTCTCAAGATAGATATATTGCTTTTCGGAAGATTGTTTTTCAGAACTATTGTTCTGTTTTTATCTTCTTCATTGCTTGGAGTATTTGCTTCTGCCGTTACCACTTCTTCTGCCGTGTATCCACATGCCCTTATCCTCTTTTTACAGATACTTCTCCCATTCTCTCTCTATTCCTTCAGTTCAAAAGTCTGTCACAACGACACCGAAGAAATAAGGGTAGGTATCCTCTTCGTTTACCTCGGCATCAAAAGTCTCTGTTTCTGTACTGGCTTTCTAACATGGGATCCAAGGTGAATCTCTGCCGTACCTTCTATCAGATTGATAATCTCTCTGTGTCCTCGATTCGATTTATCGTTGTTAGCAGATACCGAAGATAAAAGCAATCTTCACAACCCACCGATTGTCCTTGTCTTGCCACCATTTATCAATTTTCACATTGCACCACGGGCATTTGATGATAGAATCCTCTACTTCATCGGTATAGAAATCTGTGGTATCCGTTGTTTCATCCTCGTAAGCCTTTACTTCCTTTGTTGCTATCGGAAGTGCCTGCTCATAGATAGCTAACTTCGTGAAAGACTCTCCCCGTTATCAGCGGCATTTTGAAATCGCATTCCATCAAATAAAGCGGTCAGCTCCTTAACAAGTGCAATCTGCAAGCCCAATGGAGAAGTTACCGGAAATCTTTCATTTTTACCTCACTTTCGCTAGGGCTGCATCGAGCCGTTTCATACACTCATCAAGATACATTTTCCCAAGTTCCGCTTCTTCCTTGCCGTAAACCTTCTCGTTTTGGATTCTCGCTCTATCGGAAGAACCCAACACTTGGTGAATCTTTCTCTTGCCATTCTCGTCTTTCTTCTCGCTTCTGTAGCCAAGAAAAAAGTGGTCGCCTCCGGCAACCATCTTTCTTTGTATTGTGAATCAGCATTTTAAAGGCTTTTTGTAATATACTTTCTTGTCCTTTAATCTGCCCTACAAGAACAGACGGTGAATTTCTTGTTTTCGCCACTCTTCTATAAATCGTTTCGCCACCTACAACTGCAACAGGAACATTTATATCGTGTCCTTTATCCCATTTGGTCGTGGTGTCTGACATATAGAACTTTGAGATTCCAGTAATTCTTGACTTAAAGTTCACGGAAGCACTTGCTATTCCGGCACTTACTTTCGCTTTTTCAATAGAACTTCGGTCTTTCGTGCCTTTTACGAACTCTCCTGTGTATTCTCGTTTGTCAGCCTTTACAAGTCGCCTTTGAGTAGTCTTAAGAATCCTATTGGCAGCGCTTGCGATGTGAACTCTGCACTCTTTCCGGTGATTTTGATTCATGGCACGGACACTCTTGTTATAGGACTCCATATCCAGTTGAACAGATATAGACTCCACCGCTTTTTTATAGTCTTTACTCATGATTTAAATGCCCTCAACGTGACAGAATAAACGCCTCCCTCATCCCTTGAATCCGTTACACGGAACTCCTTTGCATCAATCTTGATTGCCTGTCCTCGTGCCGGCTGTTTACCGATGTTCTTCCTGAAACATACAGAATAATGTTATCCTCATAAATTCCATCAATTCTGCTATGCTCGAACTGCTTCTTTCCTCTCTCTTCCACTTCGTTAGAGTCGATAATCACAGTCATAGGCTTTCCATTGATTAAATGCGTTTCGCCGAACTCTTCAAGATTAAGGAATGTACCGGCTATATCCTTGAATGCCCACTTCTTAAATCCCATAGAACCTCCAAAAAATAGGCTAGGGATATTTCACCCTAGCCCTAGCCTTAGCCGATTCTAACAAGAACGCTTGTAGCTCCGTTATCTGCAGCCTTTACTACATATCCAAGCGGAGTGTCCGTGGAAGTGGTAGTAACGCCGTCAGTCGGCTTGAAAAATACATCCTGTCCAACCTTAAGAGGGCTTGTCAGCGCCTTGCAAGGCACTTCAAACACTCCGACTACATGGAGGCTGCCTGTTTCTCCTACCTTGATAGGGCATCCGGCAACGCCAACATGCTTTTCAATCACCACAAGCTCTCCGGCTTCAATGGTAGCAGTTCCGTTGTTGGTGTAGTCTAAGCTTTCACCTTTCTGCTTATAAATCTGCTTTCATCCTTTACCTCCTCATTACACAATCTTCACGCCGTCATTTCTAACGATTCCGCGGTAGTCCTTAACGTAGATTCCTGCATCAAGGTACACATCCCAAATGAATCCAAAGCTGTCCTGCTGGTCTCCATTTCTACGGATAGTAGAGTCTGTCCGTTAAGGAAGTCCACTCAATAGAGCCTGCAGTATACTTATTAGCAACTAAGAACCAAGGACACGCCTTATCCTTTGCCAAAGCATTAAGTACAGGAGTCTCGATAACCTTCAAATTGTAGTTATACAGAGGGTTAGCAGCGTTAGTGTCATTCTCCGCACAAGTGCAGAGTGCAGAATGGTATACAGGTCGAATTGGTATCCAGTGAGGGATAATTACGAACTCCGGTGTAGCATAGATTGCTTCGCCGAACTGGTCCTTCTGAAGAGAAAGCTTCGTAATCATCTTTTGCAAAGATTCCCTTGTTGGAGCTGTTCCGGTAGCGATATGGTTAGCGTGCTTTGCATCGTCAAAAAGATTCTGCCCATCGAAAATCTTTCCATTGTTGAAAGCAACGGCATAGACCATCTTATCTAAGGTTTTCTTTGCCTGTGCAGCGTAAAGAGCAGGCATTCTTGTAATGATTCCAATATCATCATTTACAAATGCCTGTCTGCTCATGGTGAACTGCTTACCGAAGGTCTTAGCTTTCTTGTGGGAAGAAGCTCTGTCTGAATAGAACCGTGCTTAAGCTCCCCCCGGACTCCGGAACTTCCTCAAAGTCGCCCATGGTATTAATTACATACTCATGGTCTGTATCTTCCTTAAAGTCGGACTTAGAGCCGATAGTTACCCACTTTTCAAAGGTAGTAGGAACTCTTCTATAGGTTTCAACAATGGCCTTCTTAGCTACGGAATCAAGGATTGCCGGGAATGCTGCTGTAGGATTGAAAAAACTGTCTGCCAAGCTCTGTGTAAAGCTCATCAGAACTCGCAAATCTTACAGACTGATAGGAGCTGTCTCCTGTCCGGGATAAGCACCTTCCGCAATGGTTCTTAAGCGAAGAATGAGCGAACTTCTCTGCACCTTCCTTCGCATTATCAACCTCTACACCACCACGCATAAGGATTCCATCTACAGCCATGGCACGGAATCCGTCTTTCTGTCCTCGACTACACTTGCATTGATGGTCTGTCTCGTGGATACAGGAGAACTCTTCTTTTTAAGTTCTCAATTAATCAGGACTTTACTTCGTCAACGAAGTATTCTCTCGATGAACTTAGCGGAATCAACATCAAGCCCCTTGCATAAGTCGAGAATCCCGTTTACACGCTCTCTCTCATCATCCAATGCCTCTTCGCCGTGTCGTCCTCATCCTCGGAAGCTGCGTTCTCTAAGTCCTCTCTAGCTTGTCGAACTCTGCGGACTCTTCTGCGGTCAGGTCTCTTCCCTGTGCCTTTGCAAAAGATAAAATCTCTTGCTGTCTCTTCAAAATCTCTTTGAATTTCTTCATTACTTTCCTCCATAAAAGTTTAAAGTTTATAGCCAACTGCTTTCTCATACAGCCCAAGCAGATTTGCTCTTGCATCTTGCGCTTGTTCTTGCGCTTCTTTCTCTTCCATTGGCGACCCTACTCCAACAGTAGAATCAGCCGGAAACAGATACTATGAAAACTCATAGGGTAGCCATTTCTTAGCGATAACATTCCCCTTTAAATCTTCCGTCTGTGGAAGTGCTTCCTTTCTTGACTTCTTCCCATACATTCACAATGTATCCAACAGAAACTGCCTTAGCGTTCCGCTATCGACTTTCTTTTGATGCCTTTAGAAAAATCATCATCGTCAAATTCGATAGTGGCTTTCCTCGACCTTCCTCAACTCTTGCATTGATAACCTTGCCGATAACCTTATCTCTGTCGTGATTGAATAGGACTACGCCTATATCATTGAGCCTTGATGAGTCAACGCAACCTTCTGAATGGTCCAAAATCTCATCCCCAAAGTACCGCTTATATGGTTCTTCGGAAGAGAAGGACAACTCAACTTGATTACTGTTTTTCCTCCGTTGCCCGGATTGCTAGGTTCACCGACCTTTGCAGTTTCTCCGATTCCTTCGGCTTTGCCATTACTATTTTCACCCCTCCCAATATCACGCCTTTTGCTTTGGCATATTCTTGAACTTCTGCCATTTCATCAATTTGACTTCGCCAATCCTTACCATGTTCCGATGCAGGGTCTACAAAGGTCTTTTTTCTCCGGTAAGTAGGGCTGTTTTGTTTGCATTTGCTTCCTTTGCCGGGTCAATCCACCGTTTTCCAGAGCTTTAATCCACTTATGCTTTTAGGTAGTTGCCCGGATTCGTTCCAAATCGTTCTATGTTTAGCTTCCCGGAAAGGTAAGCAGATGCAATAAAACATTCGTAAACTTCATCGAGGGAAGGACTCCACTATTTCAATGTCCTCTTGATAAGTCAGTTCGTCCTCAATGATTCCTTGCCTTGCGGAGGAATAGTTGCTTTCGCTCATATCACGGCTCACAACCTCATAGGACACGCCCTTGTCCGCTACCAACCATGCGCATTTGCTGTTTAACAAAGGCTGTAGCATCTACCGCCTGTCCTGTCGGCTGTACTGTGGACACCTTGTCTCCGCTGTTTAGGTATTGAATCATTCCGGGCGTTAAGGTCTTCTTTCCTTGGTGAGTTGTACTTCGTCCGTCAAATTCCTTGTTACTTCGCCTCCTGATTCCCTGTCTGAGGAGTGTCCTATGTAATAAATACGGAAGGCAGGCAAGCACTCCGTTCCTTTAATGGCGATAGTGTTCAAGAACTCGTTAATATCACGGATTCTGTGTAAGCGTTTGCGCCATGTCGGATACTCTCTTGCTTGTGACGGTCTCACTTTTTGAACGACATAAAAATAACATCCTTTGCCTCGTAATACTGGGCATCCAGGATGTTATAACCTTGAATATCGTATTTTCTTATGTAGTACCCTGACAGGCTTGCCGTATTGATTGTATTCAATACCGCCCTATCACTCTGTTCTCCTTATTTCTAGGGCTCATCACGGTAGAATCAAGCTCGTCTACCTCAATGGCCTGCAACTGGAACGGAATAACTCCATCGTCTGTATGGCACTTAATAAAATAGGATTCCTCCGTCTCACCTTCTTCCGTAATTGCCATTCTTAACAGTTGGTTCAAAGACTGCTGCCCTGTTACATCACAGTTTTGCCTTGTCCACTCGTAGCCATAAGGACTCAATGTCCTTATCAAGACTGCTTTCCCCTGTGTTTGCTCTAAGCCTGTATCCTGCTCCGACAATATTTCTTTATAAGCCCCCTAAAATGGAGTTCATAATATCGGAATTGTTCTCCAAGTCTCTGCCTCTAGCTCATAATTCTCTTGAACCGGATAAGCCCATTTCTGCGGATTCTATGCTTGCGTGCCAATTTGCATTGGCATTCTTGTAGCTGGCCGTTTCATCGTATGCCTGGATGCTTCAATAGCATTCCTATAGGCTTGAGCGTTTATAGGCTGTCTTTGGGGATACAAAGCCTCATTAAATTATCTAACCAATTCAAAACCCTACCTCCCATCAAAAACTGCCCTATAGGTATCAGAGAACAGATTGCTGTTATCATCCTGTGCCACCAATCCCATAAGAGACTTCTGCAGCTTTACAAGCTCTGTAAGATTCGCCCTAGTCAGCATTCTTGTACCAATCTTGTAAGACTGGCCTCCTTCCAGTACAGACTGAATAGCCGTATTTACTATTGCAAGCTGTTCTTTCGGCGAAACAAAGCTTAGCTCCTTCTCTAGGTTATCTTCTCTTTCGTTTTCCATTTACCCTCCTAACCAATTATCCTGCGCTTGTATCCAGTTGTTAGACTGGTTATTATCGCTTGCATTGTTTTCCGCCTGTACTGTCTTAAGCGAAGGCACATTCCTTAAGTGTTCATACCGGATTCCAAGAAGCTCTGCTGCAGCCATTGCATAGACTTCACAATCTAAGTAATGGTTATCAATATGCTTTGCCTTTGGTTTCCATACGGACTTAACTCCTGTCCTTGTCTTTTCTGTTACTCTTTGCTCTGCTGTAATCATTTGCGAATATCGCTTATCACAGCCTTTATAAACCATCCATGCACCTGTATTCTCTCCCTTTACTCGCTTCATGCGGTTAGAGATTGAATCCTTGTACTTGTTACCATCAGTCAGAATGAGTTGCATTCCGTTGAAATCCCTGTTTTTCTCGATTTTTGAAATCTTGAATCTATCCAAAAGGTCATTACTTGCTCCCTTAACAGGCTTTGCCTCAATCGGAATTGTTAATACAGAACTCAATGTCTCATCCTGGTTATATCCACTATCTATGAGACAAAAGTTCTACGGCAAACTTCCTGCTGCCGTCCTCTGTCTCATATATATGCGGTTCATAACTCTTTCTATATCTTCCCAAGAGCCACTTGCCCATGAGTGATGTTCTGCGATGTACTGTAGTCTCCCCATGCTCTTATGGTGTAGTACAAAGAGTTCTTCTGAACATCGACTCCACCTGTTACAAGCTTTGCCCCAATCCGGAACTATGAACTCTTCTATATCCGTCTGTGCATTCAGCACACTATCCTCTGTGATTCTTGTTTCTGCATCCTCCCAAGGTTCAGCAAGCCACGAGTTCACAAAGTTCTGCAATTTCTCCGGGTCGTCCTTAGAATCCAAAAATTCCTTTGCCACATCGCTCCACTTAATGAATATCGAGTACAAAGTGTTCATCCAGTAGGCAACCTTCTTTGAATGGCTGATTCCTCTCTTCCGGACCGTTCTCCATTCACCATTCCGAAGCATTTTGGGCTTGTCTCCGTCTACTATCTCCGTTCCGCATTCTTGGCAGTAATAACCGGCCGTATTCGCTCTATCCTCATTGCTTAAGCTTTCATCATTGGAATACTTGATAGACTTCATAGAAAGCTCAATCATTTCCCCACAATGAGGACAAAGGCACAAAGAAATGCTTCTTCCTCCGCATTATCCTTTAAATCCCATATATAGTTTGAACGGATAGTCTGCGTTGATGTAGCGAAAATCTTCTCTTAGTGGCTTTGTAAAGTCTTTGTTCTTTCCTTTGCAAGAGAAAATGGGCTTGCCTCTTTCTTGGAAGCACCGCCCATCTTATCAATTTCATCAAAAACAAATACTTAATAGCCTTACTGGCTAGCTTGGAAGGTGAACCTGCTCCACGAAGATAGATATTCATTCCCCTAAGCCTTAATTCAAGCTCTTTTGGATTGATTGTCCAGGAACTTTCGGTTTATGGATGGTATAAGGCGGAAAGCCGGCTTTTATCCTTGCGTTAGATGTATCCTTTGCTAAGTCGTCAGTCGGATATACAACCATTGTAGGTGCAGGACTTGCATCGGCTATATAGCAAGCATATTGATAAGTGCCTCTGTTCCTCCAACCTGTGTAGGCTTACAAAAATACACTTCTCTAACATAAGGGTCATTCAATGTATCCATTATTTCACATAAAAGGTAAGGCGTAAATGCATTGCTCCATTTACCGCTAAGGTTACTTGAATTGTTCTAAGACTCTCTCTCTTCTGCCCATTTTGATACTGTGAATACCTCTTCCGGCTGCAGAGTATTCTTAATAACCTTTCTAAACAGTCTTGCCGTTTTAGCTCTTACCTTGCAGGCTTTTCATACCAAACGGCATATTACTCCTCTCTGTCAGTTCTTCCTCTTCCCTTCCTCCTCTTCAATATCTTCCGCTATGGAGACTTTTTCCATCTATCTCCTGTGGGTCATAATTCGATAGCTCATTAAGTGCTTCCCTTACAGACTTGGAAAGCGTGTTGATTATTTCGTTTACATCGGTCATTCCGGCCACTTGCATTGCCATCTTTGTGGGAAGGCCTTCCAGTTTTGCCTTGAACGCCAGTAGCATTCCAGTTAGATACCGTTCCACATCCTTTGCAAGGTGCAGTTCCGCCTTTAGCTTTTTTTAGCTTAAAGCAAGCTTATCTGTTTTTCACTTCCTCATGCTCTGCGGATACTTTTTCCTTGCTTAGATTGGAACGCCGTCCAGTTTCCTCTTCGATTTTGAATCGGATATATTCCTGGATGCACTCTTCTAAGGCGTACTTCTTGTTGTCATCGTTGGGGAACATACCATAGTCTTTTCTTAAGTTTCTTACTTGTCGAGCTGTAAGTCCTAAACACCTAGCTAGCTCCTGTTGATTTACAACCATGATATGTCCACCCCCTCTTTTTAGCGCAAAAAAGAAGAGACTCCTTAGAGGTGGAGAGGAATCTCTTCAAGTTTGAGCTATACATATACTAGATATAGTACATTTCTCTGATAGAAACACTATATCCAGTTTCATTATAGAGGTAAGTCTTAAATAGTCAAGTATTTTTAAGACTTAAGCTTGCATTTTTGCTTATCTTCTGTCGCTTTCCAGTCAAGGACTTGTTGCGTAAATGAAATCAAGCGCATTTTTGCCGGAATCTGCGTATATCAGCACTCAATTTCAGTAATTCAAGCCTTTTCTTTCCAAATTACCCCTAAAAATAGCCTATTTATTGCTCAATTTCCCTCAATTTTGCCCCCCTCCCGGAAATCCGAAAGGGAAGGAAATGTCATATTTTTTTAATGTTTTATAGCTAAAACTAGGCGCTTCCGCGACCCATACCAAAATTTTAGCCCCGGGAAGTACCTTTTTATTCTGGCATGGCTCGATACTTTGCAAAGCTAGTCTTTCCAGGGCTTTATACACGCAAACACCTGTACGATTTTATTCGATATAGTCCAATAAAGCGGACACAAAAATAACAGACTTTTTGCAAGCCTGCCGACACTCAAAAATCTTTTTAAAAATAATCGGAAAAAGTATTGACTTAGCGTTATCGCTATGATAATCTATAAATGCCTTAAGGCAATATGCAAAAAGAAAGGGGGCGATAAGGTGGGAAAACGGCGTAAACAAAAAAAGCCGTCTCGGGAAATTTCAAGACTCAACTTGAGCTTTTAAAGCTTATACTTGAGATTGTTGCAATGCTACTGACGATAGCATCTGCACTCTTGAAAATCCTATGCTAGGGAACGGCTTGGAGCAAGGCAATCCCACTCCTTGCTCCATTCTATAGCAGAAAAGGAATAAAAAGTAAATATGTTAGATTTATTAGTGGTTATATCTATATTTTTGTGAAAACAAAATCGTACTAAGCATTGTTTTGGTGTTTTCAATAGTCTTACTTATTCAAAAATAAGAAAAGCTTTATACACTTACAGAAAGGGGCAAGATATGGAAAAAGATAAGTACGCCTCACAAAAAGCATGGCAAGAAAAAGCAGGACATAAGCCTTATGCCTTTAGAGTGTGAGAAGACTATTTCACAAGCATTTAAAGAGGCTTGCGAAAAAATGGCGTATCACAAGCTAGCGTGCTGTCCGCCTATATGGTGGAGTATGCCAAGGCAGCAGGCATCGAATTAAAGGAAAGGGAATAATTTAAACACTATAAAAGCTAGGGTATATCGCCCTAGCTTTTTTCTTTAACTTTCTTGCCGTGCATGGCTTCCTGCTATGCTACCGTTCCGCCTCTCCCCTCTTTTATAGCCCTTCCTTTTCTATCTTCTCTTTCACCGCCTCACCGATAAAGGCGTTAAGTGACAGCCCTACTCTTTCTGCTATGCCCTTGAGTCTATCTTTTTCACCCTTTGGCACTCGATAGCATATCGTTTCAACGGTATCTTTTAAATATTTTTGAATTGGCTTTACGCCTTGCATCCGTCTGCCCCCTGTACATGTATACACCTCCTTTTTTTCTTATATAGGATAGCACGTTGCAATGCATGTGTAAACATGTATATATTGCACAAGTTTAATGTGATAATATTGTGCAAGATTTATTCTGGATATGTGTTGACACGTACCTATATACGTGATATTATGTGCCCATAAACAAGAAAACGCACCGCCCCACAGGGCAGAAAGAAGGTAAATATGAATAAGAACTTAAACGAATTTGCAAAGGTAGCAGAGAATAAGGGGTACGCATTAGAAGAATGCGGCTCCCAAGTTAGATTTTTTCTGACAAAAGGAAACATGCAAATCGAAGTAAGTTTAAGCGATATAACGGGGACTATATATATCAAAACTTACTTTACAACCCCAGAAGGATGTCACAGTTGGTATAACCCAACCATATACAGAGAAGGCACGCGTTGCCAGCTATTTGATGGCTATACGCCTACGCCAAAGAACTTATCAAAGATTCTTGATGAAGTTGAGTATATGCAAGCAAATAATATCAGATACTATACTGCATAAGACGACAACAGAAGGATGGCATAAGCCACAGAAGGGATAATAGTATGAATAAAATAACATTAGAAGAAGCTAAGAACATGGCAATTGTAGGAACTACTGCAAAAGGGAGGGAGTTTATTTATATCAAACTCGAGCCAAACCCAACGCATGAAAAAAACTTGTAAAATGCCTTGTTCCGGCAGGCAAGGAACTGACAGACGATTTATATATAAGTCTGATTAAAAACTGATAAAGAAATATAACGATTTTATCGACATGCTTAACGCATGGAAAATGTAAGTTTCGAGATTAAGAACACAAAGAGGTTGGAAATTTACGGAAATGGCACAGAGAATTTGCAGAAATAGGATAAAAAGGGGGAAAAATTATGGCAAACATTATCAGCATTACAGGCTACAGATTAAAAGAAAGCTTCCGACTTAGAGGAAGCCATCAAAAGCCCCTAAGATTGCCAATGCAGCAGCTAGGGCAGCAGAGGCGGAGGCAAGAAAAAGTATAAAGTTTGAATCCGGAAAATACTACATGGAAAGCCAAAAAGCATTTTGACGGATACCCTCTTGAAAAAGGAAACAATCAAGGTACTAAAGAGAACGGAGAAAACAATTACCTTTCTATGGCTTCCAGTACACGGAACGAACGAAGATAATTGTACACCTATAACGAGAAAAGGTCCACCTTGGGAATTATGGGGAATGGATACAGTTAAGCGGTAAATACTCCCCTATCATCTTTGCGGACGGCTTAAAGGAAGAGCAAACCACAGAAAAGAAAGGAAGGGTATAGAAATGGGAATCCCAATTATGAAAATGGACAAGTTGCTTAAGGCTTTTCAACAACTCAACGCCTAGCACAAATTTATTTGAAATGGAGGTAAGGCGTATAAAATGGGATAACATTTTTTTCAGAAGATGGAGAAATGTATTTCCAACTAGAGGATATAACCCTTGTAACTACTTCCTTAAACCCTTTCGAGGTAAAGAAGGATAACGATACTTGCTTCTTGATTCCCGGGGAGGGAATGTTTTAGATTCCACGAACACCCTTATTTTTACATAAAAGCTTATAAGAAAGGCGGTACATCATGAAAAAGCAAATTACAGAGTTTAAAGAAGCTATGCAGGCCTACATCACAGCAAAGAAGGCTTGCGACAAGGCAGAACAAGAAATGGTTCGCACAGAAACCGAAGAATCAGAAAAGGCTTTCGCAATAGCCTATTCGGAAATGTTTATAGCCTACATTGATGCAAGCAATATACTTTCAGTTTTTAATCGGCATAAGCGAAAGAAAGGCTCGTACAATGATAAACACGCAAAGAAACCGAAGTTATAGCACTTATTGAAAAACTAGGGGGCTTGATATAGCCCCCTCACAAAAGAAAGGAAGTACACCATGAAAAATCACTTTTACAGGATATTGAAAGCTACATCCAAACTCAATCAGTAGATGCAGAGATAGACGGAGGAATTAATTTTCTATTTTTACGATGAGGACGGCGTTAGTGTTTATAGAGGGTTCTACTTCTTGAAAGAATGCGGATGTATCGCAGAAAACGGCGAATATAATACTGACTTCGATACCCTCGAAAATCCGGAATTTCGCCTTATTTGCGAAGAGCTTTTAGAAAAATACGAAGAGGAATATTGCTAAGACTTAGGGGAGTCTATCTCCCTTTTCAAAGAAAGGAAGTATCTCCATGTTAAAATGAAAAAGAAATCGCTGTTTATATCGAGGTAGCTCGTAAGCCCTCTTCACCCTTAAGGGCTTCCATGTAAAAGGGATTCCTGCTCTTAAAGAACTCCACAGGAAAACCTTAGGAGTTTCGAGCGGATGGCATTCAATGGATGCCTTGCGGTTTATCCCTTCGTGATGATTGCACTTACACCGATGAAAACGGCTGTAAGCGGTATGTATGGGCAAGCTATGGAGATGAAAGATTCCCATGCGTTGACTCATACCTTGACTATATCGAGGAATTAGAGCAGACAGAAAGCGAACGAGAACAAAGCAAAGCTAGAGCAGGCAGAGAGAGGAATGGCAGCCTTCTGTGAGGAACATTGCAGCCTTTTGGTAATACACAAAAAGAGGGGAACTAAGCCCCTCTTTTAATTTTACCCCTTTTTCGGTTTGCAGCTCTGCAGGATTTGCCCCTGTTTAGCTGCACTTCACCCTTTCCAGAATTGCCCCTTTCTGAACCTTTAAAAGCTCTGAACTAACCCTTTTTCCTTTTTCTTTGCTTAGTATCCCGGATATATCCTTTAGACTTAGCCCTTCCAAGTAAAAGAGAATCAGCACCCTTTTTTCGTCCTCCGATATGCTTAAGGTCTGTATACTGTCTTTTACCCTTTTTTGCTTTCGCTCACAATCGGATATTGACTTGGAAAGCTTGTCATAGTCGGCAACATTGCACCCTCTTAATACAATAGTCCTTGGATAGCCCTTTCTATAGTCTGTTCCGAAGTCCACAACCTCTGAATTTACTAGTGATTGCTTAGTTGCCCTTAATTGATGTATCCGGTTTACCCTTTTCCTGCAGTTCTCCAAAATCCTTAGAGTAAGAATCATTAAGCTGTACTCCTTTAACACAATATATAGTATCTCGATGTTTATAAAACACTATATATTGTATCATTTCCTAGTAATACAGCTCAATGAGTTCTTGCTAAACTTTCTTGCCCTTTTAACCCTTTTTATTCCTGGACTTCCCAAAAATAGATTCGTACCACTCTGCAGATAGATGCTTTTCCGTCCATGCTTTTTGCTTCTTCTTCCGTTAAAGGTGCAATAGCAATATTTTTGTAAAAATCTTTCATTTTTGTATGCACTTATTAGGTAATTATGCAAAGAAATATTCTCCGTGCAATATAAGTTAGTACAATCTATAAGATGCTCATATAACTTAGAATCCGTATAAGTTCCACAATATGTAGCGGTAGAGGTGTCATACTTCTTGCCGTTTATAATTTGCTTCATACTTTTCCCTTTCTTATTCCTCTACTTTTTCCAAAAGCTTTTTCGTACTCTCGGACGGGAAAGATTCTCTTCCGCCCATTTCTTAGCTTCTTTTCCTGCAAAAGTGATTAGTTCAGGCTTTTTCTAAATATTCCTCATTCCTATAGAACCCTATTGTTATTTCTTTACTAAAAAGCATTCCCCTTTTTCTTTTTGGTAAAAACTTTCTTTTTAAGTTTCCTGTAGATTTTTCTGATGGAATATCGATTGTTTTTAAATGTCGCCCCCTATCAACTCCGCCGTTGCTGTATCGTATTTCTTCCCATTTCTTATCCATTGCATATCTTTTCCCCCTTTTTGCAGTCTTATGCCCATTTTTCTGCTTCGTGGATGCTGTTGGCTATCTCTTCTGCTATAGCCTTGAAAAAGTGTTACTGTTACGGCATTCTCCCAAACTGCTTATAGGATTGGCAATCCGATACTACTTGTTTCCACCTATCCATAGGGGAATGCCTGCAGGATTCCGTATTCCTTCGGTGTTAGTTTTCTCACCCTTAATCTCTTTGTATCAAAGATTTTCACTTGCCTATGCCCCCTCTGATGCCGTAAGCGTTGGGGGATATTCCATCAGCAGAATATACCCTTCTGCAAGTTTTCTAACCCTTTTATATCTAGCATCCCTATCATTTGTAAGTCGCTATCTACTGTCTTTTCCATTGTCTACCCCTTTTTCTTCTTCGATAACCGCTATCATTTCCAATTTTTCCTGCATACCCTTTTATAATCTCTAGCGGTAAGGCATGGAGAAACATCCGTTAGCTTTTAACATTTCGCCCATTTTTGTTTACCGCCACAGTAATGGGATATTCTTCATCTAGGACTATTACTCCGTGAAGGTCTTGCGCTGTAGAGTGAACATCGGTTCTTCTTCCGCTTTTGCTCTTGGACCATTTTGCCTTTTGTTTATCCCTATCCGGTGTAATGCAAGCATGGCACTTTCTAGTTTCTCTAGCTTTTGCAGAGCTTGCTGTATGATGGTCTGTGCTTTTTCATCCGGTAGGTAGTATTTTTCCGGAACATCCTTTTCCAAGAAGTCCGACAGCTTCGGCACAAACTCATGCTGTTCTTCCGGGAATTTAAATGATAGCCCTAGCTTGTTCCTTTGTGCCGATAACTGCGTATCTTTCCGGTTCTGCGGTACGCCCCAATACTTAGAGTTAAACATTTGTATATGGGCTGTATAGCCTCGTCTTTCATACTCCATGCACAACACAGGAAGATAAGGTTTTAGCCCTCTTACATTCTCCGCAATGATAACGGCCGGCATGGCGTCTCTCTCTCTCTCTGTTTCTTCGAGTAGTCTCATAATCTCAAAGAAGCATCCGCTCCGGCTTTCTGCCCTTAAATCTTTACCGCTGCACTTAGGACAAGTATTCTCCCCTGTGTACTCTTCCGGATTTATCTCCACTACTTCTCCGCAATCTTGACACTTTAGAATCATGCCTTTTTTTGCTTTCCGGCCACGCTCAAATCCTGGCATGGAAATCCAAAAAGCCCACACATCCGCCTGTGGAATATCTTCTTGGTGCAGCTCTTTAATATCAGCCTTCTGCACATGGTCTCCCACATTCTCCTATATGTCTCCACGGCGAATTTATCGAAAATCCCATGCACTCTACAATCCTCATATCCTGCTTCCTGGAAGGCTAACCCTAGCCCTCCGCATCCACAGAAAAAATCATTTACCTTTAATCTTCGCATTTCTTCCCCTTTTTAAAGCATTTCCTTGATTGCTCTATCATAGAATGGCCTATGTGTTTCAAAGCCATAGCAACTCCGATTTAATTCCTTACAAGCTCTTAATGTTGTTCCGCTCCTGCGCATGGGTCTATCACTATATCCCCCTCATCGGTAAATGTTTCAACAAGCTTTTTATTACATTGACTGGCTTTTTGTGCCGGATGGATTTTTGGCACATCCTTTCCATCTCTTACCCATTGAAACCAGTTAAAAACCATGTGATTCTTCCCATCAGCTCCTACATTTCTAAACTTTGGAAGCTTTGACCTGTAAAGGATTAAGGCGTATTCCGTTGCACCAACTACACGCATATTTGCTTTTTAATACTTAGGGCTGTAGTTTTTGATAAAAGCTAATTGGGATATAGTTCACAAATCCGTATTTTTGAGCGTATTTAATGACTGTTTGCATTTGCTCAAATGAACAAAAGACTATCATACAAGGGTTATTGCTAGAGCGTCCTCTAGGCACTTTTTCTTTGTCGTTGTCTTTCTTTAGCAGCCTGTTGCAGAAATGGAAGTATTCGGCAATGTTGAAATTAAAGTCGCTGTAAAACCCCTGCCTCTTTGCCTTGTCGGATTCTCCGTTTTTATTATCTCCGCCCTTATACCACACAGGATTTGAGCCATAGAAATCCGTCCCGATATTGTACGGAATATCCGCAATTACAAGTTGCGCTTTCGGTATCTGATATCGCTTTGAAATTTTGGAAACTGTCGTTGAAAAGTTCAATTTTCTGCTTCTTTTTGGTCTGCTTTCGATGTTCGTTATTTGTTCGTTTTTCATTTTTGTTTGGGAAATCATGATATTATGCCGGCAACCACTCCCCTTTCTTTGTTTAATTCAATTCAAGATACTTGTCTAGCACCACTTAGCCTTTTTATATCCTCAATTCCACCTTTTCTTTTCTGCCGATGCAGATATTTAAAAGGCATTGCAGATATAAAAAGGCCTTTGTAGCTTCCTCGCCTTGTGTTTTCGAGCATAGCAGTATACTCATCCTCTAAAGGCACTTCCTGCAGGTCTTTCTCTGTTATCTCAGTCATCTAACACGCTCCAATCTAGCTTCTGTCCACAGTGGGGGCAGTAAGCAAAACCTGTCTAACTCGTCAAGTTCTTCCGTACAGGTTGGGCATTCATACAACGTCCACGGCTCATCATCCACATATCCGTCTGTAACGATTAAAATTTTTCTTTGCTCTCTGTATCTGAGTTCTTTCAGCTCTTCTTCTCTTGTCATAGCCGGTACATCCTTTCCTCTCCGTTTTTCGACCGCACCCATATTTTTCACCGGGAATTTATCTGCACATTCATTCATGCCACGATAAGCACGATTTACAATTTCAAAATCTTTAACATGGTATTTTTCACAGTTTTTTTGCCTCGTTCTTGTCGGCATATCGTGTTCGCATAACTCACATTGATATAGTTTTAGTTCTTTCATTCTTTCACCCTCACTACAACATCATAAATTTTTGTATATTGCTAGTTTTGTGCGTTCTTTGTTCTCCAATCTTATTTCACTCGGCATACCGTTGTGGTAGCAGGACTCGTACACCACGCTTGATATTTTTAAATCTTTTTTCATGAAAATCCTCACACTTTTTCGCCTTTTTCCTGTGTGGGTGTTCCTTACCGCAAATATCGCATTTGTAAAGTTTTATTTCCGTCATTCCTTCTTCCTCTTCTTTCTTTGAGTTTGCTCTATAACCTCCAAGGATAGATAGCACCTCACATCGGCAATACTGTTTACTATGCTAGTGAATGGATTCCCTATAAGGCTTCCGTGTTTAAGTAACTTCTGCATAGTCTCGTCTTGATACTTTAAAAGCAGTTTTATTAGCTTTTTCTTTCTCCTCAATTTTTCATGGTTTACCTCGTTCAGTTAAAGCATTTTTGTATAGCTTCGCCAGTCTTCTTTCCTCGCTTATAACCTCAATAAGCTTACTAAGTTCCACCCTACGCTTTTCAAGCTTCTTGTACTCTTCGCTGTCTGATTCGTGGATATTTCTACGGTCCAATAACTCATCCATATAGTCATCCAAGCATTCCACAAGGCATCTTCTGCGGAAGTCATTGTTGGAAGTGTCGGTTCTCTGCTTCAAATAATCCTTAAATTCATTGTAGTTCCTCATGAGACTTTACACCTCTTTTTCCAAGAAAGTATTTCTGCACATTGGAAAGTCGTATTTCTTTCGTTCACAAGGCTTACAATCTTACCAATCTCTTTAATTCGCTCATCAAAAGAGTTAAATTCTTTTGTGTAACCCTTGTAGAAATTTCTCCTTCTTGCTAGTTCCTCTGCGTAATCTTCAAGGCATTGCACAGTTGTTTTTCTTCTGAAATTGTCTTTTTATCGCTTCCCGGATTCCGCTTGATGTAGTCCACAAATTCATCATTATTTTCCATGGCTTGCCCTCTCTTTTCTCTTCCACCAATCAAGAGACTTTTCTTTGTTCCACTCCCACTCTTTCTCCAGGAATGGCGGTTTTCTCAAAGCTGCTTGTTCAAAAAGCCTCTTTTACAGCCTTTGCTTCCTGCTCTGTAAAAGGGCATTGATATTGATATTGTTATTTTTCCATTTGCTCCTCCATTGTGGTGGTAAACCAATAGTTGACAGCCACTTGAACTATCAACTATTAGCTTACAGTTGCAAGCTATACGAACGGCAATCCTTCGTCCTCTACTCCATCCGGGATATTCATAAAGCCGTCAGAATCAGAACTTGCTCCACCAGTAAATCCGGACACTTCCTGCTTGGAATCACAAAAATCTTGGCTGTTCACGATAATATCTGTCGTGTATATGGTCTGTCCGTCCTTGTTCTGATAGCTACCTGTCTGAATGCTTCCAGTAATACCGAAACGCCGACCCTTGAACATATATTTCTCTGCGAACTCCGCATTCTTTCCGAAGGCTACACAGCGGATAAAGTCGGCGGATTGCTCTCCTTCTTTTTCTTTTTCTGTCTACCGCAAGCGTGTATCTTGCAATAGCCATGGAGTTTTCCCCTGTGTATATCTAATTTTCCGGGTCGTTGGTTAGCGACCTATTAACACACTTGATTCATTAATTACCGCCTTTCTACTGCTCTTCTTCTCTGTGGATGCTCCTGTCTGCGGAAAATCCTTCCGGGTATCAGCTTGTATAGCTTATCCACATTCATTTGCAGGACTGTCTCTAAGTCCAGTCCGATAGCCTTTGCTGTTACGGCTAGATACCACGCAACATCCTAGCTCATTTGCCAGCTTATCTGTATCCAGTTCGTGCCCTTGGAACAAGTGCTTTTTCACAATATCTGCACATTCCCCGGATTCTCCGGAAAGCCCTAACACGCCGTTAGTAAGTAGCTCTTTATCCGATAGTTTTTCTCTGTTTGCTGTTCTAAGTGCAGCTTTTTGGTACTCATTAATAGTCGTAATCTTCATGATTTTCCTCCAGTCCTTCCTCTCTTAAATCCATATCGTAAATGCTCATTTGTGGCTTGCCCTTGATATGATTGTAGGTAGTAAGTGTTAGTCTTTTCGTCCATTACTAACTCCATGTCATTACAAGGAGCAACTCCGCTCTTTTTGGTCTTTTTAACTGCAAGACGGAGTTTACCTTGTGGGTAAATTGTGGATGCAATGCTGTTCCTGTTTCGGTATACTCCGGGAACAATGCAACCTCGATAGTTGCTGTGATTTTTTTCCGTCCTCGCTACCTCTTGCAATCATATTTTTAAGCAGTTCCCGGATGATTACATTCATGTCTGTTCTGAAATTATCGAAAATTTCATTTTCAAGCTTTTAGCTCTGCACCGCTTACAAATGCTTTGCTCATTCTTTCCACCTCTCTTTTTACTTACTGATTCTCAATCTTTGAGAACTCAATGCCGTTTTGAATCATAAAAATCCCTTAACATCATCAGTTTTGCCTTTGTGGCTCTTACCATGAATGCAGATTTATATACCTTTTCTTCCTCTGCCGGAGACTGCTGCCGGATAGGTTCTTCTTTTTTTCTCTACAGGCGGATTCATGAAATCGCGTATTTCGCTTTTTAAGCCCCTGTTTTGTCTAACATGGTAACTTGTCCATGTTCAATCTTAGACACGCCTTCCTGTGGCGAATTTCGATGTTCTCGAGCGTCTTGCGCTTCCGCTTCCCTCTGCTTTTTTTGCTTCGGCTTCCTCTTTTGCTCTTTTTTTGAGCTTCTTCTCTCTCTTTCTGCGCCTGTTCTTTTGCCTTTCTCTCTTCCTCCGCCTTTCTGTCCATTTCCTGGATATGATTTGCCTCTGCCAAGGCATGAGATAGATTCATTTCACGCTTTAAATAAAACTCCTCTGCGTATACGCTGTATCTTTCATCCAAGGAAGAGCGGATTGCCGCCAAGTCTGCGGATATATCCTCAATAAGCTTTTTAATATCATTCTTGCAGGATGTTAGGGATGAACGCTTGTTTAACCATTGCGGATTGAAAAATCCGTTCAAAAGGTAATTTGCTCCGGAAGGCTTCCCTTGTTCTCTGTGAAGAACTTCTCTAAGGTCTGTCTTTTTCTTCCTTGGTTCTCTCCTCATACGCAACAATCTGTTCATCAATCATTGCGATAGGTTCATCAATCAAGGCTACAACTTCCTTTACTTCCGCCTCGAATTTATTGTAAGGCTCTAGCAGGCATTCTTTACCTGGATTCTTCTTGCGGATATATCGTTCTTCATGGCATTAAGCTTTGCCCTATCCGCTTTAGCTTCCTGTAGTTGCTCCTCCGTGTAGGCAAGCCCCTTATACTGTTCCGTGATACTAACCACGGCTTCTTTGATTTGCTCCTTGTTCCATCCGATAGACTTTAAAAACTGCCCTTCGTCCGGATTGTTAATTACTAGCGTTAAATCTTCCATTGTTCCACCTCTCTAAATTAAATTCGTTTAATCGTTACTTCCACCCTTGGGAATCTGAATAAAACTTGCTTATCATTGCTTCCACTATGGCTGCATCGTCATGGTACGCAACCTTGTTCAAGCTGTCGTATATAGCCTTAGCCACGTTGTCGATGTCGGGTCTCTTTGTCGGCCTAATCTTCCCGGAAAGCATTCCTTCACGTTTAACCTTACTTGCGGACTTTTGGAATCTCGTAATAGGCCAGTATTATTATTTCTAGCTCTGCATCCTCCGGAAACATTTCCCCTTTGGATTCCTGCGCATAAAATAGCTTCACAAGGTTTTCATAGGCTATTGTTTCCTTTGGCGTGTATGCCTTACTGAACTTTCCCCTGCAGGCTACTCTTGGCCGTTGTTTGCCAAAGGCTTACCGGGTACAACAAAATGTATTAATTCCACTTCTTCACCCCTCTAATATTCGCTTGGTGTCCATGTATCTTTCGTTAGCCTGCCTCTTCCGCCAAGAAAATCCTTTTACATGAACCGGGTAGCACATTTCAAAAATGCGGTCATATATCCGGCTGTACTTAATATCCTCACAGGCTTTCATGTCGTCTAAGGTTAAATTGCTTGTCAGAATCAGCGGTTTTTGCTGTGTATCTGTCATCAATGAACTTGTAAACCTTTTTCTAGGGCAAATTCTGTACTACGCTCTGCTCCTAAGTCGTCAATGATTAAAAAGCTTCGCTTGATTCAGCCTGTCCAGTTCTTCGCTGTTCTCTTCAAAGTTTCCTGCTTTGTCTAAGAGCTTTACAAACTGAAGTCATAATCACAGGGATTTTTCTTTTCCAGTAGCTCATTAGCTATAACTGCTGCGGCATAGCTCTTTCCGCATCCAACATCCCCATAAAGCAATAAGCCTTGATTCCGCTTATACATTTCTTCAAAGTTTTCAATGTACCGACAAACTATCTTGTGAAGCCGTGCATTATCCTCCGTCTGCTTAAAGGTCTTTAGCCTTGCACCTCTAAGCTTTGAGTCCATAAGGCTCACTTGCCTTAGTACAGTAACGGCTCTTAACTCTTCTTCCTTCTGTAGTTCCGCCTCATAGGCTTTAAGCTCTGCTTGTTCACATGGACACATCACGTGAACTTTCATTCGTCTTTTGTTTTCCGTACTGTCAAACATTGGTAGTTCTACATAACGCTCTGTAGGCTTGCCACACTTAGGGCATACAGCCAATTCATCCATTTGCACCTTCTTTCCATTCCGCATAAGATTCTCTGCATCGTTGCTTACTCCTTGCCTTTCTGTCTTTGTAAGGTAGTCAGCAAAAGGCGTTGTGTCGGATAAGAATGTCTTGCACAGCTTTATGTACTTTTGGTCTGTCCTGTTGGCTACTATCTGCGCTCTGTATTTCTTTGCTGCGGTTAGTAGCTGTTCCGGACTCCATCCGTCCTTTAAGCGTGTAAGGTATTTCTTGTAAGCAGCTCCCTTTATCGGACTTCCTGGGATACACCTCCCAAAAACACTCAAACTCGGTAGAGTAGCTTTCACTTTTTCTTTTGTTTAGTTTTCTTTTTGATTAATATATATAGCTTTAGCTATATCATTCTCATTATCAATATCAATATCATTCTCATTATCAATATCATTATCAGCTTGATTTTGCTACCCATTTGCTTGATTTGCTACCCATTTGCTTGCTTTTTGCTACCTTTTGCTACCTTTTTGGTAGCATTTGCTACCATTGCTACCATTTGCTTGCTTTTTGCTACCATTTGCTTGAATGTCTTTTTCCTCTTCTTTTCCTCCTCCATCTTGCGTTTTTCCTGTGTTTTTATGCCTCCAAGCCGTCCTGCGATGGCTCTTCTCTCCTGAACTTTTTCATACTTCTCCATGTCTCTTTTTATTTGGTCTGATATGATAATGAAGCATAATTCTGCACTTGGACTTAGCTCCGGTACTTCCTCTCCTCTACAAAACAGAAGATTGCTTTGATTAAATCCGCTATGTCCTTATCCGGAAGTTTTTGATAAGAATTTCCTATAATTTGAGTACATGATAAAAGCTCTTTTTGTTGTTCTCCGGCATGATTGCCCACCTCCCTATTCTTTTTATTGGATATAGGCATTCATGCCTTTAAATGCCTTGTACTAAGTCCAATATGGATATTGGTGCTTTTAATACCAGTTATGTTTGCAACAGTCGCAAGTATCGCACCTATCCGGTAATACCTCTCCATTCTTCACTTCAGTACCCTCTTGATATTGGCTTCAACAAGTGCCAAAGGCTTCATCAAGATAGTTCTGCGTGATATGAATGATTCTTATATCCGGTTCATTTTCCTTTGTGGCTGCAGCTATGTAGAACGGAAGCTTCTTCCCTGTGTTCAGCTCTACAACCTTCTGATATACAGCCCCTTGAATGTCATAGCCCCAGTACCGGACAAAATCTAAATATCCAATATCCTTTACCCACTTAAGGTCTGTAATGGATGCCATAACCTTTAAATCCACAATAGCTACTCCCGGAAGATATGAGTCCATTTTGATTTTTCCAGTCGCAACCGAAGAAGTTCGCCGTCATAATCACTTGTTTTTCCCGGATAGATACTTCATGAAGTATTTATCTCGTTCAATTCGTGTGATTATTTCTTCTGCTTTTTGAACGGAGCTTTTAACTCGCCCTGTGCTTGTGAATATTTCCGGATTCCTCTCCATGAAAGAATCAAGAGTTCCTTCCACATACGAATCCACATAGCTCCCCAACCAAAAAGCGGAGTTGTTGGAGCGGATTCCATCTTCCGAAAAGTTTTTCCATTGCTTCAAACTCACAGGCTCTTTTTCCATAAGTTCCCACAAAGTCCTTGAATTGAGACACGCTCATATATTCAAGGTTAGCCTCTTCGAGTAATAGTTTTTCTTCCGTCAGTTTCATACATTATCCCTGCTCAATATCAAAGAACTCTGCATCCTGCACAGGTGCTTCTGTAGTCTGATTCTCCGCTTCTGCAAATGCATCCTTTGCTGTCTCTGTCGCTACAGGAGCTTCCTCTACGATGTTATCCTCGAAAGAGAAGTCCGCTCCATCGTTAAAGGCCTGCTGCTGCTTAACATCAAAGTCCAGGTCAATCAGCTTACACAGCCTTCTTAACACAGTTTTTCTATACATTTCTCCGGGAGTTTTCTCCCAAGCCTTACTGTTCTTTGCTTTTAGAAAAAGGCGTTTCTCACTTCTTCAATTTCCTGCACGCTCATGGTGTCATAAACCATCGTGCCGTCTTTAAAAACCACTACCGCAAAAGTTCCGATGATTGGTTCATTACTGAACGGAACAGGCTTAAAAGTGATGGTCTGCTTTCCGTCCTCGATTTTCTCTTCAAACAAGTCTCCGTTGCGAACATTCTTAGCGTAAATGTCCTTAATGGGATTCTTTGAATACTTCTTACAAAGCTTAATCTCCCCTTTGTAGTCGGTCTGAAATTGCACCGCTCCGCCGTAAGGGATTGCGTAACACTCGCCATTGAAAAAGTCCAAGCCAAGATACGCACCCTTTGCAAAAGTAGCCACAATGGAGCTAGGTTCTATTCCGTTCCAGTCCTTAAGCTTATCTTTAAGTACAGCCACACAATTCAAGGCGAAACGCTGTCTATTGAACCCCTCCGGAATAGCCTTGATGTTCTCTGCAAGTTCTGATTCAATACCGTTCTGAATTGTCGTTAAATACTGTTTTGTTGTCATTTGTGCCATATTTTTTTACACCTCCTTAAAATGTCCTAGCAAATAGCCATAGACTCACTAATGCAACTTGTATTAATACCGCCGATTTAAAGGCGGATTCGTACCATTCGCCAACCCAACCTATACACATGGACTGGCACAAGAAATACCCTGTTAGGAATAGCAATGCTGTAGATATAAGCAATGCCACAATATCTAGTTTCCACATGGTGTCGCTCCTTCCATAGGGCTTTCACAGCCTATTCCTTGATTAATTCATAGAAATTTGCTGCAGTTGTTGTTTCTGCGTAATGCTCAATCTTTTTCCAAAGGTCTTCCTTACCAACGGATGCAAGCTCTTCTTTGATTTCTTGTTCAAGCTTCTCTTTCATGAAATTTGATACAACCCCTGCCAGTTCAATCTGTACACTAATCTTCTTTTTGCATTTTCCATTTTTAAAATCCTCCCTTGTGATAACGCCTAATGTAGTAGGCATATAGCAGCATACCGATAGCTGTAGTCACTACGCATACAGCCATGGCAACTTATTTCCGGTAAGTCCGTAACTATCCAAAAAGGCATACAGCCATGGCATCCAAAAATCCCCAAAAAGGTGAGTATCATTTTTTAAAGTATGTCTCATTTCAAGCACCCCTTATCCTTGTGATTCCCACTAAACTTTGGGAAGAATAGTTCAATAAGTTCCTTCATATCCAGTCCGCAATAGTTGGCAAACACTACAACCTAGAAAAAGGTTAAAGCTCTGATTGCGGACCTTTTTGTTAAATGTTCTATTGTCCAGTTTTAGGAGCTTCGCCATTTCCGTAATCTGAACGCTGTTTCTCTTTAAACAGGCCATAATCATTTCTTTTCTGCTCCTCTACTGTTCTTATTCCCATATACCTACCTCCGGAATACGCTTGCTATCTCTTCATCCGTAAATTCAAGATAGCTAAAAAGCTTGATTAGTTCGTCAAAGGTAAAGAATCCGTTCTTCCGCTTGTATATGATTCCCCTTTCGCTTACAGATAGATGCTTTGCTATCTGCTTATTGATTATTTTTGAGGTCGCTTTTTCTTTCTGCGGACCACTCTATCCAGTTTTTTTCATGCGGATAGTTTTTGTCTAACTTCACTAAAGGCATTGCGCCCTCCTTTTCTGCGTGCTATACTACGCACGATTGGTTTTTATACTTTTTGAGTCGTGTGTTGGCGCATACGACTCTCTTTTTATTCCTTCGAGTTCGCTTTCTTCTGCCTGTAGCAGTTGTAAAAGCTCGATTCCAAATACATCCTCAACCTCTACATTGATTTTTCCGCCCCTAGTTCCTTGAAGAACTCATAGGCTTCGGTATCCACTTGGATTGTTACTGTTTCCACTGTTCCACCTCTTATTTGCTTTCCGATTTTTCATGATGGCTAATCGCCTGTCATGCATCCCTCAACGTTCACTATGTATTCAGAACAATGAGGGATATTCCTCTCGTTCAATTCCTTTTCTGTTCTGTCAATAACCTTTGCTATCTTTTTCGATAATCCTTCAATGTCAGCAAAAGGCGACTTAGATAAAGTTGACTTAATGTTCAAATTGATTTGTAAGTGCATTTTTCCTCCTGGATTGTTGCTTTTTCCATTTCTAACTCCTCTCCATACATCCACAGTAACGATTCACAAAAGTAAATCTGCCCTTTGCCTGTCACCTTTGTTGTTTTGCTCACTCTGATTGAGCCGTCCGGATTGTTAATGGCTGTTTCCTTAATCTCCATGAGTCCAAGCTCCATTGATTTCTGCGTTGGCATATTGAAATCAGAGCCTTTGCGCTTAATCAAGAAGCCGTCTTGCCGAAGCGTTTCAAAGAGTCTCTTCTGTCCAGTCTCGTGGCCGTTGGCTCTTAAGAATCTTCATAAGCTCTCCAATTAGGATTGATGTATGAGAACTTGCCACGGAATCAGCGAAAATCTCTTTCGGCTTCATGCGTTCCACATCACACTCCAAAGACTTGCGTTTCTCACGCTCTTCCTTAAGTCTCGTCAAAGCCTCGATAGCAATATCCGGATTGTCCAATAGCTCATCCATTGCGTACATTCCGTGCTTTCTGATTGATGGCAGGACTTCGTGAGTTATCCATCGCTTGAAAGCTTTTTGCCTCCGGCTTCCTGGAACTAAGAACTAAGGAATACAATCCGGATTCGTTTATGATTGCCATGTTTGGATTCCCTCGATTTCCGTCATTTAAAATGACGGTATTCTTTTCATCTTCATCAAGTCTTGAAAGTGCTTGTCTTGAATTATCGAGTTCCAATGCTCTACACACATCGTTTGCGATAAACCATGTATCGCCTCCATGTTCTATTGTTCGGTTTCTCCAAACTCTGCATTTCTGAATACTTGTAAATCGTTCAATTCTTTTTCCTCCTTATCAGGCTTAAAAATATTCTCCTTGGTTGAAAAATTTTTACTCTTTAATGTCAAAAATTTCCATCATTTTTTTGAGCATTAATGTCAAAGCAGTTTGCACAGCGTATCAATCTCAAATTGATTAAAAGGCTGTTTATTTTTAAGCTTGTACCAAAAATCCGCTCCTGGAAAGTCCTAGCTCATCCAAAATGTATTGCATTTTTTAATTTTTGAGTTTTTGATTAAAGCTTCGAGCTGCGCTGTATCAGTCATTAGATTCTCACCTCCCTTAAAGTGTAATCCTCACGATGGATACTTTAAATCACCTTGCGTTTAATGTCAATAGAAAAAGAATTTTTACACAGATTGAAAAATTTTTATACAATATATTATTATTTCCACAGAAAGGAGAGCCGATATGAACGTTGGAGATAGAATTAGAAACAGGCGGTTAGAACTAGGAATTACACAGGAGCAACTAGCGAAAAAGCTTGGCTATAAAACAAAAAGGTTCTGTAACAAAAATAGAAAGCGGATACCAAAAACTTGACTAGCCAAAAATTGTTGCCATGGCCAAGGCGTTAGAAACCACTCCTGCTTATTTGATGGGATGGGATGATATGACTAAAACCACAAACACCGGAAACCATAATACCACAAATAATATTACGAACAATTATGATGCTTGCTCTAGTTGTTCTGTAATGAATGGGAAAAAGCAATTATGAGCATGTAATAAACGCAATGATGAGACTGGATAACGAAGAGGTCCAGTCTATTATTTCATTGCAGAAAGCTTGATTAAGGCTAGAAAATCCACCACAAAAAATGTAGATAATACATAGAACGCAATAGGAGGCTGCTATGTCTCATATTAATTAGTATTGTGCTAGTGGTTCTATTTTTTTGCTTCTTTATTGGTTGTTGATGAAAAGCATTCCTTCGGATGAGTCAAAGCCCCTGGACGATGCATTGGATAGGTTATATAAATTCAATCCAAGTGATTATGTTGGAAAGCAACATTCTTCTGTTGGTTATAGCAACACACAGGTAAACCAACAAAAAGAAAAAAATTAAATCCCTTCTCTGCTTTTTCCGGATTCTATTCAGAATGAGCGTGAGCAACAATCAAGAATGGTTAAGGCACATAAGGATAATCTGTATATTTTTCCCTGATACCTTTAGCGGAGATTCTGCATTTATTCTTGGTTCAGAGGAAATGTATATAAGACTTCTTTTTCTTCCTGTACTTGCATGGATTTTTCAGAAAAGAAAGTTCCCCTGCAAACACATGTATAAACTAGCTTTTTTTGGTCTAAGAAAAATGAATCTTTATGATTGGGGAATAGAATTAGAGGGATTAAAAATACAAAACAGAAAACCAACAAAAAGAACTGGAAAATATAAAATATCACAAGGAAATTGATAGAGAACGACAAGAAACATACATAAAAGAATGGCAGACAAGATGGGAAGGATACAACCTCGACTCCGTATATGCTAAAGAGCAATTCATGGCTTCATATAGATTGGATGGTATGTATTTGATTGGCCACACTTTTGATGATGCAGGGAACGATACAGTTTACATGGATATTCAAAGGGAATATGATAGCTCGAAATCGCATACAGTAACTTTAAGCTCCTGCACATGTAAGGACTTTAGGCATACTAAAGAACCATGCAGACACATGTATCTGCTCGCAACAGAGATTGGTGTTATTTCTCCCAAAATAACAATAAACAATATAGAGAAGAACACTATTATTGATGAATGCTTTGAGAATCTGCAGGAGGAAATAATTCATGGCGATTGAGAAATTAAAGAGCGGACACTATAGAATCCGCTTTGAGGAAGAACAAGAAGAAATACTCCATAACAACCGATAGGAAGCCGACAAAGAGTGAAGAAGCAGCTCTGATACATGAGTTTTTGGAGAAACTGGAAGAAGAACAAAACAGAAAGAAAAACGGCACTTTCCTGGACTTTGCCAATGAATACATAGACAGCAAAGAAAAGGTTCTTTCTGCCAGTACGATTCTAGGCTATAAATCCACCTTGAAAGGAATCCCGGAATCTTTTAAAAGTATTCCGTTCTACGAGATAGAACAACATGATATTACACGACTGGTAAATGATATGGTGGACAAAGCAAAACCTAAGACGATATATAATCGCCACGGTCTAGTAGTATCCGTATTAAAAGAGTTTAGGCCTACATTTGTTGTGCATACTAAGCTCCCAAGGAAAGAACAGAAAGATATATACACTCCTTCCGAAAAGGAAGTTAAAGCACTATTTGCAGGTCTGAATGAATCTGAGGAGCTAAGGAAATACTATATACCGGTATACCTTGCAGCCATGGGCTTAAGAAGGTCCGAAATAGGGGCTTTAACGCTTGATGATTTATCCGATGATAATGTTATCAGTATAACCAAAAGCCAAGGTAAAGAATAGCGATGGGAAATATATCGTTCAGCCATACACAAAGACAGAAAGAAGTAATCGTAAAGTACCACTATCAAAAGGATTTTTGCCGATAAAATCAGACAACAGGGATATATAGTAAATGATGGACTGCATCAAATATACGAAGCAATGATTCGTGTAGAAAAGAAGCTAGGACTACCCCACTTTGGAATCCATAGACTACGCTCATACTTTGCCAGTAAGGCTCATGCGTTAGGAATACAGGATTCTATTATTTTTGACTTTAGGCGGATGGAAAACAGATAACATAATGAAGAATGTTTATAGAAAAGCATTGAATGAAGACTTGGAAATTGGCTCGAAAAATACCTTGAACACATGGAAGGAACGCTCAATAGTAAATAGAATTTTTGTGGTCGGTTTCGTGGGCGGTTCTACAGTGAAATAGGGCTACTTGACTGTGCAATTCAGCTTCATGTTTAGTGCCTATAAAAGGCAGAAACACTAGCATTTCCAAGCTCGTATGGCTTATTTGCTAGTGTTTCTGCTGTATGGACTTGATGGGAGTCGAACCCATGTCCGAAAACGAATTCCCTCTCCTTCTACTATCATAGTACGCTTCAAGATTCCCCACTAGGATAAGATGCGCACGTCTTGTCCCAGCCGGTATCCTCTAAATACGCCCGGTTGCGGGAGGAACCGCAACAGTCGTTTCTCACAAAAAAATGAGGTCAGGATCTTCCCGTGTGAGTGCAGGAAGGCTGGCCAGCAGCGCTTAGGCTGCTAATGCGTAACTATCGTTAGCGTTTAAATTTAAGTTTGAAGTTTAACGCGACTTCTTTCGGATAGCTTCTAAAGCTGCATCATCCCCCGTCGAAACCGGTACAAGCCCTAAAACAGTCTTATTGTACGAGGAAAATAGCTTTTTGTAAAGGATTAGCTTTATTTCTTTATCAACTGACAAAATCTTTACTCTATTCTTGATTCTCCATCATTTTTGAAAGAAAAGAATACTGTTTAATGAACGATTTTTAGCAGATATTTTTTTCTATCCCCTCATAGAAGAAAGCAATAACTCTTCTATATTAGACAAATATACATTTTCTCCTTCTGTTTTTCCTCTTCCGTGCTACAATAAGATTGTTAAATAAATAACCATTCCTTTTCAGAACACTTTTTACTTAAAAAGCTGTTCAAAAAGCTATGGACTAAGTTGTACAAAGAGTCTAGAAAAGAAATTGCTTGAAAGATGCCAAGGAGGTTCAAAATGAAAAAGCTTAGAGAAATGAGAAATCCGTTGAAATATGTTCAGGGTAGAGACGCTTTGCTTTCCTTCTGTAAGGAAACAGGGTATATGGGAAAGAATTACCTCTTTGTCTGCTCCCACAGTGCCTATGAAGCCTGCCATGACAAATTAGAAAAAGCTTCGAAGGAACGGATAAAGTTCGTCATTATGAAATCTTCGGAGGCATTTCCAGTGAATCGGAAATTGCCAGAATGCGGAAAATCGTAGAGGAACAGGGCATTGATACCGTGGTTGGTGTTGGTGGCGGTTCCGCCGTGGATACAGCGAAGGCAACAGCCTTTTATGAGAAGAAGCATATCGTCATTATCCCTACCGTTGTAGCCACCGATGCGCCCTGTACCGGTCTTTCCGTGATTTACCACGACGACGGTTCCTTCAAGGAGTACCTCTTCTATCCCACCAATCCGGACTGTGTTCTGGTAGACAGCACCGTTATAGCCAATGCACCGGTACGCTTCTTAATTGCCGGTATGGGAGATGCACTGGGAACCTATTTCGAAGGAAGAGCTTCTCTTCGTACCGAGTCTCCCAGTCTGGAAAATGCAGGAATTCCCGGAGCAGGAATGGTGCTTGCCAAGTACTGCTACGATAATCTGAAGAAATATGGGGAGGCCGCTCTTCTTGCCTGTGAAAATCATGTAGTCACCAAGGCTTTGGAAAACATCATTGAAGCCTGTGTTTATCTCTCCGGTGTAGGCGCTGACAATGTCAATGTTGCCGCAGCCCATTCCTTCTACAACGGTCTTACTTCTTTAGGCGGTCACAGCGCTCCCCACGGAAATTGTGTAGCCTTCGGTACTCTGGTACAGCTTTGTCTTGAAGGAGTAAAGAAAGAGGAATTTGACGAGGTTCAAGATTTCTGCGTTGCCGTAGGACTTCCCATCATCTTGGCGGAACTTGGTGATTTTTCCGATGCAGATCTCCACACCATCGCCAAAAATGCCTGTGTTCCCGGAGAAACCATCCATAACCTGGCAGGAGATGTGACGGAAACAGAGCTTTATGATGCCATGATTGCGGCAGATGCCTTAGGTAAGAAGAAAAAGGGAAGCTGTTAAACGATACAGAAATAATTTTTTCAATTCTTTATCATCAAGTCTCCATAAGTACATGGATTATCACCGACATTATCGATAATCCATGTGCTTTTTTTATCGCCGGCTATATCATATTCAATGTGCTTTTTTTATCGCCATTTAAAAATAGATTGTATAGCATCATTAATTGAGTCTGAAAATACATAAAATGCTCCATTTGGATAAGAAAAATCCTTTTCTATCCCCTTGAATCTCCACATTAAATATTGTAAATTGATAAAGAAAATTAAAAAAATAAAATCAGGAGCTTTTTATGAAACTTACAAAAATCGTCTGCCCCTAATTGTAACGGCACATTGGATATTCCGGAGGGAATGAAGGAAGGCTTTGTAACCTGTAAATTTTGTAATACCAAGATTTACCTGGAGCCTCACAAGCCGGATATCACACAAAAATATCCATATTGACAAAAGTAAACTACAATACTCCCTATACAGCTCCCCCCAGAAAGGAATCCCCAAAATATCTGTTAGGGATTCTTCTTGCGGTACTATTTTTACCAAGCGTCATTATATTCCTTAGCTTAAGTCGAATTTTCTATCAAAGCTCCGACTCCTCCGCCCCAACTGCATTAGCTTCAAGCTACTGCACTACGCCGGAGGACAGTACTGTAATCAGCTTTGTGGAACAGGTCTTCTCTAAGCCTGTCTCGGAACTGACTCCTGAGGAATATGGTTCCATTCAATATTTGGATATCCGGAAAAAATCGGGAAAAAGTGACAATGCCGCTGAACAATGGGTATTTTCGTATGCTGAAAGCGTAGATGAAGCAGGAGAAGCTTTAGAAAAAAAGACCATTTTCCTCCCCTCTACAGACTCCATCGACGAATCCAGCCTTCAGGCTTTTACAGGCCTTGTGAGCCTGAAATTAGATGGAAATATAAGCTTCAGCTATGATAATACGAGCTATAGCCAAGATTTGAAAAATCTAGGCAATTTAAAGTATTATTCCGACCAATATATCTATGCCGCAGATTTAAAAAGGATTCTTCCCCATCCGGAGGAGATTTTTAGGAATTTCCGGAGTGAATTTTTCTCATACTTTATCCACATATTGGTCTCAAGATAACGAAGAGATAAGCATTGAAAAATATCTTGAGCGAATTCACTTCTTTGGAATCTCTTGGCGTTCGTGTAGATGAAGATTATGAGGGCGGGCTGCTTTTTCTAAGGAACCTTCCCTCTTTAAAAAGTCTCTCCCTTAATATTATAGGAAATGATGCGGTGGTTTTAGACCTTTCCCCCCTTTCTTCTCTTAGTAACTGTACCGATCTTTCCATTACCGGCCCCAATAATGAGCCTCTGGACAATGTTAGTGTTTTATCCGGTATGCCTCAGCTTGAAAATCTAAAGCTTAAGGATATAACAAGCCTAAAGGATTTAAGCTTTGTAAAAAACATGCCCAAGCTAAAGAGCTTGAGTTTAGATACCTTACCTATTCTTTCCTTAGACGGGCTGGCCAATCATCTATCCTTAAACAGCTTATATCTGGATTGCCATGATGTGGAAAAACGTAAATGCTTTTACCCACTCTGACTTCCTTACAAAAACTGTATATCAACTACCATACCTTTGACTTACCGGATTTACACGGCTTAACAGCTTTGGAAGAAGCGAATCTTTTGGTTTGGGATTTGGACAAGATTGCCCACATGCCCTCTTTAAAGAAGCTAACGGTTCGAAACTATATGTCCGATTACAGTGCCGACATTTTGCGGGGAATGAATTCTCTGACCGACTTAAGTTTTGTGGGATCCGGAATCACCGGACTGGTAGATACGGACTTGGGAAATGTGTTGCGGGAGCTTCCTGCTTTGGAACGACTGACCATGCTGGGAACTCCTATGGATCGCTATAAGGATTACACGAAATCCCTTTCCAATATCGGGGTAAGGGAAATGTACTTTTATCCTGAGGATGACAGTAATGTAGCGGATGGTCCGGTTCTGAGCCTTTCCTTAAGTCGGATGGAAGACGACAACAGTACGGAAATACTAGCCTTGGAAAAGGCGGAGATTCACAATGTAGATGATGACAGCAAGAATTTTGATCAAAATGCAAAAAGCTTATCTATCTCATTTTAAAGCAGTAAAAAAGCTAATAATTCCCGGCAATAAATTGCAAAGCCTGGATTGTCTGGAAGGATTAAATACTATTGAAGAGCTAGATATCTCCGACAATTATATTTCCGATATCAGTATGCTAAGAACTCTCCCAAATTTAAAGAAGGTAAAGCTGTCCGGAAATTCCATCGCCAACATGGAGATCTTACCGGATACGGTAGAGGTGGTTAATTCCTTTGATTAGGAAAATTTGTGTACTGAAAGTTTAGGAATGAAAACGTATCATTCAGGGCTATACGATTTAAAAAAAAGGCAAAATTCTGTTTGATATCCATTGAAAATTCAAGGCAGAAAGAGGAGGCAAATGAAATTTTTACTATTTTTATAGAAGGAAGTAGGAGTACATATCAATCCCCATTTTTAGTCCAACTTCTTCTCCTTCTCATAGGCCTTATTTGGCTGTTCCGACGTCTAATCATCTTAAGAACAGGGGGCAGTTTTTTTGCCCCCTACCATATCGTGGGAGATACTCTTTATATTCATGCAGGATTAATCTGTATCGGAAAACGGGCCATTCCCTTTTTCCGAAATGCGTGCCGTCCATGTGGATCCTATCCATAACCCTCATGGAGAAAGATATTATGCTATTCAAATTCTGAGAAAGTCCGGACTGCATAAGTTCTTCACCATTACGAATAACGAACAGGGCAAGGTGTATCTGGAAGAATTGAAGGAAGCTTTGCGAAAGCATGGCGTGGGGGTACGATATCTTTCCAAAGAGTATTGAGGAAAGGACTGTAATCGAAAAAATTCGCTCTGATGCAGTAGGAGACTGCAATGGGGGCACGCTCCCGCTAACCTCGCATCTGCGAAGGAAAGGACTGTGTTCATCACTAATATTCGCTCTGATGCAGTAGGAGGCTGCAATGGGGACACGCTCCCGCTAACCTCGCCTTCGTAGCAGTACTAACTTCAAGCTTCGCATTGCTCGCTTTCAGTAAGTACTGACGGGCTCAGATTGTCCCCATTACAGCCCCATACTGCGTCATTCGCTTCATCGTATCAGTTCTTACAGCCCTTCCCTTCGACGTGCTTTTCCGAAGAAACGGCGGGCTCTAATTGCCCCCATTGTAGCCTCCTACTGCATCATTCGCTTATCTTGTCAGATCTCACAGCCTTTTTCTTTTGAAAATAAGGGTTTTACATCATATTTTTTCGTAATCCCTTCTACAAATTGAACACTTAGGCAAAAATTTGGAAGTGCACTTACTGCTTTAACTTTGTGTATCCTGAATTAGCTCCTTCTGATACTCCCGCACATACTCTACAAAATACTCCACTCCAAGCTTTAAGACGTTTTCATCTATAGCAAAATAGGGGCTGTGCTGGGGATAACGAAGTTCTTCCTCCGGAAAGCCGGCGCCAAGGAAAAGAAGGCATTTCGGTGCCTTAAACTTGGCAAAATCCTCTCCTCCCATCTGAGGCTCCCAATCCAGCACATTTTCTTCCCCAAAGACCTTCGTCGCCGCTCTTCTTCCCGTATCCACACAGGCTGTATCATTAATCATGGGAGGCGGTCCAAGGTGGTAATCAACGGTTATTTCCGTTCTTGTAGCCTCTGCCACACCCTTTGACACACTGATTTAGAATTTCCGGATACTGCTTACGAATTTCCGGATTAAAGGTTCTTGCTGTTCCCTTCAGATGAGCCTCTCCAGGGATAACATTGTAGGCGTTACCGGAGCTGAAGGAAGTGACACTGATCACTGCCGGCTCCAGAGGGCTGATTTCTCTGGATACGATGCGTTGCAAAGACATTACCAGTTCAGAACCGGCAACAATGGGATCCACAGTCTGATGAGGCAGAGCGCCGTGTCCTCCTTTTTCCCTTTACGAAAATGTCAAAGGTGTCCGTAGCCGTCATTACCGCACCGTAACGAAGGGAGGCTGTCCCCGCAGGCAGCTTACTCCAAATGTGCAAGGCAATCATCCGATCACAGGATAATGCCTCCGGATCCTCCTTCATATAACCGGCTCCGCTATCCTCAATGCACTCCTCCGCCGGCTGGAACAAAAAGCTTTACAGTGACCGTGAGCTCCTCCTCCATTTGCTTTAAAAGCTTCGCCGTTCCCAGTAGGATGGTAATGTGAGTGTCATGGCCGCAGGCATGCATCAAGCCTTCCGTCTTGGACTTCCAAGGGCAGTCCGTAAGCTCCGTAACCGGAAGGGCATCAATATCCGCCCGGATTCCGATGACCTTTCCTGTAGACTTCTTTCCTGAATGCTGGCAATGACACCGGTTTTACAGGATTTTTTTATAGGGGATACCCAGCTTATCCAGATATTCCATGATTTTTTCCTGAGTATGATATTCCTGCCAGGAAAGCTCCGGATGTTCGTGAAAATACCGGCGAAGCTTCACCAGCTCTTCTTGAAAATCTTCCGGTATATATGCTTGAATTTCTTTTTGACTATCTGCTTGAATTTCTGCATGTCTTTCTGCGTGGATATTTGCTTTGGTATTTGCTTGGATATCTGCTTGGATGTCCTCTTTGTTTTTTACTTTCTTATGATTATCCATTGTTTCGCCTCCGTTATTACTCTTAGCTTGGATTTGTTTTCCTACAGTTCTTTCTTACTATTCATTCTTTCCTACTGGCCTTTTTTTACATTCTTTATTGCTATTCTTTCCTACTGGCCTTTCTTACTATACTTTCCTATTGTTCTTTCCTGCTATTTTGTCTTGCCATTTCCCCCATTCTATTCGCTTTGAAAAGCCATGACAATACGAATTTTCCCATGAATCTATGTAAAGGCTCATATCCTTCAATATAATTATTTATTTTTTTAGCAATTATATACAAACTTTAAGAGCTTTTTCTCTCTACGATTTTTCTGTCCTTTAATCCCATTTCTCCATAAAATAGCATTGTAAAATAACGATATTATGATATCATTAATTTATTTAAATAATTAATTTTGCTTATTTTAGGAGGTATTTACAAATGAGGACAATTCCCCAATTCATTATGAAGAGGGTCCAGGGACGGGTTTTAGCTGTTGTGACATTTTTACTTGCACTTACCCTGTCTCTTGGATTTATGCCATCCAACCTGCAGAGGGTATATGCCCAGGAAGAGAATCTCTATCTGGATGGTCAAAACGGTAACGACGAGAACGATGGAACTACACAGGAAACTGCCGTAAAATCCTTCGAAAGAGCAAAAAGAACTGGCAACGGAAAATCCTTATATCGAGGTTATTTACGTTGTAGACACTGTTCCTGTTACCGGAGAAGTAAGTCTGGACAATACCAATGCCATTCTTATGAGAAACCCGGGATTTTCAGGATATCTTTTAAGCGTTCAAGCTAAAAAAGAAGCTACACTTCGAAATATTACCATAGACGGTGGCGGAGAAAATGACGGAAAGACCAGAGAATCTCTCATTAAAGTCTCCGGCAATCTAAATATTGAAGAGGATGCCATCTTAGAAAACAACTTTGTAACCGTTACCGAAGGAATAGACGCTAACGGAGGTGCCATCTACGCGATCTCCGATACCAAAAAGGTTGTCATTAATATGACCGGCGGAATTATTCGGAACAATAGCGCTTTCTTTGGCGGCGGAGTATTTTTATTAGATAATACAACTTTTAATATGTCCGGGGGAGAAATCAGAGAGAACAAGGCTATTTCCCCAAATACTTTTTAACGGCAATCCCTTTGTAAGTGGTGGCGGAATCTGCGCATACCGCAGTTCTACCATTAACTTAAGCGGTGATGCTTTGATTGCAGACAACTACTGTCATGAGTATGGAGGCGGTATTGCACTGGGCTCTATCATTGACGTCGCAGAAGGGAATACCTTAAACATGACCGGCGGAACCATCAGCGGCAACAAGGCAGGAGCAAGTGGCGGCGGTATCTTTATCCAGTGTGGACTGTCTACCGGAAATTCCGTTGCAAACATTTCCGAAGGAAAGATTATTAACAATGCCATGACCGGTGAAGGCTATGGTAACAAGCATTTTGGTGGTGGCGGTATCTACGTAAACGGTAAGGCGGAAATCCTTCGCGGTAAGCAAGGGGTTTTAAACCTGACCAATGCTATAATCACCGATAATACAGCAGAGACTGAAGGTGGCGGTTATGCATCCTGCCCCACTTCCAACACAGGAATCAATGTAAAGAACGGTGTTGCTATCTTCGGAAACCATTCTGAAAAGGCACAGGACATCTATATTGAAGCAGGATATCGCTACGGTTATGTAAGTAGCGGTTCTCCCAAGTACGCTATTTCTTCCTTTATGCTGGGTGGAACTCCCTATAACTGGAAAAAAATGATGAAAATGAAGAGCTTCCCATCAACAAGTTAGAGGGTGAGTTAAGCTCCGCCACAGGAGAAATTTTAGGATTACACACTGACGTTACCGAAGATGCTGAGGCGGAAGGCTTTGGCCAAGGTCATCATTTCCGGAAATACCTCTGCTACTCGTGGCGGCGGAATCGGCTCCAACGGAACCGTAAACACCGGAGAAAAAGAAGGTCATTTCCATCAAGGTCAATAAGACCTGGAAATACGACAATCCGGAAACCCGTCCTACCAGCATTATCGTAGAACTTTATCGCGTAAATAAAGAAGACCCGGCAAATCCAATTTACATCGGCCAGGAGACCATGACCGAAGCCGATGATTGGAGCATTAGCTTTAAGAACCTTCCAAAGATTGATGAAAATGACGAACTTTACCAGTACACCATTAAGGAAAAAAAGGCGCTGAGGGGTATTCTGTGAAAATGAGCGGAAACCAGACCAGCGGATTTAAGCTTGTAAACGTTCCCGGAATCATTCTTACCGTAGAAAAGAAGTGGAACGGCGAAAGTGCAAATCAGGTAGAGATTAAGCTTTTGGCAGATAGCGCAACCAAGGAGAAGGTAACTCTTACCGAAGCCGATCAGTGGAAGCACAGCTTTGTAAATCTTCCCAAGTTTGATGCCAATGACGGACACGAGATCGTTTACACCGTAGAAGAGGTGGCATTAAGCGGATATACCTCCGAAATCAGCGGAGATGCGGCTAACGGATATATTGTTACCAATACAAAGACCATTACTCCTCCAAGCCCGACTCCTGAAACACCGCCAACACCGTCACCAAGACCGAACAGACCTTCTACCCCTACACCGTCCACTCCTACACCTTCTAATCCCACACCATCCACTCCTCCTACCCCGACGGTAGCCGGTGAGTCCAGACCTACACCTACTCCGGACTCCAGTGAAGTAACGGAAAATGAAGTGAACCCTGAGCTTGTTCCTCAGGTTCTGGGAGAATCCAGACCGGTAGCAGACAATAAGCGTGATACCCCAACCGGAGACAGCTCTCAGCTACTCCTCTGGGCAGGCTTCTTCGGCCTATCCGTTTTAGGACTCGCTTACTATGGATTGAAGAGAACAGTGAAGAGATAAATTTCAAAAAAGATGTCGTAGATTTTTCTACGGCATCTTTTTTATATAAAAAGAGCGGCAATCTTTGTAGAGATACGCTCTGATGTAGTATAGGCTGTAATCGGGGCACGCTCCCGCTAACCTCGCCAACGCATCGGGTACTAAGCTTCAAGCATCGCTTTGCTCGCTTTCAGCAAGTACCGGCGGGCTCAGATTGCCCCTCTTACAGCCTATACTACATCAATCGCTTTCAACTATATATTTTAATTTATGCAGCTCTTTTTATTCGAATGATTGGTTTGAAAAGTCTACGAAATCTTCTTTTGAAATTGTCTCTAATGCGGCATTCAATCCTCTTACAATCTCTGATAGTTCTAAGGAGGGTTTATCTTTTTTCTCCTCTGTCTGTTCGGGGATATAGGGGACATGGATAAAGCCTGCCTTGATGGGTAAGGCATTTATCTGAATATAATACAGTACTGAATACATCAAATGGTTACAGACATAGGTTCCTGCCGAATTGGATAATGCGGCGGGGAGTCCTTCTTTTTGATGGCTTCCACCATGGCCTTGACCGGTAGAGTGGAGAAATAGGCATTTTCTCCATCGGGATAAATGGGCCGGTCTGTCGGCTGATTGCCTTCGTTGTCCGGAATTCCGGCATCATCTATGTTGATGGCAATTCTTTCCGGGGTAATCTCCGCTCTTCCTCCTGCCTGTCCTATGGAAAGAACGAAATCCGGCTTTTCTTGTTCTATGGTTTCCAACACAAGATTTGCGGACTTTCCAAAAACTGTTGGAACTTCCAGCTTAAGGACTTCAAGATTTCCTATTTTGTCCGGCAAAGCTTCATCGCCTCCAGCGCCGGGTTAATACTCTCCCCGTCAAAGGGAGTAAAGGCTGTCAGTAATATTTTCAAGGATTAACCTCCTATTCTAATTCTTTTATGAGCTTTTTAAGAACTTTGCCAGACATATTCTAATACTTTTTTAGAACTGTTCAATATCTTTAATACAAGAAATCCCCTGCTCCTCTCCTGCTTTTTGAAGAGTTTCAAAGGGAATACTCCCCTCATCAAAGTATAGTTGATTTCCTGTTTCCGATAGTTGGGTAATAAGGATGGAGAGTTTGGGATGCTTGGGACGTTTTGTTTCGCCCATATGCTCTAAGCAATCTACAGAATCCCTATCTCTTAGTACAGGTGCAAAAAAGGCTTCCAAGCTTTCGTGCTTTGCATAGCGTAAAGTCCCCTGCCATTCATTAGGCCGGTTGGTCATGTCCTCTCCCACTCCGGGAAGTTCAGAAGAATCCACTTCGCAGGGTAAAGGGCCATTTCCGTGACGGGTGACATAAGGGCGAGTCACATAGATGGCTTCATCTAAAAATAAGCCTCGTTTTTTCTAAAAAGACAGCCGGATTATGGATTCCGGTTTTGGAAGAAGTCAAATGAGGAGCGTAAGTTTCATAGTCCTGATCCAAAAGCAAGCCCTGGCCTGTCTCAAAAATTAAATGCTGAAAATGCTTAATCTCCTCCAGCCATTTTCTATCCGCATCCACTAAGGTCAGAAGCTTTTACATTCTCCTTCACTTCCTCTACAAAGTTTTTCCAGTACCGTATCACTATTTAGCATCTCATAATAGGGATTCGAAATATTCGAGGAATTCGAAGGATTTGAAGCAGTCGAAAGATTCATAAGATTCGATTGCTTCTTGGCTTTCGAGGACGCCAGTGCTTGTATTCCCAAGATTTTTTTGCTCTTCTTTTTGTATACTCTTTTCTAATCTGCTTTAAACGGTCTACTAAATCTTGCTTACTCCATCCAGCAAGCTCTTCCACGGTAATTCCGTATCCGGCGGCATTTCGCTGAACACATTCCTCTATCCCCATACCGCAGGAGCCGTGGCGATTCTCGCCTCTGGCAAGTTCTGCGCCCATATTTAAAAAGTACATCATCTATGGTCGTTACTCGTGCATTTTTTTCAGAATAAAGAATGGGCTGAAAACCAAAGAGCTCCGTAAAGTCTTTAACTTCCTTCCCTAGCTGAAACAAGTCCGGCATAAAGCTGTCGGCAAATAAAAGTAGGCACATGGTACTCCGCCCCGGCGCCTATCTGATGATGGATAAAACGCCATTTTCCTTCCGGATCTTCTACCGTGTGCCCTGCCTGTCCGCCGCCGTTATGTTTGATAATCAGCGCTTTCTTAAGGGATGAGGCAAGACGACTGCAAGTAAAGCCCTTCCCCTCATCACCGAAATTCTTGCCGATAACCGCAATTGTTCTCATAGATAAATGTTATTATCCTTTTCCTAATGACTTCTATTTTTTATAGATATTAGTTCATCCTATGCCAATAACTGCTATTTTTCTCTGAACTAAGTGTTCTGTCCTGTGCCCATGACAGTAATTTAGCTTATAGGAAAATGTCTTCTTCCCTTTGCAAGGATAGCTGTGCCAATGCCGCGCTAATCACGGGACGATTGATTTCATCCCAGCGACCAAGAACTTCCTCTAAGTCAGCGCCCTTTTGCAACTGAATGGCACTGATAATGATTTCCGGAAGGCAGGAAATATCCTGTCTTGCCAGCACGATACAATGCCCCGGAAGAAGCTGCTCATTCTCCTGACTGTGTCCGCCAATCATGATATGAAAAACATGGAAGGATTGCTTTACTTCATTTAATAAATCCTCTTTGGTGACACTCGCTCCGATATCGTCGCCTATAACCCGAGAAATCGTCGTTCCCACCGAATCACTGCGAATCTCCGCCATATCTCCGATGGTAAAAAGAAAGCCCTTTTGCTGTCTCTTCTTCACCGCATCAATATTGGTATGGCGGGACAAGAATTCCCAAAGACAGGTCGGCACCACCTGACCATTTCCATGATTTTCAAAGTAAATGTCTAAGAGCTGCTCGGCAATACGAATATCCGACTCAAACTGAGTCACCTGCAAGGGGGATGCATCCTGAAAATCCCCGTAAGCCGCACACATTAGGGCAGGATCTGCCACTGCTCCGATAGAATAAAGCTTAGTAATCAACTCATTTAAAGCTCCCGTTGCCAGTTCCACCGCAAGATAGCCCATAGATCCCGTCACATCCAAGCCCACAACGATAGGGGTTGTATTGGGATGCTCCTCGAGTCGAAACATTCTCTGGTTCCGATAAATTTCGGATTCATCTTGGGATCACACTCTCTTCTTGTAAATACTTCTTCCACTCTCTGCCCATTGGACAACTTTCTACTGCTTTTCAATTTCTGCCAATCTGATGCTGAATAACTGCCGTATCCCATATTTTCCTCCTATTTCATCTTTACAAATCTGTGACCGCCAAAGCCCTCTTCAATCACCTTATCCCATGCGCCGAAGTCCTGAAAAGCATCCCCTTCCGGATCTGACAATAAAAAAATTCCTCCAAAAAGAGCCGGATTATGAATATTTTTCCGACACGGATTTTGCGGTCTTTCGTAAATCCAATAAATCCTGATTGCTATGCTTTCTTTCCACATTTCTCCAATCCCCAAAGAGCATCCCCTCATGGGTAAGAGAATTCACAAAAAGACTGGACGCCGTAATATCCCCGTGCTGAAGCTCCGAATACTCTAAAGCGCAACAGATATTTTCCATCCGGGAAATCACCCAGGCCAAAATGTTCCGAAGCAAAGGGTGCAAAAGATCTCCGCGGGATAAAAAAATAGGGCTTTCTGGTGAAAAATCAGACAAAGCTTCCCGGCAGCTAAAGCAATCTTAGACTTTAACATCGGAAAGCACCTGGATAATTTTACATCCGCTTCCGGAAAGCTAAGACGAGCTAATCCTTGCATAAAAGCATTTGCCCCATCCTCTCGGTCAAAGACATAGACCACCGACTCCCGACACAAATAGCAGACCATCTCCGGATAAGGATAACGATCCATATAAGAGAGGGTTAAATTCTTGCCATTGGCCATAAGGTAGGTGGCTGTGCCCAGCTCTTCCCATAAAGTATCGCCGCTATAGTCATTTTCCTTCTCGCTTGCCTTCGCCTTGTAATAGGCCAAAAGCTTCTTCCGAAACTCTTGATTCCCTTTAAATTCCGCATCGGACAGGAAGGCTCTTGCCCCGCAATAGGGGCACTGAAATCCGCCTGCACTGCCTAGCTCCAGCTGGGCGCCACATTGCTTACAACGATAGCTAATCATAGACCTCCTTTGATGAGCAAATTCGTTAAGAACTTTCAAAAAACAGCAAAGTTTAATTACAGAGAAAGTATAGCATAGATGGAGGGGGAGGTCTATTTGAAGAGATAAAAATAGCCTCTCGCCGTTACTGTAAAGTAATTGTTGGCAACTCTATCATACAGACTTATGAATGTCTTGCTTCGGGTTAGGCTCTGCCTCAAAGACACACTACGTTTTCCTACTTGCTGCACTCGCTTTTTGCACTCAGGCTCCTGCGCAAACTCGCCCTTCGGGCTCAAACATGCGCCCGCCTTCGTTGCTAGAGTGCAGCTCACTACGGAAGCCTCGCGACCGTCTTTTTTTCGTGCATAGCCTAAGCCCTCACAAAGATTCCTTAATACCCCGCCATAGAAAAAAATTTTTGTAATGAATAGACATTCTAAAAAAACTTTTTTTCTAAATCTTATACTTCGTTCCTCTTCCACTGCCTATAATCGTAACGTAATGATTTTCAGCCATTCTCTTTAACAGAGCTGCTGTCTTCGATTTTCCAAATGGCACTTCTTCCATAATCTCGCTAATAGATTTCGGATAGTTTTTCCTTAATCCAGCATATACAACGGCCTCATCCGCATTAAGATTTATACTGCTGACAACCGGCAATGTAACTTTAATGGAGTTCTCAAAGACTTCAAAAACCGGCTTCTTTTGACTTTCTTTATAAGCTTCTTTAATTCTAATAATTCCGGTGCCGAGAATTTCCACAATACGCAAACGATAAAACACATTGCCCAAAATAGGATTTCTGAGCATGGAGATATTTCCCTTTAAATACTCTTCCTCCGAAAGTCCTGCCGGCAAGCCTCCCGGAGAGCTGACTTCAATTCTATCTTCAAACATAAGCACACGGATCTGCGCGTTGACATCCCAGGTTCTGTGAATCAAGGCATTGGCAATGGTTTCTCTGAATGCTTCCTCAGGAATCTTCTCTACTTTTACCCTATCCATTCCCCGAATTTCTTCATACTGATAATAATCTCGATAGATCTCGACCGCTTTCTCCAGTTCAGAAAGTATAGATTCTTTTTCCAATACTGCACGCTTCAAAATAATGCTGATATCTTCTCCAAATCTGGCCACATCAATTCCGGGAAAATGATTTTGATCCGCAAGGAGCTCTGCCGCATAGTTATAGCCTTCTCCATCATGATATAAATTCAAGGTCTTCAAAATATCTTGATTTAAAGATTTTAATCCTATTTCCTGTTTAGCTCTCCGTTCCAACTCCAAAAAGGAAAGCTCTTGTGTATCCGCAGGGAGCTCCTCATAGTGAATATTTCTACCCTGCAGAATTAATCTACTTAGCTCCAGTTCATCCACTTCAATAGTCGCGGTATCATTCCTTCGATAAGCTTTGGATTTATAGGTATAAGGCTTAGCCGATCCCGCCTCCACTGTAAGGGTTACGGTTTTATCTTTCTCATTCACCGATAGTTCATACTGAGGCTGGGGGCGAATGGCATCATTAATTTTATTCTCTATTAGAAGGCAGGTCTCTGCCGGATCCTTTAGCCCGATTTTTTCACCTGTATCTCCTACACCAAATATAATCTGTCCACCATCATAGTTGGCAAATGCACTCACTGTTTTTAAAAATGTATTGGATATATCTGATTTAAATTCCAACTGTCTAGTCTCTTTCATCCCCATTCCCTCCTTGTTGTTAGGACAATAGTATTGAAAACAGCCGCAAATTCAATCGTAAAATTTTTACGGTTGAATTTACGGCTGAAAAATCAACATAATTGCTTTTTCGATTGAGCCAATTCTAAGATTGACTTTGTTTTGTAATGTTTTTGTAAGAAGCTCTTTTCCTTTTTTTCGATTTATAATACATAGGAAAAAGCTAGAAGTACAAGAGGGAGACAAAAAGCTAGAAATATAAGAGGGAGAAAAATGAAAAAGAATCTTTTAAAGCATACACTACTTATCACAGCATTATCTGCTCTATCCATTACCGCCTGCACCGGCAAAACGGCAAAGGAAAGTAGCACAGTGAGTCCCACGAAAGCCGCAAAAGAAAGTAGTTCCGCAAATCCCGCTGACGCGGAGAAAGAAAGCAGTAAGACTGATTCCAAAGACACTGAAGAAGAAAGCAGGACTTTGAAACCATCAGAATCCGGAGCAACCGCAGAAGAAAAAGAGAAGGCTCAAAACAATACCGATGCTCCACTCGTGGGGGCTTATAACACGAATCTCGTAAGCTTCTCTCTGAAGGATAACCCGGATGCCATGAATGCCTTTGAAGCGGCATTTCCAAATGGCTATAACTATACCCATTATGAGCCCATAGCCCTGTTGGGCACCCAGGTAGTTTCCGGCACAAACTACCTTTACCTATGTAAGAGTACTTGGACGGATTATCAGGAAAAATGTCTCCTTTGTACTTTTTACAGATTTATCAGGACCTTTCCGGAAAGTCCCAGGTTGTGGGAAGTGCCATTCTCTTTCCCACAGAAGAATCCGAAAGGGATGGGGAAGATTACAGCTACAATACCGGCTCCTATCTCCCGGAAAATATTCCGGCAATCCAAAATGCCTTTAAAGAGGCTGTACCGGACAACGAAAATGTATCCTATATTCCCCTAGCCTATATCGGTAAGCACACACAGGAAGGCAAATCCGAAGAAGACGTGATTTTTCACCGCCAAAGATCCTAGGGGAACAGACACTAAAATAAGCTATGAGCTCTTTTACATCACAAAAGATAAGGACGGAAAGGCAAAGCTGGTAAAGACGGAGGATGTAGTATTTCCGGATTTTTAGGAACTGAAAAGCGTTTCTTACAGTTCCTCCGGATGGCTCTTAAAATACTGACGGAAATGTTCTTTAACCTCTGTCATATCCGTTACCGCTTCCAGAGTTCCCACATAGTTCTGCTCCTTGTCTCGAACAGCCATATAGCGTACTAAGAAGGGTTTTCCGCCTTTCTCCATCCAAATAGGAACTTCATCTTCCTTTCCATCCCGGAAGTTTCCGATAATCATACGCACCATAGGTTCCACTTTGGGAGGATGACAGGAAAAATACTTCCCGGTCGATGGCCATTTGCGGGCGTTTAAAGACCTTTTGGTCCTTCATTAAAGAAACGATTGAAATTATCCTTATCCACGAAGGTAATCTCCACCGGAAGGGTATTTAACATGGCGATCAGCTCATTTTTCTTTAAATGTCCACCGGGCATGATGATTTCTCCATCGTTTACAGAAGAGGACTCTCCACTATGCCCGGATTTTCCTTCCAATGATTCTACCCTGCGAAGCAGATCCTCCAGCATTTTTCCCGGCTCCCTGAGGAAGCTCAACAGCATGAAAATCTCCGGAATGCTCCTTGGAAATTTCTTTCCCGGATTTTTCTCGTTCTGAATCTCCTACAGCTTCCACCGCTCTCCACTTTTCCGGAGTATTGCCGGTTTCTTCCGCGTCCTTCCATGTTTCATTTTCCACGGAAAAACAAGCTTCATAGTCTTTGGAATCGAAGTAAATCTGTATCCACTCCTCTTTTTGAAATTGCAGGGCACACATGGGGAAGAGAATATTTTTCCTCCTTATAAATCATCTCCTCCATACGGTTCCGTACAGCAAGATAATTCTTTAAGAAAAAGTTGTTTAGGATACTTTCCGCAATCTCTGCCTTACTCCTAATGTACTCTTCTTCCTCATCATCCAGATCTTCTCCGGTGTTCTTGAGCGCTCTCACTCCCTTGCTCTTCTCGCTAAGCTCTCTTTTCAGCTCTCCCAGAGTATCCTGAATCTCATCATCCACTGTCCACATGACTTGAGAAGGACCGGAAATGTCGTATTTCACTTTTAACAGGGGATAGAGAAGGTCTCCCTTCTTCGCATAGTGCACGGTAAAGGAACGGAGTTTTGCAAGCTCCTCTGAAAATGCAGCCAGCAAAGCTTCCCAATCCGGTGCCCCTTGTGCGTCTTCTACTCCTTCTGCGCCTTGTGATCCTTTTGATTTTTTTCTGCTATTTCTGCTTTGTCTGCTTTTGTCTACTTTATTTTTTTCCGCCGGCTTTTTCCGGAGAGGCTTTTCTACCAAGCTTTCCCATCTTTCCTTCGTGCTCTCTAAATACTTCCCAAGCTCCTGATTTTTCCTTGGTAAATGTTGAAAGAGGATGTCCGGGAATCTGAATCAAGGCATCCGCCTCTTCACTTTTATTGATGTAGTTTTTCTCCTCTTTCCCTGCCTGATTCTTTAAAGAAGCCTGCACGGCTCTTTCCGCATTGGCAATCTGCTCTTCCCGGCTATCTCCATGAAAGAGAGCCGAATGCACATCACAAAGCTTCTGTACTTTCGAAAGAGGCATGCCGGACTCCATGAGCCCCTGCTCCGCCCCTCATGATTTCCGCGGGATCTACGTCCTTAAAATCCCGAACAAAGTCTGCACGAACAGTCTCCAGATCCTCCCCCTCGGACAGACGATCCAAAAGCGAACGCAATGCTTCAGCACGATCTACCGGGGCTTTAGTCGCCTCCGCTGAATCAGTTGCCTTAGCTATCTTGGCTTCCTCAGCTGAATCGGCAGCCTTAGCTATCTTGGGTACCTCTGCTGAATCAGTTGATTCAGCAGGAAAGGGCTTCCCTCCATCCGTAATCTCAAATCCCTTTTCCCGGAATGCACGAACAATCTCTTCCATAGGAATCTTCTTCATTTGAGAACCCTTCTTCAGGTTCATAATCCGACCTACAGAAGCCAGCATGGCAGGATTCTTAATTTCTGTGAATCCTAAATCAGCCATGATGTCGGCAACTTCCGGATACTCTTTTACAAGGGATGCTACACTTTTTATCCAAATCCAAAATCTTATCCATTTTCTTCTCCTTCTTCTTCCACTGATTTCTTCTGACAGTCTATGAGGCAGGTTTGCTTTTTCACTTGCCGGATAGAATCAGCTCAGTTTTTTACGATATTAGTCTGCTGGGTATACTATATTGCTTGTTAGTATATTCTAATTATCATTTAAAAAGAAAATGTTTTTGTTGCTTATGCAACAAACGGAGGGGTATTATCTTGTTTTACGGAAAAAACGGAAGTTGTAATGGCAAAAATATTTTCTCTCTTTTACTCTGATACTGCTTGACGATATCTTTTGTTTGCATTAGAGTAAAAAAATTCAATGAATGTAATGCGCTATGTTAGTAAGGTGTCTGCATGCAGATGCTGATATGACTGGTGCATCAATTCATAAGGGTCCTCTGAACGGTGTCTGTTTACAGATGCTTTAGTCAGACGGCTCTTTTCTTTTTCTCCGTGACTTTTTTACGTGGTTCCTTGTCCTTCAGGACTTTGTCAGCAGTTTTCTTTAAGACATCACTGCTCAACGCAATCCTATGCTGACTCACTTTCAGCTTAGGTTGAGCCAGCCGGATAATTTAACAAGGCAGAATTCCGGTTCCCTACTCCGGAATCATCGGTTCTGGATTTCGGAATGGCGGTATCCATCATACCGGAATCGCCGGTTTCCATGACCGGGCAGGTGGAGTAAAACAGCCAGGAATACTTACTAGGATATCCGTTCTAACAAGTCGAGCTCTTTGCATGGCATTCCGGACCTCTGTTCAGCATCAATCATTGCCTGAATCACTGTATGTTCTGGTTGAAGTGCTTCGTATTCTTTTTCGAATTTCAGGATCCTGAAGTTGTTCCTGAAGAAAATCATCAAAAATTGCTACTCATTATGAATTTCCTTTCTACACAAAAATTCTGCTCAGCAATTTTTTGCTTGCTCAATTTTAATTTAAAAAGTTTCCGTGGCTTTTTAATGACATGCTTTAAAGCAGTCTTGCATGTAGCATATAGCTTCCACGATTTTGCTGACCTCAGCAAAATCATTGTTCCTCGCACTATAAAATCTTTCTATATTGTTTCCAATAAGATTAAAAGCATGTAGTACCTCATTGATTTTTTTCAGTTGAAAAAGTGTGAAAAGTTTAAGCACTTATTCAACTTTTTCTCCACTTTTTGTGAAAAAGTCAAAGGGTGACAAGTTAATTATATTTTACCGACATCTCCGACATTTTTTGCAAGATTTCTCCGACATTTCCGACAATTTCTCAGTATTTCACCGATTTCTCCGACACTGATGTTTCTTTGTTAATACCTATATCAATCAATTCAGGCTTTCAATAAAATAAATCTCTTTTCATATTGCCTTACTCCCTTCATTTCTCAATCATATAATCAAATTCCTCATGTAGCAAATTAAGACTGTCATTGTCCATATACTCGTCATAGAGTTTGTCCAAAACACTTTCATCGTTAATGCCTTTTTTTCTATGCTTATAATCGCCTTAAAAAAGTCTTTATAATTATCATTTACCATATCTTCAATTCTATCTTTTCTTTGTATCTGCAAATTTCCCCTTATCCTCATGCCAAAACACAAGTTTTCCGGTATCCCCGATAAACTCTTCATTCAGACGATCAATAATCTGTTTTTAGATTCAATTCTGCCATTTACTTAATCACCTTCCAATTTCCAGAACGACGATTTCCTTCTCTTATAAGAACGCCTTTTTTTCCTGTAGTCTAGGCAGAATACGCTTGATAGTTCCTATCGTGATTCCAGTCTGATTATGCAAGGCCTGCTGCGTAATACTCGGATTTTGTTTTACCGCAACGATTATCAGCTTCTCGTCTTCTGTTAGTTCAGTCGCATTAGTTGCACTATTAGTCGCATCAGTCGCAGTTCTATCTTCGCTCGGGCCAATTCCCTTGCGATAAATGTTTACAACGAGGTCTACCTCTCCACCTTCAAATACAGGAACAGCAAGTCCTTCATCACATACTTCTCGAACAACTCTCGGAATTCCGCTTCCCCACTTTTCCATCAGTTTCATATAGGAAAATGCCTTTGCCAATGCTTCATTTCTAATTTTGGATCTACCTTTTTTCATCCCTGCAAAAGTCTGCGTTTTCGGCAACTTACCAGGAGATAAGATCTCCAATCGATCATCATAGACTGCAATCTGAATATTCCCACGATCCACATAACTACGATGAACAACCGCATTTACGATCAATTCACGGATTGCAAATGGCGGTATTTCATAAACATCTTGACGGTAAACGCCTTTGAAGGTTGCCCCCATACGGATATTTTCGCAGGACATACTGGAATGCTTCTTCTACAAGTTCCCATGCCGGGCCGGTGTATTCTTTGCGATCCACAAAAATTGCCTTTGTAGAACCTTTGAATACGCCACACTGAATGGTATTCGGCACACGATACTCTCCGGTCAAGATGGCATAAGCATTATTGGGATAATACTTTCCATTTCTTTCACCAATGACTCTCCATGAAAGTAGCTGCTCCACTGTAACATCTCTGATTGCTTTCTTTTCCTCTTCGTTCAAGGTATTATAAACAGCCTCTTCCTTCATGCGCTTGCAAAGGTCAGCAATATCATCCTCTGTGATTTCCACCCCAATGCAAGGCATCTCATCATACGAGCGTCTGCTGCCTTCCAGTCGAAGTTCCTGAATCATATACTCGTCTGCCGGTCTTGTTGTTCCTGCAACACGAATATAGGTACCAGCATCAATACCTTCACTCTTAATGTAGTATGGTTTCTGCGCCCCTTCTACGATATCCACCACAATAACCGTCTTATCTTCTATCGTTTGCATATAGATATCCGGTACAATCATTGGTTCACACTGATCAGAAATCACATTGGCGATAGCGTCCATTTCTGAGAACAGGATATTATCAGGCACACCAAGGACTTTCAGCGTTTTATCCTCGATGCCAAATACGATTTTTCCACCAACACCATTACTAAAAGCCACTACTGACTTCATATATGACTTGCTTTTGGCAGGGCGTTCACCCTTGTATTCTAGGTTTTTTGATTCTCCACCGAGAATTTCTTCAATCGTCATTGTTCTGCCTCCTCTCCATCTTATTTTTCTTTCACCATGATATTTTTAGAATCTGCAAGCACCTCATAGAATTTGCCATCACTTGCTGTCTGGACTTTTCGGTAATTTTTCGAGATTTTTTCTCTTTCGGCTGCATCAATCTCTACAACAGTATATCCTATAATATTGATAAGATTGCCCTCTTCTCGAACATAGAGTAAGTCTTTTTATCTGCCCTACTTCCTTAAATCCTCAATCATATGGTCAAATTCCTCATTTAGCAAATTAAGGCTATCATTATCCATATAAGCGTCATAGAGCTTGTCCAAAGCACCTTCATCGTTTATGCCTTTTTCTATACTAATAATTGCCTTAACAAAGTCCCTATGGTTATCATTTTACCATATCTTCAATTCGGTCTCTCATCGCTTTGAAATCCATGTTTTTAGCACCTTTCAACTATTCAGTACAATTACCGTAAATTCAAGTAAATTCAATGTAGGATATGGCTCTGAACATCGGAAAGATATTTAATTCCGCATGGCTCCGCCACTCGGATTTGGTGGCTCTGAGTATCCGATTCAGTGGCTCTCAAATGCCAGAATAATCAAGCTGTTTTTCCAAATGCTTAGAGCAAGAGAATCTTGTATTTTACGCCACTCTAGCATTCTCATTAATACTCTCAATCACCTTCCTGATTCCCATCCATACACTCAGGTCGGTAAAGATCTCCACTACACTGCCCTGATCGGTAAAGGGGATTCCTGAAGTACGGATAAATCCTTCATCATTCCGTTATGTACGATATACTCAATAATCTGATTTACAAAATAAATCTGCCTACTATCCAGATTATTGCTTTCCAGATACTCTGAAAAGGCAGCCTTTGCAGCATTCATGTCCAGACCAACAATCTCACGAACAAATTCCCCAAGGGGCTTGGCACCATATTCTGATTCATAGTCTTCTTTACTGCCAAGTTCTGACCAAAGGATCTTTTCTAAACCTTCAACATCTTTCTTCGTTAAAGGCACATTTGACTTTAGTTTGTGAATTACCTCATTTTCCTGATGCTTTCGGATGTAGTATTCTGCCTTTGCCTTATAATTCTTTAAGTTATCATTTTCTAGCTGTGATTCTTTCTTAACTTTTTTTCCAAAACGTTATCTGTAAAATTCGTGTCATAACGAAGACTTGATTTTTGGACATACTTCATAAGACCGCGTAGTTTTTCTCTGATTTCCTCAAAGTCATGAACATTGCAGCGATCTATGTAATCCGTATGCAGTATTCTATTGATTAGATCTTTTTGTGCCTGAATTTCAGGAATATTACCAACACTAGCAATATCATTTACTCGATTAAAGAGGTCACTACGTGCTTTTCCGTATTTTTCTCCTGCAAGACAAGCAAGCTCAATACCATACAGAAGCGCATCAAAGCGTACTGCGCAAGCTTCATCCTCATTGGGAAGAATTAATGGTGCTAACTCCTCTCGGATAATCTTCGTATCTTCATAGGGGATGCTTTGATAATTTGCTTCTGTAGAATACTGATCTACGTATTTCAAATGCTGTCTTACCGAAAAATTTCCCCTTGGAAGTTCCTTCACTTTCTTACTCATTCTTTCTACCAGATCTTTACGGTAGTCGATGAGCTTATCCTCTTGGTATTCTATGCCCTGTAATTTGTATGCTAGATTAAAATGAAGGTTAAAGATCGCTCCTTGAAGAGCAAGCGTATTGCCCGTTGCCTTGCCCTTACTTATTCTAAAGAATTCAAAATTTCCACAAAAAAATCAAATATATAGAACTTGCGCTTATCTTCACCATCAATAAGCCCCCGGACAAAGTCTTGTACCACGGCCTATCATCTGCCAAAAACTTGGCATAACTCATTACCTTTTTTTAAAAAAATACCAAATTCAATACCTCCGGTTCATCTATACCGGTATCCAGCATATCTACGGAGATTGCAATTTGTGGCATTTCATTGGCCTTAGAAAATTTATCAATCAGAGTTTGTGCATAATTGATTCTATTATCAATGACCTCTGCAAAGTTATTCAAATAGGGATAATCTTTATTAAAGACTTCCAGTATTTTTTCCGCATGGTCATGGTTTTTGGCAAAGATAATCGTTTTTCCAATCTTTTGCCCATAGTCTATTTTTAAGCCTTCCGTCATAAGGATATGAAGAACTTGTCGAATAGTATCTTCATTGAAAATCCATGAATTTAGTGCAGAGGAACTAATGGACTCCGGAAGTTCACCATCTTCCATCTCAAAGGTACTTTCATATCTTTCCTTATCTTCTTCCGAAAGATCCGCATAAACAATACCCTCTTCTATGAATTTCAGTTTCGTTTCTACCGATAGAAAATCCACAAGATATCCATCTTTAACTGCCTGAGCCAGTTCATAGCCATAGGTAGGAACTCCCGGTTCCAAGTCAAAGACTTCATAAGTATTCTTTATGTCATCTTTTGGTGTTGCAGTAAGCCCTACCAATAGAGAATCGAAGTAAGTAAAGATATCCTTGTATTTGTTATATACCGATCTGTGCGCCTCATCACAAATTAACAAATCAAAATGTCCACAGGTAAAAAGCTTCTGGTCTTCCTGCTTTTACAGAATCAATACAACTCATCATTGTCTGATAGGTGGAAAATACACAATGGGCATTATAATTTCCTTTGTCTTCACATAAATTCGTTACCGAAAGAGATGGATAGAGATTCACAAAGGCTCTTTTAGCTTGTAATACCAAAGATGTTCTGTCAGCCAAAAATAGGATATTTTTTACCCATCCGGCATCAAGAAGGACATGGCATAATTCCAGTACTGTTCTCGTTTTACCAGAACCTGTAGCCATCACAAGAAGAGCTTTACGGCGATTTTTCTTATCAAAACTATGACAAACTGCTTTAATAGCCGCTTCCTGATAGTATCGTCCTGCAATATTTTTATCTATGGTGATGTGGTCTAAGGAAGTCCGTATTCTCCTTAAATTAAACATTTTTTTCTAAATCTGCTTTTAGCGTAAATGTTGGAGACCTTTCTTTCCGGATACTGTCCATCAATGATTCTGGTTTCAAAACCATTGCTCAAAAATATACAAGGCCTTCTTTTATATTTCTTTTCCAAAATATCTGCATATAGCTTGGCTTGCTGCCGTCCCTGTGAAACATCCACACAAGTTTTCTTGGCTTCAATAATTGCCAGAGGCACATGAGCATTATCGTAAAGAACATAGTCTGCATAGCCTAGTTCGGATTTATTAGGCATTCCCGGAAGCTCTACTTCGTTTATCCAATCAGAGCCTTCCTTCCAGCCGGCATCCATCAGCATGGTATCAATGTAAATCTTTCGAGTTTTGTATTCGGACAGTTCCAAAGGTTTAGGAACATAGCTTTCTACCTGCTCTTTTCTTCGGGATGTAAGCTCTTCCTTTAAAGCTGCATTTTCAGCAAGTAAGGCCTCCATATCCACATCTGGAAATTGCTTCTTAGGTAGTTCTTCCTCTTTCTTCGTGAGCAATGATTTATCAAAACTGTGTTCTTCGTAATTATCCGAGTAGCAATATGAGATAAAGTCAAAAAGATATGAAGATTTTCAAGGCAAAGCGCTGCATCATCTTCTGTCAATTTATTCGTTGTGTGAGCTGCATTATTCCCCATTTTCCGAATCAAAACTAGACGAGTAATAAGATCCTCGCCCAATATATCTTTAAACTCTTCCGTACTCATAAGACTTACCAAGGTATCTTGGTACGGCATCTTAAGATCCTTATCTACAGAATAGAGCCACTTGATTGCAAACTCCATAGCCCTACGGCAGTTCAGAATGCAGGAAGTAGGATCAATATATAATATTTTCTCCGCCGTAATTGCCACATCGGAAAATGTGTCAAATTTCGGCTCTTTTTTCAAGTAATCGAAATTAGTCAAGTGACTACCTCCTTTAGTTTGAATGGGGTGCAAATTTTGATTTGTTGATTTGGGCGACGAATTTTCACAAAGTCATTTTGAAGCTTTCAACGGCGGCACTTTCATAAGGCGCAGCGAATTGATTGAGTTAAAATTCAGCCCAGCTTTAACAGCGCTCTGATTCTTCGCTTGAAATTGCATCTTGCCAGCATCGCTTTCCATATAATAAGCGACATAAAGAGGGTTGAGCTGTTTCTTATCAAAACGGATGCACGTCAGATGTTGGTTAATATATCCTCCATGCTCTGCTATTTCTCTATCAACAACTCCTGTTCGCCCTAAATCAGCGGTTATGCTAATAAGGAGGTCTCCCTCTTGGACTTTTTGTCCTTTTGGATTCAGCGTTATCTGGCGGAAGAATGTGCTGCACGTCATCAACTGTAATTCTACAGTTCTTCACATTCTTGATGGTAATAAAATATTCTCCGTCATCCGTGAAATACTTTGCCCAGCCGCGAGAACCCGAAGTCAAAAATTGATGTACTCCATAAGCTGGTGGATAGGCCACTCCTTCGGATTAGAAACCGGCTCTCCAAACATCTCGACAAATCGGGCTTTATCTACAAAACTACGAAATATTTTTTTGATGCGCATTTTTTTCACATTACTTTGGTTCACCATGGCATATTGCATTGTTGTATCTATCTGTGAATGCCCTAAAATCTTCTGAACCTGCTCTATTGGCATGCCTTTATCTATCGCTCTTGTTGCCATAGTTCTACGGAATTTATGAGGATAAATTTTACTAACTAAAGCTCTTTTCCCTAGTTCACGCATTCTTATCTCAACTCCACTAATCTTCAATCGAGTATATGGTGCATCTAATGTAACAAATAACGCAGGATTTCTATCAATTCTATCCACAAGATAGTTTTTGTAAATGTATCTTTGCTTTGGCGTCAAAGTAGACTTTTCCTCTTTTTCCTCCTTTTTCCAAATACAATACATTCCCTCTCATCAAAGTTTATATCTGAAATATTCAAATTCACAAGTTCTCCTACACGAATTCCAGTAGAATACAGAAAATCAAGTATGGCTAAATCCCTTTTTACAAAAAGCATTGATCCCTCATCTTTTTCGATTTCTTCATCACTAATTACTTCTTTAACCTGTTGGTTCGTCTTTATCTTATGAATCCTTCTCATTGGGCTCTTTAGTATATAATTTTTCTTCCTCAAGCCAAGAGAAAAAAACTGGATATGTTCCTTCGAATATTATCTATCGTTACTTTACTACATGAATTTATCTTCTGATATTCCGATAAATATGTTCTCATATCCTCTGTAGTTATTTTTTTCTTATGGATTGAGTAATGTTTTGCAGCATACGTCCTATTGTGGCTTTTATAGAATTGTATCGTTCTAATGGAACAACCCTCAATCGTTTTTTTGCCTCTAGAAACATTTTCATATACTCTTTATTCGAAATGAGCTTTCTAACCTCTGTTTTTCCGAAAATGTTTTAAGCATCACTTCCTGTAACTTCTTCATCTGAGGAATGGATAGGTATTCATACATTTCATTTAGGATAGCAACAATTTTTTTCTTCCATACTGGTATCTCCTTTCATGATACCAGTATCCTACAACTATTGTTTAGCTATCCGAAATATTCTTGCATTAAACTATCAAAAAGTGTTTGAGCTTGATACAATGCTTTCTGAACAGCAACTTTTGATTTGTTGACTTGGTCGACGAAGGCGGCAAATGCGATCTGAAGTTTAAGTGGCGGAATCTTTATCATAATAGTCTTCAGTTTCGTAACATTTACTCCAGCCATTATCGCACCTGAAGAAACCATCTCAATTTGCCGCAACACATCTCTACTGTAATGCAACTGGCATGTCATAAATACTGGATCTGCTTTTTCATGTGAAACTCTGATTCTTAGGACATCCGAATGCAGAATCCCTTCAGTTAAATCCTTGGGAAACACAGCGCATCTTCCAACATTACCCTTCCGAGACATTACTATATCACCTGCCTTCAAATAATATGAACTTAGCTGCTGCGCTTTAGCTTCAGTTAAAAAGTGTTCCGGTTGAATACCAAAATTACTATTAATCTGCGGAATTTCCCACACTGGAATTCCCTCTGTCTGATACTCGTCTTTACTTAATTGCGTACCAAATGGTCCACATTTAATGTCATCTTTATCTGTGCACGCTTCAATAAGAGAACAGCTATTCCATTTGCAGGCAGGATCAACCATATCCCCAAACATCTCGACAAATCGGGCTTTGATAAGCTCATCTAGCTTATGTAATTCCTCTTCTCTTTCTGCCACTATTCTTTCACATTTTCCAAGAACATCTACGATTTTTGCCTGTTTCTCCAGTGGATCCAGATTAAACTGCTCATTCTTATAGTCCTTAAAATAGATATGAGGAATGGTTGCACCCGTAAAATACTTTTCAAGATGCATATATCTCACAACATAGCAAAGATACTCAGGCAGCACGTTATCCTTGGGAAGCAGGTATTGCATCGTGCCTATTACAGATGATTTTGCTGGATGGAGTGTTGTTCTTCCGATTCCTGCTCCATCCTTAACAACTGCCACATATGCTTTTTCCTGATGGTAGAAATCAGCATTTCCTATATATCCGGAGGCACCATAAATAGGATAATCTCCATTTGCATCTGCTATATCTGATTGTTTTAAGTTTGATGAGCTACGCTCACAAACATCTTCTAGTTTTACTCTCATCTATCATCCCTACAAATCTCAATTTATTTTACTACGTCCCGCAGGACAGTACTGTTACCCATTCAAAAGCTTTTCAAGTTCATCCATTTCCATTGCTATCTGTTTCTCTATCTCTCTAATATTGGCCATAATCTCCGATGTTGGGGGGTACTCCACTGCCTTATATTCAACCTCTTTATATTTATTAATGAGAGATCGTAATCATTTTCTTCTATCTCTTTCTTGGAAACCATAAAGGATTTATCCGTACGCTTTCTATTCTTCTCCTGTTCCAAGTTTTTAAATCTACTAATTATATCCGGAATATCATTATCTTTGATCGCACTTCGTTTATCATCAAGGCTAAATCCATCCGCAGTCATATCATAGAACCAAATGTTATCTGTTCCGCCATGATTGGTTTTTGTAAAGATCAAAATTCCGGTAGATACTCCTGCATAAGGCTTTAAATACCCCTCGAAGGCATAGAGATTACTGCTTCGAGTCTATGATTGTCTACTATTTCCTTTCTTATAGCCTTATGTGCATTGGAAGAACCAAAAAGCACTCCATCCGGTACAATGCAGGCACATCTCCCACCTATTTTGAGCATACGAATAAATAATGCTAAAAACAAAAGTTCCGTTTTCTTTGTTTTACACATCTTTTGAAGATCTGTTGATATCGTATCTGCATCAAGATTTCCCTTAAAGGGTGGATTTGCAAGAATTAGGGAATAGAGATCTTTGTCCGGATTTTGATCTGATAAACTATCCCGATATTCTATAGATGGATTTTCCACGCCATGGGTCATCATATTCATGGCACCAATACGAAGCATGGTTCTGTCCATGTCATAACCATGGAACATATCATTCATAAAATGATTTCTATTCTGCTTATCCAGAAGAACTTCCTTCTTATATCTTTCTCTTAGATAGTCTCCACTAGCAACTAAAAATCCGGAGGTGCCACAAGCAGGATCACAAATGCTATCCTTTGGATTTGGATCCATGAGCTCCACCATCATTCGGATAATATGGCGAGGTGTTCTAAACTGTCCATTTACGCCGGATTGCGCAATCTTAGAGAGAAGGTATTCATAGACATCTCCACGAATATCTGTCTGATGCAATTCTTCCATCATGGAATAAAGCTCATCCATAGCATCAACGATCTTAGATAGCATTAAAGGTGTATTAATCTTGAAAATGGCATCATCCATATATTTGCTATAGGCAGAGTTCTTATCTCCATGGAGGTTTTTGATAAATGGAAATACCCATTCCTGCACAATGGAATACATTTTAGGAGCAGGAAAATCATGAAATGTGGACCACTTGAGTTGTGAGCCATCAACTATACGCCCCCCAATATCAACATTTTCAGCAAATATACTTTGAAAAGGAAGCCCTAGCATTGCAGCTTCCTTAGCTCTTAGATTATCTGTATCATCCAAGTCTTTAATAAACATCAGATAGGTCATCTGCTCAATTACGTCGAGAGGATTGGTAATTCCACCATTCCAAAAAGATTTCCCATAAGCCATCTATCTTGTTACCAAGCTCACCTGTCATAAGTGTTCTCCTTAATTTCCATTTTCTATTTTTGTACTCTTTATTGATATATTTGTATATCTTTAATTAAATTTGACTTTAACATCAATCTGGAATGGTATCAATTCAAGTTATATTATTAGTAAAAAAATCATGAACACTTTATACTAAAAAGCGCTATCACATTGTTAAAAAGGAGTAGAATTCAGCTATTACTTGATCTCATTCATCTTATCACTGTGAGTCTAACTACAGAGTTAATTAACATAGCAAATTATTTATTCCTTTTCCCATCTTATCAATTACACGTTCTAAATTTGAAATAATATTAGTGATCTCATGATTTTTTTACTTCTACCATTTTTCTCATACCGATTTGAACTATTTATGTATTCTTTCATTTTTTTATTTATTTCAATGCACATAAACATAAACAATTTTTTTGATCTTCATTAAAAATATCATAAAATTGTTCATAGTACTTAACATATTGTCCTACTTGCCTATATGGATAATGCCTTTCTGGCGTTTTTATTTGAACATATATGTTTATGAGCTTTTTTCAAAGTTATCATATGCATTTTCTCTATCATTATCGTACAATGTTTTTTCTAGCAATAATCTAGCTCTTAGGCTTTTGACTTGATATGAATCATCTGAATATTTTTCTTTGGAAAAAGAACTTGCATTCTCCAAATATATTGCAGCCGCTTCATAGTTATGAATTTCCATAACTGCAAGTGCATACTGAATCCAAAAATGGATTTTTCCGAATAATACTGCGTCTTTCTTGCATTTTCATAAAAATTTTTTTATACATTTGACCAATTTCTTCATCATTACGATTAAAAAAATCATTCGTAAATTTGAAAATGAAATAATTAATTTTAAAACTGATATATTCTGTTGAATATATGCATGTTTAGACAATTCATCCACCATAGTACATGCAATCTCTAAGATATCTTTATTAAAGTTATTATTGGCAATAACATGAGATGCAATACTTGATGACTTGAATTTAATAGCATTATGCTCAACCAACACCAACTCTTTTTATTTCCTTATATTTCTCAAAAGATATAATATTGAGTCTAAAAGCCTAATACAGTCTCTATAAAGTCATAGGAAATATCAATAGCCATAATGTGACATATGAAAGCCATTAAAAAGTATTTTTACATTCTTCACTTTTTACATATTGTTTGTAAGATTTCGTTTACTTTCTTAATAATATGTGGAGACTTATATATTTCAACAAAAATATTTTTAGTTCAGATTTACACACTACTTAGAAAAATTATACTTTTTATTTTTCTTAAGTCTCGAATTTTTTTCCCCACAAATCATATTTATTTAAATAAATGATAAATTCTTGTATCTCTGATTGAGTCAAATAATTCAGCTCATACATTGCCAATGATTGTTCATCCAACTTAAGTTCTTTGACAATTCTTCCATAAAAATTATCATTTATATAACTTCTTGCTGTAAATACAAATTTTATATTACTATAATTATACTTCGATATAAGATTCCAAATACAGCTATCTACCAACAGATTATAATTTTTCAAAAAAATATAAAATGTAATCCTTTTTCTGACGAAAGATGTGATAAATCATCTGCTACAGTAACATCAAATTTGTCCAAATAGTATACTCGTCCTAATATTTTTTTAAACGTTTCTCCATTTGCTTTTAAAAGCTACTGTTTTTTTCCATTCGCTAAATCAGAATGAAATATCACAACTTTACCTTCAGCTTTCAGAAACTCAATAGCTGAAGTAACACATTCTCTTTCAACAACATAATTATTTTTTATAATTGGATGCAATCTTGTCATCATCTATAATTCCATTAACTAATAATTTAATGATACTTTCTGAGTCAACACTATTCACTAACTTTGCACTCTTTTTTATGTTCATCTAAGCAAGACAATTCATATTCTTTTATTGTTATATCATAGTTTTTTTCGATTTCTTGTATACATTTGCTGAACTCTAATAATCCCCTTGTCATATACTTCTCCAAACTTTTTGCATTGTAGAACGTACTCGTTTACTAGGATTAAATGTTACAAATATACATTTATCTTTTAATAATGGGTCTTCTGAAAATATTTGCTGAAGCTCTAAATCATATCCCAATGAATATCCTATAAAAATTACACTTTTTAGCAGTCATAATGTCATTGTGTAAAGCAACAGCCCAATCGCTGCCGGGGATCGTTCTTTTTCAAATATGATTGATGCGTTAACTTAAAAGTAGAATTAATATTATTCTCTGTTAAACTCCCCACAAAACCGTTAAGATGTATTACCGCATTCTTCTGGTTATATACTTCAGAAATATGTGCTGAAGCTGTTACAGGCTCTCTCAATATTCTTTGTACCCTTGAAGCAACCTCCATTACATCATCATAGTTTGTTGTATATATTTTTTTCCATTTAATTGATGCAATAATTTTGTGTTCCTCACCTACACTAGAACAGCAATAGTTATCTTTTAGTATACCTATTAAATCTCTTACTGTATTTTTGTTCTAAAAATCTGTCTGATATATAGCTTAGGTCCTCAAGATCTTTAGAGTCCTCTTCATCTATATCTATATCTCCCTTCTTAATCAAGATTTCGCATAAACTGGACGCCATAGGAAAAGCAGTATTATTAAAATTTTTTGGCACCAACAGAAAATCCAGAACCCAAGAATAAAATTGCATTTCCATCCAATACGTTTTTTTATTATTTTTTTCAATTTTTCGCATTCATACATTGTCCTCCTCTTTGATGCATGCAATTTTGCCTATAATAATTCATTCAATATATCTTAGTTAAATAGTAAAAAAATATATCTCGTATGTTCCTTTACATATATTATTGAATGTACTTTCAATAATTTTTCTATGTAAAAATGAAAATCTAAATATAGCTTCTTGATTGTATTCTTATAAAAAAATTACCCAATAATATTTTGATCAATTATTAAATATTTTTCTAGATTTTTGCCGACTGAAACCTTAAATATTTTTTACAACTAATTTTCTAAAGAATAATTATAAAAAAATATAAAAAAATAATTATTTTCATACTCTATATAAGTGTTATGGATTTCCATAGAAATATGAAAAATTTCTTTATTGCTATTTTATCTTATTTGCTATACAAAATATTGAGGTTTTATGATTCCATTCCTTATTCATCATATGATCTTGCTGACAATTTTTGAGATTTTAAGTTGAGAATTCCCTTTGAGTTCTTGATATTTTTATTAATTTTTTTCATCAGCATTCATTCCTCTAATATTTTTCTATATCATTTTTCATCTTATTTCGTTCATTTTTTTCTTGCATCAATGACTTCTTTAATATTAATTGTCCCAACAATTAAGCTATCATTATCTCCTCCTTTAATTTGAACTATATTTCTCTGATCACGACTATACGGTCCTGTTATGCGTGAATCACCATAAATAGATGTATTGGACTGTACCATAAATACATGAAGATCTCTGCTCATAGATTCTATAATATTTGAAAAATATGTAGTATCATGATTGATCTCTGGAATAAAAATTATATCAACCTCATCTTTGAATAGTGCTCTTGCACAAATATCCGTAAATTCATAACAAAGAAATACACCAAATCTTGCTCCTCCATCTTTCAAAACAAGTATAAATCGGTAATGTCCTATCTTCTACATCAACCCCTTAGTAGGCAATAACAATTTTTCAAGAGGAGCATAATTATTTTTTTCTCTGGCTATTACACATGATGTATTAAATTTACCTGATTTCACCCTTGTAAAAACACAAACCATATTACGCGCTTTTTTCTTATCACAAACATACTGAATACCACTAATAACCGTAATCCCTGTTTTTTTCTCGAAAAATGACAAAACATCTTGCATCCATGATATAGGTAAATATAATTCAGGAAATACCAGATAATCAATTTTTCCTCAGCACTTTTTATATGATATTTGCAAAAAGAGAGAAAATCTAGTCTATTTCTAATTACTGGTGTATTTCCTAAACCCATGCAGCATGAATCTATATCTAATTTTATATTAGCAATTCCAATGCAATTTTATTTAAATCTCTTATCGTATTGTTGAGTATAATTTTAATAAATTTATAATCTTTAAATTTTTCCTTTTTCCTCTACAATATTTATCGATAAAGGTGATGAATAATATACATTTATCTGGTTGATTTCAAAAAAATAAATCTCTAATTTTTATTTATTGAAGCATTAGAAGCATGAGGATTTCCAGAGTAAATATTATGTATAAAATAAAATTGGAATAATTCATCATAATTTATAAATCTAGGCGAAAAACGTATCTTTCTACTATCCTCAAGTTTAAATTCTCTCAAAATCACAGTTTCTAACTTAATCTTTGATAAATCAATATTTTTTTATCAATTTCATCAAAATAATTTGCCAAAGGAAATGAAACAAGATAATGATTAAAGAGATTTGCATTTCTAATTTTTATAACAGCATTCCAATACTTCCTTCTTGTTTGCTTCTGTATCTTTATCTATATTTAAATAGCTAGGATTTATGGCTAAAGCAGTGGCCATAGATATGTCTAATAAATAATTTAAATCATGTTTTAATTTTATTTTTATTTTCGTAAAGTTTTCTCTTTTTTTATATCTTCCAAAGAGTGTATCATTAATTCTTTTTATTGAGCTTCTTATTCCATTTTCAAGATCATTCCATTCTTCTCTTGATTCAATTGATGATAATAACACAAAATAAAATATATTAATCCAGTTACTGCTATATTCAATTGCTGCAACAGAAGTAAAAAATTTTTATTATTTTATCTTTTTCTTTGATTTGAACCCCTTCTTCTTTAGCTGTAGTAATATCTGTTTGATATGTATTACTCCTCACTAAGTCAGACATATACAATGCAAGCTTATATTTATTGATTTCTAGCTTATCTATGTCTTTAATTTTTATCAAAAAGAAAAATTGTCTAAAAGCATATGCAAGTTCTTCAAAATCTTCAAGCTTTACATACGCACTAGGTAGAATATTCGTTTGACTTGGTATCACTATTGTTTTTTAAATGAGATAAAATTGCTTCATTTTTCTCGACGCTTAAAGAATATAGCTTTTCAACTTTTCTTTTTGAATTATTAACTTATCATACCCAAATATACAATATTCTTTCAAACCTTTTTTTATAACAAAATGATTATCTATAAGCAGTGTCTCTAATTCTTTAATATTATTCTCAACTAAACCACTATCAACATCAATTAATATTAATAAATCATCCACATATCGCCCGTAATATAGAACTTTTTCATGATTTGAACATCATATTTAGCCATAAATAAGTTGGCTATAATCATAGAGCTAAATAGTCCTATCGGAGAACATTCTCCTTATTATGAATATTATGGACAATATTTCTAACCTCACTAAGCTTCTGTGTATACTTTTTGAAAAATCATTTCCATGATTACGGTAAGTTCCTTAAATTCATCTAAACGTGAATCAGAAAATATTTCGTATAATAAATTAAATTTCCAAATTATAGAATAGTAAAAATTTCTTATATCCAGAGATAATAAAACTGTATTCTTTTTTCATCTTTATAATGTTCAATAGTATCAATAGCATGATTCTTCCATTTACAATATTGAGGAAAATAATATTGAAAAAAAGATTATTTTTGAAATTTATAGATTTTTAAATTATTAGATTTGCAGAATAAGTTTTTGTCATCTACTCTATTACCATATGAACATTTTTTGGATAATATTCGCATCAAATGATATCTTTTGCTACAAATAGTGTCCATAAAGTTTCTAAAAGATGTAATTCAATAGGCATATTTATAAAAAAATTCACTTTTGTTTAAAGATTTTTGGAGATAAAAAGCTAGTCGTAATCTTATCTCCAGAGCTAGTATCTTTAAAACCTTTTGGTAATAAATAATAATCTATCGAATCTATCCATCCATTAATTTCTTTTTTTATACTCGGAGGGATTTTTAATATTTTTGCTAAAAAAATTCTATAGTTGAATCCATCTTCTTTGCATCATATTCAAATGATGCAATTTTTATCTCTCATGAACAAAAATTCTTATTATAGTGATAATAAGATTTTTAATTTCTTGTAGGCACCATATAACATTTCTATATTATCCGATTCTTTAGAGAACATCTTAGAATTTCCTCCATCTATTTGTATACTAATTATTAAATATTCTTTTCTCAATCTTTATATGCAATGTACTCATAGAAATTCTAACACTAAAAAAATAATACTAGAAAAAAATAGAAGTTCCTTATGATTATTAATAGTACTGGGTTTATTTATACTTAGAAAGCCTCCCACCAAAACAGATGAAAGGCTTTCTTAATAATTCAGCTCTCATAATTGTGTTACTCTAAAAAGCAGTATGTATCACTAATAAAAGCAAATTCAAATATATAGATATATATATCTTCCAGATTATTTTAGAACTTTATAGTTGTAAAAAAATATCTAAAAATATTCTATAAGATCCAAAAAAATGAAAAACGATATTCTAAAATTTTATTGAAAGAAAAAAACATAGTCTTTATGTTACTCCATCTCAATCGTTCCGGGTGGCTTGGATGTCAGATCATAGAACACCCTGTTCACTCCCTTTACCTCATTCACGATTCGATTCATCACTCTCTGAAGTACGCTAAAAGGGGATATCCGCGCATTCTGCGGTCATAAAGTCATCGGTAATCACCGCACGGAGAGCCACCGCATAGTCATAGGTACGGAAGTCTCCCATAACACCTACGGAACGCATATTGGTGAGGGCGGCAAAAATACTGGCTGTAGGAACGGGAAAGTCCCGCCTTCTCGATTTCTTCACGGTAAATGAAGTCCGCATCCTGTACCATGCGAACCTTCTCAGGAGTTACCTCTCCGATGATTCTTACCCCAAGTCCCGGTCCCGGGAAGGGCTGACGATAAACCAGATGCTCCGGAAGGCCAAGCTCCAGTCCTACCTTACGCACCTCGTCCTTAAAGAGTAGGCGCAGAGGCTCAACGATTTCTTTAAAGGAAATGTTCTTCGGAAGGCCACCTACATTGTGGTGGGACTTAATCACTGCTCCCTTACCAAGGCCGGATTCAACTACGTCTGCGTAAATGGTTCCCTGAGCAAGGAAGTCCACTGCCCCGATTTTATTTGCCTCACGCTCAAAGATACGGATAAACTGCTCTCCGATAATCTTTCTCTTCTTCTCCGGATCTTCCACCCCGGCTAATTTCTCAAAATACTCTTCTCCCGCATTTACACGGACGAAGTTTAACTCGAAATCTCCCTTTTCTCCGAAGATTTCCTCCACCTGATCTCCTTCATTTTTCCGAAGAAGGCCGTGGTCCACGAATACGCAGTACAGCTGCTTTCCGATAGCTCTGGAAAGAAGCCCTGCTGCAACAGAGCTGTCCACACCGCCGGAAAGGGCGAGAAGCACCTTGCCGGAACCGATTTTATTTTTCAAAAGGGAAACCTGCTCCTCCACAAAGGACGCCATCTTCCAGTCTCCGGTACATTTGCAGACGTCATAGAGAAAATGATGAATCATCTTCTGTCCTTCTACGCTGTGCTGTACCTCAGGATGGAACTGCACCGCATAAATCTGTCTCTTGGTGTCTTCCATTCCCGCAACGGGACAATGCTCGGTATGGGCGGTAATTGTAAAGCCCTCCGGCACCTTGGCAATATAGTCGGTATGGGACATGAAGACAGTCGTCTCCTCCGAAACATCGGAGAAAAAGCACGGAGGACTTCTCTACATGAGTTTCCGTCTTTCCATATTCACTGACAGGAGCGGTAGCCACCTCTCCTCCAAGCTCATAGGCGATAAGCTGCGCTCCATAGCAGAAGCCGAAAATGGGGATACCCAGCTCGAAAATCTCCTTTCCGATATGCTGGCTTTCCTCTTTGTACACGGACTGAGGTCCCCGGTGAAGATGATTCCCTTGGGACTTAATTCTTTAATCTTCTCTATGCCAATGTCGGAACTGTAAACCTCTGCATAAACCCCTTCGTCTCTTACTCTCCGGGCAATCAACTGGTTGTACTGTCCACCAAAATCCAATACGAGAATCCGCTCATGATTCATTTTTCTTTCCCCTTTTCTTCAGTTCGTCCAACGGCAACAAGATAGATATACCGCCTTTTTAAAAGGCTCACACAATTACTCATTATAGTGCCTAGGAAAAGACTTATGCAAGTCCTTCTTTACAAGCTTTATAAGTCTACTTTAACATGCTTTTTAGAACTGCTTCGGCAAACTTTTTAAGTCTATCTTGACACTTCTTATAAGTCCACTTCCTCTCCTAAAGAGAAGGAATAAAGGACTCTTCGTTTTACCTTTTTCCCTAAAAATCTGCTCCAAGGCTTCGCTATATAAATCGATTTGCTTTTGGTAGCGATTCCTTAGCTCTTCCCCGTCCTTCACCCGGTCAGTCTTATAGTCCACAAGGATAATGCCCTCTTCCTCCATAATAAAGGCATCAATGATTCCCTGGAGGATTACCTTTTCAACATTCTCCCCCCCATCCTCCGGAAATAGCTTTTCATACTCCACTTCCTGCATAAAATGCTGTTCCGATAAAAGGGTATTTTCCTTATAGGCCTTGGCAAAAAGCTGTCCTAAGGGAGAATCCAAGAACTTCTGAAGCTTCTCTTGATTCAGTAAACCGTATTCCTCCGGAGAGAGATAGTCGGATAGCTGGGAAATGTCCTTAGAATAATCGTAAAAGGCTAAGGCATGGTGATAGCTGTCTCCTATTGCCGCTCCGATATTTTTCCCCTCTGCTTTCATTTTTGGGATTAATGGGCTGTCGTGGTGCTCTTTGTCCTGCTGCCTGATTTCAGCATTACCATTATCCTTTGTATCATTCTCTAGCTTTTCCAGCCCTTCAGCAAGCTCCTCTACTTTATCTATCTTCTCCTCATCCCACTCCGGTGCAACTGCCTTTCCTTCCTGCCCGGTTTCAGAAAGCGTCTCGCCATGCTCCTCCATGGCCTTCATTTTCAATAAGGAAACGGAGTACTTGGGACTTCTATGGGTACTCTTCTCAAAGGGATAGACATAAGAAAAATGCTCTTCCATAAGCTTTTCCGCCTCTGTCTTTTCCCGCCCTGTTCCCAGGAACTCGTAGAGCTTTTTCTCGAGGGAAATGGCTTCTCCCATGGCTTTCCCTTCATTTTCCTCCAAATCCTCTTTAGAAATAAAACGAAGGGCGATTTCTTCGGTCTTGGTACATTCAAAGAAACTCCAGGAATAGGCCATTAAAATCCATGCAAGATAAGAACTCGCTCCTCGGATATCTTCCAGAGACAGCCGTTCTTGTACCGGGAATTTCTTCATTAAATCCTCTTCATTTTTGCAAACGCCGGTGAGAATCAGCTTTTCCTCTGCTCTGGTCATAGCAACATAAAGCACCCGAAGCTCTTCCCCAAGGCTCTCCCGCTCCCCCTTTTCCTTAATGGCGATTTTGTGAAGGGAGGGATACTTTATTCTTGTTTCCAAATCCAAGTAATCTGCGGCAAGCCCCAGATCCGAATCCATTAGCATTTTCGCCTTGGAATCCATCTTGTTAAAGGTCTTATGCAGCTGGGAAAGGAAGACCACCTTAAACTGTAGTCCCTTGGAGTGGTGGATGGACATAATCCGAAGCAGGTCGTCCTTTTCCGAGAACACCGTTGCCTCTCCCTGATCCTGCTCCTGCTTTTTCACCTTTTCAATATAGCGGATAAAATGGAATAAGCCGCTGTAGCTTCCCTTTTCAAACTGCTTGGCATCCTCTAAAAAGCTGATCCAGATTCGCCTGCCGCTTCTCTCCCAAGGGCAGTGCACGCACATAGTTATAGTAATCCGTCTCTTCATAGATCAAGCTCAGTAAGGAATGAAGCCGCAGGGAACGGGATAGTCTACGGTAGCGTTCCAGTTTATTTTTGGAAATTCTGCCATTTTTCTTCCAGTGCAGGAGGCAATGCTTTTTCTGCCTGTAAAGATAGATTTACTGCATTTTTCCTTGGTCTTATCATAGGGCTTTTTGTATAGGCTACCCTTCGCCAGCACAATCTGCCCCAGCTCTTCGTCCGTAAAGGAAAATAAGGGGAGCGCAGTACTGCTGCCATGGGGATATCCTGTCTTGGATTGTCAATGATTGCCAGGAAGGATAGAATCGTCTCCACCTCCACCGCAGAATAATAGCCGGTTTTTAGCTCCCGCATAGGCAGGGATGCCTTCCTTTCCGAAGATATCCACCATTTCTCTGGAAACGCTGTGGGAGAACGAAGGAGAATCACCATGTCCTTATAGGCATAGCCCTTTTCCAAAAAGCTCCCGAACCTTTGCCGCAATCATCTTGCATTCCAGTTCCAGCTTACTGAGGGATTTTTCCGGAAGAGCTGTTGGAGGAGCTATTGGAGGAGCTATTGGAAGCACTATTGCCATCGTCCCCTATACTATCATCCTCTTTACTATATTCGTCCCCCTCTTCCCCTGCAGAGCCGGTTTTTTCCAACTCTAAGAGAAGCAGTTCCGTTTGGTCTCGTCTCTGCTTGCCTGAAATTGGAGCCCCGCTCTCCGGCTTTTCTTTATGCTCTTCGCCACTTTGCGCTTTATCTTCTTCGCCTTGATTCTCTCCTGAACTCTCTTCCTGCCTTGCATCTTCTGTTCTTATCTTCCCCAGGAAAAGACTGTTCTCCAAGTCATATTCGATTCCCCCGAAGTCCTTTTTCATAATCTTAAAGAACAGGGCGTTTACCGCAGAAAGCACCCCTTCATCGGAACGGAAGTTTTTTCGAAGGAAGATCTTGGGATAGCTTTCATCATGGTATTTTTCCAGGAATAGCTCCGGTCTTGCCATTCGGAAACGATAAATGCTTTGCTTTACATCTCCCACCTGAAAGACATTTGGCTTTCCGAAGCGCTCCTGAGATAGGGCACGTACAATATATTCCTGCACAAGGTTTGAGTCCTGATACTCATCCACCAGAATTTCCCGATAGGACTTTGCCAGCTCGTCCGCCAAGGCACTATAGTTACCATCATCCTGATACAAAAGCTTCAACGCAAAATGCTCCAAGTCCGAAAAAGTCCAGTACTGCCCTTTCTTCCTTTTCCTTTTGATAGCGCTCTAAGAAAAGAAGGCAAAGACGCACAAGCTCCAGGATTCGCTTCTTTCCCTTTTCCTCCACTTCCTCTTCCAGCTCTTTTGGAAGCAGTCTATAGTTCTCCTGCCAGGTCTTTAGCGTCTTCTTTCCTCTTTCCCGAAGAGACTTTACCGGTTCTTTTCCCTCTGACTTAGTGCTCTTTAGGCGCCCAAAGTTTAGACTCTCCAATCCTCTAACCAAGTCTTCCAGATTCTCTGCATTCGCAAGGGCAAGGCACTGATCTCTTTCTTCTAAAATCCGCTCTTCATACTCTATGGGGCCCTTTGGCTCTCGGCATAGGTCCAGGGCATCTTCATAGAGGAGAGAAAGATTTTCCAAACGGCTCTTCATATCTTCGTAGAGGTCCTTTTCCCATTTTCCCCTACGAGAATGGGCGTCTTCCTCTAAAAAGCCCCTGCAAATAAGCCTTGGGAAAAGGGCATGGCGCTGGCCAGGTTATAAAGCTTTAGAATCAGTTCCTCTATGCCCTTGTCCTTCTTTCCCATGGAGAACTGATCCACAAAGGCCAAGAAGGACTCTTCCTTCTTTTCGTACTCCTCCTCCAGAAACTCCTCTAAAATATCCGATTGGAGCAGGGACATTTCCCCGGTATCCCCTATCCGAAAATGGGGGTCTATGGAGAGGCCTGCATAATTTTCCTCGATCAGTCGCTTACAAAAGGCGTGAATGGTGCTGATATTTGCCGTGGGGAGAAGGGCAATTTCCCGAAGAATCCGCTTGTCATAGCCCTTGTGCAAATGCTCCTCCAGCCGTTTTTTGATTCTTTCCTTCATTTCCTCCGCCGCAGCCTCGGTAAAGGTCATCAAAACCAAAGAGGAAAGGGAAGCATTTTCCTCTAAAATCAGGGACAGCACGTGTTCCACCAGCACTGCCGTCTTTCCGGAACCTGCCGCCGCAGAGACCAGCAGATTTCCTTCTCTATGGGCGATTACCGCCTTTTGCTCTTCCGTCCACAATGCCATTTTACTGCCCTTTCTTCTGATACTTCTCTATCCACTCGTCCCAAATCGCCTCTTCCTCTCCTTTTTCCAGGCTTCTATAGGAAAATCCGGGGAGGTCCGGGTCAAAGCCGCAGATGCTATGGTAGGGACAATAAGTGCAGGCCGTCTTATCCAAGGTCTCCCGGATAGGGGAAATGGCCTTTTCTCCCTCCAGGATTCTCTTACAGTCCTCCTCCACCCTCTCCCGCACATAGGAAAGCATAGCCAGAATCTTTTCTTCTTTGGCAACAGAGCCCTTTTCCTCTATAGAGCCGTTTTTCTCCTTTACCGGAAGCAAAAGGCTGTCTCCCCTTAGCTCCCTGTCCATGCGGAAAATGATGTCCTTATCCCCGTTGATTAAGCCCTTGGGTCTTGAAGCCTTCAGCTTTTCCTGAAAAAGCTCCTCCTCAGTCTGCCCCTTAAAGCTTAGGCTTGGGTTATCCATAGTGAAATAAAAACAGCCCTGCAGGATGCAATTTGTAGTCCGGATGTCTCTTTCTCTCCTCTTCCAACAAGATGGATAGGTAGAGGGAAGCTGAATCTGTAGTCCCTGCCTTTTAAAAGATCCAAGGAAAAATCCGTATTTCCACTTTTATAGTCCAAAACCTTTAGGTAATAATTCTTCTCCTCATCCAGGTAGCTGTCCACCCGGTCCACCCTTCCCCTAAAGGACAGGGTATCGCTTTCATAGTGAAAATCCCTTTCCAGAGCTTCCACCTGAAAATCCCCGCCGGAAAGCTGCCGTTCCAGCGCCCAAAGGATGGTTTTTGCATTTTCCTTAAACTTATGGAGAAAATACTGGTTCCGTCCCCCTCTAAGAAGGAGCAAATTCCGGATCCTGCTCACTTTCCGCTATGGCGAAATTAAGATACTCCTGAAAATGCTCGGAAAGCACCTCTCCCTTTAGCTTTTCTTCCTTTACCTTCTTAAAAAAGCTTTCCACCATCTTATGGTAAAGATTTCCCAAATCAAAAGCCTGAATCTCCGCCTCTTTTCTTTCCTGCAAATGTAAGCCGTAGCGAAGGAAATGGAAAAAGGCGCAACGATTTAGCCCTTCCAGTCGGCTTACGGAGCCTCTGATTTTTTCTCCGTAAAGTTCCTTGGACAGTTCTTTGCTTAGGGGCAAATGTCGATTCTCCCAAAAAAACTGCGTCCAAAAAGCTTTTTCCAAATCCTTTTTTATACTCTTCCTTTTGCCAAAGGCTATGAAGAAGCTGAAAGGATTCCAGCTGAAAATAAGGAAGAACTTCTTCCTCCGAACGGAATAAAGCTTCCCTTTTGCAAAGTTTCGGTAATTCCTTAGAAAGGCTGGCCTTTTGCCTGGGAAAAAGCTCTGCATTTCCTGCATTTCCTGTCCAGCTTTCGTATCTTAAGCTTAGGAAAGAGCCGCAATACTTCTTGTAAAATAGGAGAAATCCCTCCCCTGCCTTTCGGTATTCTTAAAGGGTAGGGACAGATACAGCTCTTCCTTTGGGCTTAGGAAGGCGTGATAAAGGTAAACTCCTGAATATAGCTTTCCTCCCAGCCCAAGGGAGACAGGATACAGTGCTCCTGCCGTAAAAAGCTTTTTCCTCCTCGGTAAAGAGGGACTTCTTCTTTGGGGGCAGGGAATTAGCCCCTGCATTTAAGCCTAGGAACAAAAAAGGCCTTGGGATTATGGAAACGGGAGCGGGTTAAGTCTCCCACCAAGACCTGATCGTTTGTAGCAGGAATCTGCCGCAATTTTTCTAAAGATAAAGCCATATCGAAAAAAAGGCGGAAAATTCCTTTTTATTTACCGGAATTTCCCCTAATCCTCCTTCATTTTGGAAAGAAGAAGCTGAATCTGGCTTACGCTTCGCTCTAAGCTTTGGGACAGGGAGTCCATGCTCTCATTTTTAAGGAATACAGCTTCCTCTTCCAGCTGAAACAGCCCCATAAGCTTTTTCCGTAAAAAGCTTTCCAAGCTTTCAATTCTTTCTTTAAGGCTATGGCTTCCTTCATTTTCCTCTAAGAGGCTGAAGAGAGCTTCCGCTTCCAGTAAGCTTTCCTCTTGAAAAAAAGGCTTCTAAAGGCGGATTTCCCTTTAAGACCCTTGGCTCTTGCTTCATTTTCCAGGGCATCAATCCTGTCCTCTTCCTCCATGCCCCGGTAGGGAAAGGCTCGAAGATAACGAAAGAAGGAGTCATAAAGCAGGCCCTTCTCCATCACCTCTAAGGCGGAGCGAAGAACCTTACTGAAGGGGAGTCAAAAAGCTTAATGTCCTCCTCCAAAAAGAGGGGAATCGCAAATTTTCTTCCCTGCTGAAAAAAAGGCATCTCGATACAGTTCCACATCCGGAAGCACCACCCCGATCTCCTGATAGCGATAGCTCCTTTCCTCTACCAAATAGCGGATATGGCTACAGGCCTCCTCCACCTCTTTAGAAATACTTGCGGCTTCAATGACGGAAATGCCATGGGGGACGGAAGGATAAATTCCTCCGGTATAGGAATTGCTCTTATGCAAGTTTCCCGTATGCGAGCTTTGCTCTTCTTTCGTTTCCGATTCTTGATTTTCTCCTTGTAAAAATCCCTCCACAAGGGTCTGTAAGGCAGGAATTTTTCAAATCGGGGAAGTAGGGCACCCTCAGGCCTCCCTTCCCCGGTTCTACTGTCAATTTCATTTAGGGAAAGGGGCGGAAGAATTTCCACCCCAAGCTTCTCCCCTCTATGATAAAGCTCTTTTATCGCTTCTTCTGTAAGATAAAATAGGGATTCCCGCTTTTTCCCGTTTCCAAGGGCAGAGATATTTTTCCCGGAAAACTCTAGGGAAAAATACAGCTCTCCCGCCCTTTCCATCAAAAACCTCTATGCAAAGAAGCTGGATGGGGGTAAAAGCCGGTAAAGCCGTCAAAAATCAGGATACTGTCCTTTAAAGTATTGTCCTTCCAAAGGGCGGAAATTCCCTGATCCGCTAAGCCTTCCTCCGTGATTCTGCCGGTCTTGGAAAGGTAGAGCAGGAACTCTTCATAAATATAGGCCAGATCCAAAAACTTGGCTCTTGTTATGGACCTTTTGGATTTTTCCGCGCATTTTCGTAAATCCTCCGGGCTTACCTTGTACTGCATACATTCGGAGATCTGGGACTTACATTCTTCCACAAAGGAAAGACTTTCCGCCTCCCTTTGGTAATATCTTAGCTGCTTTTTCTTCTTGCCCAAAATCAGGCGAAGAATCATCATTTTCCCCATCTCATCTAAGGAAAGGGGGCTCTTTTGATTGGTATTCTCAAAGGCACGGTAATAGAGCCTTTGGAAGCTAAGAACGTCCACATTTAAAATGCCCTTTCCCAGATTTTCGGCGTGGGATACGATTCTTTTTTGCATGGCAAGGGTATCCTGCTCCGGCACAAGATAGTAAATCTGCCTATGATAATCCTTCCCGGCCTCCTGCAAAGCCTTTCGAATCAAATATTCCGTTTTTCCGGAACCGCCGGCTCCCAGGATGATTTGCAGCTTGGACATCAAAGCCTCCTTATTGTAGTGCTTTAAAACTAATGCTTTTTATTTTGCTTGTTTGTATATTTTGCTTCCTTCAAATCTATGTTCAGGAAAGACCTTCAAACATTCTTTTCTACAAAAGCCTTTGCTATCCTTTAATTTGGGCAAATGAATCTGATTCCCCTCTCCTTCATTTCCCTCTATTAAATAGCCCTCCTTAAGATCCGACTCCAAAAGGCGAATCCAATGCAGGGAGTCTTCGAAAAGCTCCGGATAAAAATAATACAAAAGGCTGGTCATATCCCAGTTGTAAAAGCCGGGAATGCCGTAGACTCTATCATTATAATGCATCCAGTCCTTTGCCTTCCTAAAATATACTGCCCCAGGAAAGATTTTTCCAGTCTACTCTCACATTCCTCATAGGAAAGGAGGAAGGCCAGGCAGGCATTGCCGGTGAGGGTATGAAGGTTCTTGCCGTTCTTTAGCACAAGCTCCGTAGCCTTATAGTCAATGGAGAAGTTTAACTCCTTCATTTCTTTCTTGGCAAAAATCAGGGGCTCTGTAATCCCTCCCATAAAGTAAATGCCCTTCACATAGGAGAAAAAAACTCTCTGTCCAGCATATAGGCCCCCTGCAATATTGGTGGTGGATCCGGTAACAAGAATATCCACCTCTCCCGGATAACGCTTTACCGTTTCTAAGATTTTTTTGGAGGCTTCATTTTCCCACTGTCTCGGGGCATCCGCCCCGTACCAAAGGGGAATATCTTCTCTTCTCTCTCCTTTAGCATCTTCTTCGTGTTTTCATAGACCACAGCGGTTTTTGTTGTTTCCAAAGGAGGAAGATAGCCCAAGAAGCTCTATATCCTTTCGTCCTAAAAGATAGAGAAGGCAAAGGCCGTCATCAATATCGCATTCCGGTATTCCCATGGTGTTGTCACAATCAAAAAGAAGCTTTCTTTTTTCCATCCTACTTTCCCTCCTTATCCATCCGACTCTCCTCCTTAAGCAAAAAAACAAAATCTTTTCTTCCCCCTCTTTAAAGCTAAGCTTTGGGAAGCCCCTTTCCGGAAGCTCCTCTCCCATTTCGATTAGGCAGCTAAGGACTAGACCGGCAGGGTTCTTATAGAAGGCACGGAAAAACTCCCCTAAGTATTCTTTTTCGATAAGCTTAAAGGGGCTTAATGCTTCGGCTGTTACACTTACTTTCTCCACTTCATGAAGACTTTCTCCCTGCTTTTCTGTGTTCTGCCTTTTTTCTATCTGCTTTTTTTCTATCTGCGTTTTTTCTATCTGCGTTTCCGCCATCTCTTCTTCCACAAAGCTAAGCTGTCTTTCCCGAAAAAGAAGCTATAGTTTCCCTCTTCTTTCTCTACCGGAAAGGAAAAGTAGGGACAGGAAAATACGCCATTTTCCACTCTTCCCAAAATACTGTTTCCCTTTCCCATAAATCTTGCCACATATTCATTTACAGGAGCGTAATATAGCTTTTCTCCCTCATCCACTTGAAGAATCTCCCCATCCTTCATAAGGGCTATACGGTGGGCAAGCCTTAAAGCCTCCTCCTGGTCATGGGTAACCAAGACCACAGTTAAATTCTCTTTCCTCTGAAGCTCTAAGAGAAAGTCCCCCATCTCTCTCCGAAGATTAGGGTCCAGGGCGGAAAAGGGTTCATCCAAAAAAATAAGAGTTTTTCATTCATGGCCAGGGCTCTGGCAATGGCTACTCTTTGCATTTGCCCTCCGGAAAGACTGTCAATCCGTCTTTCCGAATAGCCCTCCAGCTGCACAAGCTTTAAAAGCTCCTCCACTCTTTTCTTACGCTCTGCTTTGGGAACCTTCTGTAATTCCAGGGAAAAACCCACATTTTCCCCTACGTTCAAATGGGGGAAAAGCCTTAAATCCTGAAAGACCACAGAAATTCCCCGCTTATGGCTGGGGAGATTTTGAATCTCCTTTCCCTGAAAGAAAATTTTTCCTTTGGATAGGGGATATAAGCCAAGCATGGCCTTTAGGAGACTGCTTTTTCCACAACCGCTTTCCCCAAGGAGCGCCAATATTTCTCCGGAACGAACCTCCAGGGAAATGTTCTTTAAAATCTTTTTCTTCTCCAGCTCCAGCTCTACCTTTTCACAAGATAAACGAATTTCCACCCTTAACTCCTTTTACAAAATGCTCTGTACGCCCTCTTCTTACAAAGCTTAACCTTGTCTTTACGCTAGTCTAAGCCCACACTGTTCTACCTTCGCTCTGTTCTAACTTCGCTCTGTTCAGACATCACTCTATTTTAGCCTCTTTCCCGCTGTATGCCCTTCTCTAAAAAGTCCAAGAGGAAAAATAATAGAAAGCTGCTACATAGAAAAATCAGCCCGTAAGCACTGGCCAGATTCCTTTCTCCGCTTTGAATATAGGGGACCATAATCAAGCTTTAGACTTTTTCACCTTTCCCCCACCCAAAATCAAGGTCAAAATATACTGGCTCATGGAAAGGATATAAGACATCATAAAGGCCGGGAAAATGTAGGGATAGAGCAATGGCAGACTTACTTTCCAAAAAAGTCTTCCTCCCACGGCTCCCATAACCCTAGCCTGTTCTTCATAGAGCTTCATTTTTCTGCTCATTCCCTCTTGCAAAAAACTGACCGCATAGGGCAAGGCATAAAGGACATGGGCCAGATACACGGTAAGAAATGGATTGAAAATCTTTATTTTTCAAAAAAATAGGATCTGAGCCCCCATGGCAAAAACCGTTGCAGGAATCATAATGGGGAAATTCACCAAAAAGCAACGAGCCCCTTTCCTTAAGCCCCTCTTCATTTTTGGTACTTGGCTGTACAAAAAGCCACCAGTACCGTACAGAGGGAAACCAATAAGGAAAAGGCCATACTGAAAAGCGTATCCTGAAAAAGAGCCTTTCTTTGAAAAAGAATACTTTTAAAAGCTGCGCAGGGAAAAAGCTTGTGGGGAATAGCTCCGGCCAGGCATAGCGCTCCGTAAAGCTGAAAAGCAACAAAAAGAAAAGGGCAGAATTAAGCTTAGGAAAAAAGATTCCGAAAGAGAAGATAAAAAAATACCGCCAGCCCTTCCTTTTTGATTTTTATAGAATTCATTCTATGCCCCCTTTCCTTTGACTTTATACAGTTCATGCAGTCTCCTTACTGTGAGTCTTTTTAAATTCATCCCACTCTCCATCCTTTTTAGCCTTTTTAAATTTATCCCACTCTCCATCCGTTTAGCCTTTTTAAATTTATCCCACTCTCCATCCTTTGAGCTGATTCAATTTATAGCTCGCCCCATTCTTTAGCTCTTCTTTTTCGGTAGGAATTTAAAATAAAAGTAGCTTAAGAACAGAGAAAACAAGAGAATAATCCCGTTATAGGCTAAAGCCACCGGCCGCTGTAAAAAGCCTCTTTGTAGCTCCTGGTAGGATAAAACCGATAAGGCCTTGGGACTGGTGGCACCTAATAGATAGGGAAGATCAAAGGCTCCAAAGGAGAAGGAGAAAATGATGAAAAAGGCCGCTAAGTACTGCCGTATGGATAGGGGCAGGGTGATTTTCCAAAAGGCTTGAAAGGGATTGGCTCCAAGGCATCTTGCCGCCTCTCCCGCCTTTTCATCCACCTGATACGCTAGAGGCAGGGAAAAAAACAGGACAAAGGGCAGTTCCTTCCATAGGTAGGATAGAATAATGCCTATGCCTTTCTCATCATACACCAGAGCCGGAAAGTCTGTTTGGGAAGAAATCCAAGAAAAGGAATAGAAAAGCCTTGCTAAAAATCCATTGGAAGAGAGTAAAAAGAGGAAAAAAATAAGGCTACCAGGCTATGGGGCATCATAATGGCAATTCTAAAAAATCCCTCCAATCTTTTCCATTTTTCCCCCATTTGCAAAAGAAAGAAGGAAAAGAGAATCGCCAGCGCCAAAGACAGGAAGGAGGAAAGTAAAGATAAACGCAGAGTATAGAAAATAGAGGGGACAGTATCCCTCTACCCATGATTTCCTGATAATGCTCTAAGCTTAAGCCATTTTCTCCCAAAAAACTTTTGATAAATCCATAGGAAACCCCCAAAAGGAAGATCATAGACAAAAGCAACTGGGGTAGAATCCACAAATAGGAAATCTTCTTTTTCATCTTATTTTCCGGCCACTTCTTCCTGCCAGATTTCCTCAATGATAGGAACCAGACCGGCAGGCATTTCCGGTAAACGCTTCTCTAAAAGAACGCTCTGCTCTAAAACACCCTCTCCCAGGTCTACCTTGGCAAAGGCATCCTGTACTTCCTTGGAAAGCTTACTGTTATCCAAAACAGGAATGGTCTTTAAAGTCTCATATCGATTTAGCTGCACATCCTCGGAAAGCATAGCATTGATAGCAACTTGCGCTGCCGCATTGTGCTTTGCATTCTTGGAAATGGCAATGTAGTTGGTGTTTCCGATGGTTCCCTTATCCCAGATAAAGGTCTGCATATTGTTGGAGAAAGATCCGTCTGCAATACTGTTGGATACAAGGTAGGCAGAGTAAGTCATACCCATAATCAGCTCTCCGTCTGCCACCATATTTCTCATGGTAGGCTCCTTCTCCGGATAGGTCTTTCCTTCCTTCCAAAGGTAGGGATTTAACTCCTTTAAATATTCCATAGCAGGCTTTTACCAGCTCTCTTACCGCTTCCTTATCTTCCTTTACGGTCTGGAAGGGCTCCACGCCTACAATGTCATAAATGACATTTCTCACAAAGGCAGGAACCGGTGAAATCCGGAAGGGCCGGATAAGTAATCTGTCCCTGGATGCTCCTTGGCATAAGCCAAAAGCTCCTCAGTGCTCTTAGGGAAATCTCCCTTGCTCTTATCTCCGTAGAAAACCATCTGGGCCTTTCCATAAGGAGCTTCATAGCCCCTCGATAGGATACGCAAAGTCCTTGTTGGTCTCCTGGATCCTCCTGACTTACCAAGTTGTTGAAGTTGGGAAGATTCTGTGTAAAGGGGCCATAGAGGAAATCACTTTCCTTTGCGGTTTTAAAGTTCTCTCCGTTAATCCAAATCATGTCGATGTCAGACTCTTTGGCTCCCGCTTCCTTCTCTGCGGAAAGCTGGGCTAAAATATCTTCGATTCCCATGGGAACACGATTCAAAGTAATATCATAGTTTTTTTCTTTAAATACTCTGCATAGTAGCCGTCTAACCACTGATTTAGGCGGTCATCTCCGCCCCAGCCGTAGAAATTTACGGTCTGTCCCTTGGCTTCCGCTACCAGTGCATCAAAGTCAGCGGAACCTTCAGCCTTTGCTTCCTCCGTAGCCTTATCTTCCGCTACAGAGCTTTCTGCATTTGTTCCTGCTACATTTGTTCCTGCCCCTGCTTGTCTCAGTTGCCGCCTTCTGACCGCCGCAGGCAAGAAGCGCCATGCTCATGGACAGCGCCAATGCTAAAAATCTTTTTCATAGCTTTCTCTCTTTCTCCTTACTAATCTTTTCTTCTTTGAACGCTCCTCGTAAAGCTGTTTTCCAAGGGCAATCATAAAGCCAAGGGCAAACAAAATCAAAAGTCCTGTGACCAGCCATTTGGCTCCTCCGGTTAAAAATCCTCCCACATAGGAATAAACCAAGGTTGCCGGAGTCTGCCCAAGACCTGTTGCAATAAAAAAGCCCCAGAAGGACATTCCGCTCAGTCCTGCCGCATAACTCACAATGTCAAAGGAGACAAAGGGCAGAAGTCTTGCAATCAGGATACTTTTGCTTACCATGCCGTTTAAAAAAGGCATCAATCTGATTCAAGGCACCCTTGGAGCTAAGCTTCTCCACGAACTCTCTTCCGAAGAGCTCTGGCAATAAAGAAGCTTAAAGCTGCTCCTACCATAGCACTGGACCAGGAAAGTAAGGCCCCCTTCCAAAAAGCCGAAAAAGAGCAGCATTGGCAAAGGTAATTAAAAAGGCAGGTAGTGGTGCAATGATGGACTGTAATACCATCAAAAGAAAGGAAATGACCGCCGCATAAGCCCCATAGGAAGCCACAAAGTCCTTTAGCTTTTGAAAGTCTCCCGTGGCAAAAACACGGAAGACTTCCTGTATAAAGCTTTGAAATGGGCTATAAAGAAAATAAGCCCCTATAAGAACAAGTCCAAGGACTATGATGAAAATTCTTTCTTTCAGAAAGGATTTTTTCTCCATTACTTATCTCCCTTAGAAAAATCATATCTGATTTCCTTGGTTCCGTCTAAGCAGTTCCAAACATTGGTGTAACCCTTGCTTTGCGATATACTCCGCTGCTTTTTGCGGAACGGTTTCCGGAATAGCAATGGGTAATAATTAAGGCATTCTTATCATCAGGAAGAATAGCATCGATAGTCTTTGTATCTTCAGGATTTACATTCACAGCGGTGGCAAAATGCCCTTCTCAAAAATCCTTCGCTTCTCTTGCATCTACCACCAAGGCATCCTTTGCCTTCTCCATCAGCTCATCCCCTCTGATATTTCCATAGGTGGTTAATTCATAGGAATGCTTCTTTTACGCCCCTCTGCGTTATAAACCTTGGTAAAAGCCGTCATTCACCAGAATATCCGCAGCCTCTCCGGACATCTTTCCGGAATTGCAGTACAGAACAACGTCCTTATCCTTCCAATCTTTAATCTTTGATACTTCGTCCTTAAAAAGGTATCGAGAGGCATGTTGAGGGCAAATTTGATATGCCCCTTGGCATAGTCTTCCGCACTGCGAACATCGATTACAAGATACTTTTCCTTCTCGTCCTTATCTGAAACGATTTTAGCCAGGGCATCCCCCTTCATCTCCTTAACTTCAGCCTTCTCTGTAGCGGCAGCTGTTGTTTCCCCGGCAGCCTTACTTTCTCCTGCCGCTTCACTTCCCACTACGGTAGTTTCCTGCTTTGCAGCAGTCTCTGTCTTGCTTCCCTGTCCGCAGGCGGAAAGAGAAAGGGCAAAATAACACTACGCCTACTCCAAATAAGTTCTTCTTCATTACTTTGCCTCCTCAAAATGTGTAATTGTCTGTGATTCCCGATGTTTTTCCTATCTTTTCTTATTTTTTGCACAAAAATAAAGTGCTATGCTCCGACAACAGAGCCGACTCCGGGATTTTTCATAAAAATAGGGAAAATGAAATGCCTCTCGGGGATTTTTCTTAGCCATTTTATCATAGATATACAAAAATTTTATATTGCAATTTCTGATAGCATAAGCTTTAGTTATTTTATAACTCTATATCGTAAAGCCCAAAATGAATTGTAAAACCGGATTGTTTCCTTCTTCCATTTTCGTAGTGTCAGGTCAGTCTATGAAATCGGAATATCCGCTATCTAAAAACAGCTTCTTGCAGCATTCCTCCACCTGTGTCAGGAAGGGATCCTGTAAATAGGCCTTGATTTTTTTGGAAGGTATCTTCATTTTGTAAATCTCTTCCCTTCTTGTATTCCGTATAGGCCATGGCACACCAGGAAAGCCCCCGGATGCAGTTATACAAAATAAAGAGTGCCGTTTGCTCCTGTAAAGCCGGAAGTGCAATGCCTCTATAGCTTTGATAATGCGCTAAAAAGCCCTTGATTTCCTTTTTCCGAAAGGATGTAGTCCGTCTTCCAAAAAGTGGTGGTAGGACTAAGAAAATGTCCTAAATCCTGGGCAAAGTGTCCGTAAAGAGGCTTTTCCCAGTCCACCAGATAATTCTTCTTTCCTTCCCCGTTTATCAGGAAGTTTCCGGAGTTTAGTTCCGTATTGATAATGCAAAACTCCTCCTGCCTTAAAAGCTTTTCTCCCCGTTCTTTTTCCTGTACCCCCTTCTTCCAAAGGGCATGAAGGCGGGAATATACGGAATCCTCCATAAAGGGGCTTAGTTCATACACCCTTTGCAGTCTTGCGGACTCGGAAAGCATCTCCTGAAGAGGATCCTTGGCAAAATACAACTTATCTTCCCCTCTGTCCTCTTCTCTATTGTACGGAAGACCGTGAATATCCCCCAGAATTTCCGCCCCAATCTTTAAGTCCTTAGCATAATCAAGGGCTACTCCCTCCAGAAAGTCCATTACAAGAATTCCCGGCTCCCCCGACTTTTCCCGGCAGTAATAAAGCTTGGGTGTTCTGCCGGACTTTTCCAAAAGACTTAAAGCATGGGCTTCATAAGAAATCTGCCTTTCCAACTGCATTTGTGAACCATGATTCACCCTGTAGCACGTATTTTTCCGGTATCCGGATGGGTAAATACAAAGTTTTCGTTATACTCTCCCCTGGCCAGAAAATGATATTCCTCCCGTACTTCCGCCCCCAAGGCCAAAGCCTCCCGATAGCCGGGCTCAGTAATGCGTTGTAAAAGCGCCGGTTCTCTAGCGAATGTCTCTGTATTCCTTTGCCAACTGTTCAATGTCTTCTCCTTTACGATACCTGGCTCGAAGCCGGTTCATTTTCCACATCAAAGATAGCTTCTGAACAAAATTGCTCTGAAAAACGTCTGTCGCTGGTAATAATACGCTTCTTGGACAAATATGAATAATTCCTGCTTCTTTAGATTCAGGGAAAACTGATAATCCTCCATTAAGGGAAGGATTGGAAATGCTCCCATGGCGAAGAAGCAGTCTCTATCCACAAAGATACCCCTGATCTCCAAACATGACTTTTCTATCCAGTACCCTGTGATTACTGATAAAACTGCAAATGCCCATTAAGGGAGAATGATTTTTAAAACGAATTCCAAGACAGCCTGCCAAAGAATGCTTGATTCCCTCTCGGATTTCTTTTGACAAAGCCCTTGGGAAGGATGGAATCACAGTGCAGGAAGAAAAAGAATATCTCCGGAGCTTTCCTCCGCTCCAAGATTCATCTGGATTGCCCTTCCCTTTTTCACTTTGAATCACCCTGATACTCTCCGGAAAAATGATTTTTCTCTCCGTCCACAAACAAAAATCTCCAATTCTTTTTATAAGGACGAAGCTGTTTTTTCCATCCTCCGAACCAGCCTTCCCTCCTTGTAGCAGGGGATAATGACGGAGATTTTTCGCATTTTTCCGCCAAAGCCTCCGAAGGAGGATTTCGAAGAGCCTTATCATAAGGAAGCATGCTTCTGTATGCATTAGGGTCTTGTCCCTCATCCACATCTCTCTTCTTTTTCCAAAAAGGCTAAGGTGGATTTTTGGACTTTTCTAAGATTTTCCGGGTATAGGAAAAGGGACTTTCTTTTTGAATAGGTCTTCTTGCTTTTACCCTTAGACATAGACCGGCTGTTCCGAAGGGAAGAAGCTGACAGTATGGTTCTATTTTTCCTGCACCGCCTGATAAGAAAAACAGGCATGAAGCAGCTCCGGCTCTATTCTTCTTTGTAAACCAATGCCGTAATAACCTTCGTCAAGACTTCCTCCTAAGACCTGACTTCCCTTTCTTCCCAGAGCGAATACTCGATGAAAATGCGCTTCCTCCATAAAGGGAATATCCGCTCCCACCAGGTAGGAAAACTGACTTCCCTTGGAAAAACTGTAGCGAAAGGCATTTTCCATCTTATCGAAAATATCCTTACCCTCCTGTCTTTGGAAAGTCGCCTTGGGAAAAAGGGTTTTCAGGCAATTTAAGGCTGTTTCCCACTGCTCCTTGGCAATGCCCTTGGGCAGATCATAAAACACTAGAAGGGAAACCCTTTTTTTCCTTTCTTTCCAGCTTCTTCCACAGTGCGGAAAAGTCCTTCAGAATTGCCCAATGGATTTGCAGGACTCCTTCCTCTCCGATTCTTGGAACAAGCCTTGTCTTCGTTTTTCCTAAGATTGGGAGTCTTGTAAAGAGAAGCAGACTTTGTCGATCTTTGCCCTTTTGTCTTTCGATTTTGCTTTCTCTTGCCTTTTCATTATGTCTTAACTTTTCACTTTGCATCGTAAGCTTACAGAGCTTTTGTCGATGAAACAGGCCATGGGCAGCTTCCATTTCCCCTCCTCTTAATAAAACTTATGTTTAAAACGATTCCAGAAGGAATGGCTGTAGTCCGCCTTTTCTCCTGTCTCCAAAATCAAAGGCAGGAAATGCTCCGCCTCCTGATTTCCTTCCTTGCTAAACTGTCCGATACAGGTGGAGCAATAACTGATTAAAGGCTTATCCCCTCCCTGAGTGCTCTTCGCCATTTCCTTGGAAAGCTCAGCCTCCTGCACAAATGCACAGCCTCCCATGCCGCAGCATTGCAGGTTCTTTTTTTCGGAAATTTCTCCGGAGATAAAGTGGGACAGCCCCTCCATCCAAACTTTATCCTCCCGATCCGGACAGGGATAGAAGCAGCTATACGCTCCCTCCACCTGTTTTCCCACACCCAGTTCCTTCAGCTTCTCATAAACCGTGGTGATTTTTACATTCAGTTGATTGCCGAAATGATAGTAGCAGTTTGGGCATGCCAGCACAATCTCTTCGATACCGAATTCCTTAAAGCGTTGATTCAGTCTCCGGAAAATGGCATTGGCCTCTGCTTCCAAGCCCAGCTCCAGCACAGGCTTTCCACAGCAATCATAGAAGGGTGGAATCCCTGCCTTTGCAAAGAGGAAAAGAAGCTTCTCCAGTGTCTTAGGATAATAGGCAGGAAAATTACAGCCCGGAAAAAATACGGTCTTTGCCCCTTTTGCCTTCCTATGGTTTTTAAAGAGATAATTTTTTTCTTCTCCAGCAAAAATCCCTGCTGTAGCCCCTTTGCTTTTAAGCTCATATTTTTCCTTCCTTCACCTGCTCCTTTCTGGAAATCCAGAATAATTTCCCTGCCGTCAATCCCCTTGGGGCAGACTCTGGTACATTCTCCGCAAAAATAACAATGGTAAGCCAGTTCTCTAAGCTTTTCCGTATCGCCGATACAAATATCATACTTTGTTAAAAACTTACATTTTCTTTTACAGGCATTGCAGTGAATACACTCTTCCACCCGCTTGTGAATCTCCCGTTTTTTCTTTTCTGCCATATACTCCCCTGATGTTTATATTCTCAAACTTAGCTTCTCATTTATTCTTAAACAGTATTCTCAATCATTGTCAAAGCTTTCGAGAACGCTTGGGAAAGTCCTGAAATTCCCTAAGTCTTCTCTTTTCATCTCCATGGCCTTTTTCTCTTTTTGAAAAATACAGCATTCCCATCAAAAGACAGAATATAACTCCCGCAGTCAAAAATAAATCCAGGGATTTTTTTCTTCTCCTGTAGTCCTGCAGAAGGCAATGGTGTACATAGCTGTTCCCGGAATCATAAAGAGGAAGCTGCACACAAAGTAGATGGAAAAGGAAATGTCTGTAATCCCGTAGGCATAGTTTTGCAAATTAAAGGGAAAGACCGGAATGGTTCTTGTGATAAATAAAAGCAGGAGAAGATTCTTCTTTTCCTTTCCCATAAAATACTTGGCGATATAGGGATTTTGCATAAGCTTCGGCTTAATGCTGTCCTGCAAAAAAATACCTTCCCATAAGAAAGGAGATTCCTGCGGAAATGCTGGCAGCCAGGGTACAAAGCACGGTGCCCCAGAAGGCATGGAAAACCATACCTGCCAGAAGGGCATAACTGATACCGGGAAGGGCCAAAAGGCGCCCGCCAAGGCACAGAGCAATACATAGACCAAGGCCGCAAGGAGGAAGTTCTCCTCCACCAAGCTTTGTAAATACCGAAGCAACTCTCCCTGAAAAATATCCTTTACGGGCACCTTCCAAAGAAGGACAAAAAGGAGGATAAGAAAAATCAAAAAGGCCGCTAATTTTTTCTTAGCCATACGCTCCTCCATAAATATGCTCCATAGCATAAAAACCACCATAGCATTTTTGTAAAAGTAGAAGCAATATACTTAGCTCATATTCCCGCATTTTTCAAAGTCATTACGATAAAGAAATAGGCATAGGAAAAGAGGAAGGAGCCAAGGCCATAGAGCCATAAGAGCATGTGGGGAAGCTTAGGGGAAAGCTTGGGAAAGCCTTCCATTTTTCCCTTTACGCCAAATGTTTTCTTTGTAAATATGAGGAATAAAAGGCTAAGCACCATCATCCCCAACAGCACTTTCCATTGGTGCAAGAAAAGGGGACCGATTTGAGGTCCCCTCCATTTGCTTCGTAAATATACCATGTGCCTGGCCATGCCCATCTTATGCTCTGTAAAGTAATGGATAACATACAGTCCCACAAGGGATGAGATACTGATGAGGCCGGATAAAACCGTAATTCCCTGAAGCAATATTTTTTTCATTATTTCTTTGCCTTATCTGTGCTTAAGTCTTTTACCAAAAACTTCCTTATAGTCGCTGCTTCCCGGCTCGCCCAGCTGAACCTTGTTCTCGCCGTCCATCTGCCATACATACCAACCGCCGTCATAGAGGTAAGCGTTCTTATAACCATTTTTCATGGGCAATCAGGAAGGGAACGGATGCTCTCCAACCGGTTCCGCAGTAGAAGGCTACGTCATTTTTTTCTCTAAGGAAACACCGCTTTCTCCCTAAATAGGACTCCAGCTTCTCCAAGGAAACAATGCTGCCGTCCGGATTGTTGTAAGAGCCGTCATCCGTATCGTGCCCCCAAACTGCGCCTAAGGGCTCTCCTGCACGGTCAATATAGGAATAGCTGGAGGTCTTTTCCTAAGAACTCATCCTTGGAACGGATACTTACCAGCTTGAACTTGGGGTCATCCTTCTGCTTTTTCCTTCACTTCATCGATGCTTAAAATATACTCCGGATGAGCGGGAATTGTTACTCCGAAGTCCTTATCGGTAGCTACAGGCTGATTTACCTTAGTTTCTGTCTCATATCCCGCCTTGGTCCAGGCATCGATTCCGCCGCTTAAGTTCTTTACATCCTCTACACCTGCCCAAAGAAGAACAGTTGCCAAACGATCATCCGCTGCATTTTCAGGGCTGTTTCCATAAGTTACCACCTTGGTATCCTTGGTGATGCCGTAGGACTTTAAGAGCTTTTCCGATTTCTTCCGGAGTGCGGAAATTCCAGGTCTCCTCCTCTTCGATATCATCGGTATTTACATGGAAGGCTCCGGGAATATGGGCCTTGTTATAAGCCCTCATCCTGCTCTACCTTTCCCCAGGCAGCTTCCAAAACCACTACATCCTTTCCGGAATCCATTAGTTCTTTCACATACTCAGGACCAACATAAACGGTTTCGGTCTTTACTTCCGCTAAATCCTTCGCCTCTTCCTTCTTCTCTTCCGCCTTCTCGGAAGCTGCTTCAGAAGCTTTTTCGCTCTGCTTCTCGCTTTCCTTCACACTCTCCTGGGCTGTGCTTGTCTTAGTGTCTGCCGCTTTATTGCCGCAAGCTGCCAATACGGACAGCATGGAACCGCAAAGTACCAGTCTCATAAGATTCTTTTTCATTTGTTCTACTCCTTCAAGTCAACATGATAGCAACTATTGGAGTATAGCATTTCTGTAAAATAAGTACAAGGAAATTGGCATTTTAATATCATATAAATAAAAGTCATTTATAAGCTTTTCTGATAATTTATTAGCTTGCCGGAGAGTACCTGCTTTCATCAACAAAGATCTCACCAATAGTTTAATGATACAAAAATACCGCTCCGACTCAGCTTACTCCCCATGTCGGAACGGTATCTTTTATTCTATCGCTAATTCGATATTTTTTTCTTAAGCTAACTTAGCCTTAGCTGCATCGCAAAGAGCCTTGAATCCATCCGGATCTGCAATAGCTACTTCGGATAACATCTTTCTGTTCATATCGATGCCTGCGGACTTTAATCCGAACATCAACTTGGAGTAAGAAAGACCGTTTAATCTTGCAGCTGCATTGATTCTGGCAATCCAGAGCTGTCTGAACTGTCTCTTTTCTCCTTACGTCCCTTATAGGACTCGGTAAGAGCACGCATAACGCTCTGCTTAGCCACTCTGTACTGCTTGGATCTGGCGCCTCTATATCCCTTAGCTAACTTTAAAAACTCTATTGTGTTTCTTCTTTGCGTTCACTCCGCCTTTAATTCTCATCTTATCCTCCTATCATTTCCCTTAGCCTATTACAGATAAGGAAGAATCTTCTTCATTACCTTCTCGTTAGTGTGGTCAACCACAGTATCTTTTCTCAAAGTTCTCTTTCTCTTTGTGGTCTTCTTGGTAAGGATGTGAGATTTGTTTGCCTTGTTTCTAACTAACTTTCCTGTACCGGTGAGCTTGAAACGCCTTTGCTGCTGCTCTCTTCGTTTTTAGCTTTAACTTTGCCATATTTGCCTCCTGTGAATTTACTTTTTCGGGCTTAAAACCACTGCCATATTTCTACCTTCAACCTTTGCCGCCTTATCCAGTACGGCAATGTCGGAAAGCTTCTCTCCGAACTCATCCAGAATATACTTGGACTGATTCATACGAGACATTTCTCTTCCTCTGAAACGTAAAGCAATCTTTACCTTGTTTCCCTTCTCCAAGAACTTTCTCGCTGCGGAAAGCTTCGTATTCAAATCATTGGTATCAATGTTTTGGCGTCATACGAATTTCTTTCAGTTCTGTTGTGTGCTGGTTCTTTCTGGCTTCCTTTTCTTTACGCAACAGTTCATAACGATATTTTCCGTAATCCGCAATACGAACTACAGGTGGCTGAGCCGTTGCTGCAATCTTAATCAGATCCAACTCCGCTTCTCTCGCCTTTTGTTGAGCTTCCTGAATGGACATAACCCCCAGCTGCTCTCCTTCTGCTCCGATGACTCTTACTTCTTTGTCCCGAATCTGCTCGTTAATTTCCAGTTCCGCATTTTTAATGGCCATAAGCTCCTCTCTGCACAAACCCAATGTATCCCTTACTTTTCCGGAGATACTCGTGAAAAATAAAAATATGGTGGATTGTAAGCCAATCCACCATTGAAAATACACAAAGGTAATAATCAATATTAACCTGGGTCAGTGAACTGCCAAGGTGAGGTGGATACCTACTTTCCTGTCATAAGACTAAAGAATCTTAACACTCTAGTCTTCCTTTGTCAACAAAATCTTCTCAATTAAATCCAAACATTCTTCTCTTCCTGCCTTGGAAGTGGCGGAGAAGGAAATCATAACACATTCCGGACTGGCAGACAGGGCTTTTCGAATATCCTTTACTGCCTGCTGTTGCTGAGAACGTTTTAACTTATCCATCTTTGTGATAATCACAATGGGTTCATAGCCTGTTGCGGAACAAATCCATTGGAACATCTGTAAATCCTTCTCACCGGGAATTCTTCTACAGTCCAGGAGAAGCACCACCTCTTCGATATCCTCCCCCTGCTCCAGATAGCGACGAATCATACGATCCCATTTTTCCTGCTCTACAGGGCCTGTGGCCGCATAGCCATAACCCGGAAGATCCACCAGATAGAAGCTGTCATTTACAGAATAGAAGTTAATGGTTCTGGTCTTTCCCGGTGTGGAGGAGGTTCTGGCAAAGGACTTCCTTTGCAATAAGGTATTGATAAAGGAGGACTTTCCCACATTAGAACGGCCTGCTAAGACAAATTCCGGCTTTCCTGTCCTTGGTAAAGTAGACTTTACTCCGCAAACATAGGGAAGATCTACAGAACGAATGACCATATTATCCTCTTTTCTTAAGCTGTTTTCTCTCTTTTACATTGTCTTCTTTTGTTCTGCTGAAATTCCAGCCAGCGCTCCTGTCTCTTTTCAGGATTTCTTTCCACTCTGGGCTTTGCCTGATTCTCTACCACATCCTTGGTAATCTCTACCTCGGCAATATCTTCATCGGAAGGAATCTCATACATGATTTCTGTCATCATCCCTTCCATAATGGAACGAAGACCTCTGGCACCGGTCTTTTCTCTGTACAGCCTTCTCCGCAATGGCGGTTACCGCATCATCGCTGAAGGACAGACCGACGCCGTCCATCTCAAAGAGCTTCTGGTACTGCTTCACAAGGGCGTTCTTCGGAGTGGTCAGAATACGTTTTTAAGCTGTCCACATCATGACTGCTTAGCTCCACATCCACCGGTACTCTACCGATAAACTCGGGAATCAATCCGAACTTTGTTAAGTCCTCAGGCTGTACCTGCTTCAAAACATCATCATAGTTATCCTTATTCTTCTCTACGATTTCTGCACCGAAGCCAATGGATCCGGAAGCAATTCTCTTCTCAATAATGTGCTCCAATCCGTCAAAGGCTCCCCCGCAGATAAAGAGAATATTGGTGGTATCAATCTGAATCAGCTCCTGTTGAGGATGCTTTCTTCCTCCCTGAGGAGGAACGGAAGCAACGGTTCCTTCTAAAATCTTTAAAAGAGCCTGCTGTACCCCCTCTCCGGAAACATCTCTGGTGATGGAAACATTTTTCCGACTTCTTGGTAATCTTATCAATCTCATCGATATAGATAATACCGATCTCCGCCTTGGAAATGTCATAATCCGCTGCCTGAATCAGTTTTTAAAAGAATGTTCTCCACATCCTCTCCCCACATAGCCGGCTTCGGTAAGGGCCGTGGCATCCGCAATGGCAAAGGGCACGCCCAAAATCTTAGCCAGTGTCTGGGCAAGGTAGGTCTTTCCGGTTCCGGTAGGTCCGATCATCAAAATGTTGGACTTCTGCACATCAATATCTCTTACCTTGGAAGTAATTCTCTTGTAATGATTATATACCGCAACGGAAAGCACCTTCTTCGCTTCGTCCCTGTCCGATGACATATTCATCCAGGAAATCTTTAATTTCCTTCGGCTTCAGTAAATGGATATCGGAAACTTCGCCTCCTGCATTCTCTCCGCCCATTTCTTCATCGAAAATCTCCTGACAAAGCTCCACACACTCATCACAGATGTAGGTGTTGTTCAGGCCGGCAATCATTTTCCGAACCTGCTTTTGCTGATTTTTCCGCAAAAGGAACATCTTACTTTATCATCCGGTTTCATAGGCATATTTCTTCCTGCTTTCCTTTTTATTTCTTTTTCTAAATCTGTTCTTTTCTGGAAAATGTGGTCAACCAGACCGTATTCCAGAGCTCTGCTCCGCAGACATCCAGTAATCTCTCTCCGTATCCGCCATCACCTTCTCAAAGGGCTGCTTACAATTTTCCGCCAAAATCTTAGCTAAGTTCTTCTTGGTACGGAGAATCCATTCTGCCGTAATCTGAATCTCTGTAGCCTGTCCCTGGGCACCGCCTGAGGGCTGGTGAATCATAACCTCCGCATTGGGAAGAATCATTCTCTTTCCTTTAGCTCCCCCTGCCAGTAAGAAGGCTCCCATGGATGCCGCCATACCTACACAGATGGTGGAAACGTCACACTTAATGTACTGCATGGTATCATAAATTCCCATTCCTGCGGTTACTGAGCCTCCCGGAGAATTGATATAAAGGGAAATGTCCTTGTCCGGATCCTCGGATTCCAGAAAAAGCAACTGGGCAATAACCAGAGATGCGGTATCGCTGTTTACCTCGTCTCCCAGGAAAACGATTCTTTCGTTTAAGAGTCTGGAAAAAATATCATAGGAACGCTCTCCCCTACTGGTAGACTGGATAACATAGGGAATGGTTGTTATATTTTGTGGATAGGAAAAATTCTTCATGGTATACCTCCTCTATTATGGGTTCTTCTATAGAATACCATAGGGCAATCCTTTCCCCTATAAACCCATGGTTTAAGAAAGAAAAGGACCGGGAAGCCGAAACAGCCTTCTCAGTCCTCAGTATTCTTTATTTCGGAAGCTTTACTTCTCAGCAGCTTCTTCCTTCTCTTCCTTCTTGCTCTTCTTCTCAGGCTTTACAAGCTTAGCTTCGCTTACCAGCTTATCAATGGTAGCCTGAATATCCAGCTCTCTCTTAATGGAAAGCTTCTGAGAATCGCTGATGGTCTTTGCCAGATCTTCCTTCTTCATGCGGTACTGCTCTGCAATTCTCTCCAGTTCCTTCTCGATAGCTTCTTCGGTAACCTCAATGCCTTCCTTCTTCTGGATTGCATCCAAAACCAAAGAGGTCTTGATGTTTCTGAACTGCGGTCTCTCATCTGGCTCTTTAAGCCCTCTTCTGTAAGACCGGTAATCTGCATATACTGATCCATGGGGATGCCCTGTGCTTCCATACGTCTAGCGTAATCATAGAACATCTGATCCAACTGCATCTCCACCATCGGCTCAGGAAGCTCTACGGAAGCATTTTTCCACAACCTTTGCCACTACGTTGTTCTCTACCTGAGAAGTAGCTCTCTCTCCTTCTCTTCCTTAATCTGCTTCTTTAAGTCTTCCTTATACTCTTTAAGAGTCTCAAACTCGGAAACTTCGGAGGCAAACTCTGTCATCAGCCTTAGGAACCTGCTTCTCCTTAACAGCCTTTAATATTTACCTTGAATAAAGCTTCTTTTCCTGCTAAACCTTAGCGCCGTAGTTCTCCGGGAAGGTAACATGAACATCTACCTCTTCTCCGGCTTTTGCTCCGATCAGCTGATCTTCAAATCCGGGAATAAAGGTTCCGGAACCGATGGTAAGAGGATAATCCTCTCCTCTTCCGCCGGGGAATTCTTACCGTCTACAGAACCTACAAAGTCGATGGTAGCGATGTCGTTCTTCTTAATGGCACGATCCACATCCACCATTCTGGAATTCTTCTCCAGTTCCTTATTCAAACGCTCGGTTACTTCCTTCGCGCTTACAGATACATCAGCCTTCTCTGCGGTAACACCGAAGTACTCTCCAAGAGTAACCTCAGGACGTACAGCAACGGTAGCGGTGAAGATGAAGTCCTTTCCCTCTCCAATCTGCTCAACGCCGATTTCAGGACGGGAAACGATATCTAAGCCGGATTCCTTGGCAGCTGCAGGATAATGAGTATCCAAAATGTTGTTAATCGCTGCATCGTAGAAAACCTGTGGGCCATAATGCTGCTCAATCATCTTCTTTGTAGCTTTTCCTTTACGGAAACCGGGAATGTTGTAACGTGTCTTAGTCTTCTGGTAAGCCTGTTCTACAGCCTGAGCAAAGTCCTCTGCGGATACATCTACTGTAATCTTTGCCATATTCTTTTCTAGATTTTCTACCTTTACGCTCATTGCGCATACCTCCAAAACTTTTCTCTTATAATTTAAAAACCGCCTTTGCTGGGCTTTCGAGGGTAAAGTATAGCATTGAACGGACATTTCTGCAATAAAAAGAAGAAAAAGCCTGCTTTAATCCTTTAATTTAAGATTGAAAGCTCCCTTTGCAAAACTGAGTTCTGCATTGAATAGCCTCTTTCTCCGGTAAGTTCCTCGGAAAACCAGTCTAAGGGCTGAAAAGAAAGAGCCTCCTCTTCGGAAGAAAACTCCACTTCCGCATAACAAAGTCCCTCCAGCTCTCCCTGAAATATATCCAGTTCTACGGTATAAGCTCCATGGGGTATGGTATACCTGAACTTTCGTATCACCCTTCCCTCTGTCTTTCCAATCAAGGTCTCATAGGCTTCCTCTGTTAAGGGCAGGTTATACTCCTCTCTGGAAAGTCTACCCTTTCCCTTGTAGCAAAAAATATACTCTTCCTGCGTCCTTCCTTCGGAAATTCCGCCTCTCTCCTCCCTGACAAAAAAACTGTTTTTCTCTCCTTCACCGGAAATGCTGCTTTCCTTCCGAATGCGAAGGGTAGGATTTTGGCATAGATAGGCTTGTTCCAGAAGTTTACAAGGAAAATGCTTATAGTCCTTTGGAAGTTTTCGAACCCTCCATTTTCTTTCGATTTCCTGTCCCATATTACTCCTCTTCCTGTATTCATCGTCATATAGCGGCTTGTTCCATACTGTATGGATTCCACATAAAGCATAGCTTTCCATCAAAAAAGCCGGGCACTCGGCTCGGCTTTAAAGTCTTATTCTTCAGATGCTGCCTCAACGTCTACGTCAGCTACATCTCCTTCCTCTTCAGGAAGAAGAGCCTTGATAGAAAGAGAAATCTTATGGTTGTCTCACGTCTAAATCAACCACTCTTGCTTCGATTTCCTGTCCGGGCTCAAGAACATCGGATGGCTTGTTCACATGATCCTTAGAAATCTGAGAAACATGTAATAAAGCATCAATTCCCTTGTCCAACTCGATAAATGCACCGAAGTCAGTCATTCTTGCAACTCTACCGGTAACGATTTCGCCTACGGCATACTTGCTCTCTGCATCCTTCCATGGGTTCTCGTTCGGGAACTTTCTGGTTAATGCAATTCTCTCTCCGCTAATTTCCTTAACCAGAACTTCTACTTCCTGTCCCGGCTTAAAGAGCTTCTTCGGATTCTCGATTCTTCCCCAGCTCATCTCGGAGATGTGAAGAAGTCCGTCTGCACCACAAAGGTCGATGAATGCACCGAAGTCAGTAAGATTCTTAACCACACCGGTACGGATATCGCCTTCCTTTAACTCAGAGAAGAGCTTGTCATGCTGCTCTTTCTTCATAGCAGACATAATCTGCTTTCTGTCTCCAATAATTCTTCTCTTGGCCGGATTGAACTCGGTAATAACAAACTGAATGTCCTGTCCCTGATACTTGTTTAAATCTCTCTCAAAGCTATCGGATACTAAGGAAGCGGGAACGAAAATTCTTGCTCCGTCCACTTCTACATTCAATCCGCCCTTAACAACCTGTACTACCTTACCGGTAAGAATAGCATTCTCTTCAAATGCCTTTCTTAACTCCTCGGAAGCCTTAGACTGAAGAGCATCTCTGTGGGAAAGAACGACCTGACCTTCACCGTCATTGACCTTCTTAACCTTACACTCAATCTCGTCTCCTACAGATACTACTGTAGTTAAGTCTAATTGGTTGTCTGCACTGTAATCACTTCTGGTCATAATTCCATCGGACTTGTATCCGATGTTCAGTGCGATTTCATCCGGCTTCACACTGATAACAGTTCCTGTAACGATTTTCCGCATGAACCGACTTTAATGATTCCTCAAGCATTTGTTCAAAAACTCATTTCTGACATAAGTTAGAACCTCCTCTATTATTTCTTTTTGGGGTGCTTGCCCCTGCTGTGATACCCTACGTTGCGAATCGCTTCATCCGAGTTGAATTTAAGATCTTTCACCGTTTGTATCAGCTGGGTATTAGGGCATATCGCCCGGCATATCTCAAATAACTTCTTTGTGTTAGATGAACTGCTTCCACCAATCACCACCATGGCGTCGGATCGTCCAGCTAATTCCTTTGCTTCTGACTGCCTTTCGAAAGTTGCGTTGCAAATCGTATTGATAACAGAAACATGATACCCCTTTTTTAAAAAGCGCAAGAACTAGTTTGAATTTATCAATATGAAAAGTAGTTTGAGCCACTACAAAGATTTCCTGCCCCTCTCCATCCGGCAGTGCCTCCACCTCTTCTATGCCCTTTAGAGCCTTCACGTCTCCCTTTCCCCAGCCTAGGATTCCCTGCACTTCGGGATGCTCCGGGTCACCCATTACAATGACTCTTTCTCCCTTTTTCACTGTGCTCCCGCACAAGACGCTGAATCTTTTCGTACATAGGGACAGGAACTGTCCACAATTTCGATATCTTTTCCCTGAAGCAGTTTGTAAATCTCTTCTCCCTACCCCATGGGCGCGAATCACCAAAAATTCCTTTTTTTCCAAACGGGACAGCTCTTCCTTTGTCTTTAAAAGCATAACCCCTCTGTCCTCCAGGGCTTTTTACCACCTGCTCGTTATGCACGATGGCTCCATAGGTATAAATCGGTCGTCTCTCCGACTCATCCTTCTTCTCTTCCTCGGAAAGAACGCGATAGACTGCATCCACCGCCCTGTTCCACCCCAAAGCAAAAGCCTGCACTTTTCGCCAGGACCGCCTCCATTTTATTCCTCACTTCCCACACAATAGCTTAACATCTTATCCACTACTTCAGAAATAGACAAAGTACTGCTATCGATTTCAATGGCGTCCTCCGCCTTTTTCAAGGGGCAATGGCCCTGGTGCTGTCTCTGTGGTCTCTTTCCTTTACTTCCGTAAGCACCTGTTCAAGGCTGATTTTTTTCACCCCTTTTCCAAAAGTTCCTTCCAACGTCTTTCCGCCCGAATTTCAGGAGAAGCGGTTAAATAGAACTTTTTATTTGCCTTGGGTAAAACTACTGTGCCGATATCTCTTCCGTCCATAACACAGGAATGCTCCTTGGCTACATTTCTCTGTAAATCCAGCAGTTTTTCCCGAACACAGCTGTATTGAGAAATCATGGAGGCTCCCTGTCCCAGCTCCGGAGTACGGATGTAGTCCGTACAATCCTCTTTGTTGCAAAAAAACCTTCTGCTTTTTCTCCTTCGTATGCCAAGTCCACCTGTAGGGCAGGAAGTGCTTCTTCTATACTTTTTTTCCGCCGTAAAAGGAATTCCCTTTTCCGCAATTCCATAAGCAAGGCCACGATACAGTGCCCCGGTATTCACATAATAAAAAGCCCAGGCTTTTTCGATAGTAATTTGGCAATGGTGGATTTGCCTGCCCTGCCGGTCCGTCTATGGCTATTGTGTATGGCATGTGTTCTTCCTTTCTTTTTTCTGAAAAGCTTTGTCTTACAAACGCTTATCATAAAGGTCTCTTCTCTACAGCTTAATCTTACCGCTCTTCTTATAGCTCTTCTTAGAACTCTTCTTATTATTTTTATTGCTCTTCTTTTAGGGATCTTCCTGCGGATTGTCCTGCCAAAACACCCGGTGGAGATGGCGATTTGCATATTAAATCCTCCGGTATAGGCATCCAGATCCACTACCTCCCCTGCAAAGTAAAGTCCCTGGAACCTTCTTGGCCTCAAGACTTTTTCTTGAAAGCTCCGTGGTTTCCACGCCCCCTTGGTGACTATGGCTTCCGGAAAGCCTCCCAGCCCCTGCACTGTAAAGGGAAGCTGTGAAAGAGATTTAAAAATCTTCCTTCGTTCCTCTTTCTTCAGCTCCGAGCTTTCTCTAAAGACACGCCCTGCTTTTTCCAAGCGTTTCAGGAAAATGGGATAAAGCTGAGCAGGAAGATAGGATTTTAAAAGCTGATAGAGCTTTTTCCTTTCCCTTGCTTTCACAGTCTCTTAGGAAAAAGCTGTCAAACTGCTCCTGTCCCATTTCCGCCTTAAGGTCAATAGCGATTTGATAGCTCCCCATAGGAGCTTCGGAAATCTCCGGACTTAGGGCTGCACTGGCGGATAAAACCACCGGTCCTAATAGGCTGTTCTTTTGAAAATATAATTCTCCGGTCTTTTCGTAGAGGCATTTTCCCTTTTCATTTAAGATTTTCAGACCGATATGCTTTAGCTTCAGACCGGAAAGCGGGTACACATCCTCCTCCAAAACCTCCATTTTCACCAAAGAGGGGTAGGTTTTTCGTCACCCCTATGGAAAAAGGCCTTGGCAAAGTCGTAGCCGTCTCCCGTGGAGCCCGTAGAGGGATAGCTTAGTCCTCCGGTGGCGATAATAACTTTCTTGGCTTCCACCTCCGGAAAATTCCCCTTAATCAGAAAGACATCTCCCTTTTTCCTGATAGAGTCCACCTTTTTATTCAGGCAGACCTTTACCCCTTCCTTTTGTAGAGCCTTCTTCATGCCGTCTGTTAGAGAAAAGGCCTTATTGCTCTCCGGGAAAATGCGGCCTCCCGCTCTTCCTTCAGCGCGCAACCATTTTTTTCTCCATAAAGGCAATGGCATCCTGATTGTTAAAGTTCCGAAAGGCCCCCATAAAAACCGGGGATTGCGAAGGATTTTTCTCCATAAAACGCTCTCCTCACAGGAATTGGTCCAGTTTCCCCTTCCTTTCCCTGTGATAAAAAGCTTCTTCCCCAGCTTTTCATTTTTTTCGAAAAGAACGACCTCTCGATTTCCGGCCTCCTTTTTCCCATAGATGGCCGCCATCATCCCCGCCGGTCCTCCGCCTATGACAAGAATGTCCATAGCTCCCTCACTTTCTCTTCCTTCATCTTGGAAAGGAAGTCATTTTTCTCCTTTCCCCAGACGATCCTTCCTATTTCAAGAAGGCTTTTCTGTTACAAAAAATTTATACCGATAAAACAAACATATTGTAAATCGCCTTAATCGCCGCATTGAAATCTTCGTTTTTCACACCGATAATGATGTTGTACTCGGAAGATCCCTGGTCAATCATCTTGATATTGATGTACTCATGAGCAAGAGCAGAGAAAATACGACCTGCCACACCTCTGGAGGACTTCATGCCTCTTCCTACAACGGCAATCAAAGATAAATCCGCTTCCAATTCAATCAGATCCGGATTCACTGCTCTTTGAATCCCCTGTAACACCTTCTGTTCATGGGATTCCAGCTCCTCCTGATGAATGAACAATGTTAAGGTATCGATACCGGATGGAGTATGCTCTACGGAAATACCATTCTCCTCGATTACGGAAAGCACCTTACGGATAAATCCGATTTCCGCATTCATCATAGCTTTTTCAATGTTGATGGAGCAGAAATTCTTCTTTCCGGCAATTCCGGTAATAATAAATCTTGGCTTTTTCAGGGTATTGGCCACAATCATGGTGCCGTGATCCTGGGTTGCATTGGTATTTTTAATCTGAATAGGAATACCTTCTTTTCGTACCGGAAAAAAATAGCGTCCTCGTGGAGAACGCCGGCGCCCATATAGCTAAGCTCTCGTAATTTCATAGGTGATGTAGTCGATAACTTCCGGATTTTTCACAATGCGAGGATCCGCCACCAGAAAGCCGGATACGTCGGTCCAGTTTTCATAAAGATCCGCATGAACCGCTGCAGCAATCAGTGAACCGGTAACATCTGAGCCCCCTCTGGAGAAGGTAATGGTTGCTCCCTTCCCATTGGCTCCGTAGAAGCCGGGGATTACCGCATAATCCAAGTCCTTTAAGACCTCTCTGGACATCATCTCCGTTTTTTCAAAATCGCAGCTTCCGTCCTCTAAAAAGAAAATCATATCCTTGGCATCCACAAAGGGAAAGCCCAAGAAATCCGCCATACACTTGGCATTTAAGTATTCTCCCCGGGATGCGGCATAGTCTCTGCTCTCTCCTGCCAGAAGCTTCTCGTAAATCTCCTGAAAATCAGCCTCCAGAGAAATGGACAAGTCCAAATCGGAAATAATATCCCGGAAACGATTTTTTATCTTCTCTAAAATCGCCTCTGCACCGGACTTGTTCTGTACCGCATCATATAAAGACAGTAGCAAATCTGTCACCTTAGTATCCTGATCATTTCTGTTTTCCCGGTGCGGAAACCACAATATAGTGTCTTTCCCGATCCTCCATAACGATTTCTTTTACCTTACGAAACTGTTCTCCGCTGGCGCAGGAGCTTCCTCCAAACTTTGCAATTTTCAGCATCCCTTTTTCCTTCTCTCTTTTATACTTACCTTCGTTTCAAAAATTTTATATTTCCACATTGCTTCTCTCCAAGCTTATAAAGACATATCCCGGTTTTTTTCCGGAATAGCCAAGCTAAGAATAGAAAAAGAATGGGGAAATTGTATCATTTCCCCATTCATAAAACAAGGTATAGAAGTCTTAGTTTTCACCTCCCTGCCTTCTTTAAGACAGTTCTATAGGCTATTTAAGCTACATGCTTACTCGTTTCGGATTGCCGCAAGAGGACTTAGCTTCATGGCTCTGACAGAGGGAAATAACCGGATAACATACCCACCAGCATGGCAAAGCCGATAGCAAAAAGAGCAGCCAAGCCGGAATCAGGGAAAGCTGTCCTTCTCCGCCATTGGTAAAGTCGCTCAGCACATCGCTTCCTCCTCCACCGGTTAAGCTGTTAATAATCGCGGAAATTCCGTAGCTTAAGGCAATGCCGATTAAGCCTCCGAAAAATCCGATAAGAGCGGATTCTGTCAGGAACATATTTCGAATATCTCCCATATCACAGCCCAAAACCCTTCATTACACCGATTTCCTTGGTTCTTTCGAAAATGGACATCATCATGGTGTTCATGATTCCGATGGCTGCAACCAGTAAGGAAACTGCACCGATTCCTCCCAAAACCATTTGCACCATGTTGATGGAGTCCTGGCTTTGCTTTAACCATTCCAGGTTAGAGTATGCGGAGTACCCCATATCCGTAATCGTCTTCTGAACCTCGGATACATTTTTCATATCATCTACGAAAACATAGGCTTCATCGTAGACATAGTAACGAAGAGGCTTTCCGTTCTTTCCCGTCTTGGGATCCGGAACCAGGTCCTTCTTATAAATCTTCTTTAAGAAAGCTTTCAGGGTGTCAATATCCGCATAGGCATACATGGATTCCTCACTGTAATCCTCTGCTGTACCTTCCATGATACCGGCTGTCTTAAGAATGTATTTTTTCTGAGGCTTATTGTTTGCTGTCTCCGGCTGGTCTTTGCTAACTCCGTTAGGATTGGATACCTGCTTTTTCCGGGAAAATGTAGAAAAATAGTATCCTTCATAGGGTTGGCCACATAACTGTCCTGCCAGTTCTTCACCTTATGAAAGGAGCTTCCTACTGTATTGCCGTAGACCAATGTCAGTTCAGAATCTCCGGCAGGAGGTGTAGTTCCCTCCTTTAATTTCATCTGGGAAAAATACGCCTGAGAAACACCCCGAATACTGTAATTGGCCTCATAGGCTCTGAATTTTGCGGTAATCGGCACCTCCAGGGAGGGGAAAACACCGGTGACATGGGGATAGTCTCCAATTGCTTCAGGCTGTCATCCGTCAGCTGTACCGCCGCTTTTTACCGGTATTGTCCGCCATCCCTCCGTAATTACTATTGTTGATTTTCGTTAGTGAGCTGGAGTTTTTAAAGGACTGCATAAGAGATTCACTCATTCCCAGTCCCAGGCTCACCATGACTCACAATGGAGGAAGTACTGATGATCTACACCCAAAACCGTAAGTACTGTTCGGAACTTTCTTCGTTTTAAGTTGTTAATGGCCAAGAGAAATAAATCTACTACCTTCATTTAGCTCTTCTTTCTTTTCTTACGAATGAAATAGGCGGCACCTCCCACAGCAGCTACTACTGCTGCTCCTATGCCAATGCCCTTAATCGGTAGGGATGAAGTCGGTTTTGTTTCTATAAGATCTCTGCTGGCTCCACCTGCATCATCCATGGATTCGGACTCTGCAGCTTCCGTTACCGTCAAAGTAATTTCGGTTTTTTCCGTGGCCTTATTTCCGTTTACATCCTCATAGGAAATCTCTACAGGAATGGTAGTCTCCCCATCCGTTGCCTTAACGGCGGAAAGCATAACATCCACAGAGCCTGTTTCTCCCGGCTTAATGTTTCCTACATAAGCCGTGGTCTTTTGATGTAGTCATTTTCAAAATTGGCGGTAACATTGTAGAGCATTACACGTCCGGTATTGTTGATACTGAACATGGCGTTGGCTTTCACTGCCCACAGGTACGCTGGAAGGATTCACATCAAAGTTGGAAAATCCCATTCTTGCCACCTGATTAACCGGAATATCAATATCCACCTTCTCCTCCGCATTCTTAAAGTCGGGAGAATCGTATTTTTCATTAATAGTCAAAATGTAAGATTTGGGATCCACTCCCGCATTGGCCTTTACATTCAATCTAAGCTCCGTGCTGGCACCCGCCGCAAGAGAATTCACCACATAAGAATTGGAGCCTTCGGAAATAGCAAACACGGTCTGTTCCTGAGCCTTTTCCGAGGTCAGGGTAAAGAGAATATTGCTTGCTGCAATGGAGCTGGATGCATTTTTCATATTTAAAATCAAGGTGAACTCATCTCCGGCATAAACCTTTTTCCGGCTCTGTTCTGTAGGGAATCCACAATGATTCTGGCCTTACTACGGTCGTTGGCATTAAAGTCTCTCAGCTTTTCCTTCTCCACATCCACCATGTTGGGATTCTTTACATTAACAAAGAAGGAGTAGGTATCCGTAACAGACACCGTGCTTCCCGGCGCTAACTTATAGCTTACCGTATAGGACAGGGGATAAAATCCGGTGGCGGCGTTTTGCTTAATGGCCATGGAATAAGCAGGAGAAATCACCTCCCTTTTCCACCTTAGCATAGTCTCTGTCGTAGTTGGATTCGTTAATGGAGAAGGGGAAATCCTTCACCGCCTCCGCCTTTTGCCGCAGCGGTAAGCTGTACAGCTTCCTTTCCGCCAAAGACATATTCATCTTAATCTTTACATCATACAGGGTTTTTCCGCTTTGGTTTCGGAAATTCACGTTGTAATTCATCGCATTAGGATAGGTTCCCACAGGGGTACTTTGATTCTCTCCCACCACAAAGGCTTGAGCCACTGTCTTAGTTCCGGAATCCTTCACTTCTCCGCTTTCCGTGATGAAAACGTTAACAAACTCGGTTTTATTCTGGGTTTGGCTAGCTCCCCGGAACATCATACCAGATGGTAAAGGGTACGCCGAAGTAACCGTCACTGGTATTTCCGCTGCTGTCCTTCATCTTCAATGCATCGGAACGGACATTCACCTTAAAGGATAACTCCTTATACTCTCCTTTCTTGAGGCTTCCCACTCCCTGCTCCTGGGTGAAAAAGAGAAGTATTCACTCGAAGGGTAGACCCCTCCATCCACCGGATAAACATAGTTCAGACCGTTGTTATAGGCATTGTTTTTTCCGGCCTTGTAGCCCTCTTCCCAGGCATCCTTCTGTGCCTCGCCCTGCTCATCTTCATCGGAAGAATCCTTGTAGGGATTGTTCTTTTGTGTCTTTTGGGGACTGTTCTGGGTCGTCAGATAGCTTTGGTCGTTGGATAAACGCACTCTTACATTATTAATCACATCGGAATTGGGATTACTTAAACCGTTTAAGCCGTTGTAACCGATACGAACCTTCACTTCCATTTCCTGCCCCGGATAGCCTGTGGGCACATCCTGCACATCATGAATAAAGGTATTTAGATTGGTATTCACATAGCCGGCATAGCTTCTTTGACTAAAAAACGGAAGCATAAGGCTAAGACACAAAAAGAGTGAAAATAGGGTTTTCCCCATGTTTTTCTTTCTATCGATTGTCTTGGTGAACCCCTTCGACATCTTCTTACTGCTGTTTCTTATCTCTTTCATCTTGCTTCTCCTTCTTGCTGCTTCTCCACTACAGTATAGGGTGGAGCACCATTTTCCCGTAAAATCTCTTCTTCGATTTTGCTTTCTTTCCGAATAACGGTTTCTACAATCCTTCCGTCCACCACTCTTAACTGTCGGTCAGCCCAGGATGCAATATGGGGATCATGGGTAACCATAATCAGAGTTTTTCTTTGCTTTTCTACAATGTTTCGCATCAAGGCCAAAACCTCTTCGGTGGTATGGGAATCCAGGTTTCCGGTAGGCTCGTCCGCAAAAATAATTTCCGGATCAATCACTAAGGCCCTGGCTATACCCATCTTTTGCTGCTGTCCTCCGGACATCTGGTTGGGAGAACGGTTGGCTTCCTTTCCGATGTTCATAAGCTCCAGATATTCCAAAGCCTTTTTTGTTTCTTTCCTCTTTGGAAACCCCTCGAAACATCAGTGGCATAGCAAACATTTTCCATAGCATTCAGAAAGGGAATCAGGTTGTAGCTTTGGAAAATGAAGCCTACATGCATCCTTCGAAAAGCCACAAGCTGTTTCTCATTCATTTTTTCAATGGACTCTCCGGTAATGGTGATGCTGCCCTTGCTGGGCTTTTTTCCAGACCTGCCAGCATATTCAGGCAGGTTGACTTTCCGGAACCTGAGGTACCCACAATGGCAATGAATTCGCCCTGATAGATGTCAAAGTTCAATCCGTTTAAGCATATACCTCGTATCACCTATCTTGAATATTTTATATAAATCCCTCACGGAAATAATGGGTTCCATCCTTTCTATGCAAAGCTTTACTTTCCCTAATACTAAGCTAGTATAGAGGATAGCCCCTACTACGCAATGAGAATGTTTTCACTAACGATAAAACCGCTCTTCTGATAGGACAAAAAGAAGCGGCATCACCGTTACAACATTTGTAAAAAAACTCTATTTTAATGCATCTTTTTCACGGAATTGAACTTGGGAACCAAAAACTTCCTTGCCACCCATATATGGCTGTAAAGCCTTAGGAATGGTTACCGTTCCGTCTTCCTGTAAATGGTCCTCCAGGAAAGCAATCAACATTCTGGGGGTGCCACGCAGGTATTGTTTGGTAAAGGCTAAATGATTCTTTCCATCTGCGCCCTTAACACGTATCTTTAAACGTCTTGCCTGTGCATCTCCCAGGTTGGAGCAGGAACCTACCTGAACATTTCTTCTGTCTGGGAGACCAAGCCTCCACGTCACAGGACTTAACCTTCAAATCTGCCAAATCTCCGGAACAACATTCCAGTGTTCTTACAGGGATATCCAGACTTCTGAAAAAGTCTACAGTGTTCTGCCAAAGCTTGTTGTACCAGTCCATAGCCTCTTCCGGCTCACAACCACAATCATTTCCTGCTTT
>BNJT01001297.1_pt1 | contig 164926 bp, 223 predicted proteins | sample 8540491 | NCBI WGS metagenome assembly BNJT01 (sample SAMD00202455, study PRJDB9452) | human saliva metagenome | host: Homo sapiens
TTTTGGATAGACTTATAAAAAAATTTTTGTTTCTATAAACCTATCCCTTAAATATTATTACTTTTTTTAAATGTACTTCTACTATCTCTTATTTCATTTATATCTTCTTTAAACTTTGACATAGTTACTTCTTTTCCATCAATCCCATTATATCCTACTAAAACTTTTTTTGTTTTTCATATTCTTTTTGGATAAATAGTTTACATAGAAAACATAGAAATCTATTTCTTCAAAAATTCATATCTTTAGATATTTCTAAATCTTTTATTGCTTCACTATCTCCATTGATTACAAAAATTATTATCTTTTTCAGATATAAATAATTTTTCCTCATCAAGAATTTTATTTAAAATATAACTATATCTTTCATCTAATGAAAAATTGTATTTTTTTCACTTAAATTTTTCTGCCAATGTCAATCTTTTTTTATTTTGTCTTCTTTCTTACATTTTTCTAAAAAAACTTATTAATTGTCAATACTATCTCTTTTGCCACTTCATCTTTCAGTTTCATTCCAAAGCCTTTATAACTTTTTATCCTTAAAAAGTTAAGTGAATTTTATGATATGGACTTTCTGTTCTTTTTATAGCTTTACTTACTAAAATTTCTGTGGTATTTTTAAAAATAAATATTTTTTTAGTTCATCAATATCATATATTTCTAAAAATTAAATGCCTTACACCATCTTAAATATCTATAGAAGAGTGATACATATCTAATTATTTTTCCCATTTTTAATTATGAGTACCTCATAAGAATAATTTGATATAAAAGCTAAATAAAGAGATGCTACTATTGGAGAAATCAATAAAAAGCAAAAATATTGTTATTTTTCCCATATTTTTTTGTATGTAGTAATAAAGAAATAAAAATACTATTAAAAGAAATATTATTATCCTTATTAATAGTTCTTTTTTAGCTATTTTTTTCAATTTTTTTAAATAATTTTTCTGTTTTTAGTTATTCGTATCTCCATACTGTTCTATCACTTCCTATATGAGCTTTTTTTCATGTACTCTTTTTATAGTCATTACTTTTTATTAATAACCTTAGTTCCATAAACAAATCCTCCATGTAAACCTACAGGAAGTTTAGATTTTCCAAGATATACCTTAAATCCTAAAAACTTTCTTTCAGCTGAATATATAAGTTCTCCTCCGATACTAAATGGACCCCCTCCAGGATTTCCATATTTTTATTATAAAACCATACTGGATCAATATCCACTCCATAAACTATTGCCCTTCCTTCAATATCTTGAGATGAATTAGCAAATGGAAGCCATGAAAATCCAGCTGAAATACCAATATCAGGATTAGAAAAAAATTTATACCTCCTTCTATTGTATCATATTCCTCAACTATTCCTTTTTCATAGTCTATACTTTCATAATGTCCTACTCCTCCTGTTAAATTTCCACCAAATGAGCCACTCACCCCACCTGAAATTCCTGTTGTTGAGTACTCCCTTCTCTCCATAGGAATACTTTCAGCTAATAATCTTCCTTCTTCTCCTGTTATTACATTCGGATTATTTCTTATGCTTGCTAGGGTATCTTCTGTTGCTTCTTTAGCTACCATAGCTTTTTGTTCTGTCCTCTAATTTATCTCCTGAATAATTAGCTATTGTTTGAGTTCCTGTCTTATTATCTTCTTTACTGTAATGTCCAAACTCATGTCCTAATATATTTAGTATTTCATCTCTATTTGCACTTGCTAATTGCTTTCTATCAAATACTACTGTATTTGTTAAGGTATCTGTATAAAAATGGTCCATTTGGATCTGTTACATCTGTTAGTACCATTTTAATGTCTGGTCCTGCATAGCCTTTTTGCTCTTAGGGCATCATTTAATAATTTATTCATTACTGATACTTGTTCTTTTTGAAGAGCATCATCTATTTTTCCATTCTTTATTGCTTTTTTATCTAATATTGATAGGTATTCTGGATTTTTTCTACTTGGTCGCCTATCGCTCTCACCATAGATAATTGCTTGTATCTTTCTAGGAAATTTCCTTCAGTTTTACCTTTATTTTTCTAGTGTATCTGTTTGTCCTTTATTTCCTAATGCTGTAGTTAAATCACTTATTATTCCTCCAGCTTTCTTTAACTCTTCCTGTTTATCCTTTCCTAGTAAATCAGTATGAAGCTCTGCATCTAAATGTCTTTCTTCATCTTTTGTTACTTCTTGTGCTTTATCTTTATTTGTATTGAAGCCTAAGTCTTCTGCACTTGTTTTTCTTTCAGATATTTCAAAAATCTGTATTTATTAATGAACTTTATTTATTTACCTAGTCTTAGCCTTACTATCTATTACTTTTAAATTTTTTTAAAATATCAGATAAACTCATCAAAATTGCTCCTATTAACATAAAAAAACATAAAGTCTAGTATTAAAATTTTTTTCTTTTTTTAATAAATATTCTTTTTGAGTTGTACTTATATTATCATTAAGAATATGTATTCCAAATAAATAAAAAAATAGCAAATATTCCATACCTTCCAAAAATATTTATTTGAATAATATTCTACAATTAATGAAACTAATATGAGAATTTTATTGCCTACAAAAATAATAATAACTTTTCTCTCTTATAATTTTTTTATATAAATAGATAATTTGGATAATTACCAGTATTAGATAACAAAAATAAAATAAAACCTATATTTTTTTAACATTATTTTTATAAAATTCAATTAATATTTCTTTCATATGCTGATTCCTTTCAACTAGCTATATATAACAGTCATTCTTCATAATATATTTTTAAGAGATTTTTTATTTATATATATTTTTTTAAATTAATTTTTGAGATTTATTTTAATATTACTTTTTATTTATTTTTTTATAATAATATTGATAATATGCTCTTGCTCCTGACGGTATATTTTTCATAAGATAGTTTCTATTTGAAAATCTTCAAAAACTGTATTTCTCTCTAATTTAATTGAAGTTATATCTATTTCATCTACTGAAAAAGAAAGAGAATAAATTAATAAAAAGAAAAAAATAATACTCTTTTTAATTATAAATGTTCTCCTTATATAGAACATCTTTTTTTGATTCTTAATTGATTTTTACTATTTTTTTGTATAATTTTACAAGTTTTCTATAAAAAAATGATAAAAGTGAATTAGAACTTTTTAACAAATTTACTCACTTATGATATAATTAAGAAAAAAATATTTCTAAAAAAATGCTCTTAGGAGGCTATATGGAACTATTAAAAGTACAAATAAAAAAATTGGCAAAACATTTTTCAAATATAAGTTTAGAATGTAAGGAGTTTTTGGTTTTCATAGGAGAGTCTAGTACAGGGAAGTCTTCATTTATGAAAAGCCTTACTATATTTTTTTCAAGCACGTAATCTACATAAAGGGAGATATAAAAAAATCCTGAGCTTCCTTTAGAGATCATTGGAACTTTAAAAAGGGGAAAAAAAGGGCATGTATTTCAGCTTAGAATTTTTAAATAACCCTTATCAAGATACAAGATATTTTTATTAAAAATCATATTTCAAAACATGAGAAAGATAATAGAAATTGGGAAGAAATAGATGAGAAAGAATATAGGAAACATATTTTTGGAGTTTCTGTTTTCTATATACCATCATATATGAAAAATATCACATTTGAATTTTTTTAGTTGAAAAAAATTATTTAAAAATGAAAAATTTAAGAAGATATCGTAAATATTATAGAAGATTTAAAAATTCAATGAATAAAAATGAGTTTTTGGTTTCTATAGACACCTTTTCATAGAATTATTAAATGAGATTATAGAAAAAGAAAATAATCATAATTTTTTTGGAATAATACAATCTTACTTTGGGAGGAACCTGAGTTTTTATCTAAATCCTCAACAAGAAAGAGCTTGTTATGAAGCCTTATCTGAAAAATACAAAAATTAGGACTTATGTCTGTTGTATCAACAAACTCTAGTCGTTTTTATAGAAATTGAAAATTATCAATCACTTTGTATTTTTAGAAGAGTAAAAGAAGAAATAGAAATTTATCAGTATAGTGGAAATTTATTCTCAGGTGATGAAGTTACAGTATTTAATATGAACTATTGGATAAATCCTGATAGAAGTGAGCTTTTTCTTTGCAAAAGAAAGTTATTTTTAGTTGAAGGACAAACAGATAAGATAGTTCTTTCTTATCTTGCAAAATACTTGGGAGTATTTAAGTATCAATATTCTATTATTGAATGTGGAAGTAAAAAGTTCTATACCACAATTTATAAGGCTTTTTAAATGCTTTTCATATCCCTTATGTGGCAGTCTATGATAAGGATAATCATTATTGGAGAAATGAAACAGAGTTAATGAATTCAACTTTAAAAAAATAAAACAATACAAAAATTGATTTCAAAAAAATCTTGGAACTTGGATAGAATTTGAAAATGATATTGAAGAAGAAATATATAATGAATCAAGAGACAAGAAGAACTATAAAAAAATAAACCTTTCTATGCTTTTAGAAACGGTTATTAAATCAGGTTATGTTCTTCCAGAGAAATTAAAAAGAAAAAAATTATAAAAATTTTTGAATAGAATACAGATATTTTTTTAGGGGAAATATGGCAGTAAATATAAAATTAGAAAAAGATGGATTTAAAAAGATGCCTATGTAGGCTTCAGTTGGACAACATTATTTTTTTAGGAATCTGGGTTCCTTCATTTAGATTAGATTTAAAAGGTTTTTTTAGTATTTTTTTAGGACTTGATGTATTTAAAACGGCCTTCCCAGCATTTCTTTTTAATCAATTATTTTTAAAGGTGGAAATCAAAAATAAATTTAATTCTTTTTTAAGTTCTATACTATTTAATAATATCAGTAATTTTTATACTTGCAATATTTTTACAATAAGATATACACAAGAAATATGTTGTTAGATGGATGGAGACCTATGGATAATGATGATTATTCTCTTGCGATTTTAAATAATTATGGTTTTATTGAATACAATGTTGAGGCACTAGATGAAGAAAAAAATAGAAAAAAATATAGAGAATATGTATCAGATGTAAAAAAAGTGCAGAGAGACGTAAGTGGATTTGTTTTATATTACCTTTAATTCATATAATTCTTACAATGGTTATGTTAGTAATTGGAATATTTGCATTGCTAGCATATATTGAACAAGCAAGATAGGCACTAAGGGGAGTTATGGCTATAAAAGTTAGATTAGAAAAAGATGGGGAATTAAAAAAATGCCTTTGTAGGTTTTAGTTGGACAATATTTTTTTGTTTGGGTTTTGGGTTCCATTGTTTAGAAGAAGATTTAAAGATTTTTATATTTTTTATGTTTTTTTATCTGTAAAGTTATTATAACCATATTGTTTTTAAAAAGAAATATTGAATATAGTGTATATTATAGATAAATATAATTCATTGGAAATTTCATATTACATAATAATACCTATTGTATTGTTGATTGCATTATATCCAATAGATGCTTTTTTTAGCCTATGCATACAATAAGTATTCCACAACAAAAAAATGTTTGAAGAAGGTTTCTATCTTATAGAAAAAAAGATGAGTATTCAGTCGCAATTCTAAAAGATTACACTTACTTACCTTATACAAAAGAAGAATTTGCAGATGAAGAACTTTTTAAAAAGATACGAACAGCATGTTAAAAAGCTAGAAAAATCTGAAAAATAAATGTGTTACAATAGTAATAGTAATGGCTTCCATTCAAAATATTCTTAGGTGTTGTATCATCAGTGCCAACTATATTTTTCATTTTTTTAATAATATCTAGTGTATAATTCTAACAATTATTTCAGGTTTCACAGGAATAAGTATAAGAAAAAAATAGGACTGTCACAACAGCCCTATTTATTTTTAAAAATATAGGTAATGCCTCAAGGAAAATGATATCTTTTCTATCTTTTGCATCTCCTTCAGCAAGTATAGCGACCTTTGCCACAACATTTGCACCAGCTTTTTTTAACTAATGTTTCAAGTGCTTTTAAAGATTGACCAGTAGAGATGACATCATCTACTAGGGCAACTCTTTTTCCTTTAATTTTTGTGCATCTATACTATTTAAATATAATTTTTTTGAGAGCCATTAGTTGTTATAGAATCAACATCAACTTCAATAGGAGCTCCATATATGCTTTTTATACTTTTTCTAGCAACAATATATTCATTTAAATTTAAAATTCTAGAAATTTCATAAGCTAATGGTATACCTTTTGCTTCAGCAGTTATTATGAAATCAACATCTGGTAATTTTTTTGGCTATCATAGGAGCAGTCTTTCTAACAATTTCAGTATCTCCCAAGATAACAAAACTAGCTATTGATAAATCATAAGAAAGTTTTATTATAGGCAATTCTCTTTTAAGTCCAGCAATGTTTAAAGTATAAGTCTTCATAATCTTCCTCCTTATCCTATGAATACAAAAAAATATTTAACAACTAAAAGCTACAAGTAGACCAATAAAGGGGTCATTTGCAGCAGTAACTGTCATAGCAGTTGCAGAGAACAACGTAATCTTGTGGTGTTCCTCCTGAAAATGCAAGAGAAGCATTCTGTAGGCACTGTTACGATAGCACCTAAAATAAATAGGAAACCATGAACAGAGTGCCCAGGAATATATTTACTAATTTTTAGGCAATAAACCAAAAAAATAGAATAACTGCCATTATGACCATCATTAAAACACCACTATTTAAAGGGTTTGGTGCGAGACAGTAGCAGATATGATAGCTTCAACTGGTCCACCACCAAAAAAAGTGAAGAAACAGCATCAGCAAGTCCTGAGTATATAGTTAAGTGATCTATATTAGCTTCATATTTTTCCTGTCATAGAAGCCGTAATATTTCCAAAGGCTATATTAGCTCAATAGTCAAACAAGCAAGAGCCAAAGATCCACGAATGACATTGAAATTTAAGATAGGTTTTTTTATTTCAATTTTTGTAATTTTCAATAATTCCACCACCAAAAATCTATTTTTAAAGATGTTAGCAACTAAACTTGAGAATATTACACAGACTACAATAGTATAAACTAAATTTTGACCAAAAAGAAATAAGTTATAAAGGCTGATGCAATCGAACTAGCAGTAACAATTCTACTTTCTTTTTAGCCCACCTAAAAGCTATTCTAGCCAACATTATTCCGACTCCTGCCATCATTGCGTTTATAATTGTTGAACCTGCAAAGTCAACTATTATAGAAAGAGTTCAGTAAGTCCTAGTATAACCATAGTTATACCTGAAAAATAAAATTATTGAAAGTCTTTCTCTAATATCTTTTTTCCTAACATTCCAGCAAGAGCTATTGTTTCAGCTTGGAATGAAATTGGTATAGCAGAACCATATAACAAACAAGCAACCGCACCAACAACGAAACCAAAAAGCAGTTGGAACAGAAGCAAAACCATAAGTAGCGACTAAAAAGAGCTTGAGGAATACCATTTAAAACAACTCCTAAAGCGACAAGTACATCACTATGTCATAAAAACTCCTTTTCTATTTATATAATATATATTAATATTCTATGGGAGAAATGATTAATTGTCAAGAAAAACTTATGTTATAATAAAAAAATAAAAATTAGCTTTGGAGGATATATGAAAAAGCATAAAAATATAATGATACAAGGAACAGGTTCATCAGTTGGAAAAAAACATTAATGGTAGCGGGACTATGCAGGATATTTGCACAAGATGGATATAGAACTACACCTTTTAAATCTCAAAATATGGCTCTTAATTCTTTTTTGTGGATATAGAAGGCTTAGAAATGAGTAGAGGAACGGTTATTCAAGCTGAGGCGACTTATGAAATTCCAAGAGCCTTTATGAATCCTATTTTATTAAAAACCTAATTCTGATAATAATTCACAGGTAATAATAAATGGAAAAGTTGCATATACTGTTGATGCAAAAACTTACTTTTCAAATTCAAAAGATTTAAATAGCTTTAGATTCTTATAAGAATAATATAGAGGCTAATTTTTGACATAGGAGTTTTTAGAAGGTGGAGGTAGTCCAGCTGAAATAAATCTAAGAGAATATGATTTAGTAAATATGGGTATGGCTGAACTTGTAGATGCACCTGTTATATTGGTAGGAAATATAGATATAGGAGGAGTATTTGCTTCAATCTATGGAACAGTGATGTTATTAGATGAGCAAGATAGAAAGAGAATAAAAAGGATATATCATCAATAAATTTAGAGGAGATAGTGATTTATTAAAACCTGCTATTGAAATATTAGATAAAAAAATTTAAAGATGAGGACTTAGATATAAAATTTTTAGGAGTATTACCTTATGCAGATTTAAGAATAGAAGAAGAGGATAGTTTATCTGATGAAGATAAAAGAGTTTATTCAGATAATAAAGAATATATAAATATCTCTATAATTAAAACTAAAAAGATGTCAAACTTTACTGATTTTTCATGCTTTTTAAACAGTATGATGATGTAAGACTTAAATATATATATGATGCCAAAGATTTAGGGAATGAGGATATAATCATTTTTCCTGGAAGTAAGAATACTATCACAGATTTAGAGGATTTAAAACAAAGAGGGATTTTTGAAAAAGTAAAAAGAATTAAAAAGAAAAAGGAAAAAAATTATTGTAGGTATCTGTGGTGGCTTACAGATGCTAGGTAAAAATCTATGATCCTAAACATCTTGAAAGTAGTATTTTTAGAAACAGAAGGTTTTAATTTTTTTGACTATGAAACTACTTTTTGATGAAATAAAAACTGAGCAAGTAACTAAAAAAACTAGAGTTAACAGAAGGTATATTAAAAGATTTTAGCAACTATGAAGTGAAAGGTTATGAAATTCACCAAGGTATATCAACTTTTGATGCTCCACTTATATGTAAAAAAATAGAATTTTTGCTACCTATATCCATAGGGATTTTCGATAATTCAAAGTTTACCAATGACTTTTTTTAAACATAGTAAGAAGAGAAAAAATATGTCAGAACAAAAAGAATTTTTTCTTTTTAATGAATTCAAAGAAAAGGAATATGATAAGTTGGCAGAGCTTCTAAGAAAAATTTAGATATGATAGAAATATATAAAATAATGGAAAAATAAAAAGATATTATATTTTTTTATCACTAATGACATAAAAATTTCAGACTAAAATATTTACTATTTTTAAAATGTGTTATACTATCAACTAAATTAAAAAAATAGGAGGCATTAAAAGATGGAGAGTATTTATAAAATGGTTGATGCCGTTAATAGTTTGTTGTGGGGAAAAAAATATTTTTAGTTTTTCATGCTAATAGGAGCGACCTTATATTTTTTTCTTTTTAAAACTAAATTCATGCAATTTAGATTATTTCATAAAATAGTAAAAGTTTTTATTCAAAAATGAAAAAGGTAAAAAAAGGTGGTATAAGTTCACTAGAAACATTTTTTTCTTAGGTACAGCTTGTAGAGTTGGAGCAGGAAATATCGCGGGGAGTAGTTGCGACAATATCAGTCGGAGGACCAGGAGCTATATTTTGGATGTGGTTGGTTGCAATGCTAGGTTCAGCAACAGCTTTTTATTGAATCAAGCTTGGCAGTTATCTATAGAAAAACAGAAAAAGATGGTTCTTATACAGGAGGAACACCATTTATTATAGAAAAAAAGACTAAATATGAGATGGTTAGGAATTATTTATGCACTAGCATCAGTAGTATGTTACTTTGGAGTAACACAAGTTATGTCTAACTCTATTACTAGTTCAATAACTTCTGTATATACTTGGGGTGCAGAAAATAAATTCTTAAATTTACAGAATATTTCATCAATAGCTGTAGCAATTATGGTTTGCCTATGTAATATTTTTTTAGTAGTTCTAAAAAGACTCTATTATAGAATCTTTAAATAAGATAGTTCCATTTATGGCAATTATATATGTTGTGGCAGTTATTTATATCTTAGTTACAAATTTAACAAATATACCATCAATGATAGGAACAATTTTCTCTCAAGCTTTTTGGAGGAAAAAGAAATATTTGGAGGAACATTTGGAGCAGTTGTTATGAATGGAGTTAGAAGAGGACTATTCTCTAACGAAGCAGGAAGTGGAATTCAAACTATGCATGCAGACAGTTCATATTGAGAATCCTTCAAAACAAGGAATGGTTCAAGCTTTTTGGAGTGTTCATAGACACTTTAGTTATCTGTAGTGCAACAGCTTTCATAGTTTTACTTGTACCTGAAAGTACAATAGCAGGTTTATCAGGAATGGGACTTTTTCCAAGCGACTATGACTTATCATCTATCTTCTATAGGAGCACCTTTTGTTGTGATTTTTAATGTTCTTCTTCTGTGTAAGTACTATACTTGCAGTAGCTTTTCTATGGTAGAAGTGCAGTTAATTTTATACATGAAAGTAAATATTTAAATATAGGATATCAAGCTATATTAATATTGATGATATATATTGGTGGAATAAAACAAGATATGTTCATTTGGTCTTTAGCAGATTTTGGTTTTAGGAATAATGACAGTTATAAATATCTTAGTTATAATACCTATTGCAAAACCAGCTTTAGATGCACTAAAAAAATTATGAAAAGAATTAAAATAAATAGATTGACTTATTCTTATTTTTATTGCTAATATATGAGCAAGTTAGTACAGAAAAAAATGTACAAAATAAGAAGGAGGAAAAAAATGAAACGTAAATTAATAATGGTGCTTATGTTTGCATTGATGTCATTCTCACTTTTTGCGACTAAGTCTAATAAAAAAATGAAGATGTAAAAAGTTCCAAATATTGTTCTTCAAGATCAATATGGTAAAAAAACATAATCTAGCAGATTATAAAAGGAAAGGTAGTTGTTATAAACTTCTGGGCGACTTGGTGTGGATATTGTGTTAGAGAAATGCCAGACTTTGAAAAAGTATATAAAGAATTTGGTTCAAATTCAAAAGATGTAATAATCATAGGAATTGCAGGACCAAAAATCTAAGTTAAATGCTAACAATGTAGACGTGTCAAAGGAAGAAATAACTGCATTCTTAAAGAAGAAAAAAATATAACTTATCCTACTTTAATGGATGAAACAGGAAAAACTTTTTGATGATTATGGAGTAAGAGCTTTTCCCTACAACTTATGTAATAAATAAGAAGGGATTCCTTGAAGGATATGTTAGTGGAGCTATAACTGCAGATCAACTAAAGAAAGCAATCAATGAAACTTTAAAGAAATAGTAATATAAAAAAAGAAGCTTTACAGCTTCTTTTTATATTCTTTTATTGATTTTTGAAAAAGTAAAAAGTGATAATTAGAAAAATTGTAGAAAGCCAAATAGCCTTTCCAAAAAGAAATCTTCCTAAAAAAATATTGAAAGAGTAGCACCTATAATAAATGATAATATCATACTTAAATGGCTTAGAGAAATTCTCAGTTTATTATCATCCCTAGTTCTTAAAAAAATCTAACTAAATTAGCTGAAGCTTGTTTAACATGGTTAGTACAGAAAAGGAGTAGCCATTCCCATACCATGTGCTTTCTCAAAAGTATTGAATTGCATTGCAGCAGTAAAAGCTATTGGGAAGTTAGTAAATTCATAAGGAGCGACCTCAGGAATAAATCCCTAGACATATAGTAACAATAATATTAAAAAAATTAATAATATTCTTTCCCAGATAAGAAAAAGATGTTTTTATTAATTTTTTAGAAATAAACTCAGCCGTTATTATTCCACAGAAGTAAGCTAAAAAAATGTAGCAAGAGCATTTTTTTATAAGTGCAGTATCCCAAGTCGCAAATCCCAATGATAGTAATACTAAGTTTCCTGTTTGAGCATTTACAAAAAAACTCTACCTCTTAAAAGAGAAGGTAAAGCCGCCAAAAAAATCCAGCAACCAACATCAACATACAGAAAAAGCCAAAGTCTTTCATTTGGAGCAAATTCTTCTTTATTGTTAAAAAAATTTGTGTAATATTCATATCTCATCCTTTTTATATTTTTGTAAGTCTTATTTTTATTCAAAAAGCGTCCACAGAATGAACGCCTTTTTTGTCCTATTTTTTTATCAAATAAATGTTGTATTTAAGTAGCAAAAAGCTACATTTAAATTATATATTATAACTCTTTACTTGTCAAATAATATATTCTATATATGAAGTATTCACCTCTCATTAAAATTGTGATATTATATAGATAAATTTTTGAAATGTATGATAGAGGTGAGAAAAAAATGGAAACTAAAATAAACAATATAGATTTATTCAAAGTAAAGGATAATGAAAATACATATTATGGTTTTTTTCTCAAGAGTGGTATAAAGATGAATGGCAAAGAAGAGCAGGTTGTGGAGCAACAGTAGCTTCAAGTATAATAAATTATTACAATCAAAGAGATAATTTTTAAAGAAGTCGGAATTTCAGATGCCTTAAAAAAATAATGGAAGAATTATGGAACTATCTTCTTCCAACTGAACAAGGTTTAAACTCAATAAAAATTATTCTATGATGGAATCAAAAGTTATTATGATGATAAAGAAGTTACTATAGATTACATAAATGTGGATATAAAAAAATAAAGTTAGTTTAGAAGAAATAATTAAATTTATATGTAAAGAATTAAACGAAGATAGACCACTTGCTTTTTAAATTTATGCAACGGAGAAGAAAATAATCTAGATAAATGGCACTGGGTAGTGGTAGTAGAGATGTTTGAAGAAAATGGAGAATATTTTTTTAAATATAATAGATGATAAAGAAATCATAAAAAAATAAATTTATCTTTGTGGTATAGAACTATAAAAAAATGATGGTGGTTTCATAACATTTAAATAAAAATTTTAAAAATTATAGTTGAAATTATATTAAATAACTGTTATTATTGTTGTAGAGTAAAATTATTTTTTTAAATAATTTTTTAAAATGACTTTAATAATTATGTGGACTAAGGTAATTTTATTAAATTTTATTAAATTCAGGAGGTTTCAAGAATGACTGATATTCAAATTGCACAAAGCGAAAGAAAAAGGAAAAACATTGTAGAAATTGCTAAAAGATTAGGGCTTAACAGAGGACGATATAGAACAATACGGAAAATATAAAGCTAAAATTAATTTAGATGTTCTTCAAAAAATAAATAGACCTAACGGGAAATTAATTTTAGTAACAGCAATAACACCTACTCCAGCAGGGGAAGGAAAATCTACTGTAACTATAGGGCTTACTCAAGCTTTTAAACAAGATTGGTAAATTATCAGCAGCTGACTATAAGAGAACCATCTTTAGGACCAGTATTTGGAATGAAAGGTGGAGCAGCAGGTGGAGGATATGCTCAAGTTGTTCCTATGGAAGATATCAACCTACATTTCACTGGAGATATGCATGCAATAGGTATAGCTCATAACTTAATCTCTGCTTGTATAGATAACCATATCAATTCTGGAAATGCATTAGGAATCGATATAACTAAAAATAACTTGGAAAAGAGTTGTTGACATGAACGACAGAGCTCTTAGAAACATTGTTATAGGACTTGGTGGAAAAAGCTAACGGATATCCAAGACAAGATTCTTTCCAAATTACAGTTGGATCTGAAATAATGGCAATACTTTGCTTATCTAACTCAATAACTGAATTAAAAGAAAAAAATCAAAAAAATATAGTTTTTGGAACTTCATTAGAAGGAAAATTATTAAGAGTTGGAGATTTACATATAGAAGGAGCAGTTGCAAAAGACTTCTTAAAGATGCTATAAAACCTAACTTAGTTCAAACTTTAGAAAAATACTCCAGTATTTATCCACGGAGGACCTTTCGCTAATATAGCTCACGGATGTAACTCTATACTAGCTACAAAAATGGCATTAAAATTAACTGACTATGTTGTTACTGAAGCAGGATTCGCTGCAGACCTAGGAGCAGAAAAAAATTCATAGACATCAAATGTAGACTTGGTGGATTAAAACCTGATTGTGCTGTTATAGTTGCAACAGTTAGAGCTTTAGAACACCACGGAAAAGGTGACTTAAAAGCTGGTCTTGAAAACTTAGATAAACATATAGACAATATCAAAAATAAATATAAATTACCATTAGTTGTTGCAATTAACAAATTCGTAACAGACACTGATGAACAAATTGATATGATAGAAAAATTCTGCAATGAAAGAGGAGTAGAAGTTTCTTTATGTGAAGTTTGGGCAAAAGGTGGAGAAGGTGGAATAGACCTTGCTGAAAAAGTTTTAAAAGCAATAGATAATAACAAAGTTGAATTTGATTATTTCTATGACATCAACTTAACTATTAAAGAAAAAAATTGAAAAAAATCTGTAAAAGAAATTTATGGAGCAGATGGAGTTGTATTTGCACCTGCAACTAAAAAAAGTATTTGATACAATAGCAGCTGAAAGGTTTAGAAAATCTTCCTGTATGTATGTCAAAAACTCAAAAATCTATTTCTGATAATCCAGCATTATTAGGAAAACCAAGTGGATTTAAAGTAACTATCAACGATTTACGTCTAGCAGTTGGAGCAGGATTCGTTATAGCTATGGCAGGAGATATCATAGATATGCCAGGATTACCTAAGAAACCATCAGCAGAAGTAATAGATATAGATGAAAATGGAGTTATCTCTGGATTATTCTAAGAAGATTTTTCAATCCTAGTAATATAAAATAAAAATTGAAGCTGTTGCAAAGAGCAACAGCTTCTTATTTTTATATATCAATTTATTTTATATAAAAAAATCAGTCCAACATTGAATGTTAGACTGATTAATATTTTTTATTTTTATTTCACAACCAAAAATGAGTTAAGATAGCTTGATAGATTAAAGTTAGCAACTAATCTCGAAGTTCTATCATCATAATCATATCTTGGACTGATTTCTGCAACTTCTAATGTTAAGTTCTTTTTAGTCTTTGCAATATAATTTTAAAAAGTCCTATAGCTTGGTTAGGCCAAAATACCAAATGTTTGAGGTGCACTAACTCCAGGTGCACAAGTTATGTGGAATACATCTGTACAAATAGTCAAATGTATATAGTCATTTCTTTCTAAGATAGGAGTGATGTTTAAATCACTTAGTTTTTAAGATATCTTCAGCTAAGTAATAAGTTACTCCAAATTTTTTGAGCTCTTTCAAATAATCTCTTTGTATTAGAGAATCTTTGTATTCCTATAACAGTGTAGTCAAATTTTTATATTATTTTTTTGACAGTCATCTGCTATTTGATAGAACATTGTTCCTAGAGTTAGCTCCTTTATTGTATTCTCTCATATCAAAGTGAGCATCAAAACTTATTATCCCAATTTTAGGATCTTTAGATTTTTGTTTTAGCATAAGATAAAAATTCCATTGTATGTTCCATAGGCAATGTCATGACCTCCACCCATACATACAACAAAATAATCTTTAGATTTTAATTTAGCAACAACATCTGCTAATTTCATTTGAGCTTCTTCTAATTTTACCATCTACAACATCTATAGGATCTTTTAAATCATAGAATTTTATATCTGTGTCAAAGATAGGGAAATTAGAAAGTGCATTTTTTTAAATGTTTCCAACCATCAGCAGCTCCTAATCTTCCATTGTTTCTTCTGATTCCTTCATTAGAGTTATAACTAACAAAAACATACTTTTTTTACCATTATATTCATCTTGCATTAATTCATCTAAAGTCTTAACTTGTATAACTTGATGTATTCTTAAAATATCACTATCATTACCATCAACACGTCCACTCCAGTATTCCATTTTGATCTCCTTCTATAAATAAAATATTTAAAATAACAATTTCTTTCTATAAGTTATTTACCCATTATAGTACATTGAACTATATTTGTAAAGTATTAATTAACTAAATAAAAAGGACATTAATGTTTCATTAAATCATTTCAAAAAAACTTAATAATTTCATCTATACTACTAGGTTTTGAAAATTATTTGCATCTACTCCAACATCATATCTTCTTAATCCCTTTTTTTCAAGTTTTTCAAAAATTATATAAAGAATTATTATGTTGATGTCCATGTAAATGATAAAGCACCTCTATAAAACTTATTCCATTCTTCTAATGGATAATGAAATAGCACAAAAGAAAGTTACTTTTCATATTCTAACTCATAATAATCTTTTAACCCATTCAAAATATATGAATTAAAGTTTTTCTTGTTCTACAAAATTGTCATGGTTACCTTTTTATTAAATATTTTTTTACCCTTTAGTTGAGAAAGAACTGTATTTGCATTACTAGCACCCTTTCATAGTAACATCTCCAAGTATATATACTTCATCATTGGCTTTCACGATATTATTCCAATTAGTCTATAATTTTTTTCTATTCATTTCATCAGCATTTTTTAAAAAGGTCTCTTTGTATGGTTTATAATATTTTTCATGATAGAAATGAATGTCTGCTGTAAAATATATCATCTTTAAACTCCTTGTAGTTTTTTTATCTATTATACAACATGCATAAAATAAAAATCCATTTATATTTTTAGTGTTATAATAAGATATAATAGAAAAAAGGTGAAGTTATGAAAAATATTTGTATATTATTAGTTTTATTTTTCTGTTACTGTGAGTGCAAAAACTCCTACTAAAAAAAGTTACTGTAAAGGTCTATAATAGTAAAGAGTACTATAATTTTAGATAAAATTTCTGACAAGAGCTGAGAAATATTTTGAGACAGGAGATAAAAAGTCTTTTAGATGACTATATAAAAATATTGAGAGCAGTAGAGTTATGAAAAAGCATTGAAGATAATTACGATAAAGATAAAGAAGCTTTTTCTTTAGTTGAAGTAGCATTATTTATGAAAAGCTCATATTCAGAAGGAAGATGCTAGAAACTGACAGATGAAGATTATAAAGAAATGCAAGAAAAATTTGTAAAAACAAAAAAATATAAACAACTAGAAGATTATGCAACTATACAAACTACAACTGATATAAAAATAATAAAAGAGACTGTGAGCTACAACAGTCTCTTTTACTTTTTAATTAAATATTATAGTCTTTATCGTTTTTGAAGTTCTTCCATTAATTCTTCATCAACAGGGTATATCTTCTTCATACATACTTCTAATAACTCTTTCAAATGGGATAATACCAACAGATAGGAATAGACCTTTAGGTAGAACCATTCTAAAAGTTTTTTTAGTTTTTATTAGAAATTCATCTACTTTTTTTATCTCCTAGTGGAAAAGTTACTAGAGCATCTGAACCAGGCCAAACTTTAGTTTGTTGGTGTTTTATTGTTTTATCAATACCTCTTTTTAACCTTATCCTCAACTGTATAATAGTAAATTCCTATCTTTTTCAAAAAAAACTTTTCTAAAAGTCTAACTTGAGTATCATTTATATGCAGTATAATAAATTTTTAAATTTTTCACTATCAGTGTCATTCATATTTCTTATTTTATTCATTATTTAGCCCCCTTCTTTTTTAAGCTACCAAAAACTCCTTTTTAATTTAGCTGACCATTTTTTTGTAGTAAAGCTATCAACAACAGAATATAATATAGGGATTAAAGACTAGTGTTAAAAATAGTTGAGAAAGCTAATCCAAATATTACTGTAATAGCCATACCTCTGTAGAATTCTGAACCTTCTCCTAAACCTAAAAGCCATAGGTATCATACCGAATACTGTTGTCATAGTTGTCATAAGTATAGGTCTTAATCTTGTTTCACAAGAATAGATAATTGCATACTCTTTATCATATCCCCCGAGTTCTCATAGTTTTTAATAAAGTCTATCAAAGCACTATGGCATTGTTAACAACGACCCCAGCAAGTAGAATTACACCTATCATAACCATTATATCTATAGGTTGTCTTAAAACTACAAGTCCCCAAATAACTCCAATTAAAGCTAGTGGTATAGAACCTATTATTATAAATGGTAATAGAAAAGCTTTCAAATTGTGAAGCAAGTAAAGCATATATCAAGAAAAATTGAAATAGATAATGCAAATGATAATTGACTCATAGTCTTTTGCATGTTTTTCAGCTTCTCCACCCCAACTGAATGAAATAGATGAAGGAGGATTTAAGTTATTAAATTCTTCAATAATCTTTGATTGTATTTTCTCCTAGACCAACTCCACCATTATTACCAGAGATAGTAACAGTATAGATACCATTTTTTTCTTTCTTATTTCAGAAGTTCCTTCTGCATATTGTAAAAGTTGCAACATCTGATAACTTAACGAATTTATTATCTCTAACTTTAATATTTAAAGAAGATAAAGTATTTATATCATTTCTCTTTTTCTTTTGGGAAGTCTGACTAAAAACATCAATTTCTTCACTATCTGTTTTTTAAAGTTGCAGTATTAGCTTTATCTCCACCTAACATATAGTAACTTACAGTTTGAGCAATAACAGTAGGACTGATACCATAACTTGCTATCTTTATCTCTATCTATATTTAATCTTAATTCTATAATTCCTGGATCAAGAGTTGAAGATATATCAACCATTCCATTATAACTTTTGTAGTTTTTTTCTAAAAGTTGTTTACCAAATTGTTTTGATTTCATCTTGGTTAGAACCTTGTAATAAGAATTCAATATCTTTTTGACTTTGTCCACCAGAGAATTGGTTAGTCATAGATATTCTTGCATCTAAAACATTAGAAGCTTTTTTTCTTATATCATCCATAATTGTAAATACACTTTCTTTTCTTGTATTCTTTCTTTACCAACATTGGCATTTATAGAAATACTAGATGTACTTACTAACATTAAGTAACTTTCAGTATGAGGATCATTTTTTTAACAATTTCTTCCAATTCTCTTTGCTATTCTTTCAGCCTTAGCTAAGTCAGTCCCTTTTTTGTAGTTCAGCAGTCATTGAATATTTTCCCTTGGTCTTGTTTAGGCATAAATTCAAATTTTAAGTAACTTAGGTCCTACTAAAATACTAAAGAAAAAAATAGAACTACCATGATAAGAACTGTCAATCCTTTATGAGAAACAGCCTTATTAATTACTTTTTAAATAGAAAGCTTTTTACTTTTTTTAAATAATTTTACCATCTTCAGATTTCATTGATTTTTCTATTTAAAAAAATCTACTTGCTAACATAGGTATCATAGTTATTGCCACTATGATAGCAGCTAGGTTAGAGAAATATTATTGCATAAGACATATCTCTAAAGAATTCTCTTGCAAGTCCTGGAATAAATAATATTGGTAAGAAAACTACTATAGTTGTTAAAGCTGAAGCTATAACAGAGAAAGTAACTTCTTCTGTACCATTTTTCAGCAGCTTCTCTAACAGGAGAATTTAATTCAGTTATATGTCTATAGATATTGTCCACAACAACAACTGAGTTATCCGTAAGCATACCAACTCCCTATTGAAAGTCCCATAAGTGAAATCAAAGTTAAGAGTTGTACCTCTCATTGATAGAAAAGGCAAAAGTAAATACTATTGCAACAGGAAGTGCTAATGAAATTAATACAGTTGTTCTGAAAACTCTTTAAGAAAAAGCGAAATAATATTATAGTAGCTAGTACTAGCCCTTGTACAGCAGAACTAGAAACATTTGAAATTGAACTGTTAATATTTTTCAGAAGCATCCATTTCTATACTGTATTCAGTACCAGCTGGCATATATGGTTTCATTTCTTCTATAGCCTTTAAAAAGCGGCATTATTCAAAGTGATTGTATCTCCATCAGAAGATTTTTTTGTAATAGAACTACTATAGCTTCTTTACCATTAAGATATCCAATATTGTCTGCATCTTCTGTTGTCAAAACAACATCAGCTACATCTTTTTAATCTTAAAGTATTACCATTAGAACTAATTAATATTTTTTTATATTGATCTATATAGTCTAAATCTCCCATAAATCTGATGATCATATCTTTGTTACCCAGTAGATAATTTACCTATAGGATATGTTGCAACAGATGTTCTAACTATACTATATAGCTCCATAGGAGATAGGTTATATAGAAGCTAACTTTATCACTATCAACTTGAATTTGTAATTGTTTATCAGGGTTACCAAAGATATCTACTTGTCCAACTCCTGGTAAACTTTCAAGTCTTGGTTTTTAATTGCTCTTTAATAAAAAGTTGTAAGTGCAGTTTTACTATCTGCATTAAAAAGCTATAACAGCTGTCATGTTACCTGAAGCGACCTCTACTTTTTCTAATTAATGGAGTATTTGCATCACTAGGTAAATCATTTGTTATTTTTTTGAAACTTCTCTTTGAATTTGAGTAACTTTTTCATCTGTATCAACTCCATAGTCAAAGTTTGACAACAACAGTAGAGCTACTGTAGGCAGATACAGTTTGTATCTTATCAATAGCATCTACATTTGAAAGACTGTCTTTTAATTTTTTTGTGACCTGAGATTCCACGTCCTCACTAACAGCACCACTCCAAGTGGTAGATATTGTGACAACAGGAACTTTTTATATCTGGTATCAATTCTTTTTTTCATTGAGAACATTGCAAGTAGTCCAATGAAAATAAATGATAACATTACCATTGTTGTTGCGACAGGTCTACGTATTGAGATTCCTGCTAATGACATTATTATTTCACCTCATTTTTTAATTTCAACAGTATCATTGTTTTTGAAGTCCAAATAGACCTTTAACAATGATTTTATCTCCTTCTTTTGAGTTTCTGGAGAAGAAATTTCTGTATATGGTAGGTTTGTTGCTCCTACAGTAACTTCAACTTGTTTTTGCTTTTACCATCTTCATATTTGAATACATAGTTTACTAAATCTCTCGTTACTATTGCTTCATCTTCTACACTTAGAACAGAAGATTCTCCAACAGGAATAACAACATTTCCAAACATACCATCTTTAATTTCTCCATCAGAGTTATTAAGAGTTAATTTCACTTTAAAGTTTTTTTAGTTGTACTATCAGCAATAGGGTTTACTTCTGTAATTTTTAGCCTTTATATTCTTTTCCTAAAGCATCTATTTTTACATCTATTTCATCACCAAGTTTTTACCTTAGAGATAGCTTCAGGAGTTATACCTACATAAGACTGCATTTGTTTATCATTTAAGATTGTAAATAAAGTTTCCTTTTGCAGCTATATCATTTCCTTCTTTTTATAAATAAATTACCAACAATTCCACTTATATCAGCTTTAGCAACAAGTTTAGAGTAACTGTTTTTGAGCATTCATATATGCAGCCTTAGCAACTTCTAAATTACCTTGAGCACTAGTAAATGTTGCTTCATAGTTTGAGAAACTCTAAATATGAAATTAATTGTTTATCATATAGAGTTTTTAAACTTTTTGATAGTTGTTTCTAGCTATGTTATAGTTAGCAGTAGCCGATTGGTAATTAGCCTTAGCTTGAAGGAAATCAGCTTCTGTTTGAGCATCAGAAAGCTTGACTATAATTTCACCTTTATTTACATATTCACCATTTCTCTTTATAAATTTTTTTCTACTGTTGCTCCTTTATTAGTTGAAAAATCAACCTTTGCTAAAGGTTCCCAAACAGCACTTGATTCAAAAAGTTTAGACATCTGTCTAGTTGTTACAGCTGAAACTTCTACAGGCTTAGCGACTGTTTGTGTTTCAGTTACAGCAGCTTCATTTTTTAGCATCTTTTGTTTCTTTATCTTTTTCCACAAGCAACTACTAATAAACTAGTTGCAAGTAATATTGTCAATAATTTTCTTCATATTTTTTTCCTTTCAAATTTTATTTTTTTATGAGATTACTGCGACGTCCTATAATGTTTTTAGAAGCCTTATATAGCAAAAAGAAAACATTATAGGCTGGCAAGTAATCTTTTATAATATTCTTATTTATATTAATAGTGATCTATATGTTTCAAATGCATAGTAATACTGAACCTCCCATGACTAATATCCTACGAGTGTTAGAGTCACAGGGTTCTTGGGAAGTATGTGCTTTTACTAGCCACATATATTTACCAAGCTATCCCCCATAGTTCCTACAGTTCATATATTTATATATTTAAGCACTTTCTTTTAATATCCTTAGTCCTTCTTTTAGTATATTTTTTCTTTTGCATTTATATCTCTATTATGTACAGCTCCACATACTGGACAAGTCCATTCTCTTATACTTAAATCTTTTTACTTCTTTATTCTTATATCCACAACAATTACATATTTGACTACTTGCAAAAAAATTTATCTACTCTTACTATTGTTCTTTTTGTACCATTTAGCTTTATAACTTAGTATTCTATTAAATTCACTCCATGATACATCTGCAATATTTCTTGCTAATTTATGATTTTTTTACCATATTTTTTTACTTGTAAGTCTTCCATACAAATAATATCATATTCTTTTATTAGCATTGTTGATAACTTTTTGCAAAAAAATCTTCTCTTTGATTTGATATCTTTTCAAATAATCTTGCTACTTTTATTCTAGCTTTATTTCTATTTGAACTACCCTTTGATTTTTCGTGATAGTTTTTCTTTGTAATATCGCTAGTTTATTCAAAGATTTTTGTAAATATTTTTGGATTTTTCTATTGAGATCTCATCACTGGTAATCGCAAAAGTCCTTTATACCTAAATCTATTCCAACATTCTTATTTGTACTTTCTAATTTTTTTCTACTTCTACATCTGTACAACACAGAGATATATAATATTTTCCACTAGGTACTTGTGTTATTGTTGCACTTATTATTCTTCCTTGTGGTTTCATTTTATCTCTTATTTTTTTAGTTTTTCCTAACTTAGGTACTTTTTATCCATTTATCTAAAAAAACTCTATATTATTATTTGTATAATTGGTTCTGTATGATTTTTCTATTATCTTTCTTAGATTTAAATTTTTGGATAGCCTCTTCCACTAAAAAGAAGTTCTTATAGGCTTTTATCTAAATCTTTTTAAAAGAATTTTGTAAAGAAAAATTTATCTACATCTTTTTAACCATTCTTTTTCTTGTTTTAAAACCGTGAGTATTTTTGCTACATTGATTATATGATATAGATTTTTTTCCTCTTTGTTATATAGCTCTTGTTTTTAAATCTAAAAAAATGATTATAGACATATCTTACACAACCAAAAGTACAATTTAATATTGTTATTTGAGTTTTAGTTGGATAAAATCTAAACTTATATGCTTTTTTCCATGCGATTTCACCTCCATTTACCTATATATAGTATACTACTTTTTTTATACTATAAGTAAATGAAAAAGTAAAAATTTTTCTAAATATATGAACCTAAAACTGACACAGTCATTTTTGAGGTTGTCGTTCACATAAGTACGCTACCACTTATGCAGTTCTCTTATGAACTTCTTAATATTTCTATTAAGCACAGACTATATCTTATCCCACAGCTTTATCTGTTTGGGTCTACCCACTTCCACTAGCTTTTAGTGTACTTCCCTCAGGAGGAATAGTCGTTGAACCTTACCTTTCGGTCTTGGGTCGCTGATTGCCCATTATCTTAACACTTAGGATTTAACCTTATGTCATCTAGTATATTTTTTTCTGCTTTCGCCACTTTCACACTTGTACCATATTTTTTTATTTAGGTACTATGTTGTAGTTATACTAGTTTTAGGGGTTTCCAGCAATTCGAGTAGTATTGGATAGCTTTTTTTAAGTTGCTATCTCTACATACATATTTCTATATATGCTGACTATACTTAATGGTCTAACTCACAGCTAACACCCCTACGAGTGCTAGAGTCACAAGTGTGCGACCATATTTTTTTAATCAAGTAACACTTTATTATACGCTATTCTTGCTTGTCTATATGTATTTTTCAAAATCTAAATAATCTATAGTTGAAATAAGTCCAGCATCATATTTTTTTCTTGATTCATTTCAAAGTTTGATTTAGCGACTTCTACAGCTTTTCTTTGAGTCGCAACTTGTTTTTCTAAACTTACAACATTTAGATAAGCACTCTTTACATTTATTTCAATATTTTTCTTTAGCAGAAGTATTTTTAATACTTGTTGTTCTTCTTCTAGTTTAGCAACCTTGTAGTTATCTAAATCTTTTCCAAAAGAGAATACTTTCCAAGAAACTTGAACTCCACCAATGAATTCAGCATCTTTATATGATCTTGAGAATGATGCTCTTTCTTGCCCACCTGTTCCATAAGAAACATAGGCACTTACTTGAGGTAATAAATCTCCAGCGTGACCATTCTACTAGCGTGACTATATTTACTTGTTCATCAGCAATTTTTGCAGATAAACTTTGATTTAAAGCTTGGTTTAAAATCAGTATTTAAGTTTAGAGTATCTGATAAATTATTAGGAATATCAAAACTTACTAAATTTAACGGCTCAGATTTATTTATCCCTGTTCTTATATATAATTTTTTTCTTTATTTGTGTCAGCTAAATTTTGTAAATTGATGATTTGTGCTCTTATATCTTCTAATGAATATTCAGTTTGAAGAATATCAGGTTTAGTTATAAGTCTTAACTTTAATTGTTCTTCTTGTTTATAGTGTCTTTTTTTAATAAGATTTCTTCTGAACTTTTTAAGAGCGACTAAGTTTCTTTCAGCATTTATGATATCTGAGTATATTTTTTTATAGTTTCTAGTCTGTTTTTGAATCTTACTTTGTAAATAAGAATAACTTGCTATATTTTTCATAGGCTTTAGCACCTTTAATTCCTGCTGATATAGCTCCACCTGTGAAAAAGAGGTTGAGTAACTTTTAAAGTTTGAGTATAACCTTTTTTTCTTTGAAACATAGTTTCCTCCACTTTGAGTTAAAATATTTCTTTCATGTTCTCCTAAAGTAACAGTACCACTATAAGTTACTGAAGGTAAAAGCCTCTTTAAAAGCCTTGCTTACATTTAGCTTAGAAATTTCTAAACTCTTTTCAGAGATTTTCATCTCTTTACTGTTATTAAGTGATAAATCTATGAAGCTTGATCTAGAGTTAAATCTCTAGCTAAAGCTACATTTGCCAACAAAACAAAAAAATATTAATAATTTTTCATTCTTCCTCCTAAAATATATTATCTATATAAAAATTTTTTTAATACTTTCTTTTTATAAATTCAAGATTTTTCTTTCATATCTTGACTTCTATATAATTCTTTAACCTCATCTAAAGTTTTTTTGATGAAAATTTATTAGTTTCAAAATTAATATTTTCCATCATTAAAAACACTTCAGTGATACTAAATATTATCTTAGAACATTTTTCCATATCTTTTTCTTTAATATTTATAGATTTCTTATATTTCTTTAAAATACTCTTTATGAAATCTATTGTTTTACGTGCTGTATTTTTTTAGTTTAATAAAAATTTTTCTTCATCAAAAAAACCTCATAGTTTCTTTTTAAACTTGTCATTACTAATTCTAATTTTTAAATTTCTGTCATTTTAAATTAAGCATAGAATTTACATAGTAATTTAAGCATTCATCTATACTATTAGAATTTGAAGCTAAGTTTTTCACTAAAAAAACTTCTGTATTTTTCTGAATATTCATCTAATATTTCAGCTAACATATTATCCTTTGAAGGAAAATAAGTGTAGAAGCTACCTTTTGATATACCTAATTCTGATGTCAGTTTGTTTTATTGATAAGTTAGAATAACCTTCTGTAATTATCATGTCTTTTGCTTTTTTTCTAAAATAAGAATTTTTCTTTTCAGTATCGAAACTCATATCATTTTTTTATCTCCTTTAATTATAGTTTCCCAAATTTGACCGTAAGGTCATTGACCAAAGTGGTTAGTAGTTATACTATCAGAAATTATAGTATCTGTCAAGTATAAAAAAACCTTTATGTTATAGTGTTAGGTCTAAATAAATATAAAAAAATTAAATTTGATATAGATAATAAAGATATTATTTTTTATTGTATAATATATGAATAAAAATCTTATAAATTAGGAGGATAAAAAAATGGCTGATATAATTTCTTTCATAAATATGAAGGGTGGCGTAGGAAAAACTACACTTAGTATAGGAATTGCAGATTATTTATCAAGTATAGGGAAAAAAAGGTTTTTAATTATTGATGCAGATCCTCAATTTAATGCTACTCAGGCACTTTTAGATACTTATAAAGTAATTGATTATAAAGAAGATACTAAAAATTACTATACAGAGGAAATTTTTACCTAATTCAAAAAAACGGTGTATAGATTATTCATGAGAACAGAGGAGTTACTTGAAAATCAAGAAGAAGATTCTTACCAAGGAGATATTATAATAAATTTAAAAAGAGAATTTAGATATCGTATGTGGAGATCTTAGATTAGTATTAATAAATAATTCAGGTGACTACAAAAATGTTAAGAAATTTAAAAATTTATTGATATAAACAAACTAAGAGAAAAAAATATGATTTTTATACTTTTTGATTGTCCACCAACTCTAACAATTTATACTGATGGAGCTTTGCTGGTATCAGACTATTATTTAATTCCAAATAGAATAGATAGATACTCTATTGTTGGAATAGATTCTCTTCAAAAAAAGCTATAAAAGATTTAATAATAGAGGAAGAAATTCATCTGAAATGTTTGGGACTTATATATACAATGGTAAAAAAAGATATGACTCAAAAAGCAAAAATAAAATTAAAATAGATTTTTGAAAATAAAAAGTTGTTAAAGAAATTGACATATTTACTTCAACTTTAAGTGTAGTGGATCATATACAATGGGAGAACACAAGGTTCCTTACCTACAAAAATATAAAAAAATTCATACGAAGATATAGAAGCTATTACACTGGAACTATTAACAAAAAAATACTAAATATGAAGGAGGAATAGAATGTTATTAGAAGAAAAAAATTAATACTTTTTAGAAATGAATTAAAAATAAAACAATCTATAATTACAAATTATCTGGGATAGTTTTAGAGTTGCTTTTTTTCAAAAAATTTTTTTATTAAAAAAATATAGAGATAAAAAAATTTATAAAAAGAAGTATTTGGTTTAGAATTAAAAGATTATATTTTTCAAATCTAGAAGTTCAATAGGCATAAAAATTTCTAAATTAATAATTGAAAATGATGAAAAAGAAAATTGTAGTTATAAAAAGAATCTATCAATATTTATAAATGAAAAATAGAATCATTAAAAAAATCTGGAAAAAAATAAAAGAAGAAAAAAATAATTTTTGATGGGTGGATAAAATAAATGGATTTTTGAAGATTTAGAAATTATAAAAAGGGATATAAAAAAGTTTGTTGAACAATTAGAATTAAATTCAAGAGATAAAAATTACTTTAATGGATGATGAAAAAAATTTTTTAAGTTCTTAGCTAAGCATATTCTTTTTCAAAGAGTTATACAAATTTGATAAATCTAAATACTTTTTTTAGAAGTTCTTATATCAGATATATTTTTCATATATTATTTCAATAATAAATGGTGAAAAAGATATATTTTTTCTTAATGAGAGATCAATAATTGAAAACTATATTAGATATTTAATGAATGAAAAATCATATTAAAGAAAATACTTTTGATAAATTAAAAGAAAAGTTTAATCTGCAAAATGATATATTTTTCTTTAATTAAGGAAGAGTACTCAACATCTTGTAAATATATACATGGAGGAGAGATATTAAAAATCAGAATTATTATTTTTATTTTTTTAGAATTTTTTTAAAAAAAGAGAATGAAATTTTCAGAGATTTAAAATATTATAAAAAGAATAATTAAGATGTTAAATATTTATGACAATCTTATCTTAAAAAGATGAAGAATTTATAAATGGAGTTTTTCATAGGAGAAAAAAACGCTTTTTAAAATTTTTAATAAAAATAGATTAGTATAAAAGCCTTACTAAAACAGTAAGGCTTTTTATAGTATATTACTTTGAATAAATAAAATATTCAATAATATATAAGCCTATTTTATATAAGTATTTAAAAATACACTCTTGTACTAATTAATAAAGTATGTTAAAATTAACTGAAATATTTGATATAAAAAGTATTTTTTAAAACTTTAATTAGTTAGGAGAGAAATATGAAGAAATTTAGAAATGATAATGATACAGATGATTTTTGAAGATATAGAAGTAGAAGCAATAAGTACAAAGCAACCAGAGAAAGATAACAGAAGATTAATTAAAATAATATTAAATATAATTTTAATTATAGCTATTATAAAAGTTGGACTTGGAATATTTGAAAGATATTATTTCAATGAATTTTTATTATAAGGCCCCAAACTTAACAGGACTTAGTATAGAAGAAGCAAAAGAAAACTATTTCAAAGTCTCCTTTAAATATTGAGAGATGGGAGAAGTTTATTCAGACTTACCTTATGGAACAGTTGCTTTACAAGAACCTGCTGAAGGAACTATAGTTAAAAGATCAAGAAATATGAAAGTATGGGTAAGTAAAGGAATCACCTTCAGTATTCTTAGATGATTTAGTAGGGATGAACTATATAGAAGCAAGTTCTTTACTTAATAAAAAAATGGTATGAAGGTTGGAGAAGTAAAAAAAGATGAGATCAGATTTACCTATTAACCAAATTATAGCGACTTCACCAAAAAGTGGAGAACCTATATCAAGAGGACAAAAAGTTTGATTTCTTAATAAGCAACGGATTGGAATAACAGTGTAACTCACTTATTTATATTTTAATAAAGAAAGAAAAAGGTATGGAGGTAAAAGAAAATTCAAGGCGTAGTAATTAATAAGATTCAAGGTTTCTATTATGTTGAAAGTAACAATGAAGTCTTTGAATGTAAATTGAGAGGAATTTTAAAGAAAACAAATAACAAATATAATTGTGTTGTAGGTGATAGAGTTGAAATCTCTGAGGATAATGCAATAGTAGAAATATTCGAAAGAGATAATATGCTAATAAGACCTATAGTTGCAAATGTGGATTATCTAGCAATACAGTTTGCGACAAAAACATCCAAATATAGATTATGAAAGAATAAATTTACTATTATTAACAGCATTTTACTATAAGGTAAAACCTTTAGTAATAGTAAATAAGATAGATTATTTAAGTGAAGAAGAATTAACAGAATTAAAAAGAAAGATTGGCTCATTTTAAAAAAGTATAGGAGTACCTACATTTTTAATCTCTTGTCAAGAGAATGTTGGACTCCAGAAGTAGAAGATTTCTTAAAAAGATAAAACAACTGTAATAGGTGGACCTAGTGGAGTTGGAAAAATCAAGTCTTATCAATTTTTTTACAAAGTGAAAGAGTCTTAAAGACTGGAGAAATTAGTGAAAGATTACAAAGAGGTAAACATACAACAAGAGATTCTAATATGATTAGAATGAAAGCAGGAGGTTATATAATCGATACTCCTGGGTTCTCTTCAATAGAAGTACCAAAAATTGAAAAATAGGGAAGAATTGATTTCTTTGTTCCCTGAATTTACAAATATAGATAGCTGTAAATTTTTAAATTGTTCTCATATACATGAGCCAAATTGTAATGTAAAAAGCTGTGGAAGAGAATAGAATATCTCAAGATAGATATAATTTTTATAAAAACTTTAGAAATTTTTATCAGAAAGGTGGAATAGGTATGACTAAGGGGATAAAAATAGCTCCTTCTATATTATCAAGTGATTTTTTTCAAAGCTTGGTGAAGAACTTGTGGCAATTGATAAGGCAGGTGCAGATTACATTCATATAGATGTTATGGATGGAGAATTTGTACCTAATTTAACTTTTGGACCTCCTGTAATAAAGTGCATTAGAAAATGTACTGAGCTTGTGTTCGATGTTCATCTAATGATAGATAGACCTGAAAGATACATTGAAGATTTCGTAAAAGCAGGAGCAGATATTGTTGTTGTACATGCAGAATCTACAATCCATTTACATAGAGTTATACAACAAATAAAATCTTTTGGAGTAAAAGCAGGTGTTTCACTAAATCCTTCAACATCAGAAGACGTATTAAAATATGTTATAAATGATATCGATATGGTTTTTAGTTATGAGTGTAAATCCAGGTTTTGGAGGACAAAAATTCATACCTGCAGTGGTAGAAAAAATAAAGGCAATTAAGAAAATGAGAGCAGATATAGATATAGAAGTAGACGGTGGAATAACTGATGAAACTATAAAAGTTTGTGCAGATGCAGGAGCTAATATATTTGTTGCGGGTTCTTATGTATTCTCAGGAGATTACAAAAGAAAGAATAGACTTATTAAAAAGCAAAAAGCAGAATAGAGGAGGAATTTCAAATGACGGTAAATATACAAAAGAGTAAATGATGTTTTTAGAGGAATATTACAAACTGTTTTATAAGACAGAAGATATGGCTTTAAAAAGAGGAATTAAAAGCTTTAACACATACAGAATTACATATCATTGAATCTGTTGGACAAGACACTCAATTAACTATGAATGAACTTGCAGATAAGATAGGAATTACAATGGGAACTGCAACAGTTGCTATTTCAAAAATTATCTGATAAAGGATATATAGATAGAGCAAGATCTACAACTGATAGAAGAAAGGTATTTGTTTCACTTACAAAAAAAGGAGTAGATGCCTTAACTTATCATAATAACTATCATAAAAATGATAATGGCTTCAATAACTGAAAGTATACCTGAAAAAGATTTACAAAAATTTGTTGAAACTTTTTGAAATTATTTTAGATTCATTAAGAAATAAAACAGACTATTTTTAAACCTATGACTATTACAGATTTTTAAAGAAGGAACAAAAAGTTTCTATAGTTGAAATAAAAAGGAACTCCTATTGTTCAAAACTATTTCTTAAGCCATGGAATAGAAAACTTTACACTTTTAAAAGTTTTTAAAATCTGGTGATAAATCATTATTTAAAAATAGAAAAAGAAGATGGAGAAGTTTTAACTCTTGATATCTTAGATGCAAAAATTTAATAGGAGTAAAAGGCTGATTAATATGTTATATATGGACGGTATATCTCTTTCAAAAAAATAAAGGAAGAGTTAAAAAGACTTTAGAAGGAAAAAGAATAAATAGAATCTTTAAAAAAATAATGAATACACAATTTCTCTTCATTTTTGGGAAAAATTGAACTTCTATTTTTCTTGTATACCAGCCTTAGCACTTTGCTACATTAGTAAAAATAAAGAGCAAGCAATTCTAGATATATCTTCATCATTAATTTCTAATTTAAGAAAGCATTTAATGAATGCTATGTTGACTGATATAGAGCGACTAGGGTTTGATAGAATCCTAGCTTTTTCATTTTTCTAGAATTAATGAGTTAGGTGAGATAAAAAGATACAAGATATATTTTTGAATGTCTTGGGAAATTGTCTAATGTTATTTTTTTACTGATGAGGAAGATAAGGTATTGGATACATTAAAGAAATTCCATATTTCAGAAAATATAGATAGAACATTATTTTTTTAGGAGAAACTTATTCAAGACCTAAATATGATAAAAAAATATTACCTACTGAATTAAGCAAGGATAAATTTGATAGCTTATTGGCAAGTGGGAATGTTCTTTCAAATGAAGTAGAAGGGGTAGGGAAATATTTAAACAACATTAAATCTTTTGAAGATTTTACAAATATTTTAAATAGTCCTATAAAAGCAAAAATCTATTTCAAAGATAAAAATAAAATTGGCAACAGTTGTAGACTTAGATTTTAAAGATTATGATGAAGTGAAAGAATTTTTCTTCATATGATGAAATGATTAATTTCTATATAGATTATGAGCATACTACAACAAGTTATATGCTTTTTAAAAAAATAGATTGGAAAGTTTCCTTGAAAAGAAATTAAAGAAATTGAATAAGATCTTAAGCTTAATTAAAAAGGATATAGATGATTCAGAAACTATGGAAAGCATAAAAGAAAAAGGAGATATTTTTAGCTTCTGTTCTTTATAATGTGAAAAAGGGAATGAATTCTATAAAAGCCTATGATTTCTATAATAATGAAGAAATTGAAATTGAATTAGATAGTTTAATAAGTCCTAAGGAAAACTTAGACAGAATCTATAAGAAGTACAACAAGGTAAAAAGAGGACTTACGAGATGCTATAAGACGTGATAAAGAGATAAGAGAAGAAATTTCATATATAGAAAGTACTTTTACTTTTTCATTGAAAGTAGTACAGATGTAAATTCTTTAAGAGAAATTGAAGAAGAGTTAATAAAAATTAAACTATATCAAGAGTTTACATAATAAAAAGAAAAACTAAACTTAAAAAGAAGTGAAGTATGGACTGATCGAAGGAGAAGATTATTTAATTCTCTATGGTAGAAATAACTTAGAGAATGATAATTTAACTTTTAAAATCTCTGAGAAAAAAATGATTATTGGTTCCATGTGAAAGATATTCCAAGTTCTCATATCATTTTTAAAAGCCACTAAATTAACAGATGAATTAATAGTTAAAGCGACACAGGTATCAGCTTACTATTCTAAGGCCAACTTAGGTGAAAAAAAGTAACTGTAGATTATACTTTAAGAAAGAATGTATCTAAACCTAATGGAGCAAAACCTGGTTTTGTAATATATGTAAGTCAAAAAAATCTGTTGTTGTTGAAAAAGTAGAATTAGACAAAATTTAAAAAAAGAGCTGTTGCAAACTTAAGTTTTTCAATTTAAAGTAAAAATAAGTGAGTTACGAATGGAAATTTTTAGATAAAAAAATCAAATAGAATGAGCCGAGCAAATGCAGGAGTGTTTGAGTGCAACGAGTTTCCTGATTTCTTAGAAGCACTTAGCAATTTATTGCTTAGAGCTTCTTATGATGCAGATTCTTGATTTTTTTATCGTTAAGAAATTTACTCAGTAACGAACTATTTTTACTTATTTATTATTTTGCAAACAGCTCTTTAATTTTTAGTAATTTTTCAACTAGTTCTTTGAAATTAGTAGGAACTTTTTTTAACTTTTTTGTTCTTCATAGTTATATGCTAAAACAGTTGCTGTTCCTGTTATAGCTAAGTCCTCACCACAGAAAATTTCATGTTCAAAAATTATTCTTAAACCTTTTTATTTCAATTTTTAGTTATATTAACTTTTTATTTCTTGATTTAAAAATAATTGTTTTTTTGTATTGAACAGTTGCTTCAGTTTGAATAAAACCACTTCCATCTCCTATATCTGTTTCACTTAAATTATTAGCTCTTAAAAAAATTCTTCTCTAGCCCATTGAAAAAAATAATAAAAGCTCTTTCATTACCTACATGATTACCATAATTTAAATCTTCTTGTTTTTATTGTGTAATTAAACGTAAACATATTACCTCCTTATATTAAGAAAATAATATCATAGTATTACTTTGAATTCAAGTGAAAATAAAGTATGCATAAAGTAAAAAGGCTATATAGAAATCTATATAGCCTTTATCTATTTGAAGTTATCCTTTTTACTAATGGTTTTCCACAACAAGTGAATTCACAACATTCGTGAGAAGCATCGTGAGTTTCACAGTTATCATTAGTTCCACAATCACATGCATTTTTAACTTCTATTTCGAAAGTCACAACATTGACATTTATAAACTTCACCTTTTTTTCATATTTTCACAACTTACCATATCATTTCCTCCTTAAAATTTTTTTATATAATTGAGTACTCATTCAACTGTACAAATGTATAGTATCATTAAACAAAAATGTCAAGTATTTTTTTATAAAAATAAAAAGAATTATTTTTGAAAAATTTAAAATGTAGATAAAATCATAATTTAAAGAATAAAAAAAGAATTCTTAAGTTTTTTTATTCTCAAAAAAATTCTCTTAATTATGTCAGGTCATAGTCTAAACTTTTTTTATCAACACTATTTGACAAACAACCCATTTTATTTAAAAATATTTATTTAAAGATTTTTATTTATCTTTTTGAACCTTAACTTTTTCTATCCGTTTCAGTTTCTAATATAATTTCTAATTCAAAATTGTCAAATGCAAAGATATTTTTTTCTTTACCCTCATTTATTATACAAGACTTTTCTATATCAGAAAAATTAGTCATTAACTTTTCTCCAATATTTTTTTGCAATAACTTTTTCAAAATGTCTTATTTTTATCTGAACTTACTCTTAAATCATATAACAACATTTCTTCTAGCAATCTATAATGCCATTCTCTTTCATTATAAATCAAACAAAAAAATATTCCCTAAACTTCTAAGATTATGATTTTTCTTTTTTCAAAAAACTCAATTACACCTTTATCATAAGTTATTTCAACTAACATCTTAAATTGTTTTTCCTATTTCTTCTAAGTTATAGACTTTTTGATAAAAACTTTTGTCTTTGCTCACTTCTCCACATTTGAAAAGTATACTTCTCCGTTATCTGAAACATTTTTCTTTTCTGTTCTTTTTTTAAAATAAGAGTTACTTCTCTTCTTAATTTTTTAAAAACATCATCTGCTAGTTCCATTCTAACTCTTAGAGTTTCTATTAAATTGAAATATTCTTTTTATCTAGTATATATACGCTAAACAATGTCATAAATAGTTCATTAAATTCTTTTTGTATTTCATCAGTGTATTCATCTAAGTCATCTTTTGTGTACAAAAGAATTTGTTAAATGGAGTTTTCGATATTATAAACTTTATATAAATCAGGAATAAATTTTTATTTTTGAGTATATCTCCTAATTCTTTAAGTTTTTCTATTTCTTTTTAAATCAAAAATTATTTTTGCATTTTTTTCTCCTATATTATAATCCTGCAACTATATCAGTTTGTTTTTAAACCTTGTTATAAATGGAATTCCTTCAATACCCTTGATTTGAATAAAAATATTGATTTTTATAGCATACAACAGAAAAAAACATAGACTTATAACAAATAAATAAAAAGTAAAAAAACTGTAGCTAAATTTTTTAGCTACAGTTTTTGACAATATTACATATGTTTTTGGCAACTTTGATAACTTCTTCTAATTTATCATTAGAAAGATTTAAAGTTTTTTTAGATCTTCAATCATATTTTTCAACTCTATTTTTCTTTACCTATTAATCCTTTAAATTCAGCTTTCTTTTTCTTCTATAATATTATCTATGAAATTTTTCTAATTTTTGTCATTTTTATTCTCCTCCTAGTTTTTAATTAAATTTTTTTACAAGCAAAAAGATAATTAATCTAAGTCAAAGAATAGAAATAAATGTTGCCAAGACAGATGTGCACATCTGTCATAGAAACTATGAAAAAGCTTATTACAAACATTAACCATATTACACATCCCCCTTTACTATTTTGGTTTTCAAGATAAAAATCTTTGATAACTAATTATATACCATTCAAGAAAAAAAGCAAGAAGATAAAATACTCATTTTAAAAAGAAAAAAATAGAACTAATAAAAAGATAGTTCTAAAAAAATATTAAATGCTATATTCTTGTAACGAAATATGCTATAATGATATCAATTACAGAAAATAGAGAGAGTTATTATGAAGCTGTTGAAAGTGGAATATATTCTATGATAAGTAAGAGTAAGGGCTCAGAGCTTGTACTCATACCTGTTATATTTATACTGTTCTCCTTAGGTGGAGCAGTCTTTGGAATGGGAGAGGAAGCGATACCTTTTACAATGCTAATCATACCTATAGTAATTGATATGGGATACGATTCAGTAACGGGAATTTTTAACAATATCTAGCAAGAAGTTCCCTACTTCTATAAGTGGAGATAGTTCACCAAACTTCTCTTAAAATATTTAAAAATCCTTTAAGGAGGAGATGAGTTATGAAAATAAGAAAATATTTTTTACTAGTTATGACTTTAATTTTTCATTAATTTTTTTAAATCTGAATGCTTCTCAAAAAAAGAACTGGAGAAATGGAGGCTACAAACTCTCTAGTATCTAGTACAAAACTTAATCTTGTACAAAAAAACGATAAGAAAACTTTTTACTATTGAAGTTTATCGTTCTAATGGAAAAATTATCTACAAAAAGTGAGTATGAATTAGAAGATAAAGATAAAAAAATATTGAAAAAAATGAAATAAAGAAGCTTTATGAAGAAGCAAAATCAGGAAAGATCGATTATAGTTCAAAAATTATAGAAGAATATCATGAGAATGGAAATCTAAAAACTAGATTGACTGATAATCATGTTAAAGAAAAAAATTAGAAGAATATGATGAAAATGGAAAACTTATAAGAGTAGAAAATGGAGAATAAAAATAATTTTAGAGAAAAAAACTATTACAGTAAAATGTAATAGTTTTTTTATTTAATAACAAATGTTACAGAAATTATATTAAAAATTCTTATACAATAAGGAAAATATAGTAAAAATAAATAAGAATTTTTAGGAGGAATATAATGAAAAATATTAGTAGGATTATTATTAGTAAGTTCAGCATTATCTTTTGCAGACAACACAAAGAGTGCCTTTAGAAAAAAATTAGGAACTAGAGAAAATGGAAGAATATTATATCTTGAAGGACAAGAAAAAAACCTTATTCAGGGGAAATAGAAAGAAAATATCCAAATGGAAAACTTCTTGGTGTAGCTACAATGAAAGATGGAAAATTAGATGGAAAATCTTATGAATACTATGAAAAATGGAAAAGTATTAAGAGAAGAAACTTATGTAAATGGAGAAGCTAATGGACCAGCAAAAATCATATCATGAAAATGGAAAAAAATAGAATATGAAATAAATTTTTGTAAATGGGAAAAAAAGAAGGAATAGAAAAAGGCTATTCAAAAACAGGAGTTCTAGTATCAGTAGTACCATATAAAAATGGAGAAGCAAATGGGTTAGCAAAGTTCTACAATGAACAAACAGGTAAATTAGAATATGAAACTAGTGCGGTTAATGGTCAAAGAAACGGTCTATCTAAAAAAATACTATCCAAGTGGAAAAATTATTAAGTGAAGTAAATTTTTAAAAATGATAAAGAAGAAGGAATGATGAAATCTTACTATGAATCTGGTAAGTTACAAGGAGAAATACCATATAAAAAAATGGACAAGTAGAAGGAGTAGTAAAAAGCTTATGATGAAAATGGAAAACTAATAGAACAAGCAACATTTAAAAATGGAAAAGAAGTAAAAATAATCTTGAAAACTGAGCTATTGCAGAGAAAAATGCAGTAGCTCTTTTTACAAAAGACATTATTCTAAAAAAATTAATTAAATCTTAATATTCATACTGTATAATAAATATAAATTCTAAAAATATTAAAAAAAGTGAAAAAATAGGAGGAATACAATGAAAAAAATTATTACTAGGATTATTATTAATAAGCTCAGTATTATCTTTTGCGAGCAACACAAAGAGTGGGCATAGAAAAATTAGTAACTAATGAAAGTAGAGACACACTATATCTTGAAGAAACAAAAAAACCTTATTCAGGAGAAGTAGAAAGAAAATATCCAGATGGAAAACTTCTTGGAATTGCTACAGTTAAAGATGGTAAATTTAATGGAAAAATCTTATGAGTACTATGAAAATGGAAAATTAAAAAAATAGAAGAAAATTATGTAAATGGAAAATCTGAAGGAGTATCAAAAGTTTTTTTATCCTAATGGTAAAGTAAAATATGAAACTCCCTATAAAAAAATGATAAAAAGAAGGAGTAGAAAAGTTTTACTCAGAAAATGGAATATTAATGTCAGAAATTCCATTTAAAAACGATGTTGTAATAGGAGTAGCAAAGGTATATAATGCACAAACAGGTAAATTAGAATATGAAGAAAAATCTAGTTAATGGAAAAAGAAATGGTTTATCAAAAAAATATTATCCAAGTGGAAAAAGTATTAAATGAGGTAAATTTTAAAGATGATAAGGAAGAAGGAATTATGAGAGTTTACTATGAAACAGGTAAAATTACAAGGAGAAATACCTTATAAAAATGGACAAGTAGATGGAGTAGTAAAAAGCTTATGATGAAAATGGAAAACTAATAGAACAAGCAACATTTAAAAATGGAGAAGAAGTAAAATAAATAAGAAATTTAGGAGAAATACAATGAAAAATATTGCTAGGATTATTATTGCTAAGTTCAGCATTATCTTTTGGAGCAATGCAAAGAATATCCTTAGAACAATTAGAAACTAATGAAAGTAAAGATATATTGTATCTTGCAGGAACAAAAACTCCTTATTCAGGTGAAGCTGAAATAAGGTATCCAAGTGGACAACTTCTTTCAGTTGCAACATTTAAAAAAATGGGAAAAATAAATGGAAAAAGCTTATGAATATTACCCAAAATGGACAACTAAAATTAGAAGAAAATTATGCAAATGGGAAAAATAATGGCTTGTCAAAAATCATATTATGAAAAATGGAAAACTAAGATCAGAAGAAAAATTATATAAATGGAAAACTTAATGGTATATCAAAAATCATATTATGAAAATGGGCAACTACAAGATGAAACCCCTATAAAAATGATAAAAAAAGAAGGAATAGTAAAAACTTACATAGAAAATGGGACATTAATATCAGAAGTTACATTTAAAAAAATGGAGTTGTGGTAGGAAAGTCAAAGTTATATAATACAAAAAAACTGGTAAATTAGCATCTGTAAGTAATATAAATAATAGGAAAAATAGAAGGAGTATCTAGAGAATATTATCCAAGTGGTAAATTATTAAGTGAAGTAAGATATAACAAAAAAATGGTAGAATTGATGGGATTGCAAAAAGTTTATAATGAACAAACAGGTAAATTAGAAAGAGAAATACCTCATAAAAGATGGAAAAAAATAGAAGGAATTGAAAAAATTTATGATGAGAATGGCAAACTAATAGGGACAATAACATTTGAAAAATAATCAAATAATGGAAGAAGTGACATATAAAGATGGAAAAATAATAGACCAAAAAAAGTATATCCATTAGGAAAAGATCTAGAATATGAACTGTTAAAAAAATATAACTCCTTGACAATTTCATTTAAAAATTGAGCTATTGCAAATAAAATGCAGTAGCTTTTTAGTAACAAATGTTACAGAGATTGTATTAAAATTCTTATATAATAAAACAATATGAACAAAATAAATAAAAAAATTTGGGAGGAATAGAATGAAAAAATTATTAGTAGGATTATTATTAGTAGCAAGTTCAGTACTATCTTTTTGGAGCACAAAGAGTTCCTTATGAAAAATTATCATTTCCAGGTGGTTATATATCTTATAACGATGAAAAATTTACTGGAGAATTTGAAAGAAAAGATCCAAGAACAGGAAAAAAATTAATATGGTAGGTTCTGTTAAAAAAATGGAGAATTACATGGAACGAGTTATAGTTATGATGAAAATGGAAAATTAAAAAGAAGAAATAACATTTAAAAAAAGGAATGAAAAGAAGGAGCTAGTAAACTTTATCATCCATCAGGAGCTGTAGCGACTAAATTAAATTATAAAAAATGATAGATATGAAGGTTTACAAAAAAATATTACTATGAAAATGGGAAATTACAAGCTGAAATTGAAATGAGCAAAGGTCAATTAGACGGAGTTACAAAGATGTATGACGAAAAATGGAAAATTAAAAGAAGAAATAATATAAAAAAATGGAAAAAGTAAAATAAACTAAAAATTTAGGAGGATAGAATGAAAAATTATTGGTAGCTTTATTATTAGTAGTAAGTTCAGTATTATCTTTTTGGAGCAGAAAAAAAGTTCCTTATGAAAAATTATCATTTTCAAATGGATATATATATTATAATAATCAAGAATTTACAGGAGAATTTGAGAAAAAAAGACCCAAATACTGGAATAGTTAAGATGGTTGCTTCTGTTAAAAAAATGGGAAATTAGATGGAATGTCTTATACTTATGATGAGATTGGAAGATTAATTGAAGAGATACCATATAAGAATGGATTAAGAGAAGGAACTGGTAAAACTTATTATAAATCAGGAGTTGTATCAGCTAAATTAACTTATAAAAATGATGAGTATGAAGGTGTACAAAAATATTATTATGAAAATGAAAATTACAAACTGAAATTCCAACTAGTCAAGGTGTAGTAACTGGAGCAGTAAGACTATATGATAAGAGGAAGATTTGAGAGAACTTTATCATATGATGAGAAAAATTATAATAAATTAAAAATAGAGCTATTGGAAATAAAATGCAATAGCTAAAAATATATTTTTAAAATTAATCTAATATTAATATGTATATGAGAATAGATTACTAATTCGTTTTGATCCTTGAGCTTCAGGAGCAGCAGCTTCTGTTTTTTTCTTTTTTTCTCCTCCACAAGCAACAAACATAACCATACCAATTGCCATCAATAAAAAAACTTAATAAACTTTTTCATTTTCTTTGTCAAGACTGTACAATATATCATATACCAGTCTTATCCTCCTTTTTCATATTATTAATAAATTCAATACATTATAATTAATTATAAAATAAAAAGCTGATAAATATCAAGAATTATAAATGAACAATTATTTCTTTTGTTGAAAAAAATCTTTTTCTTCTTTATTTAGTAAAGCTAAAAATTTTTTTATTTTTTTCTTCATTTGTTAAAAATGGATAATAGAAATTATCAGACTTTTTTTAATTTTATCTATTTCATCATAAGTTATGTATTCAATATTTTTTTAGCAACAGTGTATTCATCTTTAATAACATTAAAATTTGAAAGTTCAAATTCTTTATTTGAGATAATTAAAATATTATTAGAATTGATTTTCTCTAGAGTTTGCATAACATTTTTCTAAGTTAACTTCATTTTCAAAATCAAAAAGTAAATATATAGAAATCAGCTTTTTTTAGAACTATCATTAATAGAAATAGTCTTTCCTTTATATAGATAATATTTCTTTATAGTTTCAATTATAGTTTTGATACCTCTTCCTTTTTTCTATAATAGCAAGAGTAGCTTTTTTTATCTTTAAAAAAATTGAAGCTAAAAACTTTCTTTTTGTATAGAGTTATAGTCAAAAGTCAGAAATTAATTCTTTCTTTATTTCTTGGAATATTAAAGCATCTTTTCACAGGGAAAGTTTTTTTAAAATAATATCTCTGTCAATATCAATTTTTTTAAATGTAAATTTATATTTTTCAGTTTTTTTAAATATTTTTTTCTATTTCTACAGAAAAAAATTATAGTTAAATTCATTTTTTTAAAAACTTTTTAAAATATTAGCTAAGTTGACATCTATATTTTTCAATAATAGTTCTATCCTTAGTAATAGCAAGTCCATAGTCATTAAAAACAAGATTTAAAGGATTATCTATATCAGGTCTTTTTAGGATAGACTACAGTACGTATTGGGAAAGAAATATCCCTACCATTTAATTCTAAAGTAATTGTCATTAAAATCTGTGTTTTCCATAGAATTTTTTTAACATCTTCAAGTTGAAGTTTACACATATATCTATCTTTAAAAGTTTCTAATTTTCAATTTAAAAAGCCACATCAATTTTTCTTTTGAATTAGCGATTATATCATAGTAATCTCCACCACCAAAGAAAATACAATTTTTAAAATAATAATTATCTTTCTTTATATCTAACATCAAATGTTCAGTACTATTTCTTGTAAATCTTAAATTTTTCATATTCACAATTTTTTTAAAAAGCAAAAAAATAGGAGTGTGATTTTTTTAGCACCATAAGGCTCTAAGATTTCTAATTCTCTTAAAAATTCATAGTTTACTTTTGTAAGGTGCAAGTATATTTTCAATTTTTTTATAGTCTTAATAAATAATTCTTTAGGGAAATTTTTCACCAATATATTTATCAACTCTTTGATAGAATTCTTCTATATTTTTCAATCTTTTATAGTAAAACCTGCTGCTCCAGAGTGTCCTCCATATTTAACTAGGATATCAGAAACAGAATTTAGACATTCAACTATGTTTAAGCCATCAATACTTCTACAAGAAGCAGTTGCAACTCCTTCACTTTCTTTAATTTCCATAATTATACTTGGCTTATAGTATTTATCTAAAATTTTTGAAGCGACTATTCCTATAACTCCATGATGAAAAGACTTATTGGCAACTAGAAATTAAGTTTTTTTATTGTAAAGTTGCTTTTTTTCAATTTCAGCAATGGAAGCTTCTAAAAATCTTCTTTTGAATATTTTTTTCTTTCATTATTATTTTCTAAAAGTTGCTCTATGATAGTTAGACATTTCAAAACCATCTTCTTCAATAAATAGACTTACAGCTTGTTTTGCATCTTCTAAACGTCCAGCAGCATTGAAAGATAGGTGCAATAAGGTAACCTACATCATAAGAACAGTATTCTCTAGTATCCCAATCTTCAGGAAAAACCTTTTCTTAAAAGTTGCTTAATTCCTATCCATCTTAGTGTTATTTAAAAAGTTTTCAAACCTCTTTTTACAAATTTTTCTATTGTCAGAAGTTAAAGGAACTATATCAGCAACAGTACCTATGGCAACAATATCTAAGAATTTTTTTCTAAATCATTTAGTCTATCTAACTTACTATATAGTGCATAGACAAGCATAAAAGGCTGTTCCAACCCCTGCTAAGTACTTATAACTATAGATATTTTTCTTCTCTTTTTGGGTTTATAACAGCAAAAAGCCTTTTGGTAAGTCACCAATTATCTCATGGTGGTCAGTTATGATAAAATCTAAACCTAATTCATTAGCTAAATTGATTTCTTCTATTGAATTAATTCCACAGTCAACACTTATAACTAGGTTAGCTTCTTCTTCTTTTAAACTTTGGATGGCATCTTTATTTAGTCCATAACCTTCATCTCTTAAAGGAATATAGTAGTGTATATTTCCACCTAATTCTGAAAAGAGCCAAGTATAAAAAGAGAAACAGAAGTTATCCCATCGACATCATAGTCACCATAGATATAAATTTTTTTCATTGTTTTTCAATAGCTTCAAAAAAATTCTTTTTTTACTGCTATGTCAATATCCTTTAAATCGAAAAGGATTGAAAATCAAAAATTTGTATCAAAGAGATAAATTTCTATTTTCAATTAAACTTTCAATGACAAAGTCTAATTTTTTTCTCCTTTATTTTCAAAAAAATTCTTTCATAATTTATTTTTATTTTCTAAAAAGCCATTTAGTATTTTTTTCATTTTCATCTTCCTTATCTTGTATAAATAATATTCATTAATATTATAACAAGTAAATTTAAAAAAAAATAAGAGAAAAAAATATTCTCTCTTAAATAGTTAATTATTTTTTTATTTCAAAAAAACATATTTATCTAAGATATCTACACCACTAGTTTCTGACATAGTATCTAAAGTCATAAATTTCTGTAATGTTTAAATTCTTTTCAGTTTTTTTCTTCTTTTTTTGACATTACTTTCTAATTTTTTTCAGACATATTATGTATTATTAGTTTTTTTAGTTGATAAATTAAGAGAATAATTCGTAGTATCTACATACTCAGTATCTCCTGAAATGTTTTTGAGCATCTAAACCAATAAGTTCAAATCTATTGTTTTGATATCTAAAAAAATATATGTAGTAGAAGTAGCATATTTAACATAGTCTGCAAGAGTAAAAAAATATGTAAAGTATTATTTTTTTAATAGTTACTGCCTTAGATAAATTATCATTGTAGTCAGGAGAATCTAGAGTTTCTAATTCTTCTTCAGAAGCATAACCTGGTGAAACAATGAAATTTTTTTGTCATTCTTTGCAACCAAAGTATATTTTTGAGTTCTTATCTTTAAATAAAACTAATATAATTCTTGGGTTAAAAATTCATAGGATTAGAACGAGATGAGTCTTCAATTTTTTTGAAAATTTTTTTAGGATCATTTTTTTCAATTACTAAAAACAACATCATCAATTTTATCTTTATTTAAATCTCCTTTTTTTCAACTATTAATTTTTTTCCAACCTTTAGGAATAAAAGTCCTCAACTTTACTAGCTTTTTTTGAGGGAAATTTTCAGCTAATAAATTAAATGAACAAAACAATAAATAATAAAAAAACTAAAGAAAAAAAATATTTTCTCTTCATAAGTACCTCCAATGATAATAAATATTTAAAAAGTATATCATGAAAAAAATAAGAGAAAAATATTCTCTCTTAAATAGTTAATTATTTTTTTATTTCATGAACATATTTATCTAAAAATATCTACACCACTAGTTTCTGACATAGTATCTAAAGTATAAATTTCTGTAATGTTTAAATTCTTTTCAGTTTTTTTCTTCTTTTTTTCACATTACTTTCTAATTTTTTTCAGACATATTATGTATTATTAGTTTTTTTAGTTGATAAATTAAGAGAATAATTCCTAGTATCTCACATACTCAGTATCTCCTAAAATGCTTTTGAGCATCTAAACCAATAAGTTCAAATCTATTGTTTTGATATCTAAAAAAATATATGTAGTAGAAGTAGCATATTTAATATAGTCTGCAAGAGTAAAAAAATACGTAAAGTATTATTTTTTTAATAGTTACTGCCTTAGATAAATTATCATTGTAGTCAGGAGAATCAAGAGTTTCTAATCCTTCTTCAGAAGCATAACCTGGTGAAACAATGAAATTTTTTTGTCATTCTTTGCAACCAAAGTATATTTTTGAGTTCTTATCTTTAAATAAAACTAATATAATTCTTGGGTTAAAATTCACAGGATTAGAACGAGATGAGTCTTCAATTTTTTTAAAAATTTTTTTAGGATCATTTTTTTCAATTACTAAAACGACATCATCAATTTTATCTTTGTTTAAATCTCCTTTTTTTCAACTATTAATTTTTTTCCAACCCTTAGGAATAAAAAGTCCTCAACTTTACTAGCTTTTTTTGAGGGAAATTTTTCAGCTAATAAATTAAATGAACAAAACAATAAATAATAAAAAAACTAAAAAAATAAACCTTTCTTTTTTTCATAATCGTCTCCTACTAATAAATAATATTAATTATCATATTTTTTTCTAATATTTTTAATTCCAGTATCTTGTGCCATAGTATCTAAGATATATTTATCTTTGACATCTATATTTTTTTCTACTTTTTTTCTATTTTTTTGTTTCATCAGTACGAACTCCTGAAATATCTTTTTGTACCTATTAATTTTTTTAGTTGAAAAAAATTAATAGAATATGCTATATCTACAGCATATTCAGTAGATGTATGCCAATATTTATATTCTAATCCAATTAACTCAAACTTATTATTTTGATATCTAAAAAAATATTCAGTAACTCTAGCACCTTTAACATATTCTGAACGAGTTAAAAGACGAAGAGTATCATTCTTTATATTTATTGACTTAGATAAATCGTCATCTAAATCAGGTGAAGAAAGTGTTTCTAGTTGTTCAACAAGAGCTTTATCTTTTGAAACAATAAAACCATTTTTCATTTTTTTAGAAATCAAATTATATTGAGAATTTTTTTATTTTTTTAAACAATACTAATATTGCCATAGGATTATAATTAAAAATTGTATTATCTTCTGATTTTTTTCAAAAATTTTTTTAGCATCGTCTTTTTGTATTACTAAAACAACATCATCAATTTTTATCTTTATTTAAATCACCTTTTTTTAACTACAACACTCTTCCAACCTTTAGGAATAAAATCCTCAACTTTACTAGCTTTTTTTGAGGGAAATTTTCAGCTAATAAATTAAATGAACAAACAATAAATAATAAAAAAACTAAAAAAATAAACCTTTCTTTTTTTCATAACTGCCTCCTGTATTATATTATTTTTTTATTTCATGAGCATATTTATCTAAGATATCTACACCCGTAGTTTCTAACATAGTATCTAAAAACATAACTTTTCTTTAATATTTAGTTTCTTTTTCAATTTTTTTCTTCTTTTTCTCATATTACTTTCTAACTTTTTCTCTTAAATTGTGTATTTTTTTAATTTTTTTGTTGAGAAGTTAAAAGAATAATTATAAGTATCTATATATTCAGCATTGGCAAAAAAATATTTTTGATTTTTCTAAACCAATAAGTTCAAATCTATTATTTTGATATCTAAAAAAATATATAGAAGAGCTACTACTTCTAGTTAATTCTGCAAAAAGTAAAAAAATACGTAAAGTATTATTTTTTTATAGTTATAGACTTAGATAAATCATTGTCAAAATCAGGTGATTCAAGATTTTGTAATCCAGATTCATAAGCCTCACCTGGTGAGATGATAAATCCTTTATCATTTTTTTAGCTACCAAAGTATATTTTGAGTTTTTTTATCTTTAAATAGAACTAATATAATTCTTGGATTATAATTCTCAGGACTGGTTTGATACGATTCCTCATTTTTTTAAAAATTTTTTTAGGATCGTTTTTTTCAATGATTAAAAACGACATCATCTATTTTTATCTTTATTTAAATCTCCTTTTTTTATTATAATACTCTTCCAACCTTTAGGAATAAAATCTTCAATTTTATCAGCTTTTTTTAGGAAAATTTAGAGCAAATAAATTAAAAAGAGTAAAAGATGAAATAAGATTAAACTTAAAATAAAAAAATTTTTTTCTTCATAAAAAAACCTCCGATTTGTATACCATTTTTAGTATAACATAAATTTCTGAATTGTAAAGTCAAGAATTGAAAAAAATAAAAAAATAAATTTTAAAGATACAAAGGACTTTAAAAAAAATATTAATAAAAAAACTGTAATTTAATATAAAAAAATATGGTATAATGAATACGATTTTTAGTATATATTAGGAGGATGTTGTTAATGAAGACAATATTATATGGAATATTTTATTTTTTTCTAACTCTTTTCTTTGCTTATATCTTTATAAAAAGAAAAAGGACTTAGCTAAAAAAATTTGATGCTCGTAGGGAGAAATTTGTAAATAAAATAGTAAAAAAATGAAAAAAAAAGTTAAAAAGTATTTAAGAAAATTCTTTATTATGTTGAGACAATAGGAACTGCACTTATATTAGTTGTAGTTATTCAAAAGATTCTATATAGGAAACTTTTAAAAATTCCCTACAGGCTCAATGATACCTACAATAGAAATTGGAGATAGAGTTTTTTTGCAGATATGGTTTCATATAAATTTACAGGACCAAAAAAAGAAATAGTATCATAATTTTTTTGAAAGAACCAATGAGAGATGAAAGATTTCTTTATACAAAAAGAGCAATGGGACTTTACCTGGAGAAACTATAAAGAAATACAAGATGGAAGTTTTATATATAAATGGAGAAGAAAACAGACTTTTAGAAGATATAGTAATTTATGGAATAGGAGATCAATGAATGGAGAATTCCAAAAAAAGGAGATAAATTAGAAATTATTCCTGCTGGAAAAATATAGAGAAGCTCTTGAGAATGCTGGAGTAAATGTTGATGCTATTGTAGAAGAGGCATTTTATAAAGAACCATTTGAGTTTTTTTAAAAAAATCTTTTATTATGGATTAAAAACATAAAAATTTTTGATAAGTTAAAAGATAAAATATGATATTAACGAATATGTAAATCATAGAAATGACTATAGAAAACAAGGTAGTCTTACTATAGTAGAAATGATTATGCCTAATTTAAAATTTGTTGTTAATGGAGAAGAAACAGGTCTAATTTTAGATTTTTATCTCATGATAAAGAAATGTAGTAAATAAACTTATTAAATGGAGAAACAGTAGAAAGTTACTTTTAGATGATGATTATTATTTAGCATTAGGAGATAATACAGATAATAGTTTTAGATTCAAGATATATAGGGGTTTTGTTAAGAAAAAGTAGAATAAGAGGAAGAGCTTTTAGTTAGATTTCTGGCCTTTTAAACAGAATAGGGCTAGTAAAATAGGAATGTAGAGGATATTCAATGATTAAAAAGTTAACAATCAATGATGTAGACTATATAGAACAAATTTTTTTAACTTTAGAAAAAGATATTTTTTTAAAAAAATTCTGCTTTTTCAGTAAAGAATCTACAGAGAATTTAGTAAAAGCTGATAATTCATTTATCTATGCTTATCTTATAGATGAGAAAAAGTTTGTGGATATTTAATGGTTCTTGATAGTATAGATGTCTATGAAATTCTTGCAATAGCAACTGTTGAAGAATATAGAAATAAAAGGTATTGCTCAAGAACTTTTAGATAAAATAAAAAAACTAAAGATATTTTTCTTAGAAGTTAGAAAAAGTAATGAAAAAAAGCAATAAATTTTTTTATAAAAAAAAATAATTTTAAACAAATATCAATAAGAAAAAGGCTATTATTCAGATCCTACTGAAGATGCCATTATAATGAAAATGGAGGCAAATAATGAATAACGAAATCTATTCAAACCCACTATGTGAAAGGTACAGTTCTAAAGAAATGATGTATAACTTTTCACCTGACAAGAAATTCTCAACTTGGAGAAAACTTTGGATTGCATTGGCAGAATCTGAAAAAGGAATTAGGGACTAGATATATCTCAAGAACAAATAGATGAAATGAAAAAAAATATTCATAATATCGACTATGAGCTAGCAGCAAAAAAAAGAAAAAAAGAATTCAGACATGATGTTATGGCTCATGTTCATACTTTTTGGGAACACAAGCACCTTTAGCTATGCCTATTATCCACTTAGGAGCTACAAGTGCCTTCTGTTGGAGATAACACAGATTTAATACAAATTAAAGATGGACTTGAAATAATAAAAAGCTAAACTTGTGAATGTTATGAATAATTTATCTAAGTTTGCTTTTAGAAAACAAAGATGTAGCAACTTTAGGATTTACACATTTTCAAGCTGCTCAACTTACAACAGTAGGGAAAAAGAGCAACATTATGGCTACAATCTCTATTATTAGATTTAGAAGAATTAGAATTTAGAGAAAAATACTTTAAGATTTAGAGGAGTGAAGGGAACAACAGGAACACAAGCAAGTTTTTAAAGATTTATTCAATGGAGATTTTTTTCAAAAAGTTGAGGAATTAGATGTACTAGTTTCTAAAAAAATGGGATTTGATAAAGAGATTTGCAGTAACAGGTCAAACTTATGATAGAAAAAGTTGATTCAGAAATAATGAATTTACTAGCAAATATAGCTCAATCTGCTCATAAGTTTACTAATGACTTAAGATTATTACAACATTTAAAAAGAAGTAGAAGAACCTTTTGAAAAAGAGTCAAATTGGTTCATCTGCAATGGCATATAAAAAGAAATCCAATGAGAAGTGAAAGAATTTCATCTCTTGCTAAGTTTGTTATAGCATTACAACAAAGTACAGCAATGGTTGCTTCAACTCAATGGTTCGAAAAGAACTCTTGATGACTCAGCTAACAAGAGATTATCTTTACCTCAAGCATTTTTTTAGCAGTTGACGCTATACTAATTATTTGGAACAACATTATGGAAGGTTTAGTTGTATATAATAAAAATAATAGAAAAAAACATATAATGAGTGAACTTCCATTTATGGCAACTGAATATATAATAATGGAATGTGTAAAAAGCAGGTGGAGATAGACAAGAACTTCATGAAAGAATAAGAGTTCACTCTATGGAAGCAGGTAAACAAGTTAAAGTAGAAGGAAAAGACAATGATTTAATTGATAGAATAGTTAATGACGACTACTTTAAATTAGATAAGGCTAAGTTACTTTCTATACTAGAACCTAAAAAAACTTTATTGGTTTTTGCAGCAGAACAAACAGAAAAATTTGTTAATATAGAAGTAAAAGCCAATATTAGAAAAAAATATAAGGCTCTATTAGGAATGGACTCTGAGTTGAAAAGTATAAATTTGACTAGTAACGAACTATTTTTTTATGAATTATTTATGTGAGGAAGTGGAGTGAGTTTTATGATAAAAAAAGAATATAGAGAAGAAATTTATCTGATAGCCTTAGTACTTTTTAGGCTTATATCTTTCTCTTATTGAAAATATAATACCTAAACCATTTCCTTGGATGAAGATAGGTTTATCAAATATATCTGTGCTAATAGCTCTTGAAAAAAATTTAATTCTAAAATGGCTTTACAGACTATTTTTACTTAGAGTGTTTATACAGGCTCTTATGCTTGGAACTCTATTTACACCAAATTTTTATCATAAGCTTTTAGTGCAGGACTAGTAAGTACATTATTTATGATCTTTTTATACAAATTTAGAAAGTATTTATCACTGTTATCTATTAGTTGTATTTCAGCATTTATGCATAATCTTTTACAGTTGACAGTAGTATATTTTTCTAATGTTTAGAAATATATCTTTAAATAGTAGGTCTATAATAATCTTTATTATCTTTTTTTCTAGGATTAGGAGTTATTATGGGCTTAGTAACAGGAGTTATAGCAACAAGATTAAATTTAAAAAGAAATAAATAAAATAAATAAGGAGAGATATTTTATGGGTAGATATTTTTGGAACAGATGGTATTAGAGGAGAGGCAAATAAGGAATTAACTGTTGAAAAAGCATTAAGACTTGGTTATGCTCTTGGATATTATCTAAAAAAACACTTATAAAAAAATGAAGAAAAAAATAAAAAGTTGTTATGGGAAGTGACACAAGAATATCTGGTTATATGTTAAGATCAGCTTTTAACAGCAGGGCTTACATCAATGGGAATATACATAGACTTCGTTGGAGTTATTCCTACACCAGGGGTAGCTTATATAACTAAAGTTAAAGAAAGCTAAAGCAGGTATTATGATTTCTGCTTCACATAATCCAGCAAAAAGATAATGGAATTAAAAATCTTTTAATTCAAATGGTTTTAAATTTTCTGATGAAATAGAAAATAAAATAGAAGACTATATGGACGATTTAGATTCTATTTTTAGTTGATCCATTACCAGGAGATAAGGTTGGTAAGTTTAAGTATGCAGAAGATGAATACTTCCTATACAGAGATTATTTATCTCACTGTGTAAAAAGGAAACTTTCAAGGATATGAAAAATAGTACTTGATACAGCTAATGGAGCTGCATATAGAGCTGCAAAAAGATGTGTTCTTAGATTTAAGAGCAGAACTTGTTGTTATAAATGATGCTCCTAATGGAAGAAATATAAATGTAAAAGTGTGGTTCAACTCACCCAGAAATATTAGCAAAAAGTTGTTGTAGGTTATGAAGCAGATTTAGGATTAGCTTATGATGGAGATGCTGATAGACTTATAGCAGTTGATAAAGTTTGGAAATATTATTGATGGAGATAAAATTATAGGAATCTTAGCTCTAGGTATGAAAAAAATGCAGGAACTTTAAAAAAATGATAAAGTTGTAACTACTGTAATGAGTAATATAGGTTTTGAAAAAAATATCTAAAAAGAAAATAATATAGAGCTTTTTAAGAGCAAATGTTGGAGATAGAAATGTTCTTGAAATGATGCAAAAAAAGAAGATGTTGCTATAGGTGGAGAACAATCAGGTCACATTATATTAAAAGACTATGCTACAACAGGTGACGGAATATTATCATCTTTAAAAACTTGTTGAAGTTATAAGAGATACTGGAAAAAGATTTACATGAGTTAGTATCAGCAATAAAAAGATGCTCCTCAAACTTTAATAAATGTAAAAAGTTGATAATGCTAAAAAAAGAATACTTGGGATAAAAATGAAAAAAATCACAAGTTTCATAGCTGAAATAAATAAAAAAACATTCTGATGAAAGTTAGAATATTAGTTAGAAAATCAGGAACAGAACCTTTAATAAGAGTAATGACAGAAGGTGAAAATAAGCAACTTGTACATAAGTTAGCTGAAGATATTGCTAAACTGATAGAAACTGAATTAAATTAATAGAAGGATAAATATGAAAATTTTTTTTGATAAAGATTTTTTTAGGTATTTGGCTTTATTCACTGAAATAGGTTTGACATTATTTATAAATGTTTTTCATAGCAATATATCTTTATTATCTTTTTGAGAAATATTTATTTAGGAGTTTTATTTTTGATATTTATGATACTATTAGGAATAGTAAATGGATTTTATAGCGTGTATAAGCTTATATTTCCAAAAAAAATAAAAAAATAGTAATGAAAGAAAGGTATTTAGTAGATGGAGGATATAAAAATTTATTTAAAAAAACAATAATAACAACTATTATCTGTTTTTTTACTAGGTTTAGTTTTTTTCAAAATAAATATCTTTTCTTTGGAATAGGTGGAGGCTGTGCAATATCAGTGATAGCTCTATATCTTATATCAGTCGATAGCAAGGCTATTACATATTCTAAAGATGTAAAAAGTAGCAAAAAAAGAATTGCATACATTGGTTATGCCAAAAGATACTTTTTACACTTACTGTTTTTTTGTAGCATTATTTTATTTTTTTAATGACTTTAGACTTTTTTTATGTGGATTTATAGGTACATTGAATGTCAAACTTACAATTTACTGTATGAATATACTAAAAAAAGATAAGAAAGTTTTTTTAAATAGTTAAACTATAATTATTGAAAGGAGGTATAAAAGTGAGACTAGGACCAATAGAATTTACAACAGGAGAATTGGTATCTGGGCCTTCAGAAAATATTTTTCAATATTTGGCTTTCCAATAACTTCTACTGTTGTTACAACTTGGTTTATACTCTTATGTTTCTTTGTATTTTTTTAAACTTGGAACAAGAAATCTACAATTGATTCCTGGAAAATTTCAATCAATTCTTGAAGGAATTTATGAATTTTTTTAGATGGAACTATTGGACAAATATTAGGAACTTGGAAAAAGAAATATTACACATTTTTTTGCAACATTATTTTTTTGTTTATATTTCTTTATCAAACATAATAACGTTCTTCCCTATACCTTGGTTCGGGGTAAAAAAATGGTGTATTTGAAATTTTTCCCAGCCTTTAGGTCACCAACAGCTGACTTAAACACTACTGTTTGTCTAGCATTGATAGTAACCTTCTTGTTTATATCAATAAATATAAAGAATAATGGTATACTTGGATATTTAAAAAGGCTTTTGGAGACCCAACACCAGTTATGGTTCCATTAAACATAGTTGGAGAGTTTGCAAAACCATTAAATATATCTATGAGATTGTTTGGAAATATGTTTCGCTGGTATGGTTATAATGGGGCTTATTTATATGGCAGTACCTTACTTCATCCCAGCACCTCTGCACTTGTATTTTTGACCTATTTGCAGGTTTAGTACAAAGTTTCGTTTTTCGTAACCTTATCTATGGTATATGTTCAAGGTTCACTAGGAGATGCAGAGTATACTGAGTAAAAAAATAAAAAAATTTTTAGGAGGAATAGAAAATATGGATTTATTAACAGCAAAAAAACAATAGTTTTAGGATGTTCAGCAGTTGGAGCAGGACTTGCTATGATAGCAGGATTAGGACCAGGAATTGGGGAAGGATATGCAGCCGGGAAAGCAGTTGAATCTGTTGCAAGACAACCAGAAGCAAGAGGAAGCATAATCTCTACAATGATACTAGGACAAGCCGTAGCAGAATCTACAGGTATTTACTCATTAGTTATTGCACTAATTTTTACTTTTATGCAAACCCTTTCTTAAGCAAATTAGGATAATAAGATATATCTGTCATTCAACTGATGAAAGGAGGTAAAATAGAGTGCCAATAATATCTATTGATGCTACGTTTTTTTGGCAAATCATTAACTTTTTTTGTTCTTTTTATTTATAGTAAAGAAATACTTTTAAAGAACCTATATCAAAAAAATAATAAATGAAAGAAAGCAAAAAAATAGAAGCTGAATTAGTTGAAGCAACAAAAAAACAGAGAAGAAGCTGAAAAACTACATAAAGAAGCTGAAGCTCAAGTTCTTAATTCAAGAAAAGAAGCTAGTGAAATTGTTAAAAATGCACAAAGAAAAGCAGAAGAAGAAGCACACCTTCTAATAAAAGAGGCAAGAGAAAAATAGAGAAAAATATTTTAAGGGCCACTGAGTTAGAAGTTACAAAAAAATTAAAAAAATGATACCAAAGATGAGTTAGGTAGAGAAGTTAAAAACTTAGCTGCAGAACTAGCTGAAAAAAAATTATAAAAAGAAAAGGTAGATGATAATCAAGAAACTTCACTTATTGATAAATTCATAGCAGAGGTAGGGGAAGATAAATGATTAAATCACAAATAGGAAGAAGATATTCTAAGGCAATATTTGATATTGCTGAAGAGAAGAATCAAGTTAAGGAAATTTATGAAAATGCTAAATTCGGCTATGGTTCTATATAGAACTGATAAAGAATTTAAGAATTTTTATTAGAAATCCTTTAATTGAGAATGAACAAAAAAAGGCAGTTTTAACTGAAATTTTTTTGGTAAAGATAACAGTGAGAACTTAAATATTTTTACTATATATTTTTAGATAAAGGTAGAATTAACTGTATAAAATATATTGTTGCAGAATATCTAAAAAAATATACTATAGAAAAAAATAGAATTTTTAGATGTAAAAAGCTACTTTTACTAAAGAATTATCTGAAGAACAAAAGAACTAAATTAATCAATAAATTATCACAAAAAAAACTGGAAAAAGAAATTAACTTAGAAGTAAAAAGTTGACAAGTCTATTCTAGGTGGTGGAATTATAAAAAAATAGGTGATAAGATTATTGACGGTTCTATCCGTAGAGAATTAGATAATTGGAAAAAGAGTTAAGGTCTTTAATGGAGGTGTAACAATTTGAATATTAGACCAGAAGAAGTAAGTTCTATTATTAAAAAAAGAAATAGATAACTATAAGAAAAACTTTAGAAATAAAAAAACTTCTGGGACTGTTCTTGAAGTAGGAGACGGTATTGCGAGAATTTATGGTTTAAAGCAATGTTATGTCAGGGAGAACTTCTTGAATTTCCTCATGGAGTAATGGGAATGGCTTTAAACTTGGAAGAAGATAATGTTGGAGCCGTTATCCTTGGATATGCTTCTTTAATAAAAGAAGGAGATGAAGTTAGAGCAACAGGTAAAGTTGTATCTGTACCTGCTGGAGATAACTTATTAGGTAGAGTAATTAATGCTTTAGGAGAACCTATAGATGGAAAGGGAGAAATAATTGCAGATAAATATATGCCTATTGAAAGAAAGGCATCTGGAATTATTTCAAGACAACCAGTATCAGAACCTTTACAAACAGGAATTAAATCAATAGACGGAATGGTTCCTATCGGTAGAGGACAAAGAGAACTTATTATAGGGGATAGACAAACAGGAAAAACTGCAATAGCTATCGATACTATAATCAACCAAAAAGGACAAAATGTAAAATGTATTTATGTTGCAATAGGGCAAAAAAGATCAACTGTTGCACAAATATATAAGAAGTTAAGTGACTTAGGTTGTATGGAATATACAACAATAGTTGCTGCAACAGCTTCTGAAGCAGCACCTTTACAATATATGGCACCTTACTCAGGAGTAGCTATAGGTGAATACTTTATGGATAAGGGAGAACATGTTTTAATAATTTATGATGATTTATCTAAACATGCCGTTGCTTACAGAGAAATGTCACTACTACTTAGAAGACCACCTGGACGTGAGGCTTATCCAGGAGACGTATTCTATTTACATTCAAGATTACTTGAAAGAGCTGCTAAGTTATCTGATGAATTAGGAGGAGGTTCTATAACTGCATTACCAATTATAGAAACTCAAGCAGGAGACGTTTCTGCATATATTCCTACTAACGTAATATCAATAACTGACGGACAAATATTCTTGGAATCTCAACTTTTCAACTCAGGGTTTAGACCAGCAATAAATGCAGGGATATCAGTATCGAGAGTTGGAGGAGCTGCACAAATAAAAGCTATGAAACAAGTTGCATCAAAAAGTTAAATTAGAGCTTGCTCAATATACTGAGCTTTTTAACTTTTCGCTCAATTTGGATCAGACCTTGATAAAGCTACAAAAAGCACAATTAGAAAGAGGACATAGAATAATGGAAATATTGAAACAACCTCAATATCATCCCATATACTGTTGAAAAAAACAAGTTGTATCTTTCTATGCTGTAATCAATGGTCACTTAGATGATATAGAAAGTTTCAAAAAGTAAGAAGATTTGAAAAAAAGAATTATTAGAATATCTAAAAGGAAACACAGATATTTTAACTGAAATAGCTGACAAGAAAAGCTTTAGATAAAGATTTAGAAGAAAGATTGAAGGAAAGTATTGCAAACTTTAAAAAAAGTCTTTTAATTAAGGAGTAAAATTATGCCTGGAATGAAAGAAATAAAAAAAGTAGAATCAAATCTGTTCAATCTACCCGTCAAATTACTAATGCTATGGAAATTGTTTCTACAACTAAATTTAAAAAAATATTCTAAATTAGTTTCAGAATCAAGACCATATGAAGAAAGTATGAGAAAAAAATTCTATCTCATATAGCAGCAGGGAACTAAAAAAATGAAAGACACCCACTTTTTGATGGAAGAGAAGAAGTAAAAAAGTATAGCTATAATAGTTATAACTTCTGATAGAGGACTTTGTGGAAGCTTTTAACAGTTCAACTTTAAAAAGAACTAGAAAAGTTAGTTAAACAAAATGAAGGTAAGAAAATATCTATCATTCCTTTTCGGAAGAAAAAGCTATAGATTTTTGCTACAAAAAGAAATTACGATTTCTCAGAATCTTTTTCAAAAATTTTTCTGCTGAAGAAATGAATAAAATTGCAAGAGATGTTTCAGAAGATATTGTTTTAAAATATGCAAATCATGAATATGATGAAGTTTATTTGATATATAATAAATTTATATCAGCTTTAAGATATGATTTAACTTGTGAAAAAAATAATTCCAATAGCTAGAATGGAAGGCGAAGTAAATAGTGAATATATATTTGAACCTAGCACAGAATATATATTATCATCTCTATTACCTAGATTTATCAAATTTACAAGTATATCAAGCTATTTTTAAATAATACTGCTAGTGAACATTCGGCAAGAAAGAATTCAATGGGTAGTGCAACAGATAATGCTGATGAAATGATAAAAAAACATTGAATATCCAATACAATAGAAATAGACAAACAGCTATTACTCAAGAAATAACAGAAATAGTTGGAGGAGCGTCTGCTTTTATAAAAAAATTATAATATAAAATGAATGTTTTTTTCTTGAAATATAAATTATTTAATTTTTGTTAATTTTATATTCAACTGCTTGATAGCTATTAGTGTCTCGTGAGCTCCACAAAGGCTCACTCAACAATAATGGACATCGCAGCAGTTTTTATTAAAAAGTTATTTAAAAATTATTTTTCAAGAAAAAAACTCAATTAGATTTATCTTAATTTTTTTATAAAGTCAGAAAATAATAAAAAGTAAGGAGGCAATAATAGGTGAATAGAGGAACTATAACACAAATTATAAGTGCTGTTGTAGACGTTGCTTTTTAAAGATGAATTGCCTGCAATATATAATGCTTTTAAAAAGTAAAATTAGAAGACAAAGAACTTGTACTTGAAGTTGAGCAACACCTTGGGAACAATGTTGTAAGAACAGTTGCCATGGACTCAACAGATGGTTTAAAAAAAGAGGAATGGAAGTTATAGATACAGGGAAACCAATTACAGTACCAGTTGGAAAAGCTGTTCTAGGAAGAATATTAAACGTTTTTAGGAGAGCCTGTTGACAATCAAGGGACCTGTAAATGCTGAAACAGTTTTTACCTATCCATAGAGAAGCACCTGAGTTTGATGACTTAGAAACTGAAACTGAAATATTTGAAACTGGAATCAAAGTTATAGATTTATTAGCACCATATATAAAAGGTGGAAAAAAATAGGTCTATTCGGAGGAGCAGGAGTAGGTAAGACAGTTTTTAATAATGGAACTTATCAACAACATTGCTAAAGGACACGGAGGAATTTCTGTGTTTCGCAGGAGTTGGAGAAAGAACAAGAGAAGGTAGAGACTTGTATAATGAAATGACTGAGTCAGGAGTTATTACAAAGACAGCTCTTGTTTATGGACAAATGAATGAGCCACCTGGAGCAAGATTAAGAGTTGCTTTTAACAGGACTTACAGTTGCAGAAAACTTTAGAGATAAAGATGGACAAGATGTACTTCTATTTATAGATAATATATTCAGATTTACACAAGCAGGATCTGAAGTATCAGCTTTACTTGGAAGAATACCTTCAGCTGTTGGTTACCAACCAAACTTGGCAACAGAAATGGGAGCTTTACAAGAAAAGAATTACATCAACAAAAATCTGGTTCTATCACATCAGTTCAAGCTGTTTATGTACCAGCCGATGACTTGACTGACCCTAGCACCAGCTACAACTTTCTCTCACTTGGATGCAACAACAGTTCTTTTCAAGAAATATAGCATCTCTTGGAATATATCCAGCTGTTGACCCATTAGATTCAACATCTAAGGCTCTATCAGAAGATATAGTTGGAAAAGAACACTATGAAATTGCAAGAAAAGTGCAAGAAGTTTTTACAAAGATATAAAGAGTTACAAGATATCATAGCTATCTTAGGTATGGATGAATTATCTGATGAAGATAAACTTACAGTATCAAGAGCTAGAAAAAAATTGAAAGATTTTTTTCTCACAACCTTTCTCTGTTGCAGAACAATTCACAGGAATGGAAGGAAAATATGTTCCTGTAAAAGAAACAATCAGAGGATTTAGAGAAATATTAGAAGGAAAACATGATGATATTCCTGAACAAGCATTTCTATATGTTGGTACAATAGAAGAAGCCGTTGCTAAATCAAAAGATTTAGTAAAATAAGGAGGAAGTTATGTTGGTAAGTGTTGTAACACAGATTAAAAAAAGTATTAGAACAAGAAGCAGGATATCTAAGACTTAGAACTTCAGAAGGAGATATAGGTATAATGCCTAATCATGCTCCTTTAGTTGCTGAACTTTCAGCAGGAAAGATGGAAATTGAAAGTCCTTCAAAAGATAGAAGAGATGTTTATTTTTTAACAGGTGGTTTTTTAGAAATTTCTAATAACCAAGCAACAATAATTGCAGATGAAATATTTCCATTAGATGAAATTAACATTGAAAATGAGCAATTAGAACTTGAGAAGTTAAGAAAAAGAATTAGAGCTTGATCTGACAGAAGAAGAAAAAGCAAAAAAAATTCAAAAAAAGAATAAAAAAATTTCTTCAGCTATGATAGATGCTAAAACTAACTAGGAGGAAAAATATGAAATTTCACTTTTTACATGAAAACTTTAATGTTTTAGATTTAGAAAAGAGTATAAAATTCTATGAAGAAGCTCTTGGACTAAAAAGTTGAAAGAGAAAAAAATTTGCAGAAGATGGAAGCTATAAAATAGTTTATCTAGGAGATGGAATAACAAACTTTCAACTAGAATTAACTTGGCTTGCAGATAGAACAGAAAAAAATATGATTTAGGGTGATGAAGAATTCCATTTAGCTTTTTGAAGTAGATGACTATGAAGGAGCATTTCAAAAAAACATACAGAAATGGGTTGTGTTGTTTTTTTGTAAATGATAAAAATGGGTATATATTTTCATAACTGATCCTGATGGATATTGGATAGAAATTTTTACCACCTAAAAAAAATAAGAATAAAAAAATTAAGAGAATTTTTTTGAGAATTAAAAAGCTTAAAAATTCTCTTTTTTGTTGTAAAAAAATTGCTTTTTTTCTGTTATAAATGTTACTCTAATAGTAAAAAAATATTTTTTTATGAAATTTACAAAATGAGGTAGAGAAAAATGAAAAATAAGGTGGGGTAAAATGAGTAAAAAGAAAAGAAAAATTTAGAAAAAGTTATACAACAATGTCAAAAAACATTGGATAAAATAGATGAAGAATTAGCAAAAACCAGAACCCTAAATTAACTCCTTATGATATAGAAATGAGAAATTTTGATGAGGTTCCAAGAGCTATTTTTAAAGGAAGCAAAAGAGACAAATAAAAGATAATGATGCAGGTACTAGATAAAAAAATGAATATATGCCTGATTATATTTATCCTTTAATTGATAGTTATTTAATTGATACAGAATTATGTCATCTTTTATTTGAAACTGAAAAGTATATACAAAAAAATATACATAGAATAAAATGATATTTTTTTCCAAGACTTTTGAAAAGTGAACTTCTATATCTTGATAAAAATTTCGTTAAAATGGTAAAATCTATTATTAAAGTATAAATTATTTAGGGGAGGATTTTCAGTGAACTATAGAATTGAAAAATTTGATTGATAGAAAGACTGTTGAAAATAGAATTAAAGGAATTAGCTAAGCAAATAGAAAAAGATTATGCTGGAGAAGAAGTTTACTGTGTGGGACTATTGAAAGGATCAGTAGTTTTTTGAGTGATTTAGTAAAAGGAAATAAATACACCAGTTATAATAGATTTTATGTCAGTATCTAGCTATGGAAGTGAAACTGTAAGTAGTGGAGATGTTAAAAATTTTTAAAAAGATACTGATTTAGATTTAAGAGGGAAAACATGTTTTTAATTGTTGAAGATATAATAGATACAGGTTTAACTTTAGAACATGTTATAAGATATTTTTAAAGAATCAAAAAGGAGTGAAAAACTCTTAAAACTTGTACTTTATTGAGTAAACCAGAAAGAAGAAAGGTAAATATAGACATTGATTATGTAGGTTTTGATGTTCCAGATAAATTTGTAATTGGTTATGGACTTGACTATGATCAAAAGTATAGAAATTTACCATATATAGCTGTTGTAGTTTTTGAATAGGAGCCAGAAATGGACTTTAAACATAAAAAGAAGTATGGTCAAAACTTTTTAAATAATAAAGATGAAATCTTAAATAAAATAATAGAAGTTTCTAATATTGATGAAAATGACGAGATTTTAGAAATAGGACCAGGGCAAGGGGCTTTTGACAAACTTATTGGTTGAAAGGGCTAAAAAAATTAACTTGTGTTGAGATAGATAAGGACTTAGAAGCAGGTCTTAGAAAAAAGTTTTCTTCAAAAGAGAACTATACTCTTGTAATGGGAGATGTTTTGGAAGTAGACTTGACTAAATATCTAAATAAGGGTACTAAGGTTGTTGCAATATACCTTTATTACATAACATCACCTATTATCAATAAACTTATAGAGAACAAAGAACTAATAGACGAAGCATATATTATGGTTCAAAAGGAAGTTGGAGAAAGAATTTGTGCAAAAGGCAGGTAAAGAAAGATCTATTTTTAACTCTAGCAGTTGAATACTACGGAGAAGCAGACTATCTATTTACTATTCCCAAGAGAATTTTTTTAATCCTGTTCCAAATGTTGATTCAGCCTTTATCTCAATAAAATTCTATAAAGACGATAGATACAAAAACAAGATTTCAGAAGAATTATTTTTAAATATATAAAGGCAGCTTTTTCAAATAAGAGAAAAAAATATCGTAAATAATCTAGCAACATTAGGATATTCAAAAGATAAAATAAAAGAAATATTAAATCAAGTTGAAATATCTGAAAATGAAAGAGCAGAAAATATATCAATAGATAAATTTATTGAGCTTATAGATATTTTTGAAGGTAGATGAGGTTAAATGTTGATGAAAAAGTTATGAATTTTTTTAATACAAAGTAAAAAGAAGATATAGACTTTTATCAATAAAATAGTGAGAAGCCTATGAAGGAGCAGGAGTTGTGAGAACTCTTGATTCAACTATGGGTATAATAAGTGTTATTTCAACAGATGATTATAAAGATGTAATGAGAGAAGTATTAATTGATTTAGGAAATAGATGGGTAGATTTGAAAATTATTGAAGAGGGTGCTTGGAAAGGTACACTATAATGGAGGAAAAATGGAAAATTTAGAAAGTTTATTAAATTTTATTATTAAACAATTAGTAGAAACAGAAGATAAAGTAAATATAACTTATGAAGTTTTAGATTCAGATGTAACATTCAAAGTGAGTGTTGCAAAAGGAGAAATGGGAAAAAAATAATAGGAAAATGGACTTACAGCTAATGCAATCAGAGGAGTTATGCAAGCAGCTGGAGTAAAAGATAAACTTAATGTAAGTGTTGAATTTTTAGATTAGGAGTCAGTATGATTGTTGCAGGAAAAATTTTAGGTTCTCATCATTTAAAAGGAGAAGTCAAAGTAATTTCTGATTTACAAAATATAGAAAATGTTAGTTGAAATAAAAGTTATTTTGGAATTGGAAGATAAGCAACAAAAACTATTGACTGTAAAAAGATAGTACCTCTTGTTGCGAATAAAATGGATTTTTACTTTTGAAGAGATAAAAACAAACAAGATACTATTGAAAATTAGAAATGCAGCTATAAAGGTTAGAAGAGATATAGTTGGAATTGGAGAAGATGAGCATTTAGTAAGTGATATGCTAGGGTTTTGAAAGTCTATGATGTAAAGGGTGATGAGTATCTAGGAGAAATAACTGAAATTATGGATACAGCAGCACATGATATTTATGTTATAGAAAGTGAAGATTTTGAAACTATGATACCTGATGTAGATGTATTTATTAAAAATATTGATTTTGAAAAACAAAAATGTTAGTTGATACCATAGAAGGTATGAAAGAACCTAAGGTAAAAAAATGAAAATAAATATTTTAACATTATTTCCAAAGATGTTTGAAGGCTTTGTAAGTGAAAGTATCATTTCAAGAGCAATAAAATTTGGAGCAGTGGAAGTAAATATTATTGATATTAGAGACTATTGTTTTGACAAACATAAACAAGCTGATGACATGCCTTTTGGTGGTGGAATGGAATGGTTATGAAGCCAGAACCTCTATTTTTAGCACTAGAGAAATCTTTCAGGAAAAGTTATCTATACATCACCACAAGGAAAAACTTTAATCAGGAGATAGCAAAAGAACTTGCTAAAGAAGAGGAATTAACTAATAGCAGGACATTATGAAGGTATAGATGAAAGAGTAGTTGAAAATAAGGTAGATATGGAATTATCTATAGGTGACTTTTGTATTAACAGGTGGAGAAACTATCCAGCTATGGTTATTTCTGATACTATTATAAGGCTTTTTACCCTGATGTAATAAAGAAAGATTCTTATGAAAAATGATTCTTTCTATAATGGACTTTTTAGATTATCCACACTATACAAGACCAGCTGAATATAAAGGTTTAAGAGTACCTGATGTACTGATATCAGGAAATCATAAAAATAGATGAGTGGAGATTGAAAAGAAAGTCTAAAAAGAACTTATCTGAGAAGAAGAGATCTGATTGAAAAAGAGAATTAACTAAGTTAGAAAAACTATTAGATGAAATTAAAGAGAGATAAAAAAAGAGGAAGTGTAAAATATACAATGAGAAATAAAGTTTATTTAAGTTTAGTTCACTATCCAGTTTATAATAGAAATAGAGATGTTGTTTGTACATCTGTAACAAATTTTGATATCCATGATATATCAAGATCTTGTGGAACTTATGAAATAAAAAGGATATAGATTAGTTGTTCCAGTTGATGCACAAAAAATTAACAGAAAGAATAATAGCATATTGGCAAGATGGTACGAGGTGGTCAATACAATCAAAAGATAGAGAACAAGCGTTCAGAGTGACAGATGTTGCAGAAAGTATAGAAGCAGTTGTGAAGAAATAGAAAGAATTGAAGGACAAAAAGCCTTTAATTATAACAACATCAGCTAGAATATTTGATAACAGCATAAGCTATGAAAACTTATCTAAACAAATATTTGAAGATGATAAACCTTACCTTTTACTTTTTTGGAACAGGTTGAGGGCTTAACTGATGAAGTTATGGCTATGTCCGATCATATATTAGAACCAATTAGAGCTAATTCAAAAATATAATCACTTATCAGTTAGAGCAGCTGTTGCAAATAATTTTAGATAGATTATTTGGAGAGAGATAAACTAATTTATAATATGAGCTTTGGAGAATAGATATGAATAATAGGCAAAATTATGATAGAACCTAGTATGGAAGTTTTTGAAAAATTAGGTGTAAAAAGTAGAGATTAAAAATATCCTCTTAAATACAAGGACTAAGAGGATAACTTTCAATTGTTCAGTATCTTGTATGGGTTGTATAGATGACATCGACACTATATATAAAGATGTTCTTTCAAAAATTTGGTAGAGAAATAGAGATTGAGTTTTGTAACAGAAAAACAAAAGAATTAAAAATTAGAAGATGAAGAAATAAAAACAATTGCAATTAGGGCTATAGAAAGGTTGAAATCTAGGAATACAAACCTCTAAGTCCTTTTTGTGTTTTTACAAGGTATATGTTAAAAATAATTATATAATTATAGAACTTAATGATGAAACATATAAAGTTTATGTTAGAAGAAGTTAAGATTTCTTCAAAAATAGAAAGTATTTTAGCAGAATATGGTTTAAAAAGACTATAAAATTATGTTTTCTGTGAGATTTTTCAAAAGAGCTTTTCAAATGTTGAAGATAAAAGCTGATATAGGAAAAACAACAAAATATTATAAGTTCTGAAAAGAGAAAAGATTATAAAAGAAAATTCTGTGACAGAAACTCAAGTGTATAAAGCTAAAAATGATTTTTAAAAGAGGTTCAAAAACTAAAAGATATAAAAAGGTGATGTTATATCTATAAAAGATTTCTATGATCTATATGATGGAGAACCTTGTATAGTTCATGAGAAGTTTTTCAGTAGAAGATATGAACATAAAAAGTGGAAAAATTTTTAAGAAAATAAGGATAACTGATGGAGAGAGCTCACTTACTTCTAAAAATCTTTTTAGATGAAAATGAAAAATTTAGATACTCAGAAGGGAAAAATTCTAAAAGCTTAGCGGGAAAGTTCAGTTAGATACTTATGAAGGAAATGAAAAAAACTTTAATGATAAATACAGTAAATATCATTGAAAAAGAAGTTATTAAAAAGAAGATACAGCAGAAGAAAAATGGTTGAGCTACATACACATACAAAAATGAGTGAAATGGTTGGAGTAACTGATGTTGAAGACCTTATAAAAAGAGCCAAAAGAATATGGACATAAGGCTATAGCTATCACAGATTATTCTGTTGTTCACTCTATCCAGCTGCCTATAAGACAGCTAAGAAAGCTTTCAAAAAGATGATGATAAAATGAAAGTTATCTTTTGGTTGTGAAATGTATATGATAGATGATGAGCACTTATGATTACAAATCCTAAAAGATAAAAATAGATGAAGAAGAGTTTGTAGTATTTGACATAGAAACTATGGGATTAAATGCATATTCTAATGAAATTATAGAAATAGGGGCTGTAAAGATAAAGGCTGGAAGAATAATTGATAGATATTCTCAACTTTCAATCCAGGAAAACCTATTCCATATAAGATAACTGAAATAACAGGAATAACTGACCAATTAGTTGCAAATGAGCCTAGTGTAGATCAAGTGATAGGAAAGTTTGTAGACTTCATTGGAGATGACAGTTCTAGTTGCTCATCAATGCTCCTTTTGATATGGGATTTATAAAAGAGATATTAAAATATTTAAATATAGATTTAGACTCTGTAATTGATACTTTACAAATGGCAAGAGAGCCTATTCCCAGATTTAAAAATATGGTTTTAGAGATTTAAATAAGGTCTTAGGACTTGCTCTTGAAAATCACCATAGAGCAGTTGATGACTCACAAGCAACAGCCAATATGTTTATTATATTCTTAGAAAAATATAAAGAAAAGGTATAGAATACCTCTAAAGATATAAATAAAAGGTTTTGAAGTTAATATGAAAAAGCAGTCTTTTAAAAATATTATGGTGCAAGTTAAGACTCAAGAAGGCTTAAAAATATGTATAAATTAGTTTCTGAAGGACATATAAAAATACTTTGGAAACAAAAAGCAAGAATTCCTAAGTCAGTATTAAAAGAAAATAGAGAAGGACTTATAGTTGGAAGTTCTTTGAGTGCACACTATGAATTCAGGAGAGCTTGTAGAATTATATTTAAGACATGACTTAGAAAACTAGAAGAAACAGCAAAATTTTTATGACTATATAGAGTTATTACCTAAATCAACTTATAATGAGCTTATAGAAAAAGAAGGAACAGGTTCATTAGTATCTTTCATGATGATGTTGAAAAATGAATAAATATTTTTATGACTTAGGGTAAAAAGACTTGGAATTTTAGTAACAGCAAGCTCTAATGTTCATTATTTAGATGAAAATGAAGATATAATAAGATCAATTTTTACTATTTGAGTATGAACAGTATACAGTCCAAATCAATATAGAGTAAATAATGGCTTTTTACTTTAGAACAACAGATGAAATGCTAAAAGAATTTAGTTACTTTAGGGCGAACAAGAAGCCAAAGAAGTTATTATAACTAACACAAATAAAATAGCTGATATGATAGAAGAAGGTATAAAACCCATACCAGAAGGATTCTATCCACCAAAAATGGATAATGCCGAAGAAATAGTTAGAACTATGACTTATGAAAAGGCATATAGAATATATGGCGATCCTCTACCTAATATAGTATCAGCAAGACTAGAAAGAGAATTAAATGCTATTATAAATAATGGTTTCTCAGTTCTGTATCTATCGGCACAAAAGTTAGTTAAGAAATCTTTAGATAACGGTTATCTAGTTGGACTGAAGAGGTTCAGTTGGATCTTCACTGTAGCTGTTTATGATGGGAATTATCAGAGTTAATGCTCTATACCCTCACTATATTTGTGATAATCCTGAGTGTAAACATTCAGAGTTTATTGAAAAAGAAGGAGTGGGTATAGATTTACCTGATAAAATATGTCCCTAACTGTGGTGCTCCACTTAGAAAAGATGGATACTCAATACCGTTTGAAGTATTTATGGGATTTAAAGAGGGATAAAGTCCCTGATATTGACTTGAACTTCTCAGGAGAATATCAATCTGAAATTCATAGATATTGTGAAGAACTTTTTGGTAAAAGAGAATGTATTTAAAAGCAGGAACTATATCAACATTGGCAGATGCGAGGGCCCTGCGTAAGTAAAATATTTTGAAAAATAATTTGAAGCAGCTAAAAGCAGAAATTGTTAGATTTGAGGTAGACTTTGTCAAGGTGCAGAAAACTACAGGTCAACACCAGGAGAGTAGTATGGTCTCCTCAAGGAAATTCTATCTCATGAATTCTGTCCTGTGCAAAAGCACCGGCTAATGATGAAACAAGTGAATCTACGACAACCCATTATGATTATCACGTAATGGACGAACAGCTAGTAAAACTTGATACACTAGGACATGATGACCCTACAACTATAAAACTTTTACAGAATATACTAATATGGAAATTAAGGATATTCCACTTGCTGATAAGGATACTTTCAAAATATTCTCATCAACTGAATCACTAGGAGTAAGTCCTGAAGAAAATAGGAACAGAAATAGGAACTTATGGAATACCTGAGTTTGGTACAGGCTTTGTTAGACAGATGCTTAGTAGACTACAAGACCTACTAACATTTCTGCAGGCTTGTAGAATATCAGGACTTTCACATGGTACAAACGTTTTGGCTTTAATAATGCTCAAGAGTTTGTGAGAAATGGCCAAGCAACTCTTTCACAAATAATAACGGTGAGAGATGACATTATGAACTATTTAATGAGATCAAGGCTTTAGATAATAGTGATGCCTTTAAGATAATGGAGTTTGTAAAGAAAGGGTAAACCTAAAAAGAACCTGAAAAACTGGGGAAAAACTATTCTAATATGATGAAAAGAAAAGAATGTTCCTGACTGGTATATAGAATCTTGCAGAAGAATAGAATATATGTTCCCAAAGGACATGCTGTTGCCTATGTTTGCATGCAATGGAAATAGAATAGCATACTTTAAGGTTCATCAACCACTTGCATTCTACGCCAGCTTTCTTATCGAGAAAACAGATGACTTTGATATGGAAGTTATGAGCAAGGGAGTTCTTGCAAAACAAAAATTAGAAGAGTTATCTAAAGAATCAAATTAGATCCTGGAAGAAGAATGAGCAAGCTATATGTGAAATTGTCATAGAATTAGAAACAGAGGTATAGAACTTTTACCTGTAGATGTTTATTTATCTGAAGGTAGAAAAATTTAAAATAGAAGATGGTGAAAATTAGAATACCTTTAATTTGAATAAGTGGACTTGGTGGTGCAAGTAATTGAAAATATTCTTAAAGAAAGAGAAGAAACAAAAATTTATTTCAGTTGAAGATTTAAAAGAAGAACAAAGATGTCACAGACAGTGGCAAATAAGCTAAAAAGTATCGGAGCTTTTTCAAGTTTAAGTGAAACAAATCAAATTTCATTATTTTAAAGGAGGTAGTTTTGAGAAAAACATTAACTAAAGTAGTATTATTTTTACTATTATCATTGACAGCATTTTCATATAATTTTCCAATAGAAGATCCCTATTCGGGCAACAATTATAGGAAGTTCAACAATGATGACAGAAGGGATTATGGAGAATATACCATTAAAAGTATATGAAATACAAATTAAGGATCCAAAAGATATACCTGATGCATTTTGGTATGCAAATAAATTTAAATTTTCTTTAAGTAAACATAAGAAAAGCACCCTTTAATTTTTGTTCTGCATAGGTAGCAGGTTCGACTATAATGCAGCTAGAGTAAAGTTCATGCAAAGAATATTCCATGCAGGGATATCATACTATTGCTATTAGCTCACAAATGAGCCAACAATTTATGATTTCAGCATCTTCTAATTCAGTACCAGGGCTACTTATGGAAGATAATAGGGATATTTGTAAGGCTGCGAGCTTGCTTATGACAAAATCAAAGATCAAGTAGAAGTTACAGATTTCTATATTATGGGTTATAGTTTAGGTGGAACTAATGCTCGAGTTTATCGTATATAGATGAAACTGAGAAAAGCTTTAACTTTAAAAGAGTATTTATGCAAATCCAAGGTAGAATTATATGACTCAGCTGTAAAATTAGATAAATATTTAGCTTGATTACACAGGTGGTAAAACAGAAAAATATAGAAAAACTATTAAGTACAACTTTAGCAAGACTTATGGATTGACAAATGAATATGCAAATATAGAGCAGACACTATTTATAATATAGTTAGAGGGAGATTTTGTCTGATGAGGAAAAGAAAGCTCTATAGGACTAGCTTTTTAGATTGACATCAAATGATTTAAACTTCCTTTCAGATCTCTTAACAAAAAGTGGAGTTTATACAAAGCCTACAGCAAAATTAACTAAGTTTACTAACAGTGAAACCTTATCTAAAGGCAGTAAAATTTTGCAAGTTTTGAAGACTATGTTGATAAAGTTGGTTTACCTATTATCAAAAACAAAATAAAGCATCAAATATAGACGATTTAGAAAAGCTTCAAGTCTAAGACTACATGTGAGAGATTATCTTAGAACATCTCCCAAATAGTTGCTGTAACAAATACAGATGAGTTAATTTTAAGTCAAAAGATGATAGCCTTTTTAAAAGATGTATTTAAAGATAGATTAATTATTTATCCAAGAGGAGTGACACTGTTGAAATATGTCTATAAAGAAAAATGTGGATACAATGGTAAAATTTGTAAATGAGGGGGTTTTAAAAATATGAAAATTAAAAATTATTACTATTGAGTATTTTAAGCCTTAGCTTAGTTTCTTGTACTCAATACAAATGATGTAAAAGTATCTAACACGAGACCAAAACTAGACTTTAGTAATGTGGTTGTGAGTCCTAGTGAAGGAAAATTTTATAGCAGATGAATATGATCCTTGGGAACCATTCAATAAAAAGAATGTACTATTTTAACTATCAAATAGAGAAATTGGTGATAACACCTGTAGTAAATACTTATAAATTTATAACTCCAGATTTTGTTGAGAACAGTGTAATCTACTCTTTAAAAATACAAAAGTTTTAAATACTATGTAGCAAACTCAGCTTTTCAATTTAAAGGAAGAAAATCTATGAGAGACTTTAGGAAGATTTACTATGAATGCTGTATTAGGGCTTGGAGGACTTTTTGATGTGGCTTCTAAAAATGGGAATGCCCTAGACCTTATGAGGATTTTGGATTGACTCTAGCTCACTATGGGTAGGGTAGAGGACTCATATTTAGTTTTACCTTTATTATGGGACTCTACATATTTAAGAGATGCTTTTGGGACAGGAGTTGACTCAGCTATATGCGGGCAAATAGATGTATATCATAGAATGAGCTTATTTTAATACAACAAGTGCCTCCTGTAACTGTTTTAAGAGGAATTGATATGAGAAAGAATATAGATTTTCGTTATTATCAAACAAACTCACCATTTGAATATAGAATAGTGAGATATCTATATGGCAAATATAGAGGAATACAAGAACACACGCTAGTGAAAAATAAAAAGTAAATAAAATAAAAATAGAAAAATAGGAGGGTTTTAGAATGGATTTAAAAAGAAGAGTACTAGGATACAAAGATGAGGTAGTAAAAGAAATTCAAAAATGCAATAAGAGTAAAAAGTGTTAAGGAGGCTCCGTTACCTGGAATGCCTTTTGGTGAGATAATTACAAAAAGCTTTAGATCATTTTATGGACTTAGCTAAAAACTTGGTTTTAAAGCTGAAAAATTTGATAACTATGCTATGCATATTGATATGGGAAGGAGATGAAACTCTAGGAATACTTGCTCATGTTGATGTAGTAGCAGAAGGAGATAACTGGACATATCCTCCATACTCAGTGAACAATAGCAGATGGAAAAATCTTGGTAGAGGGACATTAGATGACAAAGGACTCTGCTATAATCTCTTTTGTTGCTATGAAAGCAATAGCAGATGCAGGAATAAAAACTAAATAGAAAAGTTAGAATGATATTGGAGCTGATGAAGAAAAAGTGGAAGTGCTTTGTTTAAAATATTACTTTGGGGAATTAAAAATGCCTCCAACCTACTATAGGATTCACACCAGATTCAAGTTTCCCTGTAACTTATGCAGAAAAAGGAAGTGTAAGAGTTAAAATAAAGAAAAATTCAATACTTTACAAAGATGTAGTAATAAAAAGTGAAATGCTTTTAACTCTGTTCCAAACAAAGCTAATGGAGAAATTCCTGTAGATATGCTTGGAGAAGTTAGAAATCAAAAATAAAAGTTGAATTTGAAAAGAGAAGGAAATATATATATAGTAGTTTCAACAGGAATCCCAGCTCATGGAGCATATCCAAGCAGGATATAATGCAGTATCAGCTCTTTTTGAAGTTTTAAAAAGATTTTGAAGTTAAGAATGAAGAATTAAAAAGCATAGTTACATTCTTTGATAAATTTGTAAAAATGGAAGCTGATGGAGAATCTTTTGGAGTTAAAATGTACTGATGGAGAAACAGGAGAATTAACTCTAAACTTAGGAAAAATTAATTTAGAAAAATAATGAACTTGAAATTTGGTTAGATATGAGAATCCCTGTTAAAATTAAAAAGCTGAACAAATAATAGAAACTATTAAGAGAAAATACTGAAGATTTTTGGATATGAATTCGTATTACATTCAAATACTCAACCTATATATATGTACCAAAAGATAGTTTCTTAGTTTCAACTTTAATGGATATCTATAAAGAATTAACAGGAGATATGGATGCAGAAACCAGTAGCAATTGGTGGAGGAACTTACGCTAAATATGCAAAATAACACTGTTGCCTTTTGGAGCTTTACTTCCAGAACAAAGAAGATAGAATGCACCAAAGAGATGAACATTTTAGAGATCTCAAGAAAATTGATAAACTTCTTCAAATAGTATGTAGAAGCTATTTACAAGTTGGCAAAATAGATAGGAGAAATTATGGAAAAATTAACAATAGAGTCCAAAGACACTATTGAGGAATACACAAAAATAGGTTTTGAAATCTGTGATTTAAGTTTTTCTAATCTTTTCTTATGGAGCTTTGGTGAAAACACAGAATATGAAATAGAAAATGATGTTTTGACTATCAGAAGTGAATATATGGCGTGAGGCATATTACTATATGCCCATCCCTAAAATGATATCCTGAAAAAATATAGCTACTATGAAAAGATATCATAGGAGGAAAATGTACCTATTCACTATTTTACAGAATATTGGTATGAAAAATTAAAAGATGATTTTAATTTACAAGAGAAAAGGATTATGAGGACTATATTTATTCTTATGAAAGTCTATCAACTTTAAAGGGTAGACACTATGCTAAGAAAGAAAGAATAGAGTAGCTAATTTTAGATTATGAATATTCTTATGAAAGTATAAGTAAGGATAATATAGGAGAAGTAATTGCTTTTCAAGAAAATGGTATAAACTTCATTCAGAGTTTGGTGGAGAAATTCTAAAAATGAAAATGAAGGAATAATGCAACTTTTAAAAATTGATAGATAGTTTCAGGTATCAAAGGTGGTTTCTCAGTTAATAATCAAATTATTGCCTATAGTCTAGGAGAAGCATTGACGATAAATGGTATTAGTTCACTGAAAAAGCTTTAATTGACTTTATAGGAAGTTATCAAGCAATAAAGAGGACTATATTTGTAGAAGCAAATGGCTATGAATTGGTGAATGAGAAGATGATTTTGGTGATGAAGGATTAAGAGAGGCAAAAATGTCGGCTAAAACCCCTTTGACTGTCTATATATATGAGCATAGAAAAGAATTGTATAATCATTTTAGAAGGTACTGAGGATCATGCATATAAAATTATATTACAACTTATCGGTGGTTTAGGTCTATTTTTGTATGAGACATCATGTCAACAAGTATGCAGAAAATAGTATACCCAGTTAAAAAGATTTTAGTTTTTAACTTAACAATCAGAATATTATGTATTCTAGTTGGAATTGTTATAATAGCTTTTAGTGGCAGTCATCATCTGTTAGTACAGTTATGACAGTTGGTTTTGTAAATGCCTGCGCTTTTTAACTTCAGCGAAGTATTAGGAGTTATTTTAGAGGGCGAATATAGGAACAACTATCACAGGTTGGTTACTAGTTTTAGATAGTAGCATGGGACTTAGAGTTGGGACAGCAGCCATCCTATATGTTTATGAAAAAAGAAAAGGCTAGAACAAATCCATGCAATCATTGAGTTGTTGATTAATTATTTTTGGATTACAACTTATGAGCTCAAGCTCTTAGCCTTTAAAAGATACACAGAATTCATTGAAATGTTTAAGATGTAAAGTTTAGTTGACTCCATACTTTGGTCTACTAAAAAGTAGCAGCGGTAGGGCAATTATAACAGCTTATTCCAATCTTCGCATAGCTACTATAGGTATAATAATAGCACTTGCAACACAGAGGGCTAATGACTATCAAGCAGGTGCCTTGGTTTTTAGGAGAAAATGTAGGGACAACAGTAACAGCCTTTCTTGCTTCTAGGAGCTAAACCTAATGCAAAAAGAGCAGCTTTTGCTACACACTTTATTAATTTTAATAGGAGTTCTTTGGGTAACTTATATTTAGATTTTATTGAAATTTTTAAATAATTTTGTTGATCCCATACACTCATATGGGAGCAGCAATAGCGGCAGCTCACTTACACTAATATAACTAATGTAATTATCTTGATACCTTTTGTTGGACTACATAGATGAGTTACTATTATACATTGTTAAAGATACAGGTGAAGATGAACAAAGAGCAACTAAGCTTGCTTTTTTGAAAACGACTTTGCCCAATGTAATCATAGATCAAACCAAAAATAGAGTGTAAGTTCTATGGTAGACTGAGGATAGATGATGTATTCTTAAAATTGGAAGAATCATTAAAAGAAAAAGAAAAATTGCTAAATACAATGAAGAAATAGCGTTGCTGAAGATAAACTAGATTTATATGAAAAGAAATTTATGATTCAAATTTCTCATTATTAAGTAAATCTTTGAGTAAATCTTTAATCGAAGATACTAGAATGAACTTATTAGTCAGATGAGTATGAAACTATTGGTGACTATCAAAAATAGAATAGGAAATAGACTATACATGCTTATGAAAACTCTATTGACCTTGATGAAACCAGAGCCAAGATGATATTCAAGCTTCATCTCTCTGCTGAGACATTATTTAACGATATACAGTAGCAGCAAATAAAAACAGGTGAAAAGAACTATATTCAACAGGTCTAAAAATATCAAGAGTTGAAAATCTTACTATAAAGAAGTAAAAAGAGAGCATTTCTCACATCTGAGAATATACTCGCAAGATTGAATACAGGTTACCCAGATATCATACAATTACTATAAGAGAATATGAGACCATACTTACAATATTATTGAGTATGTTATGAAGAGATATAAGCATGTTTTTATCAACTTGGAAAGAGAAATACCGATATGGATAATTTAGATATTTTTGACAAATGCATGTAAATATTTTTCTAGAAAAGAAAATGACTGAATTTAGTAGAAATTTTATCTAGTAAAGTTGATAGCTTAAATAATAAAAGATTGGATTCTTAGTAAGGGAAGTACAAAAACTTGTAAAGCTGATGACAGGCAAGAAAGAGATGTAAAGTTGGACTAAATTATGGATTAAAAACAGAATTATCAGTAGCTGATGTTGATATTATTTGGACTGAATTTTTTCATACAAAAACTTATGTAGAAAAATATTGAAAGAATTTCAAATAACGAAGAAATAGCACTGATATGAGTTTTTGGCAAGAAGTTCTATAGGAGATGAAATTAGATGTGATATTTATTTAGGTAATGAATGGAATATTCCACAAATTTCTCTTTCAGGCTTTGTTGCACCTAGATACAGTGATTATACAACTTCTCAAAAACAATAATAGATATTTAAGAGAATTTTTAGAAAAAACTTAAAAAGATTCTCTTTTTTGTACATACTAATATAAAAAACATATTGATTTTTGAAAGAAAAATAGTATATAATAACATTTATTGTTTGATGTAATTTAACAAAAATTTAATATATATAGTATAAGAGGAGGAATATGAAAAAGCAATAACATATATTTTTCTAGTTTTTAGTATTTTATCTTTTCAGATTCTTTTTAATGAGAATGAAGATGAAAGAACAATTTTAAAACAAGAACAAAAGATCTGAACAAGAAAGATTAGCAAAAGAATATCAACAAAAGAGAAGATAATTTTAATCAATTAAAAACAGAAAAACAAGAAACTTCTGTAATGAAATTAAATTTCATATATCTCAAATAAATTTAGAAGATAATGAAAAATTATTAAATGAAATAGAAAAAGAGAATATATTAGGAAAATATTTAGATAGAGATTTAGGAAGTACAGATATAACAAATTTAATTACAGAATTGACAAATAGATTAATAGAAAAAGGATATATTAGCATCAGTTGCAAGCATTTCCAGAAAAATAATGATTTAAGCACAAAAACTTTAAATTTAAAAATAATTTCAGGAAAAATAGATAATACTTAATGAAGATAAAACTGGATAATTTAAAGAAATATTTTTAGTTGATACTAAAGGCAGGGAGAGTATTAAATATAAGAAATTTAGATACTACAACAGAGAACTTTAATTATCTTGAAGCAAATAATATGACTATGGAAATCATACCAAGCGAAATACCAAAACCATTCAATAGTAAAATTAAAAATGAGATGAAAGAAAAATTTACAGTATCAGTACTCACAAATAATTATGGAGAAGATAGACAAAATGCTATTTGGAGAGGTGGAACTTCAATAAATATAGATAGTCCATTAGGGATTGGAGATAGACTGTATTTCTATATATGACAGTACACAAAAAGAAAGCTGATAGGAGTTGGAAAAGAACAACAGAAAGTCTAAAACCAGGAGAGATATTACCACATAGGTCTCAAAAAGGATATGACCTCAAATGAAAAGATACTCTACCATACAGAAGAAGAGAATTAGACTTATATAATTTGGTTATTTTGTCAAATAGTGTTGATAAAAAGTTTAGACTGATGACCTGACTTAATTAAGAGAATTTTTGAGAATAAAAACTTAAGAATTCTCTTTTTATTTGAACTAAATCACATTATTGTATTAATTACATTAAAAATTAAGCGCTAATTGGGATAATACCTACTTGAATCAATACACGCTTTTTAAAAATTACTAAAATTTGAATATCCAAATGCTGTTCTCTCTTTATTGATTTTATCTTATTGTTTAAACCTTCTATTAAACCATTAGTAATATTCGATTCAAAACATATTTTCAATATATTTCCTATATTTTTTCAGGAGTTTTTAGAGCTGTTATCATTTTCTAGAAATTTTTCTTTACTAGCTAAATATACTATTTCTTCAAATCTTTTTAAAGTTATTATGCTTTTATTGTTTGAATAATATCTTGCAGATATTAAAATTAATCTCTAATTCAGGGATTTTTCTAAAAGATAATCTACCTTATCTTTTGCTACTTAGTTTGCGCTTAAAGCTTTGATAATAATAGTTTACTCTGACAAAGATCAGGATAATATTTTAATAATGACTTCCAAAATAGCTTTCAGCTTTCTTTTAATGAATCATCTTTTAATAGAATTCATAATAGATATTCTAGTTGATTAATGCTCTATTAACAAGATTAACAATATGAAATTTATCTATTACTATGCATTAGGAAAGATAGAATTAATTAAGCTAATGTATGGAACATACATATCCATACAAACATATTTTACATTATTTCTTGCTTCTAAAGAAAATCTTGAGAAGTATTCTAAAGAGAATAAAGTCTTCTGTCTTCTACAATATCAATAATATTCTTTACTGATAGTTAGCAAAAACGAAAGACATAGCGCCATCAATGTTTTTAACAGATTTAAATTCATCAATACAAATAGCTTCTGTAAATGTTCTTTATTAACTTTAAAATCAGAAAAACAATCATCCATGACTCTTTGTACAGAAGTAATAGAAATATTATATCTCTTTAGCAATAGATGTAGAGATAGATTTTCTTTAAGTTCAAGAGCAATAGTATACTTAAGATTATTAGATATTAGAGTTATCACTGATAATATTTGTAGAAGGAGAGAAAGTGCACCTTATAAAATATATCTTTGTATAGTAAAGCTCAAGTTCAATATTGTAATTTTTGAATAGGAATATATTTAATTTTACGATGTCTTGAACCATTTTTAACAATATTTTTAGAATTACAATGAGGGCAAGCGAGTAATTAGACTTAAGAAACTTTAAAAACTTTAATTCGATAATCTCCTTTTTGAGTAACTTGACAATATTCTTCTTCTGAAAAGAAATATTATCATCTTGAATATTTAAGAAATTTTTGATAAGATTAGATAGAGACAATGAAATCACCCTTTGCTATGGTTATTTTGAGCGATTTAATTTTAACAGGAAAATTTCCATTGTCTCAACTTTTATTAAAATGGCATTGATAGAAATTTCTTCTATCAACACCATTTATTATACAACCTATAATTTTTAGATATACTATGAAATTTAGAGACTATACTTTTATCTTTAGAAGTAGTAGAAGTGAAAAATATTAGTAGTTTTTACACTCCAAACTACTATCTATGATATGGAAACTAAGTAACACTTTTTCAGTTAATTTAGATAAAATCCTATTAAGAGATCAAAAGAATAAATTAAGTTTTGGGATAGGATTAAAAAGGAAACATAATCAAAGCTATATAGAAGAAGCTCTTTTATCAGATAGAGTTTTTAACAATAGGAGATATTTCTTTTAAATGGTACAACAACATTTTTATGGTGGTTTGCTAGGCGCTTCTTTAGGATTATGAAAGAGGAATAAGAGCATTAGGGGCATCTTCCACTCCAAAAGCAGAGTTTATGAAGTATACATTGAAATACTAATTACTATAAAACCTTTAACTCAAAAATTAGTATATAGATTTAATACGAATATTACTCATTCAAATGATGTTCTTTTATGGCTCAGAAAAACATTCAATGGGTGGAGTAGGAAGTGTTGGAGGTCATAGAACTGGAAATATACAAGGTGATAAAAAGCAATAGAAATAGAAAATGAATTATCATATAGAGTGTTGGACTCAGAAAAATTTGGGAAATTAAGTCCTTATTTAAGTTATTCATATGGTAAAGTAAAAATAATAAGAATAGCTCATGTATAGAAAAAGGATATATGTCAGGTGCTCTACTAGGTTTAAGATACAATATGAAAGTATTTAGATTTAGATGTAGCCTATGCGAAACCTTTGGCTCATTCAAACTATTTAAAAGCCTAAAAACAGAGAAATATATTTTAGTGCAACATTAAAATTTAAATTTTAGATGGGAGATATAAATGAGAAATAAATTTTTAAGAAATTCATAACCATAGTTTTATTGATATACAATATAGAAATACTTTGTAGCGAATCTAGTTGTAGATCCTAATTCAAATCATAATACTAAACTTGATGAATCTGTAAATGGAGTTCCTAGTTGTTAATATATCTACTCCTAATGAAAAATGGAATAAGTATAAATGAGTTTAGTGAATATAATATTGATGAAAAGGGCAGATATTAAATAATGCAGATAATGTAGGAAGAAGCTATCTTGGTGGTCTAATAAATGCCAATCCAAACTTAGCACTCTAATCACAGCTAATTTAGTAATTCCTTCAAGTAATGGCTCTAATCGTTCACAAATTAGAAGGATATTTAGAAAGCATTAAGTAGAGAAAAGAATGGATGTTATTCTAGCCAATGAAAAATGGTCTATATATCAATAATCTGGAACTATCAATATTAAAAATTTTACAGCAGACAACAGGTAGAGTTAATCTAAAAAGATGGAGACTTTATTGGAATAGATGTTGAAAAAGCTAATATAGTTATATATCCTAAAGGAATGGATGGGACTAATGCCAACTATGTTGAACTAATAGCAAAAGACATCTTGAATTAAGAGGAAAAGTTGTAGCTAATGATTTAAAAAGTAGTTGACAGGTTCTAACAAAATTGACAAAAAGGAAATATTACAGAAAAATGTAAATGGAGATATTGCAATAGATGCCAGAAACTTAGAGTGGAATGTATGCAAATACAATAAAGATAATAAGTACAGATAAAGGAGCAGGAGTAAAACTCTGATGCTTTTATCGTGGTCTAAAATAGTAAGTTAGAAATAACAGCTGATGGGAAAATAAAGGTAAAATAAGGTACAAGGTAAAGGAATTGATATCAAAGGAAAGGAATATGAACAAAAAGATTTAGCATATTCTGATGAAGGAATATCAATAAATGCAGATAAAATTAAATTATCTGGAACAGGAACACAAGCAAATAAGCAAATCAATCTAAATGGAATAGTTGAAAATAGTGCAACAATATACAAAAGAAGGAATAAAACAAAAAGCTTTAACAAATACTGGGAGTAGTCCAAGCGACAAAACAAAATTGAAGTTGAAGGAAATTTGACAAATAATGGAGAAATTCTAACAAATAAAAATCTTTACAGCTAAAGATACAATCTCAACTAAAAATTAATAGCAAAAAGATGGAATCTCAGTAGATAAATTAGAAAAATTCTGGGGTAGTTGTAACAGAAAATCTTAATATAAATAAGAATTTAATAAATTCTGGAAATGTTCAAGCAGTAGGGAAAAATATCAGTTGTTGAAAATACAAATAATACAGGAGAAATATTAACAAAATAGTTCTTTTTACATCTAAAAATACTATTACTACAAAGAAGCTAATAGCCAAAGAAGGAATTTCAGTTACTAACCTAGAAAAGTTCTGGAGTAATAGCAACAGATAAGAAATTAGATATAAAGGGTAATTTAATAAATAGTGGAGAAATTCAAACATTAGATGATATAAATATAAAAGAAAATACTGTAAATACAGGAAATATCCTAACAAATGGAGCTTTTTCATCAAAAAGATGTTAAAAATGACAAAGTAATAAGTGTAAGCAAGGATATTAATAGTAGCTAAATTAGAAAATTCTGGGAAAGTTTCAACAGCTAAAAAATTAGATATAAATGGAAGTTTAACAAACTCTGGTAATATTCAAGCTATTGAAAAACATTACAGTAACAAATAATGTTTTTGAATAAAGGACTATCTTAACTAATGGTTCTTTTTACTTCAAAAAGATATTAAGAATGAAAAAGAATTAAGCGCAAATAAGAATATTACAGTATCTAAACTTGAAAAATAGTGGAAATGTTGTAACAAATAGTAAAAATAAATATTAATGGATATTTTAACTAATAGTGGCGAAGCTTAAAGCATTAGATAATATAACAGCTACTGGAAAATACTACAAATAATGGAAGTATTCTAACTAATAAAAATTTTTGTAACTTCTGATTTAATTAACAATCAAAAAATAATTGCTAAAGAAAAAAATTGATATAAAGAATTTAAAAAAATACTGGAACAATAGCCTCAGGAGATAAATTTACTATCAATGGAAATCTTGAAAATACTAATAATATAGAAACTACAAATCTTGATGTAACAGGAAATAAAGCTAACAAATAGTGGAAGTATTAAAAGCTGATAATATTACTACTAATGTAGCTAATATAACTAATGATGGAAAAATATTATCATTTAATAATATTTCTTTTTCTAATGTACAAAAATATACAGAATACTAATGAAATAACAGCACTTAAAGATATTGAAGCAAATAATACAAATCTTGTAAAATAAGGGGAATATTGCTTCTAATGGAAAAGTATCGCTTAATAATTCTAGTATTACAAATACTAAAAAAATAGCTTCTAGTACAATAGAAATGCAAAATAATAAGAAATTTGATAATACTGGAGAAATCATAGGAAACAAATGTAACACTTTGACAAGTGACAAAATGATTTAAATTTAACTGGTAAATTACATGAGAGCTCAAAAGTCTAACTATAAGTGGGAAAAATATAACAAATAATGGAGAAACAACTGGAACAGGGACAACTACTATTACTGCTAGTAATAATTTTACTAATAATAGAGAATTGATCAGCACAAAGCACTTACAGTAAATGCAACAGGAAATATTGTAAATAATAAGATGTTAAAGTGGTGGAAAAGTAAGCCTTTAGTGCAAAACAATATAGAAAAATAATGATTTAGTTTCAGCAGCAGACGATTTAACATTAAACTGCAACGAAACAAAGTTGAAAAATAAATCTGGAAAAAAACTATTTTTTGCTGGAAATAAATTAACTATTTACTAGTAAAAGAAATCTTAAATAATAAAAAATTCTGAACTTTTAGGAACTAATATAGAACTAACTGCTGATAAAGTAAGAAAATGAAGTTGGAACAATAAAAGCATTTAATGATATTAGAATAAAAACAGATAAAGTTTGAAAATATAGGAGATAGAAAGATTTAGATGAATATGAAAAGATATTATGGAAAACTTGGGATGGGAAAAATACTAGAAGAAAATGAAATTGGTAATTGGAAAAGAATAGGTGAGATTATTCTGAAAAATGAAGAGAAAAGCCTGCTAAGAAAGCACATGTTGGTGACTATATAAGAGGAAAAACAAAAAGATGCCTATGAAAAAAATTACTAAAAAGGTAGAAGAAGATAAATATAAATCTCTATTATTCCCTAAATATACTGAATATATGAAGAAATATTTGGGTAATGAGAGGAGAATATACAGAAAAACAGGAAGTTCAAAAATACAAGATATTCCATTAAAAGAAAAAGTAAGAGCATAGGCGAAAACTGAACATGGAAAAGTATTAGCTGGTGGAAATATTAATAATAGAAGGGTAAAAAGATGGAGAAATACAAGTGAAGTATTAAATAAAGATGCTATAATATCAGCAGGAAATACAGTAAAAATAGATACAAATAGGCTTGAAAACATTGTAAGCATTGGTGAAAAAGTAAAAGTAAAAACTGGTGAAGAAAGTATGTAGATCAAATTTGAACATACAGGAAAAAGACTGATAAAATGGAAGTTACTTACACCAGAGATTTTACCAATGACTATATAACAAAAAGTTCCTGTATTAGATGAAAATGGAAAACAGTCTATGAAACCCAAAGGTTGAGATAAAATCTAGAAGAAGAAACAAAAATATGAAATTGTTACTGAATATGTAGGAAGATATGCCTATGTTACAGGTTCTCCCATCTATAATAGAAGGAAGAAATGTAGTAATAAATCCAGCAAGTGTTGTAAAACAAGAAATAGATGATGCAAAATGGTAAAAATTAATGAAGGAAAAGAAAATAAAGTAATAAAAGAAGAAAGAGAAAGTTCATACAGGTACAAGTAAAGAAATAAAAGAAGAAAAATTGCTCTTAATCAAATTAATGTAAAAGATGAACTTAAAAATATGGAAATGTAGGAACAAATGGTGCTATATATAATGGAAACAAAGTTATCAATGGAGAAATAGTAGCTAGTACAAAAAGTAATAGATGAAATCATAAAAATGGTAAAATAGATATAGATGCTAGTTTATCAAGCGCATTTATTTATTAAAAATGTATCACCAACATCAAAAATATCTGTTAGAAACAAGAGCAAAATATATAAATCAAAAATAGTTTCTATGGAAGTGATTATTTCTTAACTAGAATAGGCTATGAAGATAAGTGGGACTAGAGTAAAGAAAGACTTGGAGATGCTTACTATGAAAATGAGCTGATAGAAAGAAAGTATAACAGAAAAATTAGGAACAAGATTTTTAAATGGAAAAAGAAATATCAGCAAAAAGAATTAATGGATAATGGAGCAGATAGAAGCTAAGAAAAATACTTTAACTAGTAGGGTAAGCATTAACAAAAAGAACAAATAGCAAAACTAGATAAAAGATATAGTATGGTATGAATATCAAAATGTAGATGGAATACAAGTATTAGTTCCTAAAAATATATTTATCTCAAAATACACTAAAAATCTAAATACAGATAGTAGAAGTAGAATAACAGGAATAGAAAATACTTATGTAAGAACAGACAATTTAGAAAATACAGGCATTAATAGGTGGATATGGAGAATACTTTATGTAGAAGCAGAAAGAAGTTAATAATAGAACACTTGGTAATCAACTTGCTGAGATAAGTGGAAATAATACTACAATAATTGCTACAAAATAATATTAATAATATAGGAGCAAGAATCTCTGGGAAATGAAAAATCTAAATCTAGTAGCTAGTAATGGAGATATATTAAATAAAGAGTACAGTAGAAAAAGTAGAATTTAATAATGGAGAATTTGATAGAAGTAAATTTACTAAAATAGCTTCAGTTGGAGAAATAATCTCTGATGGTAATCTTTAAATATCATAGCTAATAATTATACAAGTGAAGGAGCAGTAACTCAAGCTAAAAAAATTTCAAATATAAATGTAGTACTAATGATATCAATATTCATCTCAAGAAAGTAAGTGGAGAACAAAAATTTGGTAAAAATGATGGACAATATAACTATTATGGATTTGAAAGAAATATAGGTTCAGTAGTTAAAACAGAAAACTTAAATGTTACAGCTAAAAATTTAAATATATCAGGTTCAGTAGTAACAACACAAACAGCTGATTTGAATGTAGATAAATTAAATATAGAATCAAAAAGTAGATAAAGAAGATGAAATAAAGAAATCATCATATAAAGATTTTTCTAAAAGTCAGGTTCAAAGAAAGAAATTATCCATAATGAAGAAAATTCAGCAGGAAGCCTTTTATGTAAAAAATAAGGCTATAATAGTGGTGATGTAAAAAGTCTGTAGGAAGTAATCTAGTACTAGGCGATAACTAGCTATGTAGCTGGAAAAGTAACAACAGATTCTAAGGAACTTAATAGTTCATATCTCACTAGAAGAATCTAAAAAGGCTTTTAGTTCGAGTATAGGAAGTTCAGGTTTTTTCAATTGGCTATGGAAAAACAGAAAGTAGATTAAAAGAAAAAGATTTAACAAATGCAAAATCTAATCTAGTATTAGGAGATAATATTACTCTTAATAAAGGAGCAGAAATAACAGCAACTAATTTCACTCATGGAAAAGTAAGTATAAATAATGGAGATGTAAAAGTTTTGGAGCAAGAAAAAGATACTAAAGATGTAGAAACATCATCAAATAGTAGTGGACTAAATTTATCTGTAAAGATAAAAATCAGAAGCATTGGATAGAGCGAAACAAGGAGTAGACTCATTTAAACAAATGAAGTCAGGAGATATACTTGGAGGACTAGCTTCAACGACTAATACAGTAACAGGTGTAGTACAGGTCTAAGTAGGAAATATAACTAAGAAAGATGGAAGTAAAGCAACTTTAAAATGATATAAAAGCTGATGATTTTAAAGTTAATAATAATTTCTATGCAGATGCAGGAGTAAACTTAGGATTTAATAAATCAAGTTCAAAATTCTAAATCACATAATGAAAGTGCAGTTGTAACAACAATAAAAGGGAAAAAGATGAAAATTCAAGTATAACTTACAATAATGTAAAGAATATTGAATATGTTGGAACACAAGCACAAGATACTAAGTTTATCTATAACAATGTAGAAAATATTAATAAGAGAGCTGTTGAATTAAATAATTCATATTCATCTAGTAGTACAAGTAGTGGAATATCAACAGGAGTAACTATTGGCTATATGGAGATGGAAAGCAGAAACATCAGTGAGATAAGTAGTTTCAGCTTCTCAAATCAAATATGAATAGCAATGGAACTACTTACCAAAATGGAAGATTTGTAAATGTAGATGAAGTACATAATAATACAAAAAATATGACTCTTTCTGGCTTTAATCAAGAAGGTGGAACAGTTACTGGAAACATAGAAAATCTAACTATTGAAAGTAAACAAAATACATCTACAACAAAAGGAAGAACAAATAGGTGGAAGTTTAAGTATAGCACCAAATGGAATGCCATCAGGAAGTGCAAATTATTCACAAACAAATGGAGAAAAGAAGAGTTGTAGATAATGCAAGTACTTTCATAATAGGAGATGGAAGTAATCTAAAAGTAGGTAAGGTAGAAAATACAGCTTCTGCGATAGGAACAAGTGGAAAATGGAAAACTATCAATAGATGAATATGTAGGACTATAACTTAGAAAATGTAGATAAATTAAAAAAACAGTAGGAGGTTCAGTAGGAGTATCAACTTCTGGAATAACAAGTATAGGAGTAAATTATTCTGATAAAAACAAGAAGGGATAACAAAGAATACAGTAATAGGTAATGTAGAAATAGGAAAAATCTTCTGGAGATGAAATCAATAGAGATTTAGATACAATGACAGAGTAACAGAAGATAGAGATTTTAAAACAAATATCAATGTAGAATCTCAAACAATTAACTATATTAAAAATCCTGAAAAGTTTAAAGAAGATTTACAAATTGCTATAATAGAAGGAAAAAGCAACAGGAAGAACAGTAGTAAAAACAATAGATAATGTAATAAATGGAGATAAGAGTCAAGATATAGGAGATGCTGAAAAGAAGAAGTCTAATAGAAATAAAGGAAGCAATAGTTAGAGTTCAAACAGCACCTGCAATGGATATTATTGCAGAAGGAAGATTAGAAAGAAAAAGATAGTACAAAAAAGAACTTGGAGTAGTAATAGAAAAATTTGATCCAAATGACCCAACATTATCAGAAAAAGTAAGAGAAAGAATAGATGAGTTAAAAAGCAGAAGGAAAAGAAATAGTAGCTTTTTATGATAAAAGTAACTAAAAAAATATTTATAAACCAAAATGCAAAAGATGAAGAAGTAAGAGCTTCCATAGCAAGAGAATACAAGATAAAAGAAGACTTAAAGCTAGGAAGAGGAAAAAGGAAAATGATAAAGGACAACTACGTTCAACAGTAGCAGGAGAGATAGCCTATGATGAGATAAAGGATAGATTAAAGAAAGGTGATAAAAACCCAATAAGTGCTTCGAAAGTTTTTGATGTAGCAAAGATGGATAAAGATAGTGAAGTTACAGAGTTTAGTAGATAATGATACTCAAAGGCAATTTTTAATTCTTTTGCATATATAGCAACAACAAGTAATGGTGCTTGGAAAATAAATCTAAAGTTTTAAAAAGAAATGAAGGGAAGGGATAAAGGAAAAATTGAAGACTATATTTTTAGACCAGATTTTTATATAAAAAACTGTACATTTACTTTTATGCAGAAAGTGAGGAAGGAAAGAAAAATAGCAATAGCAGATCCTATAGTAGATTCATTAAATAAAAATAGTCCAGATAGAGAGTATTATAAAAGAATAGATGGTATAAAAAGAGGTTGTTATTGAAAGTAATCCAAAAAGCAAAAATCATTTTGGCATCATTTTTTAAAAAGTTTTGATGAATTTGGAAATGCTCCACTTCATTTCCTTTGAAGCAGGAGATAAATTTTTAATTCAGATATAAAAAGGTGCAGTAAATGAAGCTTCTGCAGCATTAGATAGTTTCTTTTAAACCTGCAACCTTTGGATTTGGTTCTAAATTAGGAGATAATGCTGGAAGAGTAAGAAAAGGAAGTGATCAGTATGGATCAAAAAGAAGAAGTTGAATGGAAACAAAAATCTATAGGAAGTAATATTGAATCAGTAGCAGATATGGTAGCAATTTACCTAATAGGAAATTTGTAGGAACAGGAGTAAAACTATTAGATAATAAAAATAAATTATTCTAATTTAAGATATGATGAATATAAAATTATTGAAGGAATATAAAAATAAACCAATTTCAGGAAAAATTACTTCTAAATATAATGATGTAAATAAATATGAATATAATGCTACTACTAATCCTGAGTCATTATCAGAAGGCAGAAAATCCACCGATAAATAATTTTTATGGTGGAATGTATAATGATGCTCAAATGAAAGTGGGATATTTGTAAGAATGGGAGATAAAAGTAAATCCCTTATGGAAGCTGGTATACAGAAAAGTTCTAAAATTCAGAAGCACAAGCGAGGATAGATCTTGCTATTAAAAATGGTGGGATTAATCCCTAATGGTGAAAATAAAAAAATAAGAGGATTCGAAACAGATAAATCAATATTAGATACAATGTATTATATTAAATTTCCAGAAGGTATACCTAAATATAAAGACTAAAGTGGGTTATCAAGGAGATGACCATTTCTTGGAGGATTAAATCAAGAACAATATTTTATTCCAAATTCAAGAAAGTTTTGGTAAAGTAATAAAAAGTCACCCTATTAAATAGCAAATGAAAGGAATTATATAATTATGATATGGGAAAAAAATTAAAAAGTAGAAGAAATTTTTGTAGAAGAAGATTTTATAGAACTTAGGGACTCAGTAGAAGGGCTAATAAGTGTAATTGAAAAATATAAAAGATATGAAAAAGATTCAGATGAATATATAAAGGGAATTAAAAGAGTTTTTAGAAGAAGTTAATTTAACACTAGAAAGATAACAGATAAGGAATTAAAAATTTAAATTTCTTTTAGGAGAAAGTTATTTTTAATTCACATACTAATAGTATTTCAGAATATGCAGTTTATGATAAAAAAATGATTTAGAAAAAAACACATAAAGTTAACAGAGAAATAACAGTAGCAGTAAGTAGATTTGGAAAAATTCTTTATAAGATTACAGAAAAAGTTATGTATCATATGATTTAGTGTAAAAATATACAATTAATTTATGAGGAAGCTGTATAGATAGAAGATATGAGCCACCCCAAAATCTTGGATAAAAGATTTTTGGGGGTGGCCTACTTCTGTTCCCTAGTTTAGTGTCAGCTAATAAAATAACAAATGAAGAACAACTACTTTTTAGAAAATAAAGTAAAAATCTGTTCAAGGTAAAGTACTTATAAATGATGGAACACCTGGTGGGACAACAATGAGCTTATCAAAATAGGACTACTTATCCTGATGGAAGTATGAGTATTTTCACAAAAATTTAACAACTGGAGAAATATCATTTCAGAGAAAATAAAATCCATCAGGTCAACAGGTTTTCTGAAACATCTTTTAACACCTTACGAAGCAAATACTTTAATAGGAGTCAAATTCAAGCTCTAAAAATGTTAGTAGGAAATGGAGCAGTAAGTCAAAGTGTTATATCTAGAGTTTCATATCAGACAGGAAACAATTTCTCTAGTATTATATGATAAAACACCTAGTACCAGTAGTAACTAACGGAACTTTAGTACCACCATTAACAACAAATAGAGCACTAGCAACTGTACCATTGTTAACAGATGGAGCAAATAAGATTATAAGAAAAAAACAGATTTTTATGTTAGATCAGATGAATATAGTAGTACTTTACCAGCTACAGCATATAGATATTTAGACTCAAAAGCATATGTTGAAACAAAGAAAAATATGACAGGAAATTTAGGTTATTTTTGGATTTTAAAAATTTGATACTGCATACCAAGCAAGAGATGCTTTTCAAAATAAAAATATGATTATTATAATCAAAAATGATCCAGAACTTTCTTGGAGTGATGCAGCAGTAAGAGGAACTTTTGATACATTACAATATATGATAATACAACAGGCAAGTTAAAAGTAAGAATTCCATATACTTTTTGGAGATAAAGGGAAGGACTTAGAACCATTTACAGAATCTTATCCTGAATATGGACAAGGTGGTGAATTACAAATGATACGTTTAAGATGGGATGAGGATTTGATAATAAAAATATGATAGACTTGATATTTTACCAAATCCTAGAACAGATTTAATATTAAAAGAAGAAATAATGAAATAAGTAGTAATGAAAAATAGCTATGTAAGAATATAGGAGATATTTTTCAAATCATATAAAAACAAAAATTTAAGGAGAGTATTACAAAATGAGAACTTACGAAGAAGATAAAAGAGATTTAATTTATTTAATTAATAAATATTGTATAGATGATTTTAAAAGAAGAGCTTTTTAGATATAGTTAAGAATAAATTTGCACCAAAATATATATTTAGTAAGTTTTCTTCTAATTCAAAAAATGACAAAAAGAGGATGCTGATTTGTATTCAATAATTATACATAAATATATATAATTTAGAGCAGTGAATACCAGAAAAATTCAAAAAATTTTTATAAGAGGTGAAAAAGAAAATGAATTTTTAAAAATTAAAAAGATGCAGCAAAATAAATTATTAGAATTTATGGAAAAATATGATTTAAATAATTATAATGAAAGATTAGTAAGAAAAATTTCTAAAAAGAGTTGATATATGTGATAGATATAGATGAAATAAATGATGTTAAAAATATCAAGAAGTTAAGGAAATAATAGGTAGATTATATCCACCAAGAGGAGGCTTGGAGAAATGTATGTAGCTGATGAAGATAGAGAGAAAATGAATAAAATAAATGATGAATTCGAAGAATTAAAGATCACATTATTAGATTAACCAATAGAATTATTTTTAAAGAGTTATATAAATTTGAACTGCAATGGGTATTTCCAGGAGAAATAGTGTCTAAATATAATGATGTAAATAAATATGAGTATAATGCTACTACCAATCCCTATCTATTAGCAGATAGGAAAATAAATCCACCGATAAAAATAATTTTTTATGGAGGGATGTATAATGATGCTTCAAATGAAAGTGGGCATATTTGTAAGAATGGGAGATAAAATAAAACCCTATGGAAGTTGGTATACAAAAAGTCTCTAAGAATTCAGAAGTAGAAGCAAGGGTAGACCTTGCCATTAAAAAAATGGTGGGTTAAAGCTCTAATGGTGAAATTAGGATAACAGAAATATGGAGCTGATAAATCAATATTGGATACAGTATATTATATTGAATTTCCAGAAGGAATACCTAAATATAAAAGAATAGAGTGGGTTATCAAGGTGAATGCCATTTCTTGGGTAGGATTAAATCAAGAACAATATTTTATTCCAAATTCAAGAAATTTTGGTAAAGTAATAAAAAGTTATCCTATTAAATAATAAATGAAAAAGGAACTATATAATTATGATATGGGAAAAAATTTAAAAAGTAGAAGAAAATTTTTGTAGAAAAAGATTTTTATAGAGCTTAAAAATTCAGTAGAAGAAATCATAAATAAAATTTTTGAAAAATATAAGGATATGAGAAAAGAACTCAGATGATATATAGACAGAGATGAAAAGAGTTTTTTAGGAGAAATCAATATAACATTAGAAAAGATTAACAGATAAAGAATTAATAAATTTAGTTGATTAAGAAGAACTTATTTTAATTTTCATGATAATAGTCTTTCAGAATATGCTGTTTATGATAAAAGATGATTTAGAAAAACAAATAAAGCTAATAGAGAAATAACAGTAGTAGTAAGAAGATTTGATTCTTTTATAAAATTACAGAAAAAGTTATGTATCATATGATTTAGTATAAAATATACAATTAATTTATGAGAAGCTGTATAGATAGAACATATTTATAGCTTTATTTGTCAAATAGTGTTGATAAAAAGTTTAGATTATGACTTGACAGAATTAAGAGAATTTTTGAGGATAAAAACTTAAAAATTCTCTTTTATATATAAAAGTTCTTGACAGTTGAAGGTATATTCAATTATAATATACACAGTTGAATAGATAATCAATTGTTGATATAAAAGAGGTGAAACTATGAAAGCAATAAAATCAGTAAAACCTGTAAACTCTGCGATTGTGATAGTGTAAATAAAGAAATTGTTGAAAAAGTAAAAAGAATTTCCTAATGATGAAATTCTTGGAGATTTATCAGACTTCTTTAAAGTTATAGGAGATGGTACAAGAATAAGAATATTGAGGGCATAGATGTAAGTGAAATGTGTGTTTGTGATATAGCCATGTTTTTAAATATGACAAAATCGGCTGTATCTCATCAATTAAGAGCTCTAAGAGAAGCAGACTTAGTAAAGTTTAAAAATCTGGAAAAGAAGTTCTTTACTCTTTTAGCAGATAATCACGTAAAAGAGAAATTTTTGAACAAGGTTTAGTACATATACAAGAAGAAAAAGGAGAGGATTAATGATGAAAAAGTTTTTAAATTAGAAGGATTGAATTGTAGCTCACTAGTGCATCTAAGATTGAAGAAAAAGTTGCAAAATTAGAAGGAGTTAAATCTGTTATGGTAAACTTCATGACAACTAAAATGACTCTTGAAAGTGAAAAACATGGAAGAAGTTGTTGAAAAAGTAAAGAAATTAGTGAATGAAGTTGAACCTGATGTAAATATGATAAAAAGCATAGTCAAATTTCTTTGAATGGAATGGTTGAGTATTATGAGAAGGAAATAATTATTGCTATTTTCTGCTCTACTGTTTTGCTTTTAACTTTATTTATAAGAATGCCTCAAGCACTACAACTTATATTAATACTTGTAGCCTATGTTTTAGTGGGAAAAAGATACAGTCTTACTTGCTGTTAAAAACATAGAAAGAGGAGATTTTTAGATGAGAATTTTCTAAATGACAGTGGCAACTTTAGGAGCTATTTTAATAGGAGAATATCCAGAAAGCAGTTGCAGTTATGCTTTTGTATGAAATAGGGAGAATTGTTTCAAGGTTATGCAGTTAATAAATCAAGAAAGTCTATTGCTGCTAGAGGATGGATATAAAGCCTGAATATGCAAAATGTTATCAGAGATAACAAAACTCAAAGAGTTGATCCTGATGAAGTAGGACTTGAGAAATCATTGAAATAAGACCTGGTGAAAGAGTTCCACTAGATGCAACTATAATAAAAAGGTGAAACAAGCCTTGATACTTCAGCATTGACAGGAGAATCAGTTCCTGTTGAGTAAGAGAAGGAGCAAATATCCTTAGTGGTTGTATCAATATAAATGGTTTAATTACAGCAGAAGTAACAAAAAGAATATTTCGACTCTACAGTTAATAAGGTTTTAGATTTAGTTGAAAAATGCAGCAGCTAAAAATCTAAATCAGAAAGATTAATCACAAGATTTGCTAAAAAGTATCACACCTATTGTTATTGGCTTAGCTATATTAGTTAGCTTTTACTTCCACCTATTATAAGTGGAGAATATAATTTTAGATTGTAGGGTATTTAGAGCCTCTATCATTTTTAGTTGTTTCTTGCCCTTGTGCTCTTTGTAATTTCTGTACCACTTAGCTTTTTCAGTGGAATTGGTGCAGCTTCAAAAAGCAGGAGTTTTAATAAAGGAGGAAACTATTTAGAAGCTTTAGCTAAGGTTGATACAGTTGTTTTTGATAAGACAGGAACTCTAACTAAGGGGTTTTCAATGTTCAAAAGGTTGTAGTCCACAATAAAAATATAGATGAAAATGAATTTATGTTTTTATGTTGCTAGTGCTGAATCAGGCTCAAAACCACCCTATATCAAAGTCTATACAAAAATACTATAACAAAGAGATTGATAGTTCTTCTATAAATAGTATTAAAGAAATTTCTGGTAAGGGTATAGAAGCTGTTATAAATAATAAAAAGTTCTTGTTGGAAATGAAAAATTAATAAATCTTCCAAAGGATATTTCTGTAACTGATGTAGGAACTATACTTTATGTTGAGATTGACAATGTATTTTCAGGTTATATAGTAATTTCTGACGAAATAAAAAGAAGATGCTAAAAGAGCAATAAGAGAATTGAAAAACATAGGAATTAAAAAGAATATAATGCTTACAGGAGACTTAGAAAAAAGTAGCTAAAAAGGTTGGAGAAGACTTAGAATTAGATGAAACTTACTCTAATCTTTTACCTCAAGATAAAAGTAAGTAAATTTGAAGAAATAATAAAAATAAAAACATCAAAAGGCTCTGTAATTTTTGTTGGTGATGGTATAAATGATGCGCCTGTTCTGCATAGAGCAGATGTGGTATTGCTATGGGAGCTATGGGCTCTGATGTTGCAACAGAAGCTGCTGATGTAGTTATCATGACAGATGAACCTAGTAAGATAGTAACAGCTATAAAAAGCTCTAAAAAAAGACTATGAAGATAGCAATGCAAAATATGGCTCTTGCTTTTTGGAATTAAAGTTCTAGCTCTTATTTTAAGTGCCTTAGGAATAGCTGATATGTGGATGGCAGTTTTTGCTGATACAGGAGTTACTATACTCATCAGTTTTAAATTCATTTAGAGCCTTTAAAAGTTGAAAAATAATTACTTGATTTTTAAAAATTAAGTTATTATAATACAACTAAAAAAATTTAAGGAGTATTTAGAAATGAGTAAACACAGAAAAATTTGGATGAATGGAAAACTAGTAGGACATGATGATGCTAATATACATATTTTTATCTCATGTAGTTCACTATGGTAGCTCAGTATTTGAAGGAATAAGAATTTATAAGACAGAAAATGACTCAGCAAATTTTTAGATTAAGAGAACATGTTAAAAAGACTTTTTGACTCTGCAAAAATATATAGAATGGAAATTCCTTTATACAGTAGAAGAAATTGAACAAGTTTATAATTGAAACTGTAAAAGCTAATAAATTAGAACAAGGGATATATCCGTCCAATAGCTTATCATGGTTATTTTTGAATTAGGTGTTACTCCACCAAGATGTCCAGTAGAGGTTGCAATAGCTGCTTGGGCTTGGGGAGCATATCTAGGAGAAGAAGCTCTCAACAAAGGAATAAGAGTACAAGTTTCTAGCTGGAGAAGACCTGCTCTTAATACTTTACCTTCTCTTGCAAAAGCTGGAGGAAACTATTTAAGTTCTCAACTTATTAGATTAGAAGCACTTAATAATGGATATGAAGAAGGAATAGCTCTTGACTATTTAGGAAATGTAAGTGAAGGTAGTGGAGAAAACCTATTTTGTTGTTTTAAATGGTAAAATAATAACTCCAACTTTAGCTTCTTCTGTAACTTGGAGGAATAACAAAAGATACAGTTATTCAATTAGCAAAAATTAGGTTATGAAGTTGTAGAACAAGCTATACCAAGAGAACTTTTATATATCTGTGATGAATTATTCTTAACAGGTACTGCAGCTGAAGTTACTCCTGTTTACTCTGTTGATGATATAGTAGTTGGAAATGGAGATAAAACTATAACTAAGGCTTTACAAAAAGAATTCTTCGACCTTGCTCATGGAAGACATGAACTATCTGAAAAAAATTCTTAGATATGTAAAGAAAAAATAAGGGCATTACGCCCTTATTTTTATTAAGTGTGTTAGAACACTCGTGGCTTTAGCCGTGAGAGGTTCAGAGTCCTTGCTTCTAAAAATTCTTTACTTTTTCCAACAATTTCTGAGGACCTTTATTTACAATTCTATCAACTATATCAGTGTCATCTACTTCTGTAAATGTAAGCCCCTTCATTTTTATAAAATATATTTTTCTACTTACATCATAGATATTAGAAACTTCACACTCATATCTTCCATCTTTTTCTTCTGTTTCTTCGAAATCTATATTTTTCAACTATAGTCATATATTTGTTTTATTGTTTCAAAATATCCTTCAATAGTTACAGCTTTTACTTGAAAGCTAGATAAATCATTTTTGAAGTTAAATATCCCAATTCTATAAATAGCATATAGTTATAGCCTTTTTCTTGAGCTTCTGAAAATTTCTTTAACATTTCATCACTTTCCTATAAGTTAATAGCTTTTTCAATTCTTCAATCTTATTTAGTCTTTCCCAAAGGAGTATCTATATCAGTTCTTCCTATATGTCCAAAAAGCAGCTAAATCTTTGATATTTTGAATTTACACTCTCTTAATTCAAGAGCTTTTTCTATTCCTCTTGGAGATAAGTCAAATACTTTTGATATTGCTTCAGAAATTTTATCTTCATCAACTTTTGCAGTTCCAAAAGTATCAACTTTTATAGAAACAGGTTTATCAACCCTATTGCATAAGATAATTGAATTTCACATTTTATCTGCAAAAGTCAGCTGCAACAACGTTTTTAGCAACCCATCTAGCAGCATAAGCAGCTGATCTGTCAACTTTTGAAGGGTCTTTACCAGAGAAAGCTCCTCCACCATGTCTAAAGTATCCACCATAAGTATCAACTATAATTTTTTCTTCCAGTAAGTCCTGTATCTCCATGAGGATCCTCCAATAACAAATCTTCCTGTTGGATTGATATAGTATTTGATATTATCAGTATTTAATTTATATTTTTCTAAAACAGGGTTTACAACTTTTTCTATAACAGTTTTTTCTATCTCAGCATGAGAAACTTCTTCATCATGTTGAACTGAAACAACGATAGAATCAACTGTGGTCAATGTTTCCACTCTCATCATAAGCTAAAGTAACTTGTGATTTTTGGTCAGGTCTTGCTCATGTAATTTCTCCAGCTTTCATCATTTTTAGTAAGTCTTACTAAGATTTCTCTTGATAGAACAAGTGCTAAAGGCATAAGCTCTTCAGTTTCTTTTAACAGCTCCACCAAACATTATCCCTTGGTCTCCAGCTCCACCTACGTCAACTCCCATAGCAATATCAGGTGATTGAGATGTATACAACTCAAAGTTCCACAGTTAGAGTCAAATCATACCTGGTCTATAACCTATTTCATCAATTTTCTTTCTAACAATTTCTTGAACATCGATATATGTTGTAGTAGTTATTTCTCCTCCAACCACAACTAAACCAGTAGTACAAAATACTACAGGCAACTCTTGAGTTAGGGTCATCTCATAAACAAGCATCTAAAATAGCGTCTGATATTTGATCTGAAACTTTGTCTGGGTGTCCAGGTGATACAAATTCAGATGTAAAAATATGTAAATTTTTCATTCATTCCTCCTTAAAAATTAAAACAAATAATAATACAATAAAACTCTATCCAATCCAGATAGAGAAATGTTATTTTAATAATCATTCTCCATCTATCAGGAATTAGCACCACACACAGTGTGCAGGTTGCTGAGATCTCAACAGCCTGTCCCTCAATCTCTCTTGATGGCTTTTACTTAAAGAATTCTAACATTTTTTTATAAAATTTGTCAATAAATTATAATATATATTTCCTTTTTCAAAAAGAAAATTGAAATAGCAATTAAAAATAAAACTTATTACATGAGGTGCTCTAAAAATTAAAGAACATCAAGTCTTCAACTCTAAAGAAACTTATTATTATTCTATTTATTGAGTAGATTATGATATACCACCACCACATATAACCAGGAGCCTTATTTTCTTTCTTTTTCAGAATAAACCAAATTATGAAAAACCTATAAGGTTTAGAACCATTTCATAAAGCATAGCAGGGTGTAATGCTAAATTAGGAAATTCACTTCCTGCTGGTGAGCTTTCTGGGAATACAACTCCCCAAGGAACAAGCTCTTTGTATTTTTAATTTTTCTATTAAATCTAAATTTTGATAATATGAATACCATTCATAGAATTTAGGTTTTAAAATTAAATATTACAGAAAAATGGGGTGAAAGTTGAACTCCATGAACTTCTCCATTCATAAAATTACCTATTCTACCAATTGCTTGCCCTAGGATAAATGGTCCCGCTGCAAAATCTCCCAATGTCAATGGATTAACTTTTTAATCTTTGCATAGATAAAAAGTTCCAATTATTCCACCGATTATTCCTCCATGTATGGCCCATTCCACCATGCCAAACAGCAGGAATTTCAAGAGGATTTCTTAAATAATAAGGAAGATTGAAAAGTACATAGTAAAGTCTTCCTCATTAAACCTGAAATAATAGCAACAAAAAGCATAATTCTCAACTAATTCAACATCAAAATTTCTTTCTTTTGCTATTTTCTTACCAAGAGTTATACCAACATAAAATGCTATTGCATACATAAGTCCATAGTAATGAAGTTCTATATGATCCAATTTTTAAAAATACTGGATTCATTTTAAAAACTCCTTAATTTATTAGATACTTAACCACATTTGAACTATAGAGAAAGTTATTATTCCTTCTATAAAAACAAAGTGAATTCTTTATGATTTTTAATAAATAATTTTATAGCTTTTGGAGAAAGCAACCAGTCCTATTCCAACCCCTACTACTAAAGTAATTAAAGGTAATAATATTGAAAAAGATTTCTTTTAAAGAACTTGCTAAAGAAGAAATTAAATATACAACATTATAATATTCTCCTAGCATCATAAGCAATAGTGAACCAGAAATTCCTGGTATTATCATAGCACCTGCAGCAATGATTCCACAGATGAACAATTTTAGTCGGTAAGCCCTTGTAAAACAAACTCCTTTAGCTATTTGTATAGTCACTGCTCCTGTAGTTTTATCTCCATATTTTTAAACCTAAAAGAATAAAAATTATCATAAGAGTTGCTCCACAGCAAAAAGCTAAGATATCTTTTTATAATCTAGTCCTTTTACTATGTAAGGAATAGATGGCAATATAAGTAAAAGTAAATACAGAGACTGTTATCTTAGGGTAATTCGTTATAGAATATTTAATAATATTGGCAAAGAGGAAAAATTCCTGTCGTTGCTCCTACTAATACTATAAGTAAATACCAAAAAATAAGAAAGCTTTAGTCTTTCTATCAACCAAAAAGAAATTTCCTATCTTTTTCAGTAATAGGATCATAGACATTTAACATAACTACTAAAGTTCCTCCTGATACTCCAGGGATTATATTAGCAATACCAATAATTATTGATTTTTAAAAAGTAATATCATTATCTAGTTTTCTTCTCCTTTAAAAATTCTTTTTACTCTCAGAGGTGATATAGCTATTAAAAGTTCAAGCATACTAAAACCCTGTCTTTGTTTTTAATTTCGTTAGGTCTATGATATAAATGTACTTCATCTCCAACATTGACTCTATCATCAACTTCAGATAAAAAGTATTATCCATAGTAACTTGTAGAAATAACATATTCTTTTCTTCTTTATAAGACAAGTAGTTTTTATTGTTAGCTTTTTGAAAAACCATCACCATAACTCTATTTTTATTTTTTTGCAATTTTTAGTTCCTGGGTCTATTGAAGATAGCTCTTGATAGGCAACATAGTCTAGTTCATTTACATATCTTACAGAATCAACATAACCAATAAGCCCCTGTAAAAACTGGTTTCATATCTAAATCATAGAATCCTGCCTCTTGAAGACCATAAGTTAACATTCCCTGTTCTTATATGTGTAACTATATCCACATCATAATTATAAACTCCTGTTGCATTTTGAAGATGTATCATCTCAAAAATTATTTCTACCTAGCATATTAACTAAATCTGTAAAATTTTTGATAACTTCTAAACCATCAGTATATGATGCTGAAAAATAGATGTGAAAAATACTTAAAAACTTCAAACTATTGTATTTAATTAAATTTTTTAAGTTCATCAACTTCTTCATATTTTATTCCATTTCTACCAAAAACCAAAATCAATTTTCAATGATAATCTATCTATTGATATATTGTTAGCTAAAAGCATTTTTTAAGTCTTTAATGCTATTAAGAGTTGGACAAATTTGTGGATATTTTTCAAGAAGAGAGTAATCATCTATTAATGATTCAAAAATTAATATTTTAAAATCATCTATAGAAAGAGTCTTAAAATATTCACATATACTTACAGCCTCTGAATATCTAGCTACTGCCCAAACTTTTTACATCATAATCATAAAAGTGCCTTTTGCAATCAAAAAGTATATCATGCCCATAGGCATTAGCCTTTTAAAAACAGGTAATAATTCCTTTTGCTTGTATTCTCTTAAATATTCAATATTGTGATATAATGCCTTTTTATCTAGTGAAACAAAAAGAAGTATTCATAACAAAAAGCCTCCCATAACTAATATTCTGTATTTTATAATTATAACATAAAAAAATTGACTAAGTCTTTAAATTTTTAGTTATTTTTATAAAATAGAGTTGATTTTTAATAAGAATAAGATATAATTTAAAAATATCAAATAAGATGGAGGTAAAAATGCCAAAAGTATATGGATCTATGCTTTTGTCCTGATTGTGTTGAAGCAAAAAGAATATTTTGAAAAAGTTAATTACAAATATGAGTTTGTAAATATTACTGAAAGTATGAAAAATTTAAAAGGAATTTTTAGCTTTTAAGAGATAATAGAAAAGGAATTTGATGATGTAAAGAAATTTGGATATGTTGGAATTCCTGCTATATTAACTGATGATAATAAAATTATCCTTGGTGATGAAGTTCTTCAAGTAAAATAAAAGTAAAAAAATAAGTGAGTTACGAATGGAAATTTTTAGATAAAAAAATCAAATAGAATGAGCCGAGTAATTGGCGGCGTGTTTGAAGCCAACTTGTTGGCAAGTTTTGCCGAAATTACAGCGAATTCTTTGATTTTTATCGTTAAGAAATTTACTCAGTAACGAACTATTTTTACTTTTCAATTAAGATTATGATATACAACAGCCCATAAATGTCAGCTAAAAGGAAGAATAGAAAATAAGATATATGGGAATGAAACAACAGCCCCTATTAAAAAGGGTGATTATAATTCCAAATAAGTAAAATAAAAATACTAATATTTTATATATCAATACTACTAATATAGAAATAAAAATAATATGAAAAGCTAAAAGACACATAGCTGATAAAACTTGATAGGCTCCTATCAGAAATTTATCAGCTTTTTTTCATTAAGAAAAATCTCATATCTCTCTTGAAATAATTTTTCTTTTAAAAAATTTTGTCTTATCTTCTAATAATTTTGTAAATTTAGATATAAATTTCATATTCATTTTAGATTTTAGCTTAGTTATAAAAATCTTTTAAAACTATATTTTTATCTTTGATTTTTAATTGTTCTTTTATTTTAGTTTTTACTTTTATTATATTTTTGAACTTTCTTATTAAAAGCTGGAAGAGCTTTTATGTTTTTTCAGAAAGGAAAAGATATATTTTTTTAAAAATCTTTAAATAGCATAATAAGTACAGCAATAAGTGCTATTGCAGTAAAAATTGAACTACTTCCCAAAGGAAAAGTTCCCTTTATCTCTAGCATTTTCATCAGCAACACTGACTATATTTACTCCAATTAGAAAAACACAAAAAGATATGCTAAAAACCCTTAATATGATTTTCAGTATAATTTTTTAAGAAAAATTCAAACTTATCTAAAGATGAAAAATGTTTTTCAAAAAGTAGAAATAATTACCTTCTTAGAAAAATTTAAAAAAAGTTTTTAATAAATTACACATAATAAGAGATAGTAACACTGAAAATACTATAAGAAATATTAAAAGCCATTCCTCTATTAAAACCATCTTTTTCAGTATATATTTGATATAGTGCCATTATAGAAACAAAAGAAACTAATACAAGATATATATAACTATTTTTAATATATTAAAAAGAACTTTACTGAGGCTTTTTAAAATTTAGCATTTCAACTCCTAATTTACTCTAATCTAAATTTCCCTTTGAAATAAAAATTATGTATGTATCTTGCAGTTCCTATTCTCTTGTTTAGCTCATTGTGAGTGATAGGAATTAGTATCTTATCTTTAGCAGCTGGAAAAGCAACATCTTTCATTTCTATATATCCATCATTGTAGTCACCTAGCCATTTACCAAAGAATCCTGAACTTTCTCTCCCTATTATAAGTCCAACTTCTATATCCTTGTCAAAACGTCTTCTATCTCTTCTTGTTTTAGAGTAGATAGCAAGTGGTTTAAAGATTAAGTCAATAAAAAGGAAAAAGTTCTTTTTAATCTTCTATGTAAAGTAGAATCGTTAATTGGAGAAGATAATAAGATTACCTTATCCACTATTCCACTTACTTCTTCCAATTTTCAAAGTTTCTCTTATTAAAACTCCACCAAAAACCAAAGCCTATTAATACAATTTCATTTTTGTTTATTAATCTCTTTTAAAGATAAAAGATATTTTTTAAGATATTTATTGACATATCAATAGAAGGAAAAGTTAAAAGGGAAATTTAAATTATCCACTGTGTAACCCATATTCATAAGGTTATTTTTCTAACTCTTCCATGTCTTTATAATTTCTAAAAATCCATGTATTAGTGCTATTCTATAATTCATTTTAAACACCTTTTTATTTTTATTTAATATATTATATCATAATTTTTATTTTATCTTTTTACTTTTATTTCCATTTTTATACAAAGTTTCTTTTAATAACTTTCCCTTGCTTGATTATATTCTCTTAGAATACCATCAACATTACCATTTACAAAGGGGCGATTGCTCTTATTTTTCCATTCTCATAGTAATCTTTTTACTTCACCATGAATTAAAACCATCTTCATAGGAATTTCTCTTGCTAATTTTTCATTATAGTAATACTCTTTTTCTAAAAACTATATCTTTATTTTTAAAGAATGTTTCAGTCAGTAATCTATCATTTCTGTATGCTTTATATACTGAATTTATACGACTATCATCAGTATACTCTATAACTACTTTTGAAATCTCATTTTTATATAAAAATAGTTATTTCAGTTAAAGCTCTAATTTCTTGAAAAATTCTAACCTATCATTTATATAAGTTTTTGTGGTTTCACTTTCTAAATAAGTTCTATATTTTTAAAAATTCATCACTATTATTGTCTTTCAAATAAATTAAGTCATCATCATCTGTTAATTCTCTTTTTAGAACAACTGAGATAGTATTTTTATTTTTACCTCTATTTACCATATTTTTCTTCTATAAATAAGATTAAATTTTCCTTATATTTACTTATACTTACATAAGTGTATGGGTCTTCATAGATATTTTTTAATTGTTTTTTATTTCTTCTTTATTTACAGCAACTCTTATAGAGTTATCTATAATATCTAAAAATTCCTTTGAAAGTTCTTCTGTAAGTAAAAATATCTCCCTTTTCAGAAAAAATTCTACTACTCTCTTATCCATATTCAATTTATGTGAATACTTTAACTTCATTTTTAGCTAAATTTTCATCAATATAATTTAAAAACTTTTTATATCTTTTGGTTATTATTTTTCTACTTTAGTCAATCCCATCATAATCCCTATATCAAAATCTATATTTACAGACTTTGAATAAGAAAAAGCTGAATCTGAATAAGTAAGGATAGAAACAAATAAAAATATTAATAGTACTAGAATTTTTCATCATTTCTCCCTATTCTTGCATTCCCACTCCATAACATATTCCAAGACAACCTTTTTTATATTGATATTAATTTCAGATTTACCTTGTAGTTTTTCAAATAATTCTTTTTCTAATAAGAATTTTTCTTTTCTTCCCCATTCACATCTAAAGTGATATGATAGAACATTATACCCATTTACCTAAACTTTTCATATAGTTTTTGTTGAGTATTTTCCATTTTTACTATTCTATAAGTTCCTTTATTAGATGTTGAAAAATCTATTTATACAGAATTTTTATTCTGATATAGATATATTTAGCGAAGAAATCTCCCTACCCAAGTTCCTATACAAATAGAGATTAAAGCTATAGTCATTAAAGTTTTAGTATTTTTTTCATATCTAAATGAGTACTTTCATTAAAATAAATTCTTAAAAATAATAGTGTTGAAAAACAGTACCCAGAATATTGCCCTTGTTGATAGGAAAAATTCTGTTCTCAAACATCTGAACTCCCTTAGTTGAAAAAAACATCATTATAGTTAAGATTATAAGTGGACTGTAGTAGTAATTCTTATAAGTTAAATAAGAGAAAAATTACTAAAAATATAAGTGAAAGTCCTCTCACTGTTTTTTCTGAAAAGCTAGTCATTTTTTTGCTTCCTCCTGTTTTTCTTTTTTTCTGCTTTTTCTCTATCTCTTTGCTCTTTTTCTACTTTTAGAAAAGATGCAACCACAATATTCTTGTCTATACATATTTAATTCTTTAGAAATTTGAACTGACCTTAAATATCTATTTTTCTTTTTAAAATCTGTAAACAAAAAAATGGATATCATATTCTTTAGAATATTTTTCACCCTATCTCATTTATATAGTTTACATTTTTCATAGGACTTATACTTAAAAACAGTACTAAAAAATCATAGCCTTCTTCTTTAGCTTTTTTTAGCTGTTTCTCCTATTCTTATATCATAACAAGAATAACATCTCTGTCCACCTTCTTTTCATTTTCAAGACCTTTTATTTTTTCAAAAATCTTCCCTTTGGATTATAGACCCCTTCTATGACATTCATATCATAGTCTAATTTCTCCAACATTTCTTTTTGTTCGTCCATTCTAGCCAAATATTCATAGTCAAAAGTTATATTTGGATTATAGAAATAAATATCTATTTGAAAAATTCTTTTTAGATATTCTAAAACAGATGAACTAGCTAGACCACAACAAGAATGAATAAGTAATCTTTCTTCCACTCTCAGTGATTTCCTTTAAAAATTTCTTCCATCTTTAAATCATAATTTACTTTCATTTTTTTCCTCTACAATTCTATTATCTTTTTCTGCCATTTCTCTAAATGTATCATCATGAGTAACTATTATACTTTGGTCTAAATTCTTTAAAATTTCTCCCATATACTCAGCAAGTAATCTTCAGTGTCTAAGTTATTTGTAGGCTCATCTAAAATCATAAATCTAGAGTTAGTGAAGTATTCTGTCATTGTTCCTCTTATTGCTATTGCAACAGAAACTTGTTCACTCACCTGATAATTGCTCAAAGGCAATTCTTCTTCCTTTTCCCACTAAATAAACAGCATACTTATCATCATCTTCATTACTCCATCTCAATTCTTTCAGTTCTACCTGTAATTTTTATTGAAATTTAAACTGGCTATATTGCTTATATTAGCTGAGCATATACTTTGAAATAGATCTACCCATTTGACTTACATTATCTATAACTTGTAAAAGTTTTTATTGTATTTATTTTTCAAATTTCTTTAAACTTATAAGTAATTTCTTGCTGTCCTGCTCTAAAATATTTTTAAAACTCTTTTTATAAACTTCAACTTTTTCTTCAGATGAACCTAAATTTTTATTTGTTTCATCTAAATCTTCTTTTTATAGTATAGTTTTTCTTTAAGTTCAGCTATATTTATATTTTCATTTTCTAAAATAATAACTTCTTCTTTTAACAGGTTTTTATTATTTCTAACTCATATAAATCTTTTTATATTTTTCTACCTTTTAAAAAGAAAGGTTTCTAAAGTTTTGGCAAGAGCATTATTTTTAAATATTCATCATAAAATTCTTTAAGTTTTTCTATAGAAGCTCTAAAGAATTTATATTTTCCTTAGAAAAATAAAATCTTTTTATTGGTATTTTCTACTATATTTTTGAATATTCTTCAATCTTTACTTAAATTTTTCTTTTATAGTATCTTGATTTTTAAAAACTTTCTTATTGTCTACTTCTAAACTTTCAATAATAGTTTTTATATTTTTCTCTTTTTCTTCCAAATTTAAGCTTCTAAGCTCAAATTCTAATTCTTTCTTTTTCTTTTAAAGATAAACTATCTTTTATTTCTTGATTTTCAATAAGTTTTTTGAATATCATTATCCAAAGTTTTAATATCAAAATCTATTTCTTTTTAAATTAAGCTCTTCATTTTTAAAAGAAAAGTCTAAGTCTTTTATAGTTTATTAAGTTTAAAATATTCTTTCTTCTTTTCTTCAAAAATAGATTTTTAGCTAAGATTGAAGATTTTTCTTCTATAGCTAAAATTTCTAACTCTTCAATTTTTAAAGAAATTTTAGAAGAAGTAATCTTCAGCCTCTTTATCTTTCAAGTTTTCACAATTTTTCTTTTTAAATAAGGACAGATTTTAGAAGAAAGTTCGTTACTTTGCATTTTTTAAAGTATTTATTTTCAATCTCAAAAGTAACTTTTTGTTTTTTCTAAAGATTTAATTTCTTTTTCTAGTTCTTGAAAAACAAGTAAATGTTTTCAATATCATCAATATTGATATTATTTTCAAATAAGTCTTTTTTGAGATTAAATCTTTTTCAAAAATATTAATTTCAGTTTCTTTTTAATTTTTGCTTTAATTTTTCTTTCCTTATTTTTCTCAAAATTTTTCTAAAGTTACTAGGAGATTTTCATATTCTTTTTAATTTTAAACTTAAATCTTGCTCTTTAATTTCAAGCTCACTTATTTCATTTTTAGATTTTCTTTTTATCCAAATTTTTGATATATTTTTCTTCTAAGTTGCTAATATCAGTTTTCAAATTTTTATTTGATAATTCTAACTTATCTATATTATGTTGACATTGAGTATTTAATCTTTCTTCTTCAAAAAGCTATCAAAGTTCTTCTCTTTCTTTCTTTAACTTTTCTTGAGATTCTAAATATTCAAAATAAGGTTTTTTCATTCTTTTTAGTAATATTTCTAGCTTTTTAGCTTTTTAGCTTCAGATATGTTTTCTTTTAAAGTTATTCTATCTTTTTTAATTTATTAACTTCATTAAGATAATTTTCACTTAAATTCTTTAATTCTATATCAGTTTTATTATAGTTTTCTATCTTTTTATTAAATTATCAACTTCAACTGTTAGCTTGTTTTATTTTCTAAATCATCTCTCTCTTCTTCTTCGTTTTCAAAGATGTTAACACTTCATCTTTATTTTTCCATATTCTCTTTTTGAAAAATTTATTTTAGTTGAAATCTCATCTCTTTCCTTTTTATATAAATCTCTTGAGTAATTTAAAAACTCACATGTCTTTGTATATATCAGTATTAAAAATTTTATTAAATATTTTTCTCTTTCACTAGGGATTCTTTAAAGACATTAATAAATTCATTTTGTTTAGCAATAACTATATTTTCATAGATTTTTCAAAGCCTACTTTTTATTCCACAAAGTAGTTCTAACATCAGTTTTACATCATCATTAGAATACACTATCTCTGTTTCTTTATCTATGATTTTTTGTTTTCTAGGTTTTTGGCTGAAAGTTGTTATTAAAATATAGTCTTTGTCATCATTGGCAGTAAATTCTATTTCAACCTTAGCATTTTGTTGACCGTATTTTATATAGTTTTTCCCTCTTTCTCTACCAGTTCTATCATTTATATTAAACATCACTGAACTTATAGCTTCAAGTATAGAAGTTTTTCCTTTTCCATTTTTACCTAAAATTAAATTAACTCCTTACTAAACTCTATTACTTTATTAGAATGAGAACAGTAATTTTTCTAAACTTACTTTTTAATTAGCATTTTCTGTTCCCTCAAAATTTTATCAAATAATTCTATAAAAGAATCCTCATCATCACTACGAAATAACTCTTTAAAAGTGTTGAAATTATTTGAAAAGTCATCTTTTTCAAAATTCCCCAACTATTAATTAAGTTTTTCTCTATTTCAGATATGGTTAAACTAGTAGCATTTTTCATTATTTTTATTATGTATATTAAAAATATTTTTAATAAGTATATGGGTTTTTAAAAGCACCATTATTTTTCAGCAATATTTTCTAATTTTTTCAGTATTTATATAGTCATTGTTTTTACTCCCATAGAAACAACTAAAATTTCTTCACCTAGTTAAATTTAAATCTATAACAAAAATTTTTCAAACTCAGTTTCTATATTTAACAAATCAGTGTATGAAAAACTTTTTGTATCCTTGTTCTATGTTTAGTTTCAATAAAACTGTAAGCTAAAGTATCAGTATCAAATAGAAAAAGCTTTTCTATCTGAATTTTTCATTTTGAGCATTAGAAAATTCAAAGAACCTGGCACAAAAAAGAAAGGCTTTTCCTTTGGATAAGTAGAAAAAGAAATGTATATGCCCTCCAGCAACTATATATAGCCTTATCTTTAAATAAATCTAGTATAGAAGTTGATACTAGCCCAGGAAGAGTATTTTCTCCACCTGAAATTCCCTGTAGTGAACTATAACTATATTCTTTTCAGTAGGATTTAATTTTTAGAAATTTTTGTTAAAGGCTTCATCTATCATAAAGCCAGGATATCCAATTGGATAAAAATTTATATCTTCTATTTTTAGATAATTTTCTTTCTTCAAAGTTTTGGTATAATAAAAACATTTAAGAAGCCTGTAGGTATTCTAACCAGGATTCTTCTAAAAATCTTGAATTATCATGATTTCCTTCAATCGCTATTATTTCTTTCTTTACATTGGCTCTTAATCTTTTTAAATAAGTTTTCAGTTTTTGAAAGTATGTCAGGATTTATTTCTCTTTTATCAAAAAGATCACTCAGCAATTATACAGACATCAGGATTTATTTCTTCAACTTTATCAATAAAATTTTCAAAGGAAGATCTTCATATCTTTTTCATATATTCTCTATTTCCACTGACTCTTTTTACCCAGATGTAAATCTGAACAATGTACTATTTTTCATTTTAGCCCCCAACAATAATTTTTGAATTCACAAATTCCACAAATATTTTGAGTATAAAGGAATTTTAGGAAATTTGTTATCTAAAATATTCTGTGTAGTTTTATTGATATTTTCAAAATCTTCTTCCAACTCTTCATCTGTGATAAGTATTTCTTTTTAGGCTCATCTTCTTCTAAATAATAGAGATAAGTTCTGATATCTTTATCATATTTTTGAAGAAGTAACTTATACAATGATAACTGTTGTCTATAATTAGAAGAATATTCTAATTCATTGTATTTACCTGTTTTAAAATCTATAATTTGTATTTCATTTTCATCTTCTAAGATTAAATCTATCTGACCATATAAAATATGGTCCTCTTCAATTCTATATTCTGAAGCTTCAACTATATATATTCAAAGCTATCTTTTCTTCTTCAATATATACTATAGACATTATTCTTTCAAAATTATCATCCAAATCCTATTTTGAAATCTATATATATTCTTTAGTAAATTTTCTATATATTCATCATTAAAGAAGAATTGTTTTTCTGTAAAAAACTTTATTGATATGCTCTATAGCTTTAGTGAGTAATTATCCTAAGTTAAACATCTTTTTACTAAAAAGTTGAATATTCTTTTTCTCTCACTAAGTAGTATTTCATAGGACAATGTCTATAAGGTGCTATATCAGTTGTATAAGATAAAACCTTTCTCTCATCTTTTTACTAACTTGGTCTAAATCAGTTTCTTAATATTAAACTGTAAAACTATTCATCCACGAACCGAGTAAAAAGAAAGGTTTGAAATTTTCAGATACTCCCATTTGATAACAACTTAGAACTAATAAATTCTTTGCTCTACTGAAAGCTACGTAAAACTTTCTATAGAAATCAAACTTTTTCTTTATCATTTTCAGAAAGTTTAGAATTTGAGTTAATGAGTCTATCTATAGCTTTGTTTGTCTTGATAGTTCATCATCATCATATCTACTAGGTTTAGAGTCAAAGAAAATACTATAACTACAGGAAATTCTAAAACCTTTTGATTGATGTATAGTTAAAAAGGAATACATTCATTTGGGTAATCTTCTTCAGAGAAAATCACATCAATTCTTGATTCTTTTTAAAATATCAAGATAGCCTGTGAAGAAATATTTAACCACGGAAAAAGTCGTCTTCAACTCGTTATTTTTCTATAGGATACATACTTTTGAAAGTTTTAAATATTTTTACTAAGTATAGCTAAATTATGATTAGCTCTTGAGTCAATAGGATTTTCTTCTTTTAAGACATTTTTATAGTAAGTGAAATTTAATAATTCATAAAAATTTCATTTAAAGAATCGAAATTTTCAGCTGAAATATTTTTAACTTTTTCTTTAATCCAAGTTAAAAATCAGTATCTTTTAATTTCTAACCTTGCTAAATCTATACACTCAGCTAAGTATTCATTTATACTATCTTCTGAAATATTTTTTTGAAACAACCAAAGATTATTCCTAGAGTCAACTTAATTTCATACATTTCACTTTTTGTTCTAGGGGAATATACTTCTATATTTTCTAAAGCTACTTCCAATTTCTTTTTGCAGAATTGTTTTGAAATTTGAAAAAGAATAGCAATTTGATTATAGTTTGTAATTTTATTATGTTGTTTCAATTTTTATAAAAATAGCAGTGTTTTTAATATTCTCATCCATAGTTTTTCCTGAGATATGAAAAACATTCTTTCCTAAAAATATTTGTATCTCCTCATAGACACTATATTCTTTTTCAAATCTATTTCCTTGCCAATCTATTGAAGAAATCCACTTATTATTAAATTCAACTATATCCACAACAGAGCGATAATTATTTTTCTAAAATTATGATTTTACATTCATCTTCAGCAAAAACATTTAGAAAAATTTAAAATATTTTTCAGAGCTTGCACCTCTAAATCTATATATAGATTGATCTTCATCTCCGACAACACAGATATTCTTTTTAAGTCTTGAAATTAGAAGTAATATCTTGAATTTTATTACTATCTTGATATTCATCTACCATGATATATTCAAAGTCATGGTTTATTTTATCTAAAAATTCTTTATTTTTACAAGCATATTAAAAATTCAACTTGTAGATATGAAAAATCAACAATATTAGCTTCATAAAGTTGCTTTATATGAGTTTATAGCTTCTTTTATAAAGTTTATATAGATATCACTTGTTTGTATATTTTCAATATCTATAGCATTTTCATTTTAAATCATTTATTTTTATTCTGTAAAAAGAACTTCTAGCCCAATCACCTTTATATTTTCCATTATTATTAGAAAGATTATCAAAAATTTTGATAATCTTCCAATTTTTATATTCTTTTTAATTTTGAGTAAATGATGTTGCTCATAGATCTCCACTCATAAGCTCGAAATTGTCATTAGAATAAATAATATTTTTCTTCAATAAGTCTTGCCCATATAGAATGCATAGTCTCCTATATACATATCACTTATATCTATATTTTTATTTAATTTTTCTAGTCTTTCATTTATTCTAAGTTCCAATTCTCTAGCTGCTTTATTTGTAAAAAGTAGTTATCATAATTTTTAGCATCTACTTTTTCGTTGATAAGTATATTAACAGTTCTTTCAACAAGAGTTTTTAGTTTTTACCTGTTCCAGATCCTGCTATTATTACAACAGGATCTTTAACAGTGATTAACTGTCTTCAAGTTGTTTTTCATTCAACTCAGTTTTTTCATTTACTATTGATATATTAACTTCCTAAAAGTCTATCAGTTAGTCTATCACCATCTTTTTCTTTGTTAGTTTCAACTTGTCCTAGATTGTGCTGAAGGACTTATATTGTTTCTACTTGAATTTTCTGTACGTACCTCCTTCAGAACTACCACTTTCACTTGAAGCACTGTCAATTATCATTCCATCAGAAGAAGAGTCCCATATATACTCCACCACTGCTAGAAGCTCTAAACCAAATAGAGAAGCGATACCATTTTTATATTTTGCTGCACTTTTCAACTTGTAGTCTACCTTTTCTAATTACCATTTCTTTTACTATTGATATCCATCTAATAAACCAGTATAGATATCTATATTTTGTTTTACTAGATCCCCTGTTTCTAAATAGTTTTCTAAAAATTCAAACTTACCTGGAGTATATAAACCTTTATTTTATTAGGAGTCTGATAATATCTAGCTCACATAGGTGCAACTCCACTTCCTCCAGTCATATTTCCATACATAGGTTTATTGTCATCTCTACCTATATAACAAACAGTTACATATTCTAGGAGTTATACCAACGAACCAAGCTGTTCTGATGTTCACTGTTGTCCCTGTTTTTCCACCTTGTTGTATAGGTCTACCTGATTTATCATAAACTCTTGCTTTTGTATGCAGTACTATTACTTACAACAGATTTTAACATAGCTGTTATTACACTTACATCAACACTATCAAAAGCTTTTACTTTTCAATATCCTGCAACATAGATAAGAATATCTTGATTGTCTCTAATTTCTCTTATTATATTAGGGTTTTTACTATATATCCACCATTGACAAAATTGAGAAGTTTGCTAGCTGTATTAACAGGAGTACTCGTCAACAGAACCTAGAGCTGTTGTTAAGTCTTTTGAACTTCAGAAGTCAATTTTAATTTATCAGTCATTTCTTCTTTAAAGCCATCAACAGTAACTGCATCCATCAATTTAACAGCTGGTATATTTAGTGATAAATTTAAAGAGTTTACTCAAAAGTAGAGTTAAAATGTATATCTACCATCAAAGTTTTTAGTGCTTTTCCATAAGCAACAAAGTCATTTATCTACAACAGAATAAGGTTCATATCCTATCTTCTAAGGCTTTTTAGGTACACAAAAAGGTTTAAAATGATGATCCTAACTGTCTTCTAGCCATAGTAGCTCTATCAAAGTTTCCAGCTTTTAAAGTTTTTACCACCAACTATAGATATTATTCCTCCTGTAAATGGATCTAAAGTAATCCTATAGCTCCATTTATATCCTTTATTTTTAAAATATGGATAAGCATTGAAAGTATCCTTGCAACTTTTTGATAATCTAAGTCAATAGTTGTATATATTTTTAAACCAGAAGTATAGATTTGTTCATCATCATAATCTCTATGCAAATAGTCTCAACTATTGTTGTAAGTTCAGGATTGTTATATGCTTTTTAGGTCTTCTATTATAGATAATAGAAGTATTTTTGAACATTCTTCACATTCTCTTCGTTTTCAAGTTCAAATTTATATGCTAGAGCTTCTTCATATTCTTCTTTAGTTATTCTTCCATCTTCAAACATTTCTTTTAAGATGATTTGTTGTCTATGAAGAGCATTTTCTAAGCTTCTATTTGGGTCATATTTTGTAGAGTACTATTTGTATACCTGCAAGTAAAAGTTGCTCTTCTGCAATATTTAAGTCTTTAGGATCTTTTTCTAAAATATTGATCTGCTGCATTCTTATACCATAAGAACCCTGGAACCAAAGTATATTTCATTAAGATATCTTTCTAAAATTTCATCTTTTAGTGTAAGTTCTTTCAATTTGATACAGTTAAAATAGCTCTTTTTACTTTTCTTGAAAAATGTTCTTTCAGGAGTTAAAGAGCATTTTTCGCTAATTGTTGTGTAATAGAACTTCCACCTTGAGTAGCTTACCTTTTAAAAAGCTAGTTAGTACAGCTCTTATTATTCCTTTAAAATGTAAACCATGGTGAGAGTAAAACTTTTTATCCTCAATAGCCATAAAAGCCTCTTTTTACATAAGGAGAAACATCTTCTAATTTTAGCATCTCTTGAGTCAACTTCAAAAACATCTACAACATTGTGTTTTATCGTAGATAGTAGTAGCCATCTGAGGTTTATAGTCTTCAACCATACTTTGAATATTAGTGATTCCAAGTCTGTATTTTAGCAATTATTGCAAAACTCCTAAAGCTCACAACAAATAAAACTGCTATAAGTTTCAATAAAATAACAAGTAATTTTTCATTATTTAATTATCCCTTTATTTCTTTTTCTGTCTAAAGTTGTCCACAAGCTACCGTCTATATCACTACCTTTTTCTTGTCTTAAAAGTTACATTCACCTTTCTAACATTTTTAAGATAGTTACTAGAATCTATCAATTTTCTTCATAGAAGGTCTTTTATGTTCCACTCCTTCAACTCATTATATGGTATTAAATTTACATATGATCAAATTGATGTATAAAATTGCTACAAGCATTGGCATCAACTTCTGAAATATTGAAATTATCTATTAAAATATATTCAAAAGTAATTCTTCTTTTTAGTTTGTTTTTTGATATTCAACTAAAACAGCTGATAAGTCTTCCAGTGGAAGTTCTTATTTATTGGAATTATTTTGGTCTCTTTTCTCATTTATAGCACTATGTAGGAAACAGCTAATTCTATGGAATTTTTCCAATAAAATCTTTTTCAATTCCACTTTCACAATTCCAGAAGTTGAAATTGTTATTTTTCTTTTCGAAATATTGATTCCATTTCATTTTGAGATTATAGATAAAGCTGTAGATAGATTATCTATATTTAAAAGAGGTTCACCCATACCCATAAATACTAAAGTTATTTAGGGCTTTCATCTTTTTCTAAGTCTTCTTTCAACAGTGTAAACTTGGTTTAAAATCTCCTCTACTGAAAGATTTCTCCTATATCCACCTTTGTCCTGTTGCACAGAAACTACATTTTACAGGGCAACCAACTTGAGATGATAACACAAAGAGTGTTTCTTATTTCTTTATTTTTAGAATCTCTATGTCTTAAAAAGAACAGTTTCTATAGTTCCTTATCTTCTAAGTTCAAAACAAGAATTTTTCAGTCTTATCTAACTTTTGAAACTTGATGCTTTAAAAGATTGAGTGGTATATAGGCATTTTTCTTTTAAGATCTCTATCTTTTTAAAAGATAAGGTTTTGTCATATCATCAAAACTTCTGATAAATCTTCTTATGTAGCTAAATAAAGACTTCTTTTTCCATAGAACTAGTCCTAAAGACACTAAAAATTCTGTTAACTCCTCTTGAGTTAGGTTTAAAAATATTAACTTTTTCATTATTCATTATTATTATCAATTCCTTTTTATTATTTCTATAAGTTCATTTCTATTATATGCTTTTATCAAGTTTTATATTTCCTTTGTTTTTACCTCCTCCACCTTTTGATATTAGGAAAATTCTTTAACAATATTTATGATGATTTCCTTTACAATCATAAATATTAGACATTAAAGTATAACTTGTGTTATATCCAATTAATAATAGAAATTTATCTAAATTTATAAATTTAGGTAAAGATTCTACTAAATTTTCATCTTCATTGTATATTAAAATTTTTAAAATCTTTATATAGTCAATAAAGGTATTTTTCAAAATCTTTTGCCATAAGTTCTGTATATCTCATTCCTAAAGATTTTAATTCAGCTGTTACACTAGCCTTTTTCTTTTAAAGATTTGTCTAGCATTTCTAAGATTTCATCATCTTTACAAGAAAAAAAGTATTAGTTAATCTTTTATAATATCATGCTTTTTATTGTAGTCATTCTTAGCTCTATCTCCTGCTAGAAAATAGAATCTAGTATAATTTCCCTTTATATTTTTCATGATTTATAATTTTAAAGATTTTCTATTTCTGAAGTTCTTGAAACATGAAAACCTGCACAAGCACAGATATCAACATCTCCAATTTTATAAATCTTACATCACCTTTTATTTTTCTTTTATAGCCTTTTCTAAGATTTTTCAAATTTATGAGCTTCTTCATTTGTATAGATTTCTTCTTCAACTAATATATCTGCCTTAATATCTTTATTTACTAGTTCTTCTAATTTTTCTATAACTTCTTTTGAAATATCTTTTGATCTAAATCCACAGTTGTATATTCTTCAGCCATTCTAAAACCTACAGTATTTAATCCAAAATTATTATAGGCTTCTAGCAGAAAAATATGTTGTGCTGTATGTTGCTGTCTTATATCTTCCTGTCTTTTTCATCAATAGAATATGTATATTCACCATCTTCTAAATTTTCATCTAAGATAACAATATTTTCTTTTACTTCAACAATGTTAGCCTCAGCTATTGTTCCTCTATCTCCAAGTTGTCCACCTTTACCATCAACATAGAAAGGAGAATTTAATACTTCATAAGTCATATCAGAAATAAATTAATTTTTATTTTTCCATCAAAATCCACCTACTTTTTAGAAAATATTTATTCTCTATATTTTATCATTAATTTAAAAATAAAAACTAGAAATTAAAAATAAATAAAAAGAGACTAGTAGAAATTAAAATTTTAATCTAAAAGTTAAAAATAAGTGAGTAACGAACTATCTTTACTTTTAATCAATTACTTTGTAATAGTCTCTAAAAATTTTAAATTAATTTATATTTTTATTTTGCACCTAGTGCAGCCATAGTAATATAGCGTTATATGGTTTTATTAGTGAGGTAAGAATAGAATATCTAATAATTTAAATCTATCTATAGTTACTCCTTCTTGTATAGCTAATGAGAATACATGCATAGCCATAGAAATATCATATTTAGATGCCATTTGAGCTCCAATTATTTTTCTATTGTCTTTTTCTATACACAATTCTGATGTATACTTCTTCGATTATTGTGTTCCATGAATTCGGTTTTGTAAATCATGGAAAGTTGTTTCTAAAAACTTCAATTCCTAATTTTTCAGCTTTTCAAAAGTAAGTCCGTAGAAACCATATTTAATCCAAAGATTGAAATTCCGTTAGAACCTTGTACTCTATGCTTTCTAAGTTTGTTCCACAAACATTAGTGAGCATGCAATGATTCCTGATCTAACTGCATTTGTTGCAAGAGCGATATAGTTTGTACCACCAATAGAGTTATCATAAACTGTTGCACAATCTCCTAGTAGCATAAACATCATCTAGACTTGTTTTTGGAGTTCCATCAACTACATAAGCACCATTTCTAAATAATTCAATTTATCTTTTCCTAAGTCTGTATTTAGGTCTAAATCCAGCACATAGAACTACCATATCAGCTGGGAATTCACCTTTATTATGATTATCAACTTTTTCCATTTCCTTGAATTTCTTTTACTAATTGTCCATATTCAAGTTTAATTCCATGCCCTTCTAATTGAGCATCCATTTTTTCTCTAAATAATTTATCATAGTAAGTAGATAGACAACCATCAGTTGCATCAACTAAGTATACTTCTTTTTCCCAACGTTTGAAAGCTTCTACAGGTTCAACTCCGATATATCCTGCTCCAACAACAGCAACTTTTTCTATTGATTTATTTACATTTAATTTATCAATAACTTCTTGTGCGATTTTGGAATAATTTTTACATATTGAACATTTTCTCAATTCTTTTCCAACGATTGGTAAGTCTATTGGTAAAAGAACCTGTAGATAAAACTAGTTTATCATAGCTTTCTTCATATTTTTTTACCGTCTTTTTCCAGTAGCGTACACAATTTTTATCGAAATCGATATTTGTAACACCTGTTTCCATATGGATTTTAGCACCTTTTTGCTTCTAGCTTTTTCTTTTGAAGAATAAAATAATCCATCAGAACTTGCTATTTGTCCACCTATCCAAAGAGCCATTCCACATCCTAGGAAACTAATATTTGAGTTATTATCAAATGCAACAACTTCATTTCCTTTATAGTTGTCTAACATTGTAGTTAATACAAGCCGTTCCAGCATGGTTTGCACCTACTACTACAATTTTCTATTTACTATCTACCCCTTTTTATTTTTAGTATATCTAACTAGTATAATTTTTGTTAAAAACCATCTCAGTATATATAATACAACTTTTTCATAAAAGGAAAAATTTTTATTTTTATAAAAATTGATAAAATTTATAATTCTTTTTATGTAAAATTACTTTTAAGATTTTCTTTTTGAATAAAATCTCATTATCAAAATTTCAAATAAGACAATACTTAAAACTAAAAGAAATTCTAATTTTTCCATAAATCTTCTAGGCAATACACTTATCTTTTTGATGATAAGAGTTTCTAAAACAAAAACTTTATTTTTATTAAATAATTGATTTTAATATACTGATACTACTTATAATTAATATAACTAAAGTAACTAAGTACAAAGGAATAGCTATTATAAGCAAAAGATAAAGCAATAATAACTAATGTATATTTAAATAATAATTTTATTATTTTTAGAAGTAATCATAGTATTTCTATGTTTTTTCTATTAAAGTAGCTATTTCATCAGTATTTTTATTTAATATTACATTTACTTGATTTTTATTAATAGTTTCCAACATATTATCACCCTCTTGGTGCTATTCTATAATAAATCTTCTTAAAAAGCAATCACTTATTTATATATGTTTGTTTTTGAATTTTTCCTGTATCAGTTATCTATTCAAAAATTCTATTTTAAACCCAATATACTAATACTTTAAGTTTTGCCATTCCACCAACTACTTCATCTGTTTCAAAAATTTAAATTCCAATATGATAATACTTAAAGTATTCTTGTATGAAGAAATAAAGAACAGTACAGCAAAAATTTAAATTCAATATGCTAATACTTTAAGAAAGGCTGTTAGATTTTATATATAAGTTCTCATTTTAAATTCTAATATGATAATACTTTAAGTCAACATCTACAACAACAGTAGATAAAGTAGATAAAGATTTAAATTCCAATATGATAATACTTTAAGTCTATTTTAATATAGCATTTAGTGGAGCTAAAACATTTAAATTCAATATGATAATACTTTAAGTCTCCCCATCATCAAATTATATCTGTTAAATTCCAATATGATAATACTTTTAAGATTCAAAATCTGCAAATACTAATGATGATGCTAGTATATTTAAATTCCAATATGATAATACTTTAAGTCAAAATGAAACCATACATAACAAAATTTGTGAATTTATTTAAATCTAAGGATAATACTTAAGGAAAAAGAAAATAAAGGGAAATAGACCTTATTGTCAATATTTAAATTCCAATATGATAATACTTTAGTGAAAAGTTATTGATGAACTCTAACGCTTTACAAATTTAAATTCCAATATGATAATACTTTAAGTTGCACCACTAAGCCATAAAAAGCAAAAGGATACTATGCAATTTAAATTCCAATATGATAGTACTTTTGAAGAGTGATATAGTTTAGCAGCTTCGTATTTTATTTGTTTTAAAAATTTAAATTCCAAATGTGATAACATTTCTTTAAGTTATTGATGGAAAACAGAAAAATATTATTGCTAATATTTAAATTCCAATATGATAACATTTCTTTAAGAATGGTAAATAACTTTATGATAAAAAGCACTCATTAACATTTAAATTTCTCAATATGATAATACTTTACAGGATAAGTGGCTAAGTGTTAATAGTAGCAACTTCACATTTTAAATTCCAATATGATAATACTTCAAGATATAGAAAGAGCAAGAAGAAATTGCAGACCTAAATTTAAATTCCAATATGATAATACTTTTTAAGAAAAATATTAATGACAACTAATTATGTAAGTACTACTTATTTAAATTCCAATATGATAATACTTTTAAGTAAGAAATTATAATAGAGATTTACAAGTATTTATTTCAAATTCCAATATGATAATGCACTTTAAGTTCTCTGCTAAAGATTATAGACTCGCACTGAATAATTTTGTTTAAATTCCATGGCGATATTACTTTTAAGGAATGAGTTTTCGACCTTTTATATGCTACTTTTTATAATTTAAGATCTCAATATGATAATACTTTCAAGTGCATTTTATGGAGGTATGTTAAATACATTTAAATTCCAATATGATAATACTTTAAGTTTTATATGGAGTGGTTTTAACTATTATTTATTTTAAATTCCAATATGTAATACTTTTAAGAAGAAAAGGAACAATTACAAATTATAGACAATTTTCAATTTAAATTCCAATATGATAATACTTTTAAGTGAAACCTATGAAAAAGCAGAAATAGCTGTTGATATTTAAAGTCCAATATGATAATACTTTTACAGGGAATATTTACAGAATTAAAAAGATTAAGAGACAAATTTAAATTCCAATATGATAATACTTTTAAGTTATTTTGTTAGTTTCTTGTGTTTTCAGTGTAACTAACATTTAAATCTAATATGATAATACTTTAAGTAATGTTAGTATTTTCATCATCGCCAACAACTAATATATTTAAATTCCAATATGATAATACTAAGTTCTTTATTTCTTCCTAGCCTATCAATATTTTTGTATTATTTAAATTCCAAATATGATAATACTTTTAAGAGAAATTAGAGTATTACTTGGCTCAACTCAAAATTTAAATTCCAATATGATAATACTTTAAGTCTTTTCCCCCTTCCATAAATTCCTATTAGATTTCATTCCAATATGATAATACTCTTTAAGTTTAACATATTCATACTTTCTTTTCTATAATATTTTTATTTAAAATTCCAATATGATAATTACTTTAAGAGAAAAGTATGTTGACTTTTTGACTCTTTTATTTTAAATCTAATATGATAATACTTTTAAAGTAACTTTTGTTCTATCACTTACAAAAACGTACAAATTTAAATTCCAATATGATAATACTTTAAGTTCATATCTTGCATAAAATTCTTTTATAACTATTTAAATTCCAATATGATAATACTTTTAAGTTAGATGATATTGAAAAGGGTTACTTTAGATGAAATTCCAATATATAATACACACTCAATTTCGTTCATTATTCCAGTGATAATATCTAAATATGGTAATACTTTAAGGAAGAATTTTCAAAAACATTACCTATCATAATATTTAAATTCAATATGATAATATTCTTTAAGTTTCAATTTTTATATCTTTGTATTTCTTTTTGATTTCTTATTTAAATTCCAATATGATAATGCTTGCTTTTGTTTTAGATATAGCTTTAAAGTTAGAAAAAGCATTTAAAATTCAATATGATAATATTTTTAAGAATATATATATAAGATGAAGCTATATAGCATTGAAATATTTAAATTCCAATATGATAATACTTTTAAGTATTGTGTTTTCAACATATTCAATTACTCTTGTGGATTTAAATTCACATGATAATATTCTTAAGTTTTTGTTTCTAACTTCTTTTAAAAGTTGAAAATCAAAATTTAAATTCCAATATGATAATACTTTAAGTCAAGTTCTAAATCTACATTTCATTATCTTCATTTAAATTTAAATTCCAATATGATAATACTTTAGTTAAAATCTAACAAATTATCTTTAAGTTTATTATTTAAATTCCAATATGATAATACTTTAAGATCATGAAATCTAAGAAAATAATTGAGATTTCATCATTTAAATTCCAATATGATAATACTTTAAGAATGGAAGCTAAAAAAGATATTTAGAGAATAACAAGGATTTAAATTCCAATATGATAATACTTTAAGTTTGGTAGGAGTTCCTGTTGCTAGTGGCTTTTAAAACACGAATTCAATATGATAATACTTTTAAGTAAAAATTAAAGGAGGTCATTAAAATGATAAAATTAATTTAAATTGCAATATGATAATACTTTAAGAAAATGCTATAAGAAGGGAAGTCAAAATATTGCATTTAAATTCCAATATGATAATACTTTTAAGAATTTTGTAATTGGGAACACTATAAAAGCAGTATTTAAATTCCAATATGATAATACTTTAAGTAAAGTAAAGGGTTGAACTATGCAAGAAAAATTTAAAATTCCAATGATAATACTTAAGTTTATAGAAAGAATGACAAATAAATGCACTTACTTAAAATTTAAATTCCAATATGATAATACTTTAAGGATACATATAAAGAAATATCTGAAAATCTATTTTTGAATTTAAATTCAATATGATAATACTTAAGATGATTGTACAATGGTTCTTAAATAATGGGATTAGGATTTAAATTTCAATATGGATAATACTTTAAGATAAAGAACGAAGAAGTTTTAAAATCCAAAAGAAATTTAAAATTCCAATATGATAATACTTTTAAGTTATAGTACTTTAATAAATTATAAAATTCTTCAGAAATTTAAATTCCAATATGATAATACTTTTAAGAGTGGACAAATAGAGCAAGACGCTTCGACTATCTTATTTAAATTCCAATATGATAATACTTTAAGTTTATAGAATTGACAATATTTTTATATAAATCATCAATTTAAATCTAATATGATAATACTTTTAAGTTCTTTTTAAAATTCTTGCTATACTCGTATCCTCATTTAAATCTCCAAATATGATAATACTTTAAGGTAAAGCAATTTATATCTTATGGAAAAACTATTAAATTCCAATATGATAATACTTTTTAAGCAATTTCTTTTTCTTTGATTTTTGTATACTTTCTCTTATATTTAAATTCCAATATGATAATACTTTAAGTCTATTATTTTAAAAAGGAAATTCATCAGAATTCATTTAAATTCCAATATGATAATACTTTTAAGAAAAAGAATGTAGCTGTTGAGATGATTTTGCAATTATTTCAAATTCCAATATGATAATACTTTAAGTAAAGATACAAAACAATATGATAATAACTTAACTTAATTTAAATTCCAATATGATAATACTTTTAAGTTTCTTCTGCACAAGAAATTTACTTTGCTAAGTCAGCATTTTAAATTCCAATATGATAATACTTCTAAAGTCCATTGACATGGGCTTATGGAAATAACAAGAGCACTTTAAATTCCAATATGATAATACTTTTAAGAAAAAGGAAGAATGGAAGATGGCAACATTATACATTTAAATTCCAATATGATAATACTTTAAGAAAGTTACTAACAAAAAGATTTTAATTTTATAAATTCATTTTAAATTCCAATATGATAATACTTTTAAGTTCATAAATGTGTACTCTCTAAAAATTTCTCTCTCATTTAAATCCAATAGTGAATACTTTTAAGAAAAATATAGCCGAAAAAGAAAAGATTGATATAACAGATTTAAATTCCAATATGATAATACTTAAGTTCAATAGTTTCTTTTAGCTCTTTTTCTAAATCTGAAATTTCAATATGATAATACTAAGTTTTCAAAAGAATTGAAATATCATTTCTGTTTTCAAAAATTTGAAAATTCCAATATGATAATACTTTAAGATAGATAGCTAAAGTCAATGTTAAAAGTTTTAAAAATTTAAATTCCAATATGATAATACTTTAAGTTAGTAACAACAAGTAATAGAGTAGCAGAAGAATTATTTAAATCTAATATGATAATACTTTTAAGTAGAATCACAATTTTTGATTGATAATACAAAATACTAATTTAAATTCCAATATGATAATATTTTTAAGAAAAATCCAGATCAACAATAGTATTATATTTAAATTCCAATATGATAATACTTTAAGTTAAAACATAAAGTTTATCTGAATATGAAATACAATCATTTAAATTCAATATGATAATACTTTAAGTAAGTTTTGTTATTCAGATAAGAGAACATTTAAACAATTTAAATTCCAATATGATAATATTTTAAGGAAAAATGCTGTTAATGGACTAAAACAGCTAAAAATTTAAATCAATAGCATAATACTTTTAAGTATGGATGTACTAGATGAAACCGTAGGTGCTATGAATATTTAAATTCCAATATGATAATACTTTTAAGGAAATTGAAGTTATGGAAAGATTTTGAAGATGTTTTTACATTTAAATTCCAATATGATAATACTTTAAGAATAGTAAGAAAGGGCTTATATATAGTTGAATTGATTTAAATTCAATATGATAATACTTTAGTATTTAGAGATCAAGTTTCACTTTTTCTGTAGTTGCACTAAATTCCAATATGATAATACTTTTTAAGTTATAATGTCAATTATTTTCATTAAAACTTAGAATATTTAAATTCCACATGATGATAATACTTAAGTCTTAAAACTACACTTATATTTTAGCTCTTATAATTTATTTAAATTCCAATATGATAATACTTAAGTATCTTGATATATATAGAAATAACTTTCATATTTAAATTCCAACATGATAATACTTTAAGTATGGTATCAGTAGTATCATAAGTTATAAAAATTTAAATTCCAATATGATAATACTTTAAGTATTCTTTAGCCAAAATATCTGAGCTCCCACATCCCCATTTAAAATTCCAATATGATAATACTTTTAAGTCAGCTACTGTTCCTCTAATTACACCACCACAAAAATTTAAAATTCAATATGATAATACTTTAAGAAAAAGAATAGAATTTATTAAGAAAGAAGAAGAAAAATTTAAATTCCAAATATGATAATACTTTAAGTATGAAAAGTCAAAAGATAGACCCTGAAACTCGATTTAAAGTCCAATATGATAATATTTCTAAGTGTACTATACACTATATATTTAAACAAATCTTTTTATTTAAATTCCAATATGATAATACTTTTAAGTGTAAAGGCATATTAAAAGAAGATAAAGACTTAAAAATTTAAATTCCAATATGATAATACTTAAGTAAAAGATTGCATTCAAAACACAATATCACATACTTTATTTAAAATTCCAATATGATAATACTTTTAAGAAATTTCTTAGTTAACTTAGTTAGTGAAGTAATAACATTTAAATTCAATATGATAATACTTTTAAGAAAAGGAGTTGGTAAATGATTAAGAATATTTATATTGAATTTAAATTCCAATATATAATACTTTAAGATAAAAATATTGTATTTGCAAGTATTCTTAATGATAATTTAAATCTAATATGATAATACTTTAAGTCTTTCAATGTCCTGTTTTCCATTCTCTTATAATAAATTTAAATTCAATATGATAATACTTTTAAGTCAGAAAATTGCGGTATTAAAAATTTTAGTTGCATTTAAATTCCAATATGATAATACTTTAAGAAAAAGTTATATAAAAATATTTTTAGGGGTTGTGATTAATTTAAATTTCCAATATGATAATACTTTAAGAAAAACATAGAATCTTACTTAAATGAAGAAATTACATTTAAATTCCAATATGATAATACTTTTGAGTCTAGTTGCAATTGACTTTAACTCTTCTAAACTCTTATTTAAATTCCAATATGATAATACTTTAAGTTAACATCTTTTTATTTTTAGGATATCTATTTGCTCCATTTAAATTCCAATATGATAATACTTCGTTAAACATCCTTTTTATAGGATATCTATTTGCTCCATTTAAATTCCAATATGATAATACTTTAAGATTGATATAGATATTATATAAAAATTTATAGTCATTTAAATTCCAATATGATAATACTTAAGCTTGTGTTCAGGTTACATTTCCTTTTTAAAAGATTATTTAAATTCAATATGATAACACTTTTAAGTGAAATCTTAAAGAGAGAAGATAAAAGCATTGTACTTATTTAAATTCCAATATGATAATACTTTAAATGCAAAGCTTTTAGCTTTTTACTCCATACAAGTTTTATTTAAATTCAATATGATAATACTTTAAGCAAAAGCCCAGAATAGAGTTTTTCCAAGTCATTTCATTTAAATTCCAATATGATAATACTTTAAGTACCGATATTACTAAGAAATATACAGATTTCTTCAATTTAAAATTCCAATATGATAATACTTTTAAGTTCTTTAGATAATCTTTAAATTTTCTTTATCTTCATATTTAAATTCCAATATGATAATACTTTTAAGTCCCATCATTAAATATTATGTCTTTAAAATCAACCATTTAAATTCCAATATGATAATACTTTAAGTATACTAAACAAGCAAAATGTCAATCGCATTTAAATCTATATGATAATACTCTTAAGCTTCTAAAGTGAAAAACTTGAATGTTGGAAGATTAATTTTAAATTCTAATATGATAATACTTTTTAAGTCCCTCATAAATACCAGTCCTTTTTATTCCATTTAAATTCCAATATGATAATACTTTTAAGAGAAATCAATTTATAAAACAAAAAGACTTCATCTTCGATTTAAAATTCCAACATGATAATACTTTAAGGAAAGAAGTAAAAAGCAGTGAAGAAGTTAAAGAAAATTTAAATTCCAATATGATAATACTTTAAGGCAATAAGAGATTTTGAAGATGATGAAAGAAATTTAAAATTCAATATGATAATACTTTTAAGTCACTAATTTAAGAGAAAGTGAAGTTTATTTAAAATTCCAATATGATAATACTTTTTAAGTTTTTAAAATAGGTGAAAGTATTTGTTGCTGAAAAATTTAAATTCAACATGATAATACTTTTAAGTAATCAAATAAATGAATTGGCTGGTGAAAGTCTTGTATTTAAATTCCAATATGATAATATAAGTTGAGTTATTTTAGATTGAACTTCTAGAAGCAGCAACATTTAAATTCGAACTATGATAATATTTTTGCTTAAAACAAAACTAGAAAAGAGATGAATTAATTTAAATCTACATGATAATACTTTTAAGAATCTGTACATATTATATTGATATATAAAGAAAAATATTTAAATTCCAATATGATAATACTTTTAAGGAATAGATAGAGCTACATATTTCAGGAATAGAAGTATTTAAATCTCCAATATGATAATACTTAAGTATATCACAAGTCTCTAAACATATATATATTTATCCAATTTAAATTCCAATATGATAATATTTTAGTTCAGTAAACAAGACACCCATTTTATGCACTAGCTCATTTAAATTCCAATATGATAATACTTTTTAAGTAAATAAATATGAGTGAATAAAATATGTTAAATTTATTTAAATTCCAATATGATAATACTTAAGCTATCGCACTTTAGGTATATAAGTTTTAACTTAGTAAATTTAAATTCCAATATGATAATACTTAAGAGATATACCAAGCGAAGTAGTTGGGTTAAGCAGAGAAATTTAAATCTAATATGATAATACTTTTAAGTATGTAGCATAGAAATGATACTACAGATATTTAAATTCCAATCATGATAATACTAAGTAGAAGATAAAAAGAAAAATGGCTGAAGTTTTTAAAAGATTTAAATTCCAATATGATAACATTTTAAGCTGATTGAATATGTTTTAAATGCAATGTAAGAAAATATTTAAATTCCAATATGATACATTTCTAAGTTCAACCAACTGATGAAATGGCTAGAAGTTTTCAAATTTAAAATTCCAATATGATAATATTTTAAGGACATTGATGCTATAAAAGTTTTAAAAGTTAAGTAATTTAAAATTCAATATGATAATACTTTTACAAACTTAAAACTTTTTACTATGCCTCTTTTCAAAGTATTTAAATCTAAATATGATAATACTTTATGAAAAAGCCTACAATTCTATGAAGAAGAATGAAAATTTAAATCTAACATGATAATACTTTAAGTAAAACTCTCTATTTTTAGTAGCTTTTGGCTTAATTTAAATTCCAATATGATAATACTTTAAGGATTCTCATCTTATTACTGATAGTACTCCAGCCATTGAGTATTTAAATTCCAATATGATAATACTTTGCCGAGACTATAAATCTCTATTCTAATATACTACTGTTATCTCGTCAATATGAGCTTTTATTATAAAAAGTTTAATATTTCAATAATTAAAATACTTATCTTTTAAAATAAATATTTTTATAATATTTGTCGAAGTGTTGAGAAATTTTACATTATCTCAGGTAGACACAAAAAGATTATAAAAATTATCTGTTTTATCTTCTTGTAATCCTAACATTTCTTTTTCCATCCATCTTTCATTTCTTGATTTAAAAATTATAAAAAGAATCTAAATCATTTTCTAATATATTTTGAAACTTCATATTTTAATCTTTGAATATCACTAGATAATTTCCTTCACAGATTTTTGAAATGTGATGAAGATATCTTTTACAAAATACCAAAAGACTTTTTCTCCAATTACGATTACCTCATCCAATGATATATCATATACTGTAACAAATACACATTTTATCACCTTACATTTGAAAAGCTTGATATTTCTTTTCACCTAATAAATGTTTAATAAGTTTTATAGTATTCAAGTCTTACTGATATTGGTAAGATATCTTTCTATTTAAATCTTTGTGAGTTATTACTTTGATTTTAATCTATCTTCAAACTCCTGGACAATGAGTTTAGAAGAGTCTTTTAATCTTAAATAATTAAAATCTTTTACAAAACTCTTTTCTGTAATTTGATTTTTATTCAATAATGAAAATATTAATCTATCCACTATCAATGGTTTAAGATACTTGAAAGACTTTCTAAGTGAAAGAGAAAATCTTCTTGTACTATAGGGTTGGTGTAAAGGGCTTACAGTTGGGTTTAATTGCGTCTCATAAATTTCTCCTAATACTCTTGTATAGTGCATTTATAAACGATATCAAAGAGTTAATCATATTATCAGGTGGATTTTAACTCTTTTTCAAAATCTATTTCTTGATTTCTACAATAATATTCCAAGCTTCACAATAAATTTTTCTAATATTTCCTTCATATCCCATTAATTCTTCAACATTAGTTACTTCATTGGTTGTCGTCTAAGTTCTCTCATTTGTTCCATATAGAATTTGAGACTTTTCCTCTTCCATTGTAATAATCTAAATTACGATAAATATTGCTTAAAATTTGAAGCTCCTTCTATAAATTCTCATGCTATTTCTATTCTTTTGAGGATTGGTATAATGTTCCACTTGTTTAACTAAAAGCTGTCCTGAAACATCTCATTTTCCTTGGATAAAAACTTTCCCTGTATAAAAAGTAGTAGTAGTTATGAATAGGAATTCAAATTGAGATATGTAGTTAATAAATTTAGTATAAATTCATTTCAGACATAACATAAAAATCATCAATCACTTCATTAGGAATATCTCTTTTCATCTTGTTCATTGATAAATGTTATGGTATATTATCTTTTCTTTAATGTTCCATTGAAGAAAATAACTTTTCGATATTTGTCCCTCCTATACAAAGCATAAATCAAAATAAGTACATTTTTTACAAATATTCTTTTTTCCTAATGTAGGAGGGCTTTTTTCAAAATTTCTTTTATTCCTATTATTATATTTTCTAAGTTTTCTATCACTATCAGCACAATTAACTTCAACTGTTTGTTTTAATATGATAGTCTAAAAATACCTTCAATCCAACTAATCCCTTTTTCTAAATACAAATAATATTGAACTTGTAATATTGAAGCTGGTCTTATTGAATTACTTTTTTAATTTCATGTAATATTTTTTTTTAAACGAATAAACTGGTATTATAACTCCATCTATATTAATTTTTTCATCTCTAGTATAAGAATTTTCTTCTAATAGTTTTCCTAAAATGACATTTGAGTTATTCTCCTCAGTTGGAATATATCATTGGTAAAATACCAGAGTTTTCTTTTACATACTATCACAATAATAAACCATCAATCCAGCGCTATATCCTTATCCATAATATCTATCTCCCCATAGTTTGAATTTGATTAAAGTTTTAGTTTATATTCATTAAATAAATTCGTATATTGAGAAGTCCATCTTTGAAATCTTTTGCACGAAAACCTAGTTCTTTATTATAGTCAGCTTTCCATAATTGTTATTTTCAAATTTATTTTATAGATTCTGACTTATATTGTATTTGCATCAGCTTTTCCTTTTAAAATTTCCTCCTATATATTTTACTTAATTGATAATATTGAAATTGAAAGAGTTTTTCTTTAGAAGATCAGTTTTGCTTGTTCTGTCTTTTCTTCTAAACCGAAGTTTGTATCTTTAATATAAATTCTTTTATATTTTCTTCATTTTCCCTCATAAATATTGTGTGGAATTACAGTAACACTTTGGATATCCCTAAGTAAAATCATCTTGTAACTATCACTATTTAAAACTCTTTTGATGACTATCATCAGCTCAAATCATTGACGAAAGGACTATCTTTTAGAAGTTTTCAAAACTTGAAATTTTCCTTCATAGGGTTTTATCTTATCTCCTCTTCATTAATTTGTTTAGAATAATTTTAAATAATTCACTATAATCTTCAAAACTGTACTAATTCATTTTTAGATACAACTTTACAATAATTTTCTAGTCCTTTTTAGAATTTTTCATAGATATCTTTATCTATAAATCCATATCTTGAGTCCTTTTCTTTTAATATTTACTTCAAATTTTTAAATAGATGAAAACAATTAGCTTTATCTATTGATCCTTTACGATTACATCTTCCAAATCTTTGAAATAACAATTTAAATCTTGTAATTCTGTAAATAAGTAGTCAAAATCAATATCTAGTGAGCTTCAACAAGTGAAGTTGATATCCAAAATTACATCTTCATTGCATTCAGTTTTTCCAAAAATTTAAAATTCTTGTGCTTTGCTTTCTATCTTCACGAATAAAGGTTTGAATGTAACAAATGTAATATCTTATTAATTTCTTCTTTATCTTCTCTTTTTGGATGTTAAACAAGTCTTATCTAATTCTCTAAAATAATCTTCAAGTTCAATTTTCAACTTTGAATGATTTCTTATGGCTATAGTGTTACAAATAACTCAAAAATAGATGATTTCTTTTTATCTCTATTGTCTTTAAATTTGCTAAAATTTCTTGTATTCCAATTTCATCATCAATAAGCACTAAATTATGTCTTATCATTGTTAGTAAATTTCTTTTTATATTTCGTTACTAACTATTTCATTTGATCTATCTAAATCTTTTTATTACATTTTGATTATCTTTCATCAAGTATTTATTTAAAAATACTCAAATTATTGGTGTGAAGTAGTCGATTACAATAGCTATTTTACCTCCCATTTTATAATTTTGTAATTCCAAAAATTACAGCAACAAAATAGATTTGCATCATACATTTGCATTTTCATCTAAATTATTTTTGAATAAGAAAAGAGTAGCTAGTTTTTGACTCATAACCTTTATATTTTAGAATAAAGTTAAATATCTGATCTGGTGTATATAGTTTTACAGGTAGAGATAAATGCTTCCCTCTTTTATTGTATTCTAAGATATCCATTTCTTTTCATCTTTGTCATCAATAATAACTCTTTTTATTATTCAAAATAATATTCAAAGAATCTGAATGCAATAGACCTACTCTTTCTTCTTTATTTTCTCCTTTTTATTATAACTTCATTAAATCTTTTGAACATGTATCTGATATGAGTTCTAAGGGGAAGAACATATTTTATTACTTTCCTCCCCAAAAAGAAAACCACCTTCAGTTTTACCCATTCCAGTATCCCGGCTATTGCAATTATATTTTTATCACTATTTTCTTTACAGAATTTTTGCATATCATTCCGAATTAGCAGATTTATCTTTTTCTTTAAATTCATTTAATAGCTCATTTAAAAGCAAACTTCTAAAAATCATTAGGATACTCAATTTGATATCCACCACTAGCTGAATGATCTCGTTTTCATAAGTAAACCTAATAATTTTAGATTTCTATCTCTGTGTAAATTAGGAAGTTTTAAAGATGGAGATAGTAATAACTTTTTATTCTTTTTCTTCAAGTTTTGATAAAAGAGTTTCTATTATCTTTTTAGTATTTTCGTTAGCTCTTATACCATCATTATCTCCATTTCCAAATCTATGGTGATAAACAGCATAAGTTATTGACTCATAGTCATTTTTATCCTCATAATCTTTTTATCAATAAAATAAATAGATAGATATTATTAGCAACTTCTTTTACTAACATCAAATTTTTATTTTCTTTTTACTCTTATTTGAAATTCAGAATTTATTTTTCCTATATCATGGAATTCTATTGAATATTCTAATAGCTCTATTAGTTTTTCATCACTAAGATATCCTAAAATTAATTAACTTTTTCTTTTGAATATGTAATTCTTCATTGTGTTGAGCCAATGTTTTATCTGGTTTTTGCATAGTAAATATTTTTAATGTCTTCATATATTTTTAATTTAGAGTTTATCTTATAGTTCTCCATCTTTTCTCCTTATATAAAAATTGTAGCAAAATAGCCTCTCCATTATAAATATCAGCTTTTACATTTTCACTACTTTCTTCTTGAATGCTTTCTGTTGAATAAATTACTGGAACTTTTTAAATTCTCTTTTCCTATTTCGTAATATCAAGTAATATTTTTGTTCCACCAGAGCCATGATCTCCATCAACAGTTTCTGTAAAATCTTTTCTTCAGTAAATCTTTCATTTATATACATAGATAATTTATTTTCAATTACTTGTTGACTGCCTGTAGTTCAACCATTTTGCATTCAGTAACTAACAAAGTCTTCACTTTCCTAAAGATTGTAGATTGAAAATATTGTTTTCTATGTCTTTTAAAGTTTCTTCATCAGATTTTATATGTAGTATTAGGAAAAATATCATTTAATTTCAGCTTTTTAAAAAGTAACAAGATTTTGAAAAAACATGACTATATAGGTTTAGTGTAATTTTCATATTCAAAGTTTTTAAACTCTTCTTTGTATTTTCTTCTTCATGTTTAATTTTTCTTTTCTTCCTCTGAAAGCTCTTTTAAATACTTCTGATTTTTATCTTCTCTTTTTATCAGCTATTTCTAAAACTTTAAATTCTTCTAATTTCTTTTTATATTCACTATAGCTCTTCAATTTCTTTACTTTTCTTTTAAATTACAATATTCTTGTAATAGTTCTTCGTTATGAACTTGAATAGTGATTCTGTCTTTAAAAGCTATTTCCTTGACTAGCTGAAGCAACTTTACAAATGCTCCTGAGAATGCATTAGGATCTACTACTTTATTAAATTTCCTCTGTCATCTAAAGCTGAGTTTAAAAACAATAATCGTATAAACTTTTCTTGATAGAAGTAAATTTACCCTGTATACTTATATCCATAGGATGATATTCTGTATACCCACATATATTATGTAATGCACCTATTATTGTTGACTGGCATGGGTAAAGGATAAGTCATTTTTATTATCAATTGTTCAGCTTTTTCTGTAATTTGCTGAACTTTGTTTTAAGATAATTCTTAAGGCTTCCATAATATGCCTCCTATGCTATCATAATAATTTTACATCTTCAATTAAAGATTTAAAAATTCTCTCATAGATACTGGTTGTAATTCTTTTACTATTTCAGCTTCATTTGTAAAAATATCTCCTTTTAATAAAGCACAGTTAAAAGCCATCTTCTTTCTTTTCTTTTTAGAGCTTCTCCTAAAACTAACGCTCCTTGTTCAACTCTAACTACATTTTTCAAAATAGTGAGTTTTTCTTAAAGATAAACCTCCAATAGCAAAAACAGGCTCAGCATTATCTAAGTTTCCTTTTTACTACTAAGCTTAAGTTTTCCAATAGCCTCTAAAAATAGATTTTACTCTTTCAAACTTTTTCTTTATTATCAGCTTCTTTATCAGGAAATTAGGATCTTTTTCCCACTTTTTCTAAATCTATTGTTAAGCTGTATACTTAATGATTTTTCATATTCATATTGATAAGGCATTAAACCAACTTTTACCTGCATCTTTTTGAACATTTAAATTATTAGCATTAGCAAAATTAGTTTGCTAAATATAGGTTATTATGAAAACGAGTTTCATTTATAAAACTTTCTGTTGAAATTGCATCTGTTAGATAGAAAGAACTATTTCTTACATAAGTACTTTCTTTTGTATTCATGTATCCACCTTCTAAAAGCACGGCAATTAGTTGCATTTTAAATTTTCATCAACCTTTTTGAGTAGCACCATTAGCTTCAGTTTCTAGGTCTTCCTCACATTCCACTTTGTGACCTATAATTGCATTTTAAACTTTCACGACTACGGATAGCATATACATTTCTATCTCTATAAATCTTTGAACACCTGAAATATTTCTAATCCTTCTGAATAATTTGATGTCATATTTGCTACGACTGTAATTGTTAATGCGTTCTTTTTCATTTCTCCTCCCTATTCTTTATCCTCATTTTTCTTTATACTTTCTAATCTACTTTGATCTAATTCTAAAATAAAAATAGTGTATTATATCTCGTTTTGAGTTGAGTTTTCTATATAATCAAAAAGAAAACTAAAATATACTCCTGAATATACTGATAATTGTGTTAGGACATCTAAAAATTCTTTTTATGATTTTTAGCAACAACAGAACTTTAAAAGTTTTTGTCTATATGATGCTAATTTATTTAAAGAATTGTCTTTTATAAATTTTTCATAACTTCACTATACTGCTTTTATAGAATTCTTTAAATTTTTATCCATTCCTTTTCCCCCATTTCTTATCATTTGATTTATTTTAATTAATTGTTCAATAGCATAGTTATATTTAAAAATTTTCGATAGGTTTTCCTTAGATACATCTAGTTTTATAAAGTTTTCTCTATCTTTTTAATAAATATACAATACTGTTTGTTAATAAACTTAGATTTAAAATAGCTGAAAAATACTTCGTCAAAGAAGATTAAAGTAATATTTATCAGTAATTTTTATTCTAATATCTAATCTTGAAAAATCTTCAACTGCTTTTTAATACTTCTATACTATCATTCCTCAAATACCAAGTTTCAAAATAATCTCTTTCTTTGTTTTATAGATTATTTCCATTCCATTATCTGATATAGTCACTCTTTTTCTTAAGATATTTAAGAAAATCAAGGGTATAGAAGTTGCAATTTCTTCTATTTCTTCATTTCTTTTTCTCTTTAATTGCCTTTTTCTTGCTTAAATATTTCTTCAGTTTCTCTTTCCTTTTCCCTCAGAAAAATATTCTCTTAATTTATAATTCATATTTTCTAGTATTTCTAAATCTAAGTTATCATTTAAAAATATAGTTTCAAAAGAATTTCCTGTGAAAGCAAAAGGAATGAAATCAAAGATATCATCATCAAAATAATCAACACTAGTAGAAGTGAAATTATAGCCTGTTGTTTTAGACTTCCTATTAGGATCAAAAATAATAACCTTTAAGTCTACAAGGGCTATTATCTCCTTTTCTAAGAGTCTGCTTGTTTGACAATAATTATCATATAAATCTTTTTATTTCTAAAGTTTCTTTTATAATTAAAATGTCTATTTTCATTAAGTAATTTTAATGCTTCTTCTTTATTTGTTCCATCAAATTTTATTTTTGACTTTTTAAAAACTGTGTTTGCAGACATATTTTTCTTTGATACTTTTTATAATTTCTGAGTACGAAATTCTTTTGTGTATTTTTAATTGATTTTCATATGTGCTAAAGTATCTTCTGGATAGAACACCTCAATAAAATTTAAGTAACTTTCTTCAGTAATATCTTCCTTGTTGTATAATAAAAAGTTATCAGTGAGTTTCATCGATAGTCAAATTTTTATTTCATATCTAATTCTTTAAAGTAATAAATCAATCCTGTAATAGCTGCTGAATATTTCCAATCAGAAGCAGATATTGCAGTATCAAAGCTCATATTCATTTTATCAATATCATACTTCATCTTTAATCTCACCACCTAAATATTCTAAAAGTCCAAAACCTTGTGATAGCACTACCCATACCTGTTCTGTAGATTTCTTCTAATAAAATTTTTAGGAGCTTATTTTAAATCTTCCAGTTGTTATAGGAAATTTTAAGTCAAAATGTTTAACAATTATTTTTCGACCTTGTAGCATTTACAACTAAAATCTTTATTCTTCAGGATAGCCTAATCTTTTAAATCTTTCTTTCATAAGCCAGTTTAAAACCTCTTCAAATTTTTCATCACCAACTGAATAGCAGATATCTTTATTATTTTCTTTATTATGTTCTTACTACAATTCCTCCTCCTATTGTGAGTTTGATAGCCTCCCTTCCATCTAATATCTTCAACTATCCCTAACATCCTTTAAAATCATATGGGTATTCTTAGGTAAGGGAAAATTTTTGATTTCTTTGAGATAGAAATACATTTACCAATAAGAAACCTATATTATCAGAACAAGATACTATGACCTTCATTTCAGGGCTTTTCCAAATAAATTTCTTCTCCAAGATATTTTATCCAAAGGATTACAGAAAATGAATAATCCTTTTATTTGAGTTCCTGTAAAAATTCTGGATAATATTTTGAATTATGTGCCTCTGTTAAAGATTTTTAAAGAAACTTATAATAGTTTTTCTTATCTCCACGGGGATAATCACAGTATCTAATTCAAAATTTAAAATAAATCTCATCTCTCTACTCCTTTTTATTTATATGTATCAGTAAATAATTATATAAAAATATTTTTGTTAAGTGTGTTGGTGATTGAACATACTATTACTATAGTATAACAAAACAACAACTTATTACAACAATATATATATTTTAAACTTAAATCAGTTAATTTTCTCTATGTAAATAATATATCATATTTTAGAATGAGCTGTAAACTACTCTTTAATAATGGTTTATAAAATAAAATTGTATTATATTATAATAAAGCAGTACTAAATTAGAATTTAAAATTAATAATGGTTTATTTTAAATCTTTTATGTCCAGAGTGGAATAAAAATGCTAGGATGATTAAAAATTATGTTAAAAATTGAAAAAAATAATACTTAAAAGATAAAATTGTAGATAAAGATAATTATTTTTGAAATTGGTTATTGTGAAGAACTAAAAAAATTTATATGATGCATGTTTTTTTGTTTCTTGGATTGCTAGCTATTATAGATATTATAAAATAGATAAAGAAGATTATAACTTATAAAAAAATAATCCTCAATCATTCTATAAAAATATGAAAATGAAATCAAACAAAATAATAATGCTTATACAGAAAATTTTATAGGCTCTTCAGCACTTAGAGATTATGATGGAGCCAAAAGATTTTTCAACATTCTTATCCTACAAAAAAATGAAATTATAAATCCATTTCAAAATTATGTTTATATAGAAGGTATTTTATTTGCAAGAATAATATGGGAGATAGGAGAATTTTTTTAATTCCCCATTTCAAAAATTATTAGTAAAGATGGAAGTTACAAGTTTCCATTGAGAGAAATTTGTGAACTAAAAAAATAATAGTTCAGGAAATCCTATATGTTATTACCTTCCTTTTTGATGATTAAAAATACTTGCATAAAATTAATTAATAAGATATAATCAAATTAATAAAATTATTCAAAATTATATATAAAAATATTAGATATTTTTGAAAATAAAAGTATTTTTAGAGAGGAGGTTTTATGAAAAACAACATGTTATTACCTAATTTTTTTATGGCGTTTTTTTGAAGTAAAAAGTGCTACTAAAAAAATAGACTTAGAATGGAAATAGAAAAGTTAAAAAAATAATAAAGTTGAGATTGAGAACTTAAAAGAAAATCTGAAAAAGATAGAAATTATCAAAGAGTTTTAAAAGTAGTTGAAAGTCTTGGAAGTTTAACAGTTGAATTTGATGATAAAGAAATTGATACTCAATTTATGGTAGGGAATAATTCTTAAATTATTAAATTTAGATGAAGAACTTTTTAAAAGGAAGAGAAGCTAAAGGCTAAAACTTTATTTAAGACTGTGGCTCAAATAGCAGATATTACTATATATAATAAAACAAAAGGTTTTGTTTGATACAAAAGACTTTATTAGGGAACAGGTCTTTTTAATATATGGATTAAAGAAGTTTAAGGCTGATATGATTTTACCAGGTGGAGCAACATTGATTTGGTGGTCATATAGACTTCTATCAAAAATCATAGTAAGGAGGTCTGAATGTTTAAAGATATATTAAAGAAAACTTATTTAATGTTTAACAAGGTAAAAGTTGTTCATAGTATTCCTGGAAGAATAAGACTTCTTATACCTTCACTTGATAAATTCCCAGAAGAAATGAAAAAAACATGAACATTATATAAGTGCTATAATAAAATTAAAAAAACTGGGATAAAAATCTATTGAATATTCTTATCTAACAAGTAAAAATATTAATAGAATATGATAAAGACAAAATTGAAAAGAGCAAGATATAGTTGATTGGCTAAACAAGATTTGGAAAATCATAGTTGATAATGAAGAAGTTTATCATGGTATGTCTGTTGATGAAGTTGAAAAATGTCAAAAAGATTTTTATGAAATGTTAAAGGGAGAATTAGAAGGGAGAAAATAATCAATGAAAAAAATGATAATTTACTCGCTTGTGAGATTGTACACAGAATAAGAGGAAGAATTCGTATAAAAAGTAAAGGCTTTTAAATATATTGGAGCTTCTTTGAAAAACTGAAAAATTGAAAAACAATTAGTGCAAGTAAGATATATAGAAAGTGTAGAGATAAGTTTAATAACAGGTACTATCCTTATATATTTTGAAGATGTTTCTTTAAGTGAGCAAAAATTTAATAAACTTAATACAAAAATACACTTAACTCACATATATTTGAAATATGTAAAAATGAGAAAGATTGAAAAATCATCTAAGTATGTAATCGAAAGAAAATTACAAGAAGAAACTCCTGGAGAAATTATAAAGAAAAATTATTACAACTGCTGGACTTTTTAGGGATATAATCTATTCTTTAAATCAAAACAAGAAGTTGTAACAACAGGAATTAGAAGATTTTTAAATTACAATACTCTATCTACTTTAGCACTTGCTATGCCTGTATTGAAAAATGGTATTAATTCTCTTGTTAAAAACAAAAGACCTAATGCAGATACTTTAAGTTCAAGTGCGATAATAAGTAGTATTCTTCTTGGAAAAGAAAGTGCAGCACTAACTATAATGTTCTTAGAAGAAGTATCAGAACTTTTAACAGTTTATACTATGGAAAAAAACTCGTGGAGCTATCAAAGACATGTTAAGTGTTGGAGAAAGTTATGTTTTGGAAAGAAATTTCTGAAGATAATGTAAAAAGAGTTCCAATAGAAGAAATCCAAAAAGATGATATTATAGTGGTTCAAACTGGAGAAAAAATCAGTGTTGACGGTAAGATAATAAAAGGTGAAGCATTGATAGACCAATCTTCAATAACAGGTGAATATATGCCATTGAAGAAGGCTGAAGGTGAAACTGTCTATGCAGGAACTATAGTTAAAAATGGAAATATAAGCATATTAGCAGAAAAAAAGTTGGAGATGACAGAACTGTTTCTAAGAATTATAAAACTTGTTGAAGATGCAAACTTCAACAAGGCTGATATACAAAAATTATGCTGATACTTTCTCAGCACAATTAATTCCATTGAACTTTATTTTTAGCAGGAATAGTTTATGCAAGTACAAGAAGCATTACTAAGGCTATGAGTATGCTTGTTATTGATTATTCTTGTGGAATTAGATTATCAACAGCAGTTGCTTTCTCAGCTGCAATAAATACAGCTGCTAAGAATGGTATATTAGTAAAAGGAAGTAACTTTATAGAAGAGTTATCAAAGGCTGAAACTGTAATATTTGATAAGACAGGAACTATTACTGAAGGGAAACCAAAGGTACAAAAGTATAGAAGTTTTTTTGATAATAATATGTCTGAAAATGAAATGATAGGACTTGCTGGAGCAGCTGAAGAGCAATCTTCACATCCCACTTGCGACTGCAATAATGACAGAAATTAAAGACAGAGGAATAGAAATTCCTAAACATAGTAAGATAAAAACTGTTGTAAGTCGTGGAGTTGAAACAAAGGTAGGTAAAGGAAAAGAAGCTAAGGTTATAAGAGTTGGAAGTAAGAAATACATGCTTGAAAATAATGTTAGATCTGACAGCAGCAATAGATGCTGAGAGAGGTATTATTTCAAGAGGAGAAATAGGACTTTATATAGCACAAGACGATAAAATTATAGGTCTTATTGGAGTTTCTGATCCACCTAGAGAAAATATTAAAAAGCTATAAACAGACTTAGAAATTACGGAGTTGATGATATAGTTTTTATTAACAGGAGATTTAAGACAACAAGCAGAAACTATTGCTTCTAGAATGTCAATAGACAGATATGAATCTGAATTACTTCCTGAAGATAAGGCAAAAAAATATCTTAAAATTCCAATCAAAAGGTTCTAATGTAATTATGATAGGTGATGGAGTAAATGATGCCCCTGCTCTCATCATATGCAAAATGTTGGAGTTGCGTTAGGAAGTACAAGAACTGATGTTGCAATGGAGGCAGCAGATATAACTATTACACAAGATAACCCTCTTTTAGTTCCAGGAGTAATTGGACTATCTAAGAGTACAGTTAAGACTATAAAAGAAAACTTTGCTATGGTAATTGGACTTAACACTTTTTGCTTTAGTACTAGGAGCAACAGGAATATTAGCACCAATTTATGCGTCAGTTTTACTAATTCAACGACTATTTTTAGTTGTTTTGAACTCATTAAAACTGCTAAAATATGATATAAAGACTAACTAGGAAGGGGCTAAAATGAAAAAGTTAACTATTACGATAGTGCATATTTTACCAAATAGAGTTAGATTAAAAGTTATCTGCTCCTGTAAAAGATACTAAAACTTTTTATTCAAATATAAAAGAATAATTTGAAAATTTTTAGAAATGAGATATAATTCAAGACTAAAAACTGTAACATTAAATTTTTTTCACCAAGTGAAATATTTTTACAAGAAATTATATATAGAGTGGCTATTTCTTTTTCAATAGAAAATGGTTTACTACCTGTAAAAATTAGTTGAAGAAAATGTTTATAAATCAATTTCTCCACTATCTATGTATGCTTTAGCATCTATAATGGTTTCTTATTTAAATGGAGTAATCAATAAGAATGATACAAACTTACAAAGTTCAATGAATGTGTTCTCTATGGGATTAACTGCAGGGTCAGTATTTGAGCATGCTTATGGTGAAGTTAAGAAAAAGAGGAATGTTTCGATATAGAAATTTTTACCAGCTCTATATCTTTTAAAAATCATTCTTCACAGAACAAAAAAATTGAGTACAGTCCTTATTATGTGGCTAACTACCTTTGGTAGACACTTAACAGTGTCACATAAAATGACAAAACTTATAAAAAGTCTTTAGAGTAAAAAAACTGAAAAAGGATATCAATATACAGCAACTATTGTAGATGATAATACTATAGAAAATTTTTTTCAGATTTTATTCATCAAATATTTTTTTCAAAAAAACACAGTGACTACTGTCAATTTAATGAAAAAAATATGTAACTTTAAGTAAAAATTAAAAAGTGAAATTCACTTATTTTGTTAATAATATAATTTAAAAGAAAATTTAGGAGGTTTAAAAATGTTTGGAAACACAATAACAAAAAGATCATTTAGTAGGTGCAGCAGTTGGAGTTGGAGTAGCAGCAGTAGCTTTTTTTACTTATATATCAAGCTAAAGTTGATGACTTCTTAAGAAAAACAAGGAATCAATATAAAAACTTCTTCTTGTTCAAATCTTGAAGGATTAGATATTGAAGGTCTAACTGAAATGAAAGAACATATAGAAGATTTAATAGCTGAAAAATCTGCTACTGAATCAGCTGAAGAAAATTATAGTTGCAGCTGAATAATTAAAATAATAATAATAGCCTTCTATAGTAGAAATATCACAGAAGGCTATTTTTATTTAATTATTCTTCTAAAATTTGTGTGTTTTCATCTAAAAATTTCTTTTTCAAATTTTTAACAATTTTTCAACTTCTTCTCTAATCTTTACTTAAATCTGTAAGAAATCTATTTTTATAACAAAACTCTATATACTCTTCTTTCATTTTTCATTCCAAATAACTTCATTTTCACTTTTTACATAATATGGAAAAGAATTATATTTCGTGATATCAAATTACTAAAAATATTATAAAAATATTGAAGTTCTCTTTATTTTCTATCCATTATTTGATTTTAAATCAATATAATTTATTTTTAAAATTTCTATTGTCTACTATGAATATAAAATCTTCCTATTGGATTAACCCTAATTTCTACTATCAACAAGATTTTTAATATTATATTCTTATGTCAATGTATTCCTCTACTATCTTTTTACTTTTCTCAATACTACTTTTATATAATTCTTCATTCTCCTTTAAAATATAATAATGAAATTTCCTTTATTAAAAATCTTAAAAATACTCATTTATCTCCTTATTTTCTATTTTATAGAAAGAATCTTTTATTTTTGATGTTTTATCTCTATTTCTATCTTTTCCTCTAGAGAAATTACACTTATTCCTTCTATAATTTCATCCTGATATATAAAATTTTCTATCAAAATTTTCTAGTTTATCATCTTTTTAAATTAAAATGATATCTATAGTTTAACCAAAAATAAGAAATTTTTCGCTTTTTATTTTCTTCTCTTTTTATCAAATAAATCATTATATCATATAAAGTCTTGAAAACATAATTTAGTATTGAATCCATTTCTTTATTTATAAAACTATTTTTATTCTATTTCTACTAAGTTCTAAAATCTCATTTTGCTTTTGAAATTTAAAGCATTAATAGTAATATAGAATTAGATAAATAACCAATCAACATACTGATTTTTATAAAAACTTTGTAAATAAATGCTTATTTAAATTAATAGGTTCATCATCTATATCTATAAAAATTTGATATTTTTCTTTTTGAAAAATAGTTTTAAATCTTCATTTAAAAGCTTATTTAATCTTATATTTTTATCTTCTTTATTCAGTGTAATATCAATTAAAGAATAAGAGTACTTCTCTAATCATATCTAACAAAGGAATGAATTTCTATATCAAACTCTTTATCTATCAAAGGATCAAATGTATATATATAATTATTTATAAATTCTCCAGATAGTATATGAATTACTAACTTTCTCTGTCTTATATCTAAAACTAATTACTGTTCCTGTTTTCTTGTTTGTAATCAAATTTAGTTTTCTTAAAATAAATACTCCTGCATTATAATTTTACTTGCTGGTTTTATTAAATCAACATCAATACTTTTCTTGAGAAAATAAAAGATTTACTTTTTAGATTTACATGCTCTGTCAACATAAAATATACTTTGAAAACCTATGCCAAAATTTCCAGATGGTTTTAACCAAGAAGGCATGTTATTTATAAGATCATTTTTTACTATCTTTATATGAACTTCCAGCTTCTATTATATACTTCAAATGCTCTTTATCTATACCAATGCCCTTATCTTTTATTATTATATCCCATTGATTATATTCTTTATCTTCAGAAATTTTTATTAATTACAACCTCAATTTTTATTTTTCAAATAATTCATTAACCTCTTCTAAAGAAATTTCATTTTTAAAGCTAGTTGTTCTTTATTTTTCCTCAAAAACCTCTTAAATATGTTGCATCTATTGCATTTTGTAATATCTCTCTTATAGCTTTTTCTTTTTATCATAAATAGAGTTCCCATTAATAGTGATAATGTATTATTTATGTCTAAAGAAAATTTTGGTTTATTTTTGGAATCAATATACTCATAATCTTTTTATATCTATTTTTAATTCTCTAGTATAGGTAATGATGCTTCTATATTTTTAGGAATAATATCATTCCAATTATGAAGTTGATTATTGTATTCATCCTCTATATGCAAAAACCACTTCCCAATAACTTCAGCCACATTATAACTTTCTTCTCCTGAATTAACTGTTGCTGTTATTTTCTATTCTTTCTTGATCAATCCAAAAATGTGTAATTGATTTATGTTTTTCTAAATGCTCTTTTTGAATCTATTGGAATAATATCTTCTATGTTCTCTATTAGCTTTTTCAGAGAAACGTTTGTGTCAATATCTAATAAATCTCCCATTCTTAATAAACAAGCTATAAAAAAATTGGATGCCCTTTCTCATTTCCTATTCCATTTTTCTTTTTAGGAAGTTTCATTACATCTTCAAAGCTTTTTTTCCATGTAATTCTGAAATAGAAAAATAAAATTCTATATATTCTATCGTGTAATAATTTTTAGAATTTCCAATAACTTTTCTAAAATCTGCTGCATGACTTGAGCGTTTATAAGATGATATAATAAATCTCATTGTACTCAATCATAATCTACATTATAATGTATTTGATTATAAGAAAAACCATTTTTATCTTGAGAAAAATTGAGTGTAGCTATACATTGGATGTTCTGGATTATTTAAAATATTAGAATAGTAACTTTTAAAAATTATCATCCTGAATTACCTTTTTGGCTTCTTCACGTGTAATATACATTCCACAATCATGTAAATAGGTAGCCTCTAAAATTAACCAAAGATCCAAAGTTGAGAATTTTTAATACTTTCTTCACCTAATATTCTTAATATATTAGTCAATATAGTTTCTGAGTGTTTTTCCATGATCGGTGTAATTTGAATAATAACTCTTACACCTAATAAAATATCAGTGTAAAGTTCTTTGTCGTAATTCCATTGTGTAAAATAGTCTGTTGTATTTTTCTTGCTTTTGATTTCTTCTAAAATTTTTTCTCATTCATTTTTCCTCCAAAATTATAGCTCAATTTTTCTTTTTCAACTCTTCAACTAACTTATAAACAGTAGTACATCCTATCATTTTACTAGGTTTGCTATAGTCTTTTTCTAACTTGATGATACTTTTTCTAGCTCTTTCTATAGCCTCTATTTTCATCTCCACTTTTCACAAAGAGATATTATAAATTTTTCTTCGATTTTTTTATATTTTTTACTAGTATTTTTCCTTAAATATTTTTTCAAAAAGTTTCACAACATTTTTGAGAGTCATCTATATTTTTAGGATTTTTGAAAATATGACATCAACCAGATTTCAAAACAAGGATTTGACCAAGCAACATTCATTTTACTTTCTTTAGCATCCTCTATTAGCTTATCAAAAATTTTTAACTTCATCTCTATCAAATACAAGCCATATATCTCTAAATCTTTCATCTTTGTTTCTTTTTGTTCGGTAGCAAAATCAATAATTTTTGCCAAAGGGTTTATTAGAGTATATTTTTTATTTGTAAATCATTTTTAAACTATCAGGAATAATATTTTTATCCCTTCAAAATAATCAGTTTTTCGCATCAGTAACTATTAAATATGCACCAGATTTTCAAAAATACTTTTTCTTTCACTACGTTTTTCCGCCAATCTATTAGTCTTTTTCATTGTTATTTCCTCCCTAATAAGCTTTTTAAGTTAGGATGGCTCCATAGTTTCCTAATAGGTAATGTTTTTCATAATTAGAATCTTTTTCTTACTTTCTCACCTTTTTCATTTGTGATATCATCTAAAGAGTATAAATTTTGATACTCCATTATCTTTTTCAACAAAACCATATTTCATCTCTACGTAATAAATCCATATCCATATAGATAGTATTATGTGTTGTAAATATTAATTGAGCATTGTTAGGATCTTTATCTGTAAACGTCAATAGTATATTTCTCATAAGTAATGGATGTAATTTAATGTCTAACTCATCAGCAAAGAAAACTCCACCATTTTTCTAAAGCATCTAATAAAGTTTGATACAAAGAAAAACATAGTTCCTGATGATTCCTCATTCATTGATATTCTTGCAGTTGAAGTTTCTTTGTCAGATTTATGTATAGTAAATACTCTGTAATTATCATTATCATTTTCATCAATAGCAGAAATCACTTCTATATCAATAATAGAATCATCAAAAAGAATTTATAAAATTGACTAAATTTTTCTAACTTCCTCACTTTCAAATATATTATTAGGTAGAGTATTTTCTAAAAAGTACACCATATAATGAGTTACTAAAATTGATGACTTCTGTATTTATAAACCAAGTTCTTACTCTAATAAATTCATCTATATTTAATTTTTGCTCTAATGAAACTAAAAGTGTTTTTGTCTTTTAAAGAAATTTCTAAATTTTTTCTAAACTTTTCTATTGTGGAGTTTAAATGAAGTTTTTGATTTCTTTCTCTTTTAAAAATATAAGTATAGTCCTCGTTTCTTTTTACTCCTGTTTTTGTATTATATGCTAAGTACTCTTCTAAAATACCTGAATTATCTATTTTAAATCCATAATTATAATATAGTTCTTTTTTCCTTTTTATCTATATAATTGATTTCAAATTCACTTGGTTTCTCTCTACTTTCACTAAATTTAAAAAGAATCTACTTTTTAGTTTGTATGGATATTTTCATCTGAGAAAGATAAAGACTCTAAAAACACAAAAAAGCCATAAATTGAAAAGCTTCAAATACAGAAGATTTTTCCACTTGCATTTGCACCATAAATAGCAGTCACTGGTAAAACTCGTTCATTAAGAGTATTTTCTTACATGTGAAGATAATTCATTACTTCCACTTGCTCTCATATCTAAAAATTCCTTCACCTTCAAATGATCTATAATTTGAGAAATAGAATTGTAATAACATCTTTCTTTCTCCTTTCTAAAATTGATTTACTTTATTATATATCTTTTTGTAAAAAGCAATATTTTTGAGAAAAATCTCATTTTTATTCTTTATGATATAATATGCTCATTATGAGACAAAATTATAGGTGATTATATGAAAGATATAGATGTTCTGTATAAAAGGTGAAGTTTTTAAAATTAACAAGGTTTTGGGGCAATAATAAATTATGTTTATGGATAAAAATCCAAAAGCAAATCACAAATGCCTAAGATGGAGTTTGTTGGAGGCTATCCAAATGAATATTGCATCTTTTTAGAAAAAGTATCTGTCAGAAGAATTGAAAGAAATAAAAACAGTTGATGGAAAAGTATTAAATTTAGAAGAGATAAAGAATAATCTAAATAAAGAGAAACCATTAGAATTTCTCTAGTGATTTCTCTTTTTGAGTAATAAATGAGAAGCTGATTGGTGATTTAAAAATCATCACAATCAGCCGGAGAGGGGTAAAATCAAATCTATTACAAATATTATTATATGGTATTAAATCAAAAATATTTCGGTAACAAATGTTACCAAAAATAAATTTTTAAAAATTTTATAAAAATTTATGAAAATGGTAAAATTTTTGCAAAATAAGTCAAAAATTATGAGTGATTATGATTGAAAAAGATTGAAAATGATTGTATAATTAAAATAACAAAAATAATCAAGTTATAAAAAGGAAAAAGATATGTTATTTGAAGACAGAATTTCACTTATTTTTAAAAACTTATAGAAACACAAGGTAGTATAGAAAATTCAAAAATTATCAAAGATTTAAAAATCAGTGAGGCAACATTAAGAAGGGACTTAGCTTATCTTGAAAAGGAAAAATAAAATTAAAAAGAGTAAGAGGTGGTGCTGTTTTAAGGAAAGTTGCTAGAAAAGAAATAGAAATCAAAAGAAAAAGAAATACTAACAAAGATAGTAAAAAGAAAATTGCTCAAAGTGGCAGCACAGTTTATATCAGATGGTGACTATATCTATCTAGATGCTGGAACAACAACGTATGAAATTATTGACTATATGAAAGGGGAAAAGATATAAAGGTTGTAACTAATGGGAATAATACATTTAGAAAGACTTATAGCCAACGATATAGAGACTTACTTAATTGGTGGAAGAATAAAAGAGTACCTAGCTATTGTTGGGGTAAAAGCTTTAAGAGATTTATCAGAATTTAGATTTGATAAGGCTTTTTATCGGGTATAAATGGAATAAATGAAAATGGATATTCTACTCACGATGTTGAAGAAGCATTGATAAAAACAGGCTATAGAAAAATTCAAATAAGGCATTTATTTTAGCCGATAGTACAAAAGTTTGATATGATCTATTTTTGCAAATGTAGCTAAAACTTGAAGAAGCAACAATAATAACAGATAAAAAGAAATAAATAAAAGACATAGAAAAAGCACACAAAAATAATAAACATATATTAAATTGAAAAATAAAGAGAGTTACATTCCAATTTTAGGATAAAAATCAAATAGAATGAGCCGAGTAAATGTCGGCGTGTTTGAAAGCCAACTTGTTGGCAAGTTTTGACGAATTTACAGCGAATTCTTGATTTTTATACGTTAAGAAATTTTAGCTAGTAACGAACTATTTTTCATATTTAATATTGAAAGGAGAACAAATGATATATTCAGTAACTTTTAAATCCCTCCATTGATTTTATTGTCAGAGTGAAAAGACTTTTCAAAATAGGTGAAACTAATAGAGCCTATGAAGATAATTTTTGCTGGTGGAAAAGGGATAATGGTATCTAAACTCTTAAAAATGTAGGTACAGAATGTGTAAATCTTGGTTTTTAGGAGGCTTTACAGGAGCATTTATATGAAGAAAAATCTAAAGAGATTAAATATACCTTCAGATTTTGTAAAATGTTGAAGAAAAATACTAGAATAAATGTAAAATTAAAAACAGAAGAAGAAACTGAAATCAATTGTCCAGGTCCAAAAGATTTCAGAAAAAGAGAAGAGTTTTTAGATAAAATCAGAAAAATTAAAAGTGATGATTTTGTAATTTTATCAGGTTCAGTACTCTAGCAATTTGGGAAATGATTTCTATATAAATATATTAGAAATTTTTAAATGAGAAATTCAGTAAAAATTTACTCTCGATAGCAGTGGAGAAACTTTTAAAAAGTCTTTAAAATACAAACCATTTTTAATAAAACCTAATAAAGATGAATTAAAAGAATATGCTAAAAAGAGAGTTTAAAGATAATAAAAGAAATTATAGACTATGTTAGAACTAACTTAGTTGGTATGGCAGAAAAATATAATTATATCTCTTGGTGGTGAGGGGGCACTATACATAGCTAAAGATTTTTCACTTTTTGCTCAAACCATTCAAGGCAAAAGGAAAAGTGTTGTTAATACTGTGGGAGCTGGAGACTCTGTTGTGGCAGGTTTTGTAAAATTATATGTTAAAAAGAAAATGATGTAGAAAAGATTTAGATTTGCAGTGGCTTGTGGAACAGCAACAAGTTTTCAGAAGATATTGGTGAGTTAGAATTTATTGAAGAAATATCTAAAAATTAGTTATTGAAAGGGAGCATTATGGAGATTAAAAGATTTACTAAAAAGATTTAATGATAATGGATTTAAAAGCAAATACAAAGATGGAAGCTATTGACGAAATGATAGCAAGATTAAAAGATATAGTTTCAGATGCTGATGTATTTAAAGATTTAATTTTAAAAAGAGAAGAAAGAAGTTCAACAGGTTTAGGTGAAGGAATATGCAATGCCTCATGCTAAAGACTTCTGTTGTAAATAGTCCTTCAGTTTTATTTGCAAGATCTAATAAAGGTGTTGATTATGATGCACTAGATGGAGAACCTGTTCATATATTCTTTATGATAGCCGCTTCTGAAGGAGCTCATGATTTATATAGAAACACTTGCAAAATTATCAAAGATGTTATTAAATGATGATTTTACAAAAGGATTATTAACTTGTGGAAGTCCTGATGAAGTTTATGCCTTAGTTGATAAATATTCTGAAAAACCGCAAAGAAAGTCCTATATGGCTGAAGCAGCATTGAAAGAAGCTGGAGAAAAATTAGGAGTAGATGTTAAAGTTGAAACTAATGGTGCAGATGGAATTAAAAATAACCTAACTGCAAATGATATAAATGATGCTGTTGGAATAATAGTTGCAGCAGATAAAAAGTTGAAACTGCTCGTTTTTAATGATAGAAAAGTATATAGTTACAAGTACAGCAGATGCTATAAAGAATGCTGAAAGCTTTTAATTAAAAAAGTTTTAAATAATGAAGCTCCTGTATTTAAAGCAGAAGCTAGTGGTAACACTGAAGAAGATTCTCAAAGCAAATGATTCAATAGGAAGAATTATCTATAAAAGTATTATGAGTGGAGTTTCTAATATGCTTCCATTCGTAATTGGTGGAGGAATTTTACTTGCCCTTTCATTTATAGTTGAAAGATTTATGGGACAAAATGGATTATTTAAATTACTATATGGTGTTGGTGGAGGAGCCTTCATTTCCTAATACCTGTTCTTGCTGGATTTATTGCTATGAGTATTGCTGATAAACCAGGATTTATGCCAGGGGCTGTTGCAGGATATATGGCAAGCCAAGGAGCTGGATTCTTAGGAGGACTTATTGGAGGGTTCATTGCTGGATACTCAGTTATTTTCTTAAAGAAAATGACAAAGAATATGTCAAAACAATTTGATGGTATGAAATCAATGGTAATATATCCAATATTCAGTTTACTAATAACTGGTGTATTGATGTACTTTCATAATAGGACCTATATTTACAAAAATAAATGTTATAGTTGCTAATTGGTTAAATAATATGGGAACTGCAAATGCTGTTCTATTAGGTGCTATACTTGGTGGAATGATGAGTGTTGATATGGGAGGGATCCTATCAATCAAAAGCAGCTTATGCTTTTCAATAGGGAGTATTTACTGATACAAATAATGGTGCATTTCATGGCAGCTGTTATGGCAGGAGGAATGGTTCCACCTCTAGCAATATGCTTTTAGCTATGACATTATTTAAAGATAGATTTGATGAAAAGAACAACAATCAAAAATTTCAAACTTTATTTTAGGTTTATCTTTCATAACAGAAGGAGCAATTCCTTTTTGCTGCTAAAAGAACCATTAAAAGTTATAGGTTCTTGTGTTATTGGCGCTGCAATAGCAGGTGGATTAACTCAATTCTGGGGTGTTTCTGCTCCTGCTCCTCACGGAGGTATATTTGTTATTCCTGCAAATGCTGAGTGTACACTTTCAGCTATATTCTTTCATAGTTTCTATCATAATAGGAGCTGTAGTTTCAGGAGTAATCTTTGGAATTTTAAGAGGAAAGAAGAAATAAAAATTGTATTGACATGAAATCTAAAATATAGTATAAGATAAATAGAGAATATATTCATATAAAGTAAGTAGGATAATCAAAAGAAATGCTATTGAAGAAGATTTGAAAAGTCCTAATTGTAATATTGGGACTTTTTCACTTCTATTAATGTAATTGTTATAAGGAGTTAATAGTTAATACACTATTTTATTGTGAAGACATTTTAAGATATTGAATAGACTTTGCTATACTAAAAACTAAACCATAATTACCAAAATTATAATTAAGAAAGTCTTATTTTTCTAATGAGAAAATATAAAAATTTTTGATAGTGAAAAATTAAATTATTTAGTTGCAGATATATAATTCATAGTTTAAAAAGGTGGAGAGCGTACAGATATATTAATTATAAAAATATTATTTTTATATTCCTATGAGAGTAAATAATAACAATAGCAATTTAGTTAAAAATTTAATAATTTAACTAGATAATTAATAAAAATGTAAACAAATTTCCAAAATAATTTCATTTTCAATTAATAAGATAAAGATATAACTTTTTAAGTTTATAATATATAGAATCAAAATATACTTTTTATGATAAAAAAATATAATATTAAAAATTTTTATGAGGGAGCTCATTTATGGAAAAATGAATATATGAAAGAAGCTACATATAGTCTATCAGCTGATAAAATTTTTCAAAAAAATACAAGAGTTAGAAAAAGGGGGAAAAACAGAAGAATATAAGAAAAGATGGTTATGGGGAATTAACTCAAAATGCAAAAAGACTGTGTTAGAGATAATGAAGGAATCAGTATTAATGTAACAATATCAAATAATTCAATAACTTTTTCTCACGATGGAATTCCTTTTAATTTTTTAATAATATTATGGATTTAATTTTACAAAAGTCCTCTAAAAAGAAATGAAAATAGTAAAACTGGAAAAATTTGGGACAGGATTTATATCAACACACTTTAATTTCCAAAAAGTTAAAAATTACAGGAAATTATATAGATAGTGATGAAACTATTAAGAATGGGCTCAATATTATTGTTGATAGAGACTTTTCAACTTTTAAAAAGAATTAGAAAAGTAAATTGAAGAAAAACAATTGAAAATCTAGATGATTTCTGTCTTAATGAGACAGATAGTAATGTTTGTAATACTCCATACCAAACAACATTTCATTACCAGATTTCTAACACAGATGTAAATTTAATAAAGGATTCTTTAATAGAGTTTTATAAAAATGGCACCTTTTTGTACTTGCTTTTAATAAAGATATATATTGTAGTTAATGAAAATGGGAAGAGCAAATAATAGAGGTAATAGATAGAGAAAATGATGTAATTGAGTTTATAAAAATTGAGAAAAGAAGGTTCAAAAATTATAATTATAAAAGCCTCAAGAGATGAAATTTCTGTAGCAACAAAATTGGAAAAACAAGGAGATAAATTCTATTGTTCAGATGTTAGAGAATATCCTAAATTATTTTTGTGATTTTCCTATGATAGGAACTGAAAAATTTAGCTTTCCATTGATTATTAACTCAAAAACATTTGACATGAAACAAGAAAAGAAATGGAATATATCCAGAGAGTAATATAAATAAAGAAATACTTGATAAATCTATTGAATTATATGGAATTTTATTAGATACTTTTAAGTAATAATGTTGTTTATGGTTTATATCATTGTTGTTATATTGAAGACGATAAAAGATAGTTTCCAAAAGGATATTTTATCAAAAGGTAAAAATATTTTTATGCTAAAATCACTTGTTTGGATAAATGAAACTGAAAAATTACCATTAGTAAATCCAATGAATGAAATTCTTCATATCCCATATATGACTGAAAAAGATTCTAATCTATGGGACTTTATTTCAAGTATATTTGATAAAATACCAATTAAAGAAGAAAATTTAAATTGGTTAAAAATATTTCCTGAAAAATAAGTGGGATATCAAAGATTGGGCTCATTATTTTCAAAATAACCAAGAAATTGATTTTTAATAGATGGTAAGGCATAATAGAACAGAAAAAGAATTAACTGATTTAAATAATTTTTATAAATGTTGGATAGAACAAAAAGGAGAAGATGATTTTTATTCGATATGCTCCAATTTTATGTCAAAATACTAATTTTTCTCATTTACATAATAAAAGTGAGTATTTGATAACTAATGAAGAATTATATTGATAATGATATCGATGAATCTTTTAAAGGAAGTATATAATTCCTTCTTTAGAGAAAGGGAGTCTGATATCGGAAGTATTCTTGTTGATAAAAGAATTGATAATGAAAAAGTTTTTAAAAAGACTAAAAACTACAAAAGATTTAGCTGATAAGATATCTAATGAAGTTAGAAAATTGTTATCTGAAGAGCAATCTAAAAATATTAAGCGACAAACAGATACTCAAAAATATAATAAATTAACAGATTGGTTTAACAGTAATCCTTCTTTAGCTAAAGAATTATTTTTAGAACTTTATGAAAAAGTTATAACTTAACAAACCATGAGGAAATGAGAAGGGAGATTAAAAATAGTGACTCGATATGAAGAGTTAATAAAAGGAAACTGGAAAAACAGAGGATGAAATAATTCAAATAATTAAAAATCAGAACTTAGTTAGTTTAAAAGGTCAAAGAATATCTTCATGAAATAGTTCATAATATTTATTCAGCTGAAAAATACTCAAGAGTTAAGAATAAAGAAGTATTCAAAATGTATAATAAGTTAAAAAGAAAAAAGTGATGATATATATAATAAATTCTGATATTTCGAATGGAAAAATCAATAGATAATATATTTCAAGTATAATAAATGATCAAGAAGTTGATATTAGAATAGTTGTAAGACCTGCTGATAATGATAAAAATAATATTTTATGAGCAAAGTAGAATTAGAAGCTATGGATGAACTATCCTATGAATTATGGATTGATGATGGAAAAGGAGTAGTTAAGTCAATATCCTTAGCTGAACTAATTGTGATGACAGGAATTAATATGATTCCTTTAAATAGAATAATTAACCAAAAAGGAGAATAGGTGAATGATTGAGTTTAAACACAATCAAGCAAAAATTAATAATTGTGATTTTGAAAAATTAAATATATTTATCCAAGTTTACCAATGATAGCCTCGGCAAATATGTGTCTGGTTTCTCTAATAATGGAGATGGTTTAATTTTTATTTGGGGTAAAAGATGATGGAAATGAATTTGAAGTAAAAAGGTTTTTCAGATGATGATAATCAAATTAAAAATTTTATAAGTTCTAATTTTCCAAATAGTAATGTTGAATTTAAAAATTTTTCTCTTGATGGAAAGAATTTATTTTTAATTGAAGTTAAAAAGACTACAGAAATGATACCTTATAACAATGTATTATACATGATGATAGTAGAAATAGATATGTTCCAATGGAAATAATGATACAAAAAGTTTTATCATATTGTCATAAAGATAAATCTATAATGAAGATTATAAAAGCAAATTTAGAACATGAAAAATATCTTAATTTGACAGTAGATGAAGATCAATTAGAATATAAAAATAACTTAGAAGAATATATGAAATCAATAAAACAACATGATTTTTGTAATATCTATTATATCAGACAGTTATTTAAAGTCCAAAAATTGTATGTATGAAATTACAGAACTAATGAAAGATGATAATTATATGAATAAATTACTTTTTATTATATTATCTGATGATGATAGAAAATTTTTATGATACTGAGCTTGAAAAATATTTTTAATTGAACCTAATATTTATGATCTTGGAGAAAGAATTAAATATATTCAATATTGGAAAAATAAAGAAGAAGAACTAAAAATCAAATAAATAATATAAAGGATATTAGTTTATTATCTGAATTACCAAAACATTTAAATACAATATCTATAATAACACGACATGTTGATAGTCTATTAGAGAAAATTTCTACTCAATTAAGTATTAGTTTTTCAAAAGATGTATATTTGTAATTTTTGAAGATATCAAAATCTTAGAAAAAAATTTATTAAATAATAATATTAATATTTATAAAAATCACCTAGTTATGGTAAAATGGTGTTAATGAAAAATTCCAATTAACACCATTTTTGTATAATTTTCTAAATTTGTATTATTTCAAACATATCTTTAATTTTTATCTGAAATATTAATCTTTTTACAGGCAAAACACAGTAAATATTGTGAACGACTAGCTCCAACAAATATATTTCTATTTCTTTGTGTGTTTTTGAATGTCTTTTTGTTTATTAGTTAATTCTAATGACAATAGTTTAAAATAAATAATCACTAACATCATATTTATACCAAAAAGTATCTAAATAAAGAGTTGCTAAATGAGTTTCTCCTTTTTACTCCATGAATAGTATCGATTTCTAATTTAATATTGTCTTTTAATATAAGTATTCATTTCATTATTATCATTATTTTTATTTTCATCTTTCTTTACTTTAAAAAGTCATTGAATTTTTTCTTTTTAAAACTTTCTTCTAGTATTCTTTTCTAAAAACAAAATAAGTTATCTATAATTTTATTTTTCATCTTTATCTAGTAAATAGTTATAAATAATTTTATTAAAATCTATTCTATTTTCTTCTATTTTTATAAATTCATCAAATTTTTTCTTTTTAATTCTTCTTTATCTTCTAAAAATAATTCTATTTTACTTTTTAAATTCTTTAATAATTTTTATTTTTCTGCTCGTGACTTAGACTTCTCCTTTATTATTTTATTTAAAGAAAAGACCTTTCATTTTTAAAAAATTTTTAAAATAACTAGATATAGTAACTTTTTCCTTCTTTAAAAACCCCTACATGTCCAATAACTTTAAAGTTTCCTTCTTTTCTATCTAATTCTCTTTCTTTTTATAATATCAATAAATTTATCAAAAATTATATTATTTCCATCTTCTTCATTTTTTTATCTAAAGAATTATACAAAAATAAAAATTGGTTTGATGATCATCAATATCTGAATTTCCTTTTTATTAAACTATTTTTCCAAGTTATCTCTTATATGATTTAAAAAATTTTGCTATATTTTCTCCAAATCTATTGCTGGTATTTAAATTTAAATCTCCTTGTGAATCTGAATACCATTCTTCAGTTCCATTATATAAATTTTTGATTTCTATCTCCTATATATTGGACTGCTACTTTCTCTTTATCAAAAGATTTTTCTAAAAATTTCAAAAAGCATCTTGATTAGTGTCCTGCATTTCATCAACTAGAACTAAGAAAAATCTTTCACTAAAATATAAATCAGGATATTCATTTACATAAATTTTTCCAAGCTGTATAGCTTCTTCATATCTTAATATATTATTTTCAATTCTTGAAAATAATAATTTATAGTTAGGTTTCTCTTTATCTTTTAATATTACCTTTCTACATAAAAATATTCATCATTAAAATTATAATAGATATTTTCTATACTTTTATGCTGTTTATCTAAAAATACTTGTAAACTCTGATTTTTTAAAAGCTTTAAATTAAAAATAGTTAACCATATCATTATCAATTATATCTACTCGATATTTCTTTTTATAGTAAAGGAATAGCTAAATAACTATCTACAAAAACTTTGTAATGTTCCAACAAAATTAGGATATCTAAAAAGGATATCTCCTTTTCTTCCTAATTTTTCTTTAATAATATCTATACCAATATTAGTATGTGTTAAAAATACAAAATACCTTTCTCATAGTTTCCTTTATTTAATTTCTCGGCCAATATCATTAACTTAGTTACTAATGTTGTTGTCTTTCCACTTCCCGGTACTGCCTCAATACAACAACTCTCAAAATGATTTTATAATTTTTGTTTTTCTTCTTCAAAATTTCCCTCTTTATTAAATAGAATTTTTATAAACTTTTTCTATTTCATCATCATTTATCTCAAATTCTTTTTATAATCAATCATTTTCATTACTTCCTTTAGTGGTAATAGGTTCTGTAACATATTCTATTGCCTTTTATTATATATCCACAATATCTATCCCTAAGTAGTATTTTTCTTGTTTCTTCTATATTTTCTTTTTAATAAATGAGATAAATTTAAAGCTACCTCTGCCTTAGATAATTTACTATTTTCATCATAATTAATATAAAAATTACCTTTAAAAATTTCCTTTACCTTTTCTTTTCTCAGATTTACTTCCAAATGCTTCTTCAAATTTCTCTTTTGATATTTTTTTCTTCATTTTTACTTAATAAAATAGCATTATATAAATAATAAGCTAACTCTCCAATTGCTAAATCATATTCTAAAGTTTGACATAGATTTATAAAAACCTTTATTTTTCCATTCTCATGGTCTTCTATTTTTCTTTTTCTTATTAAATCTCTATACTTTTCTATATTAATCTCTTCCATAGAAAATTTTTCTACTCTCTCTCAAACCATTTGGTAATTTTTAAGATTTTAATTTTTCTTATATCTTTTTAAATCATCCACATTTAAATAATAATTATCTTTTTAAGTTTATAAAAAGTTCCTTTATCATATTGAAAATTATCTTCTATCTCCCTTATTCTCTCCTCAGTCAACTTAGTAACTTTTGTTTCAGAATTATCTTTTATATCTAAATCTGTAATTATTGCAATAGGTATATCTATTATTTCATCTTCATTTTTTCTTAAAAATCTTAGAATAACTGTTAAAAAGCTGTACTAGACACATTTACAATAGATACTCACATATTTGTCAAGTGGTCTTTCTATAATTTCAGCTATTGCTGGGACTAATAAATTTTTCTGCACTTCCTTCAACTAAAAGATAACCCCTTTAGCAAAAAAATAAATTTTGCTTTTTGTTGCATCTAAAAACATTTCTAAAAATATAATTTTCTTCTTCAAGTTGAGTGTAATCTTTTCCTAAAGGATAAACATTCTTATTTTTACATAAAAATTAAATTTTCTAATTTTAATGATGATGCTAAATTAACACTATGTGTTGTCAAAATTATTTGACTATTCTTTTCAAAATTATTTTTGAAGATGTTTAATTGTTCTCAACTGTGCTTGAGGATGTAGATGTGCTTCTAACTCCTCTATTAAGCATAAATTTAAAGTATTTTTATCAATTTCAAAAAGTAGTAACTCCAAAGACATATATAATTGATTTAAAAGTTCCTAACCCTAATTTATTTTTGCTTAAACTTAAATTTAAACTATTTAATATTGTATCAAGTTTTATCCTCTGTGATATTTATATTAGTTTCATAATCTTCTTTTTCTTTTTCCTAAAAATTCACCTAGATGCTTATTAATATTTGAAAGAATTAATTTTTCCTTCATCATCTAGAAAAATATTTATTGATATCCTCATTAAAATTCTTTAGCAAATTCTATAAATGGATGTTCATTTTCTTTTTATAAAATAATTCATGACTTTTTAAAATTTGAGACAACCTTGAACTTCTTCCTGCAATTAATTCATTATTAGCATCCTTAAAGGTTTTAAATAGGTCACTCTCAACTCATCTAATAAATCAAATCTAGTATCTAAATCTATTTCACCAGCTGTAATAGTTCTCTTTATTTTAAGTTCTTTTTAATAGCTTTTTAATCTCACTATTAATTCTGGTTTCTTTTCATCATTAAAAGTAATCCATTCTAAAAATTTAGCAACTTTTGAATCACTACCATTTTTAAAACTAAAAGTACATTCTATTTCCATTTCTTCATTTGGATTGTTAAAGTCTTTTTCATCTATATAATAATATTCATGACTTTTGTGTTCCTAATAAAATTCTTATAGCGTCAATAATAGTTGTTTTTCCACTATCATTTTCACCTATTAATACATTTAACCCCTCTTTAAAAGGAACTTCTAGGTTTTTCATATTTTTCTAAAATTTTTTAGTTTTTAATTTTTGATAAAACATTTTCTTCTCCTTAATATAATTTATATAGTCGCATGATTCTTCGCACGATTTATTATTAATCTTTTTCTTTGTATTTTCAATATTTTTATTTTTATATTTCTTATTTTTCGCACGATTCTTCACACGAAAAAATTTTTAAACTCTATTTTTGAAATAAGATTATTATATTTAGCTATATTTTTAATTTTAATTGTAATTTTGTAAGATATCCTTGAGTACCAAAAACTAATTTCATACTTTTACAGCTCTTCCTGCACCAGATGACACTATTAAGCCTATAAGAATCTCTAGTGATTTTCTAACAGAATAATTACTTAACTTATTTTCTAAGATTTCTTTTTTGTTTGTGGAAAAATATTCTTTTTAAAAAGAAGTGAATATACTGTTTTTCTTCTATTGTTAAATCTTTATGAAAAATGTAAAAATACCAAGTGTCCACAATTTTAAAGTTGTTCTCCTCAGGGTTTGTTATAATTTCAGGAGTTTGATAAGATAATTCTCTGCTATTTTATATATTTTTACTCCTCCAAAAGCCTTGTCTCTCCGCCATTCCACAAAGTGAAGCTAATTTAACTAAATTATCATTTCTTAATTTTTGAATGTCCTCCTTCTAAATATTCATCAACAGTAATTAACATTCTTCCACTATTTTTCAAAAATATATCCATCCCTCATACATTTCTATTTTTTTACTTTTGGAAAATTAGAAGAATAATCTGCATGGATTAATGTATTTACTAGAGCTTCTCTTATAGCTTCTTCAAGATTTCCAGAATTGACAATTCTTTCTTTTTCTTCATTTAATTCAAATTTTTTTCTTTAAGATTTATTTTTATTTTTCAAAAACAATATTATAAAAATTAAATACATTCATTTCACCATACTTTTGGCTCATCTGAATTTCACTCTATCTAACCATCTTTCATTATCTTTTCCACGATAAAAATCTAAAATGATACTTAGAAAAAAATGATCAGTTATTGCTAGATACTTTCCTAGAAATAATAAACAACCTTCAGTCAATTTATACTCATTTAGTTTTTTCTATCTTTTTCTTATAGCTCTATTTGTTTTAAAAACTTTTCTTCATCTATTTCATGATATTTGTTATTTGGATATTTTTCTTCAACTAAACTCTTTAAAAATTTTTACAGCTCTTTTAAATCTAAAATCATCAAATGAAAAATTATCAATAAGTCTAGTTTTTGGAGTTGCATCACTGATAAAATTTCTGATTTCATCAAAAAGTTGCTTTTTTATCAGCTTCACCTTGTCTTACATAGATTTCTTTTTAAATCTCCATTTAAATAAACAGGTTTTTTTCAGAATTAGAAACTTCCTTTATATTCATAATAACTATAGTTTTATCTTCAATTTCTAACTTGTATAAATCAGAATCTTCCAAAGCATTATGACTTACTTTATTTTTATTATTAAGAGTATTCCAAATATTTTTTTATCATATCATCTGGTTTCTCAACACCCTAAAATTAAATTTTCTTCTTTTTTTCTTTTATTCCTAAAATAATTGTTCCACCTACTAGTATTACAAAATGCAGAATATGTTTCCCAAATAGAAGCTGGAACATTTTTCCTGCTCTTTTTATTCAAGAAAGACATTTTCCTTGGCTTTCTTTAAATCATTTAATACACTTTCTAATGAATTTTTCATCATCTTATCACACCTTCTATTTAAAATTTCTTATCAATTCTTTTTCTTCTTCTGTTAATCCATACAATTCTCTCTACTTTCATCAATTCTATCTTCTAAAAATTGAGTATCTTTATTTAATTTTTAGTTCTATTATTTCATCAACTAAATCTATAATTATTTTTATTTTTATTAGGAATCGGAATTTTAGAAATAAATTCCTTTTTATATCTTAATCCTTTATCTCTAATTTTTCCTCCACTATAATATAATAAGTATATTCTATGAACTAAATCTGTATTTAATATTCCTACTAAATATTTTAAAAATTCTAGTTCCTGATGATATATCAAAAATAGCAGTATCATTTGTATAATATTTTTCTGTATCTAAATAAAATTTACCACTATTTTTGAACTATATCAGAATATATAATTTTCACTTTTTCATAAATACCAAGATAATTACAACTTCTTAAATTATACCAATCTTTCCTTTTTCTCCTCTATTTATAAATTCTTCTCCATAATTTTCTAAATACTTGTATAATTTGCTTTCATATCTAAAACAATAGGATTACTTTTTATTAGGTATCCCATTATGAAGATTTAATAAGTAATATCCTTGAAAATTTGCTTTTGTACTTCTCATATCTTTTTCCCCTTAAGATAGGATTTATAAAAATTTTTGTTCACTATCTAATCTTAATAATTCATCTATTTTCATCTAATATAAAAACTTTATTAGCACCTGTTAATATTCCTATAGTGTAACTCCACTCCATAATCTAATATGTTTTTCTATTTTATATTTTATTTTATTTAAATTATCATCATAAACTTCCCAAATTTCATCTTTCACTAAATCAATTTTTAAATAATTGTTTAAAATAAATCTTTACCATTATATTTTTCCCAAAATACAATTTATTATTAGAAATATTTTTATTATAAAAAGTTATTGCTGTATCAACAGTTGCTGTTTCAAAAATTCCAGCACCTAAATCTAAAAACTTTATCTTAGAGTAATTTAGTAGATAATTTCTTAATTTAGCTCCACTCTGAAGATCTTAACCATTTATTTGATGTTAGTAAATTTAAAATTTCCATCTATTAATTCTATTCCTAGTTCAAAATAAACAATATAAATCTCCTGATTTTTGACTTGATAATTCATTTCTTCATAATATCTTTTAAAAATTTAATCTGAACCTATATGGCGGATTTCCAATAACAATCATCAAAAACCACCATTTTCTTTTAAAAACTTTTGCAAATTCAAGTTTCCACAAGAAATATGGTTTTTCTTCTTTTCTTTCCTTTTTCTATTTCTTCTAATATGATTTCCATTTTCAGTTAGAGTTAATTTTATTAAATTATTTTCAAGTTCTTCTATATCATTCTTTAATTCTTTCTTTTTATTAGAATTATTTTTCATTAAAGAATAAGCTTTGTTTTACAAAAATTTCTTTCAGTATATCTTGTTGTACTTCTTCAATTCCTCTAAATAGCTTCCTCATTTTTCAGCTATTTTCTTTTACTCTAAAAACTTTATCATCTAGTAAAGTTTCATCAAATAGCTTCATTCCTTCAAATTCATCTATCAATGAATTTCCTGTCATAAAGTTAAAATCTAAGTTTTGGTAAAGGTCTTACATCATTATTTGTACTATCAGCTAGAATTGAGCCAAAAGTCTTAGTTTTGTAATATCTATGCACTTGGTTCTATATCTACTCCATACAATGAATTTTTGAATAGCATATAATTTTTAATTTATATGGAGTTCTACTCTTTGTATCTAGTCTACTCAATAGTCATCTTTTTCTTTCAATACTTCTATCATATTCATATAGAAAGTTAATACATTTCTTGCTCTTACAATCTCATTTTAATATTCCCAAAGGAAAAGCTCCCTGAACCACAGAGCTGGATCAGCAATTTTTACTAATAATTCATCAATCTCTTTTGAATATAATAATATTTCGAGGCATTCCAAAAATACCTCTTTTTAGTACTTCTTCGTCTTTTTAAATAGTCTTTTTCAAATATTTGTTCATCATATTCTTTTGTAAATTCACCTAAGTTAAATAAACATTCTAAATCTTCCTTGCTTATTCCCTCAAGACAACTTAATAAATAATTCATTATACTTTCATTTGTCATATAACGAACTATTTCTCTTGGTGTATAAAATGCTCCTTTTGATTTTCTATCAGATACTTCAAGTCAAATTTTCAAATACCTTTCCTAACATTTCCAGGGTCTACTGCAACTTCTGTTTCATAGTTATCATTTTCATTAATAGTAAAATTATATCTATCAAATATATCTAATATCCCATCATTTTTATCGTTTGAAAATAAACTATCATCTAAGTTAAATATAGTATCTTTTTCCAATTATAGTCTCCATAAGGATCAAATAATCCACCATTTAAGAAAGGTAATCTACAATTAAATTCAGCTGAGTATTGTTTTTCTCCTCTATCATCACTAAAATTATTATAAAATAAAAGGCTCTAAGTAGTCTTCAAAGAATGTTTTTCCACTATTTTTATCTTCCTTTTTATGTTTTTCAAAAAGTTCTCTTAAAACTTCTTTTTCCACTTCCCCAATCTTTAAAGTACTCTGTATTGTGAAAGCCCTACCAATAATTCACTTTCTTTTTATTATCAAGTTTTTTAATTCATCTTTATTTAAAGTATACAAATCTTTTCTCTAAAATAAACTTTTATCTAGGACTTCCCTTTTCTGTGTCTAAGGCTCTTTCATATATTCTATTGTATTCTTCAAAACTTACAACTTTTCTGGTACTATTTCTATACCAAGCTAACCTGTAGAAATAAATAAAAGCTATCTGTCCCATAAGTGAAAACCTTCTATAAAACTTTCAGGATTTTCTGTATGTGTTTTAAAGCTTCACCTACAAAGTTTTTCATCTTTGATAAGAGTTTCTTTAATATCTAAATATTTATTTTTATACTCTTTAAAGAACTCATTTGTAACAACTATCAAGTGCAATAATCCTTCTAATTGCTCTAAAGAGACACTTTCTTCCATGTTTGCTAATGATTGATCTTTAACTTTGTTTTAGCTAGCTTCTTCTCCAACAACATGAGATAATCTCTTTAGCAGGAGTGATTTTTCTTCTATTCCCTTAGAAGTAAATTCCTCAATTTAATCTTATAAAAAGATGCTCCAATTTTTACTATTTTCATTATAGAAAATTACTAAAAGCAACATTTTATTCCATTCTCTTTAAAAAGTTTTGCTACGAATTCTCTTTGTGCTCTTGCTTTTATTGGATCTTTATCCTCATTAATTTTTATAGTCATAACAAGAATATTGTTTTTCATTATCTTTATAATCTGAGATTATATGATAACTCTCTATGTGTTCCTTGAATACCTTATATATTGCTTTGGATTCATCTCTATTTAAAACCTTTACATTCAATAGGTATTTACAAACTCTTTTAAAAATTATCTTCATTAAATTGATTGTCAAATAGATTGTTAATTATTTTCTTTTTGTTCTCAATATTCATAAACTACTCTCCTATTAAATATTCTGAGTAACAATACTTCAACCTTTCCTGTATGTCTATCCACTCTTTTTCTGTTTTTTCCTTTATATTCTTCTGGTATACTATTAGTAAAATACTTCTAATATTTTATGATAATCATTAGTTTCAAATACTTTTTACATTTTTCTAAGATTTCTTTATCATCTTTTTAGAAACTTTTCCCACTTCATAGATTTCTATTATTTTCCTAATTTTTCTTCCTCAGCTTCACCAAAGTTTTTTAAAAAGATTTTTAAAAGCTTGTATCATCTTCTTTATTTCTCTACTAGTACCAAATGTACCTCATATTCTTCAATTCTACTTCCTACTCTCAAATGTTTCTTTATTTATAGCCAATCAATCAAAAACTCTTTATTGATTTCTCTTCTTTTTCATTCTCTTCACATTTAAAATAATCAACTGCTTCAAAAATGTTAATTCTCTTGTTTTAAATTTAGTATCTGTGATGTATATTCTTTTGTTTTCACCTTTCTTTAAAAATGAAATAGTACTAGTATAACATCTTCTTTATATTCTTTTTGAACTTTACTTTTCTTTGGAAGATTTTTATTTTTAAGTATAGTTCTTCATTATTGTCTCTTATTTTTCTAATAAGTGTTAGATATTCAAGTTCTGTTTCTCCCGCTGTCCTCAACATCTTCTAGTGAAACCATCAATTTATCATATATCGTAAAATGAATCAATTTCTTCATCCTCTGATAAGTGCCCTGAAATCTTCTCCTAATGTATCGTGAAAAAGCTTGTATTTATTTAGAATATTTTCTTTTAATGATAAATGTTCATCAGTTTCTGTAGTTGGAAAAATATTAAAAACATGTATTTTATCATACTTTTGTTCCTACTCTATTTATACGCCCTATTCTTTGCATTACTCTTGTTGGATTCCATGGTAAGTCATGAGTTTACTATCACATTACTTCTATGTAAATTTATTCCTTCAGCAAGAACATCTGTTGCTACTAAGATATTATATCTATTCTCTTGTTTTCCTCTAAAATTTGGATCAAAGTTAGAAATAATAGTTTCTTTTTAGAAATAGAAGAGAGTTCCAGTGTAACAGATAGTTTCTCTATTTAATTTATCCTCTATCTTTTTGATAAGTATTCAGCGGTTTCTTTTGATTCAGTGAATATTGATTAGCTTTGACTCCTTTAGTATTTTATTCTTCTAAGCTCTCTAAAAAGTTTTCTAATTTCTTATCTTTCTCTCCTAAGCTTTCAATACTTTTTAAACATTTCATTTAAAAATATTTAAGTCAGACTCTAAATCATTTTTAAACTCTTCTTTGAACTCATCAGATAAATATTCTTCTATTTCTCCTTTTGATATTAAATCCAATAGAATTTCATCATCTTCATCCAATAATAAATCATATACATTGTATTTTTACTAATGTAAATCTTGCCTTGTTCACTCACATTTTTAAAAATTTTTCATATGATTCTTTTAAACCTTCTTATAGTATTTTAAAAGCAACTACTTTCTAATCTTTTTAAAAAGTAATGCCTTCATAAAACCTTGCATATTTATTTGTCCTATTAATAGTGATTTTTTCAATACTATTTTGGATCTTTTAAATAGGTTAAAGTCTATATCTTGAATAATTTAAATTTTTAATTGCTTCTAATAATTGTTTTAAATATATTCTCTGTCTCTTTATCAAAAAGTATAAGTTATTTGTTCTGGTTCTCCTAAATTAGGAAAAACTAAACCTTGTTTTCTATATCACTTTTATAGTATTTTTATCTCACCTCTTAGCCCTTCTAACCATTATAAAACTTTTTCTCTTATTTCTGTTGAATTCTCTTTTTATGACTTCCTTAATTTTGATAAATTTTTCATCTGTTTTTATTTCTTTTATATAATTCTTTGCTGCTTTTTATTTAATTCAGTATTTCTCTATATTTGCTTCATCTTCTATTATATTTGCTTCATTTTTTATATTGAAAAAAGAAATCAAATTCAATAAATCTATAGATTGCATTATTTTTAGTGGTGTTGCTGAAATAAGTATCACTCCAGTACAAATTTTAGATAATTTTGAATAACTATCTGTATTGTCACTTCTAAATCTATGTGCTTCATCTATAAAAATATATTTGAAATATTCAGATTCATAGTTATCTAAAAATCTCATCTAATTTCCTAAAGATACGACCTTCGCAACTACTCCAAAATCTCTTAATACCTCTTCCCAATAATTTTTAATACAGGAGGCAGATAACAAGTTTATGTCCGCCATATAGTTCTCTTGCTAATAAAGGCTGTTATATATGTTTTTCCTAGCCAACAACATCTGCTAAAAATACTCCATTATATTTTGATAACATTCTCTTAGCTTGATTCCACCGCATCTAATTGATACTATATATGGTATAAATCCTTCTGGTAAATCTGATGTATTTATCTTTACTTTATCCTCATTTATCTCTTCTGAAAAGTATTCGAAAAGAAATTTCAAATATAATTCACTTAAGGTTTGTATGTCTTCTCTTATCCAAGTTTTCATTTTTAAAAAGTCGAAAATATATTCTTCATTTAAAAGTGTACACTTTGTTCCCATAGTTCTTTGAATTTATTTAAAAGCAAATTCTACATCTGAACGATTTTTAATTCAACATTAAATTCTAAATTTCCTCTTAAACCACTGTACGAAAAATTACTTGAACCTGTTATAGCTCTTTCCATAATCCTCTGATTTCTCCAAATCTTTTCTCATTATATAAACTTTTGCATGAATTTTTCTTTTGAATACACTCTTATTTCTATTTTTCCATTTTCTATAAATTCTATAAATTTTTAGTTCCATAATCTGTATTATAATTATCTTCTGAATTTTCCATTTCTTCTTTAATAGATTTTTGTAAAAATTTTTGTTTCTTTTTAATGTATAAAAATTCTTTTCCATCTGAACTTCTTGCAACATTGTGTATTCTTAAAGTTTCTTCATCTGTATTTATTCCAATTAATATTCTTATTTTCTACATTTTCTAAGGCTTCGTATATTTCATAAAACCACTAGCTCTAAAATATCCAACTAATACATCAAAAATTGAGTGTTATTACTTATTATAAATCCTATCTGATAATGTTTTTCCCTCTTCATTAGTAAAAATGTTAAGTCATTCATATTTTTCCTCCCACTTTTATGAGTTTATATTTTTATTTTATCATATTTTCTTTTACATTTTTATTATAAAATTGTATTTATTCTTTTATAAAGTTCATATTTCATACTCTTATTTCAAAAATAAAAATATGTTAATTGACTAATAGAATTTTTATATATAAGATCCATTTTTAATTATATGCTATCTGACTTTTACTACAAAAATTTTATTTCCTTTACGATTCTTCACACGATTTTTATTAATCTTTATTTCCAATATATATTATAAAACTTTTTAAAATTTCACACGATTCTTCGCACGAAAAATTTAAAACTTT